>Ga0209236_1003225_pt1 | contig 9998 bp, 11 predicted proteins | sample GraSoi013_1_40cm_FD_185819 | JGI IMG/M metagenome (GOLD analysis project Ga0209236, IMG submission 185819) | Grasslands soil microbial communities from the Angelo Coastal Reserve, California, USA - Sample 09_27_2013_1_40cm (SPAdes) (version 2) | ecosystem: Environmental > Terrestrial > Soil >... | reverse complement strand
GCGAGTGGGTCGCTTCGCTGGCGTGATCGCCGGCGCTTATATCTCGAGTTACCTACCTATTGACGTGAGGTTCGGGTATCGTCGACCTCGATTGTCGACATGTTGATGTCGCCTCGAGCGTTCTCGAACTGACAAGCATCCCTCCACAACGGCCACGCGCTTGTCAAACGGCGTGGCCTAATCTTTTTCCGGGGTGATGGCACGCCCTCGAAACGGGTGCTTCAGCAAATCAGAAACAAGCAGCGTGCTGTGAACGACAGCAGGTTTCCCCAGACGGCGGACTTGCCCGACGAGTTCGATAATTTGTACTACGAGTGGATCGAGATGAAGGATTTTGTGAACGGTCTCGTCGTCAAGGTCTTGACCGGAAAAGTTCCAAGTTCCACCGACCTGAGCGCCTTCGACGTGGATGGTTGCCGTAGTCGAGTCGGCGAGTTTCAACGAGCGCACCCGGAGGTTGCTCCTCCCTACGTGGCGCTCTTTCGGGAACTGGATAATCTGCTCGACCTAGTGAATCGTGCCTCCATGACCAAACGTTCTTAGCCCGTGCCTCATTACACCGCGCGGGAGGGAGTTTCTGATGGCTCAATTCCAGATTGTCCCAATCAAGAAGGTACGACCAAATCGCCTCAATCCACGCATGGATTTCCGGAAGGAAGGACTGGACGAACTCGCGGCGAGCATCTCGCGCGTCGGATTACTTGAGCCTGTACTCTTGCGGTCGGGGGGCGGGGCATTCGAAGTCGTCGTTGGCGAACGGAGGTATCGTGCGGCTCTCCAGGCAGGCCTCGATGAAATCCCCGCGCTCGTCGGGAACTACACCGACGAGCAGGTCGTCGAGATGAATCTGATCGAGAACGTGCAGCGCGAAGACCTCAATGACGTGGAGAAGGGGAAGTGCTGCGTCGAACTACTAGAGAACTACCCGAAGGACTACCCGAACGCCGAAGCCATCGGAGATCGGCTCGGCGTGGCGGGGCGGACCGTCAGCGGATGGATTCAGACCGCCCGCGAACTCTCGCCACAACTACAACGGCTCGTCGCACCGCCAACCGAGCGGGGGAAAGAAATCCCGAAGGGGAAGATCACGAGCGGGACGGCGATGAACATCGCCAGAACGATCCCGGAAAAGGATCGTCAAGTCGAGGTCGCCAAAGCCTTCGCGGATCGCCGTGTCAATTCGGATACGGCGCGGGAAATTCTGAAGAAGGTCGCCAGGGAGCCAAGCAAGCCGGTCCAGCGTTTGATCCGTGAGGTGGCAGAGGCTCCCCCGGAGATTCCGTTCCGTCTCAACCATGCCGAAGCGATCCGTAAGGGTGCCAAGACGCAGACCTCCAGGAAGAGCCTTCCAGACGCCTTAATCAAACCGGGCGCGATCTTCTACGCCTCCATCTTCGAGCCGAAGTACCTTCGGCTTCGAGTCAAGGGAGTCGAACGGAAACGACTCGGCGACTTCACGGCGGAAGACGCGAAGCGAGAAGGCGGGTACACGTTGCCAGAGTTCAAGAAAGTCTGGGAGGAGATTCACGATCAAGAGTGGGACGATGGCGAAACTGTCTACGTGATCAAGTTCGAGGTGGCCCCTCAAGGGAGATGACCCCACCCGCATCATCCCAGGAGCAAGTGCTCGTCCTTTGTCGCGCAATCCCAGAGGAGAGCAGGAAGTACGAGACCGTTGTCTGCGTTGCGGGTTTGACAGATCAAGGTCAGTTCAGACGGCTCTACCCGGTTCCTTTCCGTCCGTTCATTGAGGGCGGCGGAATCCAGTTTCACAAGAAGCAGTGGATCACCGCCACGCTCGGACCCCCTGACGCACGCGACACGCGGGCAGAGAGTCGCAAGATCGACATGAAGAGCGTTGTCAACGGCGCGAAAATAGACGATGACGAGGTTCGTAGGATAATCCAGCCGGTGCTGTCGAAGTCCATCGGTGAAATCCAGAGCACGGGCGCGTCGCTCGGCTTCATTCGCCCGCATCTCATGGATTACGACTTCCACATCACCGAGGACCCGAGTAAGCCACAACAGTTCAAGTTCGACCCGACTGGGAACCTTGCGGGGGGCACGAAAGTCCGGTTGGGCCAGGAGTCGAAGTACACCTTCAAGTGCCAGGTGGGCGCGTCGTGCGAGTGCACCTACAATCCTCACCACATGCTGATCCTTGACTGGGAGGTGAACGAACTCTACAGGAACGTTCGCAAGAACACACCAGTTGACCAGATCGAGTCGAAGATGCGAGCCAAGTGGCTCGACTTCATGCGAACCCGAGACCTGTACTTCATGATGGGCACCCACCACCGGTGGAAGAACTGGATGATCGTGTCCGTCCTCTACCTGAAGAAGCAGGGCACTTGACGATTCGTCGCTCCAATGCCAGGGCAGAGCGGCACACGCAGGCCCGCATGGATCAAAGAGTCAAGCATTGTTGGTCTCCAGCGGCCGCCGTCCGCCTACACGGCAGGACGCATCTGAAGATCTGAATCGTTGGCGACCGCGACGGCTCGAGGAAGCGAGGCCGTAGAGAAAGAGAGAGCCCGTCCGGCACATACCCCCGACTGGGAAGTCGTCAAGGGCGAGCTCATTCGAAACTACTCGGCCGATGAAAGACCCATTGATCGACCCGCAGCGGCCGTCCGAATCAGGGTGGCACTTTTCTCGATGGCTTCCTTCCCCAAGGGCAACAGACTGTACGCCACCTCGCTCCCCCGCGAAATCGGGGCCACGTACTGGCTCTTGATGTCAAGGAAACCCATATTGATCGCGCCTCGAGTGACCTGCACAGGAAACGCGTGCGTCAAGAAGGTTGCCATCTGTTGACAGGTCAGTTCGGCCTGGTCGTATTTGTCCCTGGCAATCATCAGTGCGGCCAGCCCCTTGTCGCGACCCGTTTTGAGTTCCTTGACCCAAGCGTACTCGGACAAATCGACCGGCCTTTCGAGCATTGTTTGAATCACTGGGTCAGTGCGTGGGCGCCCGGGTCGCTTCGTTCCGTTGCGACGCGGCTCAGCCACTGCGGCATCGTCGTCGGTGAAGCTCCTGGCTTGCTCTACTTCCCGAAGCGTGCCGTCGATGCGGTGGAACGGCATCGAGGCCAAGCCGTCCTCATCACGTACCAGGTCTCCATTGCGAACGAGCTCCGAGAGTTCGGGGCTGATTCCATGCGGGGGTCGATTGAGTTCCACCGCGATCTCGCGGTAGTTCATTTTGTCCGTCGGGAGTATCCCAAGCTTCCAACCGAAGTACCTGCCCGCGAGGAGCAGGCGAATCTGATCCTGGACCTTGCGCCGCTTCGAGTCGTCCGTCAGAACGACACGACCGGTACGTGGCTCGATGCGGAAGAACTTCATCGCCCGCTCCGTGGTTTCGTCCAGGCGGTCGAGAAACTCCTCCTCGTCGTAGAGCAGCTTGGACAGAATCGCTTGCTCCGTTTTGGCCGGGGTTCCGCCCGGCCCGTCTCCATTCTGACCCACCCCTTCTGGCAAGGTTGATGTCATAGTATCACCAACCGTGCATCGGCTATCGGGTCAAGCAATCGAGGGGGGGAGGTCAGCGAAAGTGAGGTTTCTCCAGAGGAATTCGGTTTACCTTTAGCCTACCCAGACATGCACTTCGTCTGACGTGAGGACTAGATTCGATGTCCGCCCTACCACCAATCGAGCTCACCGCCCCCAGAATACGTAGACGAGAGGGGAAAAGTACCCGTTCCCCAGGGAACGAGCATTGAGGGGACGGAGCAAAGGGCCTGCCAGGTCTCATATGAGAGGGGTGTCAATCCTTACAACATCTTCCACTAACGCACACCGGCCAGGATTCGAACCGGATTGGGTTCGAATCCGGGCGGACCCACTATCTTTGGCCACGACGAGATTCGAGGACCGCGCGGCTCTGAGACGCCGACGGAACCACCACAGTGTTGGCATCGCCCATACATCGGTCGAGAACAAGGCCTAAAAGGAAAGGACGCCGGCCTGGAACACCGGCTACGGCGTCGTTAGCCACGTCGGGGGTCCCCCCGACGTATTCACCCATTCCGGAGGCCCGAACGGCGCGCTGCCGTTGAGCCACGTCGGTGGGCCGGGTGGGACGCCGTTCACCGTGGCATTCAGGTGCCCGGTGACGTCGGCCCCGGAATGCGTACCCGAGGTCGCGTCCACCGCATGCGGATTTGCCTGCGAGGGCAAACCGCCCCCCAGCGCCACGGCCGCGGTGAGCCCGAGCCCCATCGCGAGGGCGATCGCCGCTATGCCGAATGCTTTCGTCATGCGGTCAACAACTCCGTCAGGCTCGCGACGGCCCGTCGCACGAAATAGGTTATGGGACACTGATGAACAAGAGAACATGCCAGGTCGTCCGAGTCCAGATCAACCTCCTACAATTCTCGGTCTTTCGAGCCCGCGTCTCCTCACAGCTTCCGACAAATTTTGTTCGAATAAACTGAAGCCCGATGAGACTGCTACAACCGGAGAGCCGGAACGCCCGTACCGCGCGTTTGGAGGCCAACGGAACGTCCCGATCTCTCCCAAAACCTCGGAGTCGTCGGATCCTGTCTTGGCGAACCCATCGCGAGCCCGGGGAGACGATGGCCGAATCCTTCTTGAGGATGCTGCTGATCGACCTCGAGATATTCGCCGCGGAGGCGGAAGTCGCCGTTCGGGCTTTCCGTCCTCTAGGGTTGTCCACCCGCGACAACACGATCGCAGGTCTGGCCAACGATTTCTTCGGCTACCTCGATTACGTCTCCGAGAAAGTCGTTGCCGCAGGCCTCGTGTCTCGAGAGATGCTCGCGCCGGCCCATCGCATGGCCACGACGATGCAAGAGATGAGTCGGGCGAAAGGCGAGGATCTCTGGACGGATGAGGCGTTTCGCACGCGGGACGAATGGACCGCCGTTCGGCGTCTTGCCACAGAGACGATCCGAGCTCTCGGATACGTCGTCGAGGTGCCCCGCCAAAGTCAGGAGATTTCTAGCTCGCGTCATGAGCCTGGCTCTCCCGGCGCTCCTGGCCAGAAGGAATACCGGGCTTCGAATGCCATTTCGATGACAATCGGCGGTCCGACAGTCCTCACGCGGTGGTCATCCCGATTTCTCGAGTATTGGATTAGCGGACAAGTAAAGCTCGAAGAGCTTCGACAGAACTGCCTGCCGTTCCCCCTCGTCCTCCTTGAGACTGGAGAGGACTTGAAAGCACGTCTCGATTATGTAGAACTCTGAAGCCCCCGTAGAATCCGCACACCGGAAGGCTGGGTGCAGGTCGTTGATTACAATGGCTTGTTCAGCAAAATCCATCCAGGCAGCTTCGCTTCTCCCGGGATATGAAATAACGTTGACCTTCACACCGGTTCGCATACTGCGTTCTTGTTCGCTCACCTTGGTTGTTCCATGTTCGTCCGGCAAAACGGAAATCCCGGCCTCGTCGCCCAACACAGGAACACGGTTTCCTTCCTCGGGGCCTCCCATCGTCCCACGCACCAGCTGTTGCCCGAGAACCTCCCTTCCGAATTGACCGCTCTCTGGATCCGCGACGGACATCCGGCGCCGTGCGATGGATTGAAAGGGATCGACTTCAAGTTCTCGGACCTCAGGCAGGTCGAAAATTCGGTTCAGGTTGCTTTGGACTCGCTTTGCCAGGGCTTCATGACGGTCTTCCACTCTCGTGGGTTCCAATTGCCCAATTTCCCGTAGCCACTCAGAAAATGCCCTACCCACTTTGGCATCAAAATCCTTCCATTGATTGGTCTTTCGGTTGAAGCTGTCTTTGGATGTAGTGACGATCCTGATCAACGGGTCGCAGCGGACAAAGCCCGAAATCCGCTGAGGTTCTCTGATGCGGGCGCCCTGACGAAAGTCGTAAGCGTCCCCGATCGTCTTTCCGTGCACGACAAGTGAGACCAGCCTAGAACCCTCCGGGACCGGAGCGCCCATCAGAAAGAATGAAACTTTCGCGCTAGTCCCGTTTCGAAGCCGGATTTCGGCGGACCTCTGTGACTCGGCCGTGAGGGCTGGCTCAAATGGAACCATTTGTTCCCCGTTGAGCCGGAGGAGAACTCGGCCATGGGGCTGCATTGCGTAATTGAAATGGGAGTAGACTATTCTCCTCGCCCCGTCCGCCGAGACGCTTCTGCACTCCTTCCGGTCCGAAACGGAGATTTCGACCGCTGTGCCGTGACCGGAGGAAAGTAACGCGCGTGAAGGGACTTCGTCCCAGACGGGACCCTTCGGTCCCCTGGGAAGAAACCACTTGCTCGCTCCCTCAAATGACTCTGACCGCGTCTCGGAGTAGATTGATGCGCTCCGATCCAAGTAGAGCTTTGCACCTACCCCCGCCCAGCCGATTCCGGCTCCGCGTTCCTTAGTCAACGAACCCAGGTTGTGGTACTGACCGAACTCGGAGCGGGTCATTCCCTTTCCGTTGTCGATGACCCGGGGAACTTTGGTGGCTCCCGCGTCGATTGAATTCGCGATCAGCTCGATCAGCACGATCTCCCACGCATCGCGAAGCTGATACGCTGAGCGGAAGTCGTCAATGATCTTTCGCCAGTTCACCTGAGAGAGGTGCCGACGGGGTGTCATGCAGTGTACACCCCTTCCCTGGAGAGTGGGCCTGGGGACGACGCTGCTGAAACCGGCCCCGGAGAATCGGAGGTCCAATCATGGCAGTGGATTTGAGGGAGGTACGTAATCCCCACGAATGCGTCTCGACGTCGGACGAGGACGAATCTTCCAATCCCATCAACGTCTAGGTAGAACTTGAGGGAACATCGGCGCCGGCGTTCTTCCACAAGGACTCCGCGCAGGAGGGACGGCCGACCGATCTCGAAGTCTGGGGCGAGGTCGCCCAGGCGCTCCCGGCAGCGGAGCACGAGATGGCACGTCGGAATCACCTCGACCGTTTTCCAGCCAATTTCCCGTTCGCCCATGTTGTAGTTGATGCGGGGCGAGGGACTTAGCATGACGAGGGTTGAGGCTCCAAACCTTTGGAATCTTGTTCCAAACCTCGGTTTATACATTGAGCTTCATCACTCTGCCGCATGGTAATGAAAAACGAGAGCGAGGAGACCTCGCCATTCGCCTTCGCGGACGAAATTTTCTCGTATTCGGATCGACTCTGGAAGACTCTAGCCTATTTCGTCGCACTCTCGATTTTTCTCGTCGTGATCGTGGTGTGGTTTGCCTTTGGTCAACCCAGGTTGGGTGGTTGGGACTTACTGATTTTCGGTTACGGCTTCCTTGTCGCGCTCTATTTCCCGGTGGCCCTCTGGAACGGCATCCGGTTAGTCCTGCCGCTTAGGCGCTGGGCCGACGACTATTTCGACTTCGCGTTCGTCGTCAAGTTCGAACTCTTTCCAGCCCGCGGGACCACGCCGACAGACCGTATCCTCAACAAGCTCGGAGAAGTGTATCCCGAAGTAGCTCGGTTGGCGGAGCGATCCCCCAAGGCGATTCAGCACAAAGCCGGAATCCGGAAGAACCCAAAGGTCTCTTGGGACCTTGTAATTGACTTGGACTATCCTCGTTTACTTCGCGTCCCGCTGATCCATCGTGTCTGGGGCACTCCTATCTATTTGCTGGTCAAGCGGTTCGATATCACGAACCCCGTGACACTTGGAGCGCTTCAGCAACTCGGCGAAGGACTCGACCGGGACCTTCGATGGCAGAGAGGTCTTGACATTTATCGGATCTTCCTCGTTGCGGCGACCGGATTTGCCGATGATGTGGTCGAAGCTGTTAGGGATGAATCCATCCCACATCTCTCGGACTACCCGGTGGAACTCGTCGCGGAAACCGCCCAGGGGTACAATTTGCCCATCAAGGATTAGCACCCTCTCCGCGCATCGAGCGGAACAGGCCAAGGACGGATTGGTTTACCACCCACCACCTTTCGCCTGTGTCGTTCAGTTGGAAGCCAGTCAACTGCCCTATTTCAATTTTGGAGACGAGCCCTTGCCCGTGGAGGTTCTCCAGCAACCGTCGAATTCGCTGATCCTTCTGCGTCGGCATCCCTCGGAGGGTGCTCAGATAATGGACGGTCGCTGCTGAATCGCCTCTTAGGCGCCGCTCGTGAAGTTCGCGTAGGATGACGAGGGTCACGAACTCATCGCTCCAGAATCCTCGCCTACCTCGCCGCTCAGGTCGGTCCGGAGCCACAGACGACACCCGGAATCCCGAACGCGACTAAATAACCGTGGCGCACCGCGTTATGACGGGCCTAAGCTAGGCGGTTTGGCAAAGGTGTCCAGGATACTCTGGGCGCGCATCATCTTGCGCATCCAATGGATAGCGCCGATGACTTCGCCCTTCTCCTTAGGGGATATGTCCCCTCGGGCGTGGGCTACGGGGTCCCGATATGACTTGAGCACAATTAGCCTCGCGCGCACGTAGTCCTTGTTCTGGAAGACTGGCTTGAAAGCCTTGTCCCAGTTCTTGTCGTCGAGCAATATCCATTCGTAGTGGGAGAAGTCGAGGCAATCGATGGGACGGGTCGGCCTGCCCTTCTTCGCCTCTCCTTCCGCGAGCTTCTCGGCCTTCCCGCGAATCTCCGGAGGAATGCATTCGGTCCACCAGCCTGGCCCGAATTCAGTGGAAAGCCGTCGCTCGAAGAAGCCCCGCAACTCAGCTTCCAACGCACTTATGAGACTGTAACACTCGAGTCGCTCGTCCTCCTTCTCGGTTTCCTGCATGGGGCGTGGGGAACGCTCCGCCGCGACTTGACTCGCCACTTCCGGTAGGATCCCGGGAATAGGTCCGCCGGTGACTTGGACGGTCGTGGCAAAGTGCAACTTCGCGACGTTCGGGAGAACATCCAGGCCGTGCTCGCCGACGAGTTGCTTGCCAAACTCGATTACGTTGGAGGATCCCTTGGGAAACTCGACGCCGTACGCCTTGTTGAGCTCTTCACGCTTCCGAAGGAAGGTGTCGCGCGCGAGGATGGACGCCGCAGCGACCGCGATATCGCGTTCCGCCTTTGGAGTTTGAATGAGGTCGATCTTCCGACCGCGTGCCATGAGTGAGTCGCGAATGTAGCCGGGGTCTCCAAATTGATCGGCTAGCGCCGTCGTGCAGCCCTCGCCGTTCGCGAGGAGATCCTCGATCGCCCGTGCATGCGCCCAGCCGAGGAGGCGGTTCACATTCTTCATTTCACGGATCAGGATGTTGTACTTGAGCGGGGGGACGATAACGATCCGATAGCGCTTCGGACCGCACACATTCCGCACTTGGGACGCCTTGTTTGCAACGGTTGTGTCGCTCAGAAGCTTCGAATCCTTCACGCCGATCCCTTCCAATTGGCGCGCAACCTCCGCTGTTGCCAAGACGCCTGCCGTCACAAGAGGGCCAAAGTAATCGCCTTTTCCCACTTCGTCCGTCCCAATGTGGGGAAAGGGGACATCAAGAGGTGGGAGGTCGACCACCTTCTTCTCGATGGGTGACGCTCCCAGACTGGTAGCGTGGGCTGCAACTTCCTCGATTTGTTTCGTGTCGCTCCCGCCGAACACGACTTTCCCACTCTCATAGAGATTCACGACCGTCTTCCCCTTCCGAGCGAGAAACACCTGATGGGCCCGAGGCTCGAAGGCGAAGCCGCGCTCGGCCAAGAAAACCCGGAACTCCTCGAATCGCTCCGAGGGCAGTTGAAGAACAGGTGCCATCGATTGTTACTCAACCGCGTGGTAGCCTTTAGACTTCTCGTCCACGACGATTCTCGGTTTCGTGGCACTCTGGCGGGAGCGAGAGTTTAGTCTGGGCACGTGGAACAAGACGGGTCAGTGTGCGCCCCGTTCGACGCAATGTATGTAGACCCAAACCGGAACTGGTATAGGTCCGGACGGACCCACTTAGTTCCGGTTCAAACCCTATGTGTGTGACCTAACGTAGGCTCGCTGACCTTCCGCGCTAATTGTCGACCTCGGGTTACTCGGGAGGAGGCCACTTTCGCCTATCTGATGGATCGACCGCCGGAACTAGCGATTCCTGCGGGTAACTCGCCACCAAGCGACGAGGC
>Ga0209236_1003220_pt1 | contig 10008 bp, 5 predicted proteins | sample GraSoi013_1_40cm_FD_185819 | JGI IMG/M metagenome (GOLD analysis project Ga0209236, IMG submission 185819) | Grasslands soil microbial communities from the Angelo Coastal Reserve, California, USA - Sample 09_27_2013_1_40cm (SPAdes) (version 2) | ecosystem: Environmental > Terrestrial > Soil >... | reverse complement strand
CTTCACAAACGACGCCCTGGCACCGAATGTAAACGTCTTCAGCCTGTACGCGGGCGCCGGACTTGCCGGCGACCACTTGAATGCGTCAGCAGGCGCCGGCCAGTCGTTGTTCCAAGGTTTCTCGGCCCAATTTCCCGAATATGCCAGCGGAGTGAGCCTGGTGATGCCACTACGAAACCGGGCTGCACAAGCCGACAATTTGCGTGCACGCCTGGAACAACAGCAGCTTCAAGTCAGTGAACAACGGCTGAGGCAGCAGGTCGAATTGGAGGTTCGCCAGGCCATGGTGAACCTGACGCAAGGGAGAGCGCAGGTCGAAGCCGCCAATGAAGCTCTGAACCTGGCCGGTCAGGTGCTGGATGCAGAGCGAACGAAGTTCGAGTCGGGAGTCTCGACAACCTACAACGTCATCTTGCGCCAGCGGGACCTCGCCGCCGCCCGCGAGGCCCAGATTTCCGCGTCTGCGACATATGCCAAGGCGCTGGTCGAATTGCATCGCTCAACCGGGGGAACGCTCAAAGAAAATGGAATCGAACTCCGCGATGCGCTCACCGGCGAAATCACGAAACGGCCTACACCTCCGTTCCAATCGCCTCAAAAGGCCAACACGGGGTCAAACTAATGAGACCAAAAGGAATAGCCACAAAAAGGCACAAAATACACAAAGGAATCGTTCTGTGCATTTTGTGCCTCTTTGTGGCTAATTTCTCCCTTTTCGCGGCGGAAGGAGACTCAACCGGGAACGCGCCGTCGGCCCTTACACCCGACCTGGAACTGTTGAGCCGCGGCAAACCTGTGTTCCCAAGAATATGGCATGCTTATCGGCCGATTCCTCTCCCGCCGATCGACCGCGAGAACGGGCCGAAGGTCTCCCGCTATATCAAGGAGGGGAAACTCGCCCTATCTCTATCCGAATTTATGCAGTTGGTTGTCGAGAACAATCTGACGTTGCAGGCTGCACGTTATAACTATCTGATCGCCCAAGTAGACTTGCTTCGCGCGCGATCCGGTCAGGCGGCACGCGGAGTCCCGACATCGCCTCTGCCGGCCGCTATGTTTGCAGGAGCGATTGGCGCGGGCGTTGGAAACATCTCGAATGTAGGAAACCAAGGAACCGGAGGAACGACGATTACGGCCCAAGCCAGACAGGTATTTGGTGGACCGCGCGGGATCGCGGATCCAACTCTGTCGATCAACACAAGCTGGGATCACGTTTCGGCTCCCTTGAACTCTATACGAGTGAGCGGAGTTTCCACAGTCGTGACAGACTCTGCTGTTCTTCAAACGCGGTTCCAACAACAACTCCCGTTTGGAGCCAGCTATTCGGTTTCGTACAACATGCAGCGTCAGTTGACGACACAACAGCGTATTTCCTTTAATCCCGCTTACACGTCTTTCTTCAGTCTCGACCTGTACCAGCCTTTGATGAACGGGTCCGGCCGGGCAATCACCAAACGTTTTGAGAACGTGGCTCAGAATAACCGGCGCGCTCTTTATCTGGCATTCGTTGGAGACCTGTCCACTTCTCTTCAGGGAGCCGCCGGCATTTACCTGGACTTTCTCGCATCGCGCGAAAGACAGCGTGTGGCAGAGCAGGCGCTGACCTTGGCTGAAACGATCCATCGATCGACTCAGCAGCGGATCGAAGTCGGTACCATGGCCCCTAGCGACCTGACCACTGCAGAACTACAGGTCGCCACGGCCCGTCGCGACCTCATCATTGCCCAAACGACTAGCCAACTGCTTGAAGTAAGGCTCAAAAGCCTGATTACGAAGGCAATCGGGCCGGATACCGCTGGAATACCGTTTGAGCCGACTCAAAAGCTCGAGGAAATAGAGGAAACTCCCTTCGACCCGCTGGACGTCCTCATAACGAGGAGGGTTCCGAATAACCCTGGAGTTCGGCGCGCGGAAATCACGCTGGAAAATGATCGGATTGCAGAGGCCTACACGCGGAGCGCCTTGCGTCCTACCCTCAGCGTCTTCGGCCAACTCAATGCCTACTCGCTGGGAGCCGGCGCAAGCCCAATGTTCCGGCAGATGTTCCGATATACGTATCCCGAGTACGGCGTGGTATTCCAGTTGAGTTTTTCCATAAGGAATCGCGCCGCCCAGGCCGACAACTTGCGGGCGCGCCTGGAGGTGCAGCGGCAAGAGGTTGTCGTGGAGCAGACCAAGGCGAATGTGGCTAATAACATTCGGACGCAAGTAGCGAATGCGGCTCAAAGCCGGCCACAGGTGGAGGCAGCGCACCGGGCCGTGGTAACGAGTCAAGAGATAGCGGATGCCGAACAGGTCCGCTGGAATTTGGGCTTCTCCACGCTCGATAATGTCTTTCAGAAGCAAGTTGATTTGGTGCGCGCTCAAGCAACGGAGATTCAGGTGCGAGTGAACTATGCCAAGGCTATCATTGCCCAGGAGTCGGCCGTTGGCCAATTGCAAGAAAACCACGGCATCGTCTTCGAGGACGCGCTCAGAGGAACGCTCTGGAAAGGGCCTGCAGTCAAGTAGCTACTTACCGAAGTATTCTTTACGCGCGCGGATTCGGTAGCGGCGATCTTTCGCACGGATCTCGATACGATGCCACTTCCCGTCATTGAGCGGGTGATCGGGATAATACCCAATGCTGTACTGATTGCGCAGTTCCGCAGCGATCTCGTCTAATGCATCTTGAATTTCGTTGCCGCGGTTTTCCGTCGATCCGCCGGAAACAAGCCAAGCCTTTCCGCCGCTGGCGTCCGCGAATGCGTTGAGAACGTCCATATCGACGGTGTCCTCATTCACGACCCCGGGGTTGCGTCCCCCGCGAGGATACTGTTGAAGCGGCAGCGCAGGCCGGCCTGGGATGCGCCTTCCGCCTCCGGGATAAGGCCAGCCGGGGATCCCGGGAATACCGGGAAATGGAAATCCGATGCTCGGACCCGTACCCGGATCACGCCGCCCGCTTGGACCGGGATACTGCCCAGGCCGCCTTTCGCTCAAGTATCCGCCGAAGGGAGAAATGCCGAGGCCATAGACCAAAAGTTCGGACTCTCGGACCAACGACTTCGCCTGCTCGAACGTGCTGTAACTCGACGTGTCTTCGCCGTCCGTAATCAAAAGAATCGCTTTCTTCTCGTGCTTACCGCGTTTAATTTTTTGAAGACCCTCGTCCATTGCATCGTAAAGGGCGGTCCCGCCGCCGACCACGACGCGGCGTAACGCCCTGCCTAGCCGTTCGCGGTCGTCGGTAAAGTCCTGGCGTAAATCCGGACGGTTTGCAAAGGTCATGAGGAAAATATCGTCGTCCTTGTGAATGGACCGAATGAAGCGCTCCACTGCCGTGGTGGCTGTCCCGATCTTCCTTTCCATGCTGCCGCTCGAATCCAGCAACAGACCCATGCTTACCGGCAGCTCATTCGATTGACTAAAGTGCGAAATCTTTTGTTCCTTTCCATCTTCAAGGACGATGAGGTCGTTTTCGGTGAGGTCGGAAATGTAGTGGCCGGTTTCGTCTGTGACTGTCGCGACCACATTGACCAGCGCAACATCAACCTTCAATTGAGCGGCGAGGACAGGGAGAACGAGGAGGGAAAGAAACAGGCTTAAAATGGACCAACGCATATCGCACCACGCTCAACTGTAGCGGCGGTGTATGACCGCCGGGTTTCTCTGACTTGGGCACCTATCAGCGCTCATAAAAGCACCGCTACAGTATTAGGGGGAGTTTGACTCAGGAAAGGCAGGAGGGAAAGCAATATTTCGATTGAGATCGTTACGATTTCGATAGGTATTCACCGAAATTGACGATATCTTAGTCGGCCTCGGACTTAATCCAAGTCCTTCTTCTGGTAGGGGGTAACCAGAAAGCCCGTTCAATCGTATTAATTCAAGCAGTGGGCTGATTCGCCAAAAACACTCATAAATAGCGGCAGATCAAAAGTTAAGCGCTAGAGGGGCTTCAAAAACAATGAGATATCGTTCTTCCTTGTACTGCGTGGGCATCAGCGCCTTACTTGCAGTCTCAGGATGTTCCCAGCAGGGCGCTCCAAAGGATCAGAAGGGATTCGGGCAGCGTGGCGGACGAGGGGGACAGGGCGGATCGGTCGTGAACATCCGCACAACGACGCTTCAACGCATCTCTCTTCAGCGCACCGCGGACCTCTCCGGAACACTGGTATCTCCGGATCAAGCTCGCGTCAGCAGCGAAGTCGCCGGAGTCGTTCGGGATGTGCTGGTTGAAATTGGCCAAGAAGTCAAAGTCGGACAAGAGTTAGTCCATCTGGACACGGTCGAGTTGAATCTCGCGCTTCAACGGGCGGAAAGTGCCTTGCGCCAAACGGAGGCGCAGCTCGGCATCGATTCTTCGCGCGGCGGTCAAATGCCACCGGACGATCAAATCTCCACGGTACGAACGGCCACGGCCAATCGCGACGACGCGCGCGCCCAACTGGCGAGGGCTCAGGATTTGGTATCCAAAGGCCTCATGTCCAAAGCCGAAGTGGACATCGTGGAGACACGAACGAAGGTGGCGGAAGCCGCCTATCAGGCGGCCATCGAAAATGTACAGGCGTTAAAAGCAAGTTTGCAGGACCGGAAAGCCGCTTTCGAGCTGGCCAAAAAGAAGTTGAGCGACACCGTCATCAGAGCGCCGGTCGAAGGAGCCGTTGCGGAGCGGCCGATTCAGCGTGGCGAATACATTCGCGAGAATACGCCTGTGGTGACCATCGTCAGGATGAATCCGTTGAAGCTCAAGACCGGCATCCAGGAAAAATATACCAACTTGATCCGCGAGAACCTGTCGGTCGATTTCATGGTCGAACCTTATCCGAAGGAAATGTTCCACGGAAAAATCGCCTTCATCAGTCCGGCAGTCGATCAGAGTACGCGGACATTCGCCGTGGAGATTCTCGTCGGTAATCCCGCGCATAAGCTAAAGCCGGGATTGTTCGCGAAGGGTTCAGTCCTGCTTGGCCGCGACAGCAACGTACTGGCAGTATCGGAAGACACGATTTCGAATCTCGCGGGTGTCGCGTCGGTCTTCGTTGTCCAAAACGGAGTCATCAAGCAGACCACGGTCGAGACCGGCGAACATGAGGGCAAACTTATCGAGGTTGTCAGCGGCCTCAAAGGCGATGAAGTTCTCGCGACCAGTAATCTCAATGAGCTGGTGACCGGCACAAGAGTCGTGACTGCAGATGACGAGGTCGACCCGCCTGCAGCCGACGCTCCATCGGCAGATGGACAAGGGCGAGGCGGCAGAGGCGGTGTGAAACGAGCGGCGGAGGGAAGGGGAGCGCAATGAAGATAGCCGACGTCAGCATTAATCGCCCTGTTTTCGCGATCATGATGTCCCTGGCACTGGTAACGCTGGGGATTTTTTCCTACCGCACCCTCGGCGTCGACCTGATGCCGAAGACCGACCAGCCTCAAGTCAACGTCCAGGCGCAGTTGCCTGGTGCCAGTCCGGAGGAAATGGAGAGTTCGATCGCGAAGAAGATCGAAGAGAACGTCAACACGATCAGCGGCATCGATGAATTGCGGACCAATTCCAGCTCCGGGTTCGTGTCGAGCAACATCACGTTCAATCTCGAACGCGATATGGAATCAGCGGTTCAAGATGTCCGCGACAAATTGGGAACGATTCAGAATCAGTTCCCCCGCGATACCCAGCCCCTGCGCATATATAAATATGATCCCGATTCGGCTCCTATCCTGATGCTGGCGATCTCCTCAGAGCGGGACCCGAAGGAACTGACGGAGATCACTGACAAGAAGATCAAGCAGGTTCTGGAAACCGTCAACAATGTTGGCGGTATTGAATTCAATGGCGACCGGCGGCGGCAGATACAACTCCTGTTGGACCCCGATCGGCTGACAGCATACGGATTGACGGCAGAGCAGGTGCGGAATGCCATCGAGCGCCAGAACATTGAAATTCCGGGTGGAAGTTTTGTCGCCGGTCCTTCGGAAATCGCTCTTCGGACGATGGGCCGCCTGACGAATGTTTCCGATTTTACGCGCATCATCCTCTCGCAACAAAACGCGTCCGTTATTAAATTGGGCGATGTCGCGCGTGTGCTCGACACGGTACAGGAAGTTCGCCGGATCGCCCGAGTCGACGGCAAACCATCGATTGCTTTGGAAATACGCAAGCAATCCGGCTCCAACACGGTCGCTGTGGTCGATGCCGTGATGGCAAAGCTCGATGAGATCCGGCCATCATTGCCGGCGGACCTCCAAATCGCGGTCCAGCGTGACCAGTCGGTTTTCATCCGCAAGTCCATCGATGACATCCAACATCACCTCATCCTCGGTAGCCTCTTAGCTGCCCTGGTTGTGTTTCTGTTCTTGCGGAATTTCCGCAGCACGATTATTGCGGCGACCGCGATCCCGGTGTCTCTGATCGGTACCTTTGCCGTGATGAAGGTGTTCGGTTTCACGCTGAACAACATGACCCTGTTGGCGCTATCGTTGGCCACAGGTATCGTGATCGATGACGCCATTGTGGTGCTCGAAAACATTTTCCGCTACGTCGAAGAAAAAGGCGTCAGCCCGCGCGAAGCAGCCGCGGAAGCGACCAACGAAATTGGTCTCGCGGTGATGGCCACGACATTATCGTTGGTCGTCATCTTCCTGCCCGTCGTCTTCATCACGGGAACACTCGGACAATATTTGCTCAGCTTTGGAATCGTTTCTGCCGCCGCCATCATGTTTTCGATGTTCGTTTCGTTCACCCTGACGCCCGCACTGTGTTCGTTGTGGTTGCGGCCGAACGACACCGGACATGCCGGCTCGAAGAAGCGCGGTTTTTACGCTCGGATGGACAACGTCTACGATCACATGCTGCACTGGAGCTTGCACCATCGTTTCGTGATGCTTCTGATTGCCGTTGCGGTAACGGCTTCGGTCGTGCTGTTGTTTCCCCGAATCGGCCGCGAGCTGGTTCCCGATGATGATCAGGGCGAGTTCCAGGCGAACATAAACCTTCCGCGAGGTACCAGCCTTCCGCGCACCATCGAGTACACGAAAGACGCCGAAGAGATGATGCGAAACCTGCCGGAAGTACAAACCGTGTTCACAAACATCAATTTCTCAGAAGCTCGTTTCTATGTCCGGATGACTCCTTTGGAAACTCGAACCATCTCACAACAGGAATTGATGCGGCGCACCCGCGCCATGTTGCTGAGCCGGTTTCGTGCACCGGGCGTGCGAGTGCGGATTGAAGGTGGTACGGATATTTCCGGAGCTTCGACGGCCGGTCAAAGCTATTCTTCGGGTGGCACTAGTCAAGGAAACCGTCTGTTCGTGAATGTGCAGGGACCAGATATCGACGAACTCAATCAGTACGTGCTCCAGTTCGTAGAGAAACTGAAAGCATCTCCGGGAATTGTCGACGTCCGCTCCAATTATGAAACAACCCAGCAAGAAATACGCGTGCTCATCGATCGTGTTCGAGCCGCAGATCTCGGTGTCCAGATCGACAGATTGGCGACCGACATCAGAACGCTTGTTGGCGGTCAAGTTCTCGATACGCAGTTCAAGCAGGACGACGAAGAGTATGAAGTTCTATTGCGGCTGGACGAACCTTTCCGGGATCCTTCCCGTCTCAACAATCTGCTGATTCCATCGGCAACTCAGCGCGCCGTCAAGCTGAGCGACGTGGCCCAGCTCAAACTGGAGTCCGGACCGAACAATATTCAACGATACAACCGCCAGCGAAATATTCAGGTCGATGCCAGCCTGGATGGAATTCCCCTTGGAGAGGCTGTTGCTACAGTGCGCGAGAAGGCCGCTGAATTGAACATGAAGCCGGGTTACGGCATCGTCTTTACTGGAAGCGCAAAGCAATTGGCACAAGCCTCCAGCGATTTCAGTATCGCTGTCCTGCTGGCGGTCGTGTTTATCTACATGGTTCTTGCATCTCAGTTCAATAGTTTCGTCCACCCACTGACGATCATGACGTCGTTGCCGCTGAGCTTGCCGGCCGGGCTTCTCATTCTCATGGCCTTCGGTATGACGATCAACGTCTATAGCGCTATCGGAATGCTGATGCTCTTCGGCATCGTGAAAAAGAATTCAATTTTGCAGGTCGATTACACCAATACACTTCGGGACCAAGGCATGGAGCGGCATGAAGCGCTCATCATGAGCAGCCATGTACGGCTGCGCCCGATTTTAATGACAACGATTTCGATCATCGCTGGAATGCTCCCGATCGCGTTTGGTCGAGGCGCCGGTGCAGGTTCCCGCGCCTCGATGGCCGTCACGATTATCGGCGGCCAAATGCTTTGCCTGTTGCTGACTCTGCTGGTCACGCCTGTCGTTTATTCCTACTTTGATGATCTGCGCGAGTGGACGCCATCCAGAGTGTTTGCATGGATTCGTCGGCGCGCAACTCAGCCGGGAACTGCAAGTTTTTAAATGTTGTGCCGGCATCGACGATCGAACTGGAAAAGGCATTGAGTTCGGGAACAACGGCGCGGTGAGGCGATAGCTACCCTCACCCGGCGCGTCGCGCCGCCCTCTCCCAAAGAGAGAGGGACCGTCAGTATGAAACTTTTCCCGGATTACGGGCGCTTGCGACGTTCGGCGTCGATTTTCTTCAGTTGGTCAAGTTCGGCAGTTAGCTGCCGGATGCGCTGGTCTCTTTGCTGGGCAGACGCATTGCTTTGATCTAGTTCGGATCGAAGGGAAAGGATCAGGCTGGCCGGCTGCCGGTACGGGCTATCCGGAAATCCTTCGATGAGCTGCCGGAAGGCCCCCGAGGCGCGCTGCCAATCCGCAGCCGGGCGCAGCGCGTATACAAGACCAAGCCGGAAGAGGGCTTGATCACGCGGGCCGCCCGCTGGATTCAACCGCAGATAATTTTCATAGCTGCGAGAGGCTTCATCGTAGCTGCCGGCACTGAAGGCGCGTTCGGCATCGTCGAGTGCAACCGCTGCCGGACTCGGCGGTGCTGCCGCCGGAGCGGGCCCTGATGGCGCTGGAGGAAGGTTCGTGAGCGGGACGCGCCGATGGCAGCCCAATGCAATGAGCAATGCACAGAAGCTAAAGATAGCTAGGCGGTTTGTCCGCATTGGAGAACCTCTTCGCTGGCCGCCGGACGCAATACAAATGAGAACACGCTGCCCCCATTCGGATTGTCCTGGACCCAAATCCGCCCCTGGTGTGCCTCGATGATCGTCTTGCAGATCGCCAGCCCAAGACCAACTCCTTGTCCGGCCACCTTCTTTCCGCGCTTCACCTGATGAAATTTGAGGAAGATTTTGTCCTTTTGCTCGTCGGGCACGCCGGGGCCGGAATCGGAGACGGAAATGAGGACTCCTTCGGAGGTAGTGCGCACGCTCGTCACAATTTCGCTGTTGGATGGCGAGAATTTCAAACCGTTCTCGAACAGGTTTCCGAGCACTTGCACGATCCGATCTCTATCGCAGTCGGCAGATACGGAGCGGGGATCGGATTCGAGGCGCATCCGAATTCCCTTTTGGCGCGCTTGAACATCAAATTCTTCGATTACGCTCTCAACTACGGGCACCAGGTTGTGCGGTGCCATTTCATATTCCATCGAGCCGGCCTCCATGCGCGCGACGTCGAGGAGATTACCGACCATCGCTGCAAGCCGCTCGGCGCTGGCGTAGCTCAGGCGCAAAAGATTCTTTTGCTGGTCATTGAGCGTTCCCGGAATTTCTTGAAGAAGCAGATGCATGATCTGGCGCATCGACGCCAGCGGCGCTTTGAGATCGTGCGAGACATGCGAAACGAAATCCTTCTTCATCTGGTCGAGTTCGCCGAGCCTTTCCGTCATGACATTGAAATCGCGGGCGACTTCCGAAAATTCGTCGTGGCCGTCAGCAGGCAAGCGGTGCCAGAATTGTCCCTTTGCAATGGCGCGAGTCCCCTGCGTGAGCCTGCGCAGTGGCTCGTTAATCGAGCCGACGATCACGGCAGCGACAACCAGGCCAAGAATGAGAGAGAAGATTCCGGCGGCCCATGAAATACGTACGGCTTTCTCGCTGGCATCGGCGG
>Ga0209236_1003218_pt1 | contig 10013 bp, 3 predicted proteins | sample GraSoi013_1_40cm_FD_185819 | JGI IMG/M metagenome (GOLD analysis project Ga0209236, IMG submission 185819) | Grasslands soil microbial communities from the Angelo Coastal Reserve, California, USA - Sample 09_27_2013_1_40cm (SPAdes) (version 2) | ecosystem: Environmental > Terrestrial > Soil >... | reverse complement strand
GGACGGGCGACAACCCGGTGCAGATTTCGAGGACTGGTTGTCCGTCTGCTCAGAACTGTTCGTTTGGTAATTATCCTACGGAGAGTAGCTTCGCGCTTCCTTTTACGCAGCAGAAGGTCTTCCAGAATCCGCGTCCGAGCAGTCAGCAGGACTTTTACGTGTTCTACGCGACTAACGTGTCGCTTGCTGGGAGTGGTTGCACCAGTAATGGAGCTGTCACTAATCTCTGCTATGAGTGCGTGTACGCCTACAGTCCTGATGGAGTTGGATGGAGGGTCAACCAGACTATTGGCTCAGGTTCTGCTGGCGTCGGTAATTTCTACATTAACTGTTCAGCAGCCTACTTTGATGACGCTGCCAACAACCAGCTGATAGTCTATGTTGTGGCAGCCCGGAACGCGGCCTCGGTCAATACGAACCATAATGTCGAGTTCGTCATAGGCACGGTTTCCGACTCGGCGAACGCGGTGAGCTGGGGCAGTGTTCAGATCGTAAGCAGTTCATCCTCGACCCAGAACTTTCAATATCCGGTGATACAGGTGGATCCGAACGGGTATCTCCAGATAGCTTATTCTTGGGTTGACACTTCGGTCAACCGTCAGACAGTGGACCTCTGTAGTAGTCAGACGGCGCACCCGACCGTCAATCCGTCGTGGACTTGTAGCGGCGGGCTCAGCAGCTCGCTCTTCAACGCTCAGACACAGATAGGCCAGGCGGCCGGCTCCTTCATGCCGCAGCTTCAGCCTGTGCCTGGTCACAGTGTTCTGGTTCTTCAAGGCCCGTGCAGTAGTATCGCTACTTCGGGTTGTGCCCAGGCAGTTTCTCTCACAGAGAACGCTACGCTGGTCGACTGGAGTGGTACAACGCAGACTTTCAAGCCCACTGGAGCATTCGTGTATCCCGGGTTATCTGCGTCTGACCGTCGTTCTAGTACGGTGGAGGCCGCTACGGGCACTTTCTACTTGGCCTATCTTAATGGAACAGACAGTCATTACTGGACTCGTTACATGGCGAAACCTTACACTGCCTGGTCGAACCCGAATGTTATTACCAGCGATGGGGGAGAGGGGCGGATTCTTCTACTCTCGGGGACTGGGACTCCCGAGATGCTGGTCTTCATCTTGGCCACCGACCAGCCGAAGACGGTTGGTGGAGGCGGAGGTAGCGGCACCTGTGGGTCATGTGCTTCGATCAACATGTACGTCAACACGACTAGGACCGCGACAGCATGGTCGTCCGCGACGACGCTCTACTCGAACACGACGTGGGCGGCTACCTGGGCTAATGTTCCCTGGACTGTCAACACCAGTACTAATAGCAAGATGCCTATCGTGTGGGAGCAGCATGTCTGCGGCTACCTCACAAATGTTTCTTGCGCAACGCAGCCTGAAGAGATGTGGTTCGACCAGCACACTCTCTATACTCCCTCTAGCTCCCAGCTCAAGGCCAGCTTCTCATATACGCCGACCACGCCGACCGCAGGCCAGACTGTAACGTTCACCGCCACGGCCTCTGGAGGCACCTCTCCCTATTCCTACAGTTGGAACTTTGGCGATGGGACAACTGGGACGGGATCAACGGCAACACACACCTATTCGTCTGCAGGATCGTACACTGCCACCCTGATGGTCGTGGATAGTGGCATTCCCCCGCATACAGCCACTTCACAGCAGACCATTACCGTCAAGAGCCCCCCGCCTCTATCGGCAAGCTTCACCTTCAACCCCAGCTCTCCTCAAGCCGGACAACAAGTTACGTTCACGGGAACGGCCACAGGCGGAACATCACCCTACTCGTTCAGCTGGACCTTCGGCGATAACTCAACTGGTACAGGCGCCACCGTATCACACGCCTACGCTTCCTCTGGATCCTACACAGTAACTCTGACAGTGAAGGACAGTAGTACGTCCCAACAGACAGCAACCACCCAGCAGACCGTCTCTGTTTCCAACCCAGCCCCAACCCTAACCGGAAGCTTCACCTATAGCCCGGCCTCGCCTCAGGCGGGACAATTCGTTTCGTTCACTGGATCAGCATCAGGGGGAACTCCGCCCTACAGCTTTTCGTGGAGCTTCGGTGACGGATCCACCGGAACAGGCTCCTCGGTAACTCACGCGTATTCATCCGCGGGATCGTACACGGTCACGCTCAGCATCAAAGACGGCGGCTCTCCACAACAGACCGCGACATCCCAGCAGACCATCTCTGTGACGAACCCGAGTTCTACTCTGACCGCCAGCTTCACGTACACTCCGTCATCCCCGCAGACCGGCCAGTCGGTGACGTTCACCGGCACCGCCAGCGGCGGCACATCACCGTACACGTTTACTTGGTCCTTCGGAGACGGTTCAACAGGAACTGGCGCGTCCACAACACACACCTACTCGTTAGTAGGATCATACGCGGTCACGCTCACAGTCGTCGATAGCGGCTCGCCACAGCAGACAACAACCTCCCAGCGGACGATCTCTGTAGCAAACCCACCGCCGCCTCTATCGGCGGGCCTTACATTTAGCCCAGCCTCACCAGACGCTGGACAATCCGTGTCCTTCACAGCTTCTGCTTCAGGAGGAACATCACCCTACAGCTACTCCTGGAGCTTCGGTGATGGAGGAACGGGCTCCGGCAACTTGGTAAGCCACAGCTTCGCTTCTGCGGGCAGCTACACAGTGACACTGAGTGTCACGGACTCCGGCGGCCAGAGGGCGCAGGCGTCAAAGACGGTGACCGTGAACGCACAGCTCTCGGGCAGCTTCTCCTACAGTCCATCGAGCCCGCTTCCACTCGAACGGGTGACGTTCACAGCGACCGGGAGCGGCGGTGCTCAGCCATACAGCTACAGCTGGGACTTTGGCGACGGCACGACCGCTAGCGGCCAGACTGTCAGCCACTCGTATCTGCTGCCAGGCTCATACGTTGTGTCACTGACGATCACCGATGCCAGCGGTCAGACATTCACAACCTCCCAGACGGTAATCGTCCTCACAAACATCGTCTAGGGAGTTGAACGGATCTAATCCCTGGTGGCTGAAGGTCGCACCTGGCATCAAAGCAATTTACCGGTTGCAAGCGTTCCATTTCTGAGGGTCATGTAAGGATCTAAGCATTAATTATTAGTACCGGATTTTTCTCGTCTCTCTATCCCCCCATTTTCTCTATTTGGCTCAGAACTGAAAAAATGAAGTGTCGCATAGAGAATTGACTGATGAGTGAACGAGAAACAGTCGAATCTGTTGCTGTAATCCTCTATAGGCATTACGGAAAGGGTTGAAGGAAGTGGTCTTGATGTGAGTAACGGCAACCAGTTAAACGAGTTGACCTTGAACTCAATACCGGATTGTGAAATACGTATGGCCGAATTATCATAATCTCCAAGGATGCTTAGCTATTGAACAAGCGAAGTCTTCCCAAGCGTCGGAATGGATGGGTTTTTCATAGGCGAATAGTAATACTGGCAATCGCGATCCTCGCGATTGTTGGGCCTGTTGGTATATTCTATGCTTGGGATTACAGAGCTCAAACACTAGTTGATGACACTTTCTCGATCAAGGAATCACACGTACAGCAGTTCAGTGTTGATCTCTCGTTCGGCTCTAGGAATGTGGAAATTGCGGTCGAAACGTATAGCATTCCTGTTTACGTCACATTTTGGTGGCAGTCCGGACCTAATGCCGTAGTTTATCTCCGGAGTCAGCCTGTCGCTGTTAACTCGACATGGACAAGTAGCGTAACGCTTCACAATTCTGGGGGACAGTATTCAGTTCTTGCAGAGAAAAACGAGGCGTACGGTGAGGGTTTGACAACAGTTCATGTTAGAATCACAGGTTAGGATCAATCAGACCGTCTGTTGCTTCGTGGAAACGTTTCGAGAAAAGAGGGATTAGATGTAGACTTGGCGCAAAGCATGTCGGTGAAGGTTAAGGCGGAAAGCACGATTAGGTTCTATGACGCGCTGAGCATAGTGTTCTTCGTGCTTGCTGCAGCATCACTGAGTATGCTGACCCTCTTTCTGGTGACCGATTTTGTCGTCCTGGGTCTCGGAGCCATGGACATAGGCACTATACTCAGTGGAATAAGCAGGATGATCTCATTGCGGGGCATCGAAGACTTGGATGAGCGAAGAGTCAAGGCAAAGAACACGGTCAAGTTCTTTCATGGGGTAAGCTTCGCCTGCTTCGCGGTCGCGGCTGTTCTGTTCGCCGTCGCTCTGAATCTGTTTGCTACAGACTTCGGGGTAATGGGGCTTGAGCTTTCAGGCTGCGGCGCGATCCTTCGGGCTGTATCTCGAAGCATAGTCTTGGAGAGCAGTTGATTGCTTGGAGCTATGGAAACTAAACAACCTCTTCAAGATATTCCTTCTATCATTCATAATAGCGTTTCTCGCCTCCGTATTCCTCCTTCGTGATCTACTGGTTTCTCGATATCTGATCATTGCTCTAATCGTCGGCATTAGCGTCTACATTGTGTTCGGAGCACTTCCCTTACTCAAGAGAAGAGCGGCTCAACTGCGCCAACATGGCGAAAGGGCAGGATTTTCTAGGACCTCTATGATAGGAATTCTTGTAATCGTCATCCTCTTTGTGGCGGCATTCATCATTGTGCGGGACAGGGCGAGCCCTACGCAGGGTTACCATCTGGTCAGCTCTCAATTCTTCGTGCTTCCCAACGGAACCGTGTTCGATATGCGTCCGACCGCTCCTGCAAACGAGTGTGCGTGGTTAGAGAGTATGAACGTCACTACGCAGCAGAAGGCGAGGGATCAAGGGCTCCCGGATTGTGATTTTGCCTGGCCGCATATCAATTTGAGCCAGCCAACTGTGTTTCTAGAGTTCGAAAATTCCACTGAATTCGTTTACGTTATTAACGCGAGCATGGATCCCGCACCGAGTTCCATCGGAACCGTAGTTCTATGCTTCACCGTCCCTGCCCAGAGTTTTCAGTGTTGGGTACCGCCGGCAAGAGTATCCCATCTAAGATGATCCCTGATAACAATGGCTCAACCGGATTAGTATTCACGGCACTCAACCTGGAGAACTATGAGAGTTCCTTGATCAGATGCTTTCGAGAGTTTTGTGCAAAATGAGACTCGGCATTCCACCGCGCGTTTATCTTCGTGCGGTAGAATGCCATGGCTGGAAATGGATCGATTTCTATCGATGGCTATCCTGGTATATTCCACTCTCGAAAGATATTTATTCATATTAATACCGCAATCAGTATCGTGAAAACCTTTCAGCTTGGACCTCATCCACCGAGAAGAAAGTTCTTAGCCCTACTCGTCGCATGCATAATGCTGGTTCCTAGTCTTCTAGTATTCACGCCCTCGACCAGAGGCTCGGTCACTCCCTACAGTTTCAGGGACGATTTCAACTACACTTCAATCAGTCAGCTTCAAGCCTCGGGTTGGAGTATCAACTCGCAAGCGCCGAGTTCTTCCTATACCGTCGCGAGCGGTGCGCTGACTCTCCTGTATAATGGCTCGGTTGGTGCGGATGTCCTCTGGCGAGGAGCGCCCAGTGGCATTGCAAACTGGAGCGTCTCACTCCGCGGACGGTGGATCGGCAACCCAGTCGGGTCCATTGCTCTCGGCGTTCGGACAGCCGGCCACTCGTACAGCTTCCTCGCCGATGGCTACTATATTCCCGACCCCTGGGGCCAGTGCACCTGCGTTCGCACCAATCCTGGGTTTGGGATAACCGACGACGGTCGCGGTGTGGCGCGATTTCCGGGCTATTCGCCAGAGTTGGACACGTGGCACATCCTCAGGGTAGACATGGTGCAGGGGACACTCTACACCTACTTCGATGGAGTCCTAGCAGGAGACTTTACCGAATTTGACACCTCTGCCGGGAATACTAACCTGGCCGGTATCGAGGTTGGCGCGCCTTGGTTTGCGAATGTTCAGGTCGACTGGGTGCAAGCGTCTGATTCCCCCTCGACGCCGCCTACCAATCCTTACTTCATGGTAGCTGCTGCTTCGTCAATCACCGTCCTGCCGGGACAGAATGTATCGGACCCGATCTACGTGAGCAGTCTAGGGCGGTTCGAGGGAACCGTGAACCTTGCCGCTGTTGCTGCACCGTCATCCGGGCTTTCGGTGGCGATGGCTCCGACGGTCACTGTCTGGGTCGGTGAGCCCAAGGAGTCAACACTCTCCGTGGCGATTCAGGGTACCACCATGGTGGAACAGAGCTTTACAATAACTGTGACAGCGACGAGCGGAAATCTGTCCACCTCAGTGACGATAAACGTGAATGGTCTTACTGATCACAATGCGATCGTCATAAACGGAGACGCGGGTTTCACAACTGCGAACGGTGTAACGGGAGGATCAGGAACATTGACCGATCCCTATGTGATTCAAGGTTGGGCGATCTCCACAGATTTCTTGTGCTGCGCTAGCCCTGGAATCGTAATATCCAACACGAAAGCGTACTTCACGATAAACGACGTCTATATCAACAACCCCGGGTCGGCTGGCATCGAGCTCTCGAACGTGCAGAATGGGGTGATCAAAGACTCCGCCATGAACGATGGCGTAGCATGCTATGGTTCCCCTGACTCGTGTAGCAACCCAGATGGAGTTGACATAACCTCGAGCAGCAATGTCAAGCTGCTCGGTAACGAGTTCGGAAGGTCGATCAGCAACCTGTACGGTGATGCGGGTCATCTCGATGCAAGTATCTCCAGCTCGACGAACGTAACTCTGAGGGGAAATCGATTCGATGCTAGCGGAATCGATGTGACCGGGTCTCCTGCACAGCTCAGCTCGTACAATATCAACCCCTCTCCGAGCACGTACACATACGGTGTAGACCCGAGCTTGTACAATCTCGTGAGCGGCCAGCCTCTCTACTATTACACGGACTGCTTAGGCCTGACTGTGGATGGAGTAAGCGTCGGGCAATTGATCATCGCAAACTGTCGAAACGTCAGAGTTTCAAACCTTCAACTCAGCCTCTCAAGATATCCTCTGAAAGTGATGTTTGTAAACGGAGCGACCATCTCAAACAACACGATAACTGGGGGGACCTTCATCGACGGACTCTTAATCACCCATTCCAGCAGTCTGATGGTCAAAGGTAATAGTATCTCCTACGGTTTCTACCAGGCATATGGTGAAAGCTCGGGCATTGAACTCGACTATTCCACAAACGTAATCGTCGCAGGGAACAACATATCGTACACTCACATCGGCATGCAAATCACCGGGACAAACCAGTCGGCTATCTATCACAACAATTTCATCCAGAACGACTCGCAAGCCTACCAGTCCATTACCAGCATCGATTGGGACAACGGCTATCCGAGCGGAGGCAACTACTGGTCCAACTATGCGGGAGTGGACAATTGTAGCGGACCCCAGCAGAACATCTGTCCCAGCCCTGATGGCATTGGAGATACTCCTCCCTCGATTGATGGAACGGTCTACCAGGACCGTTATCCGTTGATGAAGCCGTTCGTTGATCCTCCAGCTGTTAGCTTCTCAGTCCATGTTCAGGGAAGTTTCTCCGCGAGTCTGGGGACTCTTTCGAGGACTGTCTCGGTGACGGCAACCAATATCACTAGTGGAGAGGTGATCTTTGTCGCGACGAGAACCACCACCTATCAGTAACAACAAGCAAACGATCACCTTAGTGGGAATTCGAATCAGCCTGCGGGTCCAACTACGGTCAAGACAATTGTCTCTTGATGAAGCCCTTCGAAGGGGACAAACGGTGGCCCAGACCCCAGAGCCAGTGAGCCACAGTTTCAACAAACGAGTGGAGCAGTGGAAAAAATTTCCCACAGGACAATGGCAATAGCGATGCTGTCTGTCTAACTATGAATATGTAAAAATGAAAGATGTGATTTCCTATTTTGAAGCCTTCGAAGCGTCTACGAGCCGGAGTGACTTGACAATCAGAGCCGAAACCAGTCTCATCTGATTCGACACGGCCAAAGAAGTCCTATACAGCTTCAGCAAAGGAACCATAGAAAATCTGATTCAGGAATCACCCGACCCAATCAGCAGTATAAAGTGAGAGATTATTTCGCATCAGAAATTCTTGTGGGAAGCCTAACCTCAATCGTACTATCGTCTATGCACGGAAGCTTCAGATTCAACCGCAGTCGCTTGGAGGTCCATCGCCTCTTGACGAAACCCGCGAATCTCTATGACAGTCCACGCGGGATTGCAATGGTAGTTGGGCACTTAAACCCTGACGTTAGACTAGAAGTTCGATAGCACCTATACGGGAAACACGCACATACTAGATTCCTGCCGAAGAACTCGCTCACATCACAGAGTCTGGTTCTAGCTCGGCGAGCATGTCAGGAAGATCACTCGGGCCAGTCATGGACTGCCCAGAGTAGTGAAATACAATTGGAAACGCATACTAATCAAGCAGTGTTAGGTCCGCGCTGGGATGGTCGAGAGACCAGTGCACGCAAAAACAAGGTGCGTGTAAAATGTATTCTTTCGATACTCATAGCAACAATTGCATTCACGGCTATCTATCCATCACAGACACCGCAAATAACATCCGCGGCCACTACCGCCGCTCTCACCGGCTGCGGAGCCCCTACTGTAATCACCCTCTCACAGCTTGAATCACTAACGACTAACACGATAATTCCAGACAAGACAAGTCTAACCCCACCGTGCAGCGTAACATACAACGGTCAGACTTATCCAACCTATGTAGAGCTGGATGGCATGACACTTGATACTAATCCATACACAGGCGACTGTAACGCCACGGTCCAAGGCTATTGCGATGTTCATCTAGAATTTTCATGTGTAGTCTCAGCCGGATGCCTGTTCGAGATAGACCAGACCTGGTTCGTAGCAGGACACACTTACCCGGTGAATACTCAAGGTGCCGGTAGCATTGCTCAAGGGTCGATTGTCAGTGCTACAGGGTTCCTATACATTGACGATCATGGAATCCATGAGCTACACCCGACCGTCAGCGTCTCCGTCGGGGGGGCTCCGCCTGCAAACTGCAGCAATGGAGCAATCGATCCCCCCGCATGCACAACCTGCCCCACTGGCTATGTCATGCAGAACAATACATGCGTGACTCAGCCACCTCCCACTCTATCAACAAGCTTTACATTTAATCCGACGAATCCTACAATCAACTCAGCAGTCACTTTTACCTCCACAGCAGTAGGAGGAACAGGACCTTACACTACCAGCTGGGACTTTGGAGACGGAGCCAGTGGAACAGGTGCCACAGCAGTCCACATCTACACGTCAGTGCAAACGTTCACTGTAACCGAGAGTGTAACGGATTCCTCCGTGCCTTCTCAGACCGTTACGAAATCGCTGAATATCGCCGTCTCGTCCTTTTCGACTGCGGGTCTGACCGCCAGTATGAGCTTCACCCCTTCCTCGCCCCTTGTCGGGCAGACTGTATCATTTGCGAGCATAGCGAGCGGTGGACTGGCACCTTACTCTTACTCTTGGGATTTTGGGGACGGCGGAACTAGCACCGGCTCTGCCCCTACGCACGCCTACAATGCTGCAGGTGTCTACACTATAGCATTCACGGCGAGTGACTCTAGCAACCTGAGCAGCGGCGAGCAAACAGTCCTCATCGCTACACAGCCAACCTTACAGGTTAACAACCCTCCAATACTCAGCACTCCCGCAGATAAGACTATCAAAGCTGGTAACATCATCACGTTCACGGTGAACGCGACCGACCCTGATCCAGGAGAAAGGATCATCTTCACTGCATCTGGACTGCCGCAGGGGGCAACCTTCGACTCCTTCACCAGAATCTTCAGCTGGACACCAAGCCCAAGCCAGACTGGCACATATACCGTGATTTTCATCGCAACGGACAACGGTAGCCCTCCCCGATCAGATTCGAAGCCCGTACCTATACAGGTCGAACCCGCCGCGACAAACGGCGGCACCGGAGGTTCAACAGGAGGCTCGACCAAAACGCCTAGTGGAGGATGCTCCCTGTGCGGATCTATTCCTCAAACAACAACCAACACTTGGATCCTGGTCATGGCGG
>Ga0209236_1003214_pt1 | contig 10017 bp, 10 predicted proteins | sample GraSoi013_1_40cm_FD_185819 | JGI IMG/M metagenome (GOLD analysis project Ga0209236, IMG submission 185819) | Grasslands soil microbial communities from the Angelo Coastal Reserve, California, USA - Sample 09_27_2013_1_40cm (SPAdes) (version 2) | ecosystem: Environmental > Terrestrial > Soil >... | reverse complement strand
CTCATGACGGCCGAAGACCTGCTGTACACCAACGTGCCGAACAACCGGACGGAGCTGGTGCGCGGCCGGCTCGTCGAGCATGAGCCGCCCGGCGGCAAGCACGGAAACGTCACCGCCAACCTCGGCGCGCGGCTCTGGACGCACGCCAATCTGACCCGCGCGGGCGCGGTGTTCGTCGGGGATACCGGGTTTACGCTGGCACGCAATCCCGACACGGTGCGCGGACCCGATATCGCGTTCATCCGTACAGAGCGCCTGCCGCAGCCCATCCCGAGCACCTTCCTCGAATTCGCTCCGGATCTCGTGGTCGAGATCCTCTCACCTCATGATCGTCCCGGTGAAATCCTCGCGAAGGTCGGAGACTGGCTGGATGCCGGTGCGCGACTCGTCTGGGTCGTCGATCCAGAGCGCCAGGTCGCGCGTGTGTATCGGCAGGACGGGACGGAAGACGTCATCTCGGGTGACGGAGCGCTGCTGGACGTGCTGCCCGGGTTCAGCTGCACGCTGACAACTGTTCTCTAACTCCTTCTCCCTTCTTTTTTTTGCCAGCCAACCACCACACGTTGTCATCCTGAGCGAGCGCTTTAGCGCGAGCGAAGGACCTGCTTGTTTGGGGCGCGTGTTCCTACATCAAGGCATAGTTCGGCGTGCCTGAGGAGAGTTCCTTGTCTGGATCGCGCTTTGTTTACGTCAGCTACATCCGCGTGACACCCGAGAAGCTGTGGCAGGCACTCACCACACCCGAGATCATTGCGCAGTATCGTTTCGGCATGAATGTCGAAAGCGATTGGAACGTCGGCTCAGCGTGGAAAATGTATGCTGACGGCCACCTCATGGACGCGGGCGAGATTCTCGAGAGCGTTGCGCCGCAACGCCTGGTGCTGAGTTGGCGCAGTGAATGGAGCGTCGCGTTCAAGGCAGAGGGCAACTCCAAATGCGTGTTCGAGATTGAGCCCACGGGGCCGTCTTCGAAGCTCACACTCACGCATTCGAGCGAACGGCCGAACTCCACGTTCATCGGAGCCGTCGCGGAGGGCTGGCCGATGGTCATCTCAAATCTCAAGTCGCTGCTCGAAACCGGGGAGGTGGCTCTGGTCTATCGTCGCCGACACGAAGACTCAACAAGGCGCGGCAGTTGATCAGGCCACCGCGCCTCGTCGCTCTCCTCCGAATTCGGTGCTGAGCATCACGCCGCCTTCGGCGCTTCACTACCGCCCGCCCCGGACTCGGGCTCGTTCTTGGTCTGGAACGACCCAGCCACGTTACGGGCACTCTCCCACGCTCCCATCAGCTCGGCATTATCCCCGAACCGATACCGGACCACCTTGTCCAGCAAGCGGAGCTGCTGGCTGAGGTCCGCGGCAACCACCTTCAGATCGGCGCGCGCGCCTACGTGCTCGCGCCGGCCTGCACTGGTCGCGTGGAGCGTGTCCTCGTACTGCCCGAGCGCCGTGGTGAGCTCGTCCAACACCTGCTCCGACATCCCGAGCTTCACCAGGAGCTCCTTCTGCGCCGTCGCCCGCTCCAAGATCGCTCGACTCATCGTGAGCAATCCCTGGTGCGTGGTGTTTGCCGGCGGCATGCGGAACTGCTCCGCCAATTCCGCATTTTGGGTGCCTACCACTGCGCCCACGGCACTCAAATAGCCGAGTATCCTGGGCTGGAGCGCGCGCCGAAGCTCTTGCCGCTGCTTCACGGCCGACCGCTCCACCGCCACCCCCACCCGCTGCTGGGTCGCGAGGTTCTCCGCATGCTCCAGCAGCTGCTCGAGCTTCGTCAGCCCGAGGTCCTGCCCTACTCCGTCCATCTGGTGGGCCCGAAGAAAATCCCGAGCCCGCGCGGCCATCTCCAGCCGCCTGCGTAATTGAGCGTTCATAACGCTCCCTCCTGTTGTGGCCACAGCGTCGGCGCCGTGCACCGTTGTTTGGACGTCTCCGACACTCGGAGCGCGATGGATAAACCGGGCCACGGGATTCGTGCTCAGAAAAAGAATTGATGTGTACTTGTTTGTAGACAACGAAACGCGTCTCAGGGGCTCGCGCTTGGGAAATCAAGCATTGGCACGCCCGAAGGATGCCCTCTGAATTTGTGTCGAGGTGTCAGCGCGCCGACGGTAACAGGGGCCTCAATCAATGAAGATGCTCGCTCACTGATTGAAAATGCTCGCGCGCGACCTAGGAGAACCCCTAATTGGCGATCGCCAAGACACACAGTCGGGATCAATGGGCACTCATCGGAGATCGAAGAACGCACATTGCCCCTCGAACGAGCCTCATTGCGAATCGAACGGTAGTCTTTGCGACTTGTTCCTTCCTCTCTTCAATAAGAGCGAAGGACCTGCTTTTTTCATACCTTTGCCGCAGTTCACTATAGGCTGGAGCTGACATTGGATAAGAAGAAATTCCTGTTCGTTTCGCTCGACGGCCTGATCGCCGACATCGCGTGGCAAGTTGTGAAAGAAGGCCACGAGGTGAAGCTCTTCATTGAGGCGAAGGACGAGCGCGAGATCGCCGACGGCTTCGTCGCCAAGACCGACGACTGGGTCCGCGACGTGCCGTGGGCCGACGTCGTCGTGTTCGACGACGTCCTGGGCCAGGGGGCGAAGGCACACCAGCTGCGGCAGACCGGCAAGCTCGTGGTGGGCGGCAGCCCCTACACCGATCAGCTCGAGGACGACCGCGCCTTTGGACAGCAGGAGCTCAAGAAGGCCGGCGTCTCGATCATCCCGCAGGAGAACTTCCACTCCTTCGACGACGCCCTCGCATACGTCCGCGCCAATCCCAACCGCTACGTCATCAAGCCGAGCGGTGAGGCGCAGAACCTCAAGCAGCTGCTGTTCGTGGGCGAAGACGAGGACGGCAAGGACGTCATCCAGGTGCTCGAGGACTACCAGCGTGCCTGGGCCGACCGCGTCAAGGCGTTTCAGCTGCAACGGCGCATCGTCGGTGTCGAGGTCGCGGCAGGCGCATTCTTCAACGGCAAGGAATTCGTCTTGCCGGTCAACATCAACTTCGAGCACAAGAAGCTGTTTCCCGGCGACATCGGGCCATCGACTGGGGAGATGGGCACGACGATGTTCTGGAGCGAGCCGACACGCCTGTTCAACGCCACGCTCAAGAAAATGGAAACGCGCCTCCGCGAGGAGCGCTACATCGGCTACATCGACGTGAACTGCATGGTCAACTCGAACGGCATCTACCCACTCGAGTTCACGTCACGCTTCGGCTATCCCACCATCAGCATTCAGCAGGAGGGCATGCTGACTCCGATCGGCGAATTCTTTTGTCGCCTCGCCGAAGGATCGATCACCACGTTCAAGGCGCGCAGCGGCTTTCAGGTGGGCGTTCGCATCATGGTCCCGCCGTTCCCGTATACCGATCCCGAGACATTCGCGAAGACGTCGAAAGACGCGGTGATCATCTTCAAGAAGCCCACCCGCGACGGCGTCCACATCGAAGACGTCAAGCAGGTCAACAACGAATGGGTCGTGACCGGCACGTCCGGGGTCGTGCTGATCGTCGTCGGTACCGGCACCACGATGAAGGCCGCGCAGAAACAGGCGTACAACCGCATCGAAAACATCATGATCCCCAACATGTACTACCGCAAAGACATCGGGGACCGCTGGTTTGAGGACTTCGACCGGTTGCACACGTGGGGTTACCTGCGGCCGTAGAACAGCCGGTACGCGGCCGCCCCGTGCATCACCCCTTTGTCGATGAGCTCCGCCATGTAGCCCGGCATCGCGCCGATTTGCGGCTTCACTTTCGCCGCACCCGCCGGCGCCTGATCGTGGGCGAGGCCGCGATAGGAATCGGTGAGCCCGGCCCGCAGCGCTTCCAGCACCCACGGCTTCATCTCGACGGTCGCTTTCGTGACTTCGACGCCCCGAATAGTGCCCTCGGGCCCGAACCCGATGGCGAGCTCGAGCGGGCCGTGCTGGCAATCGACGCGCATGAAGATCAAGGCTCCGGTCGTTTGATCCTGATGCTTGCCGACGTAAAACGTCACCACCCCGTCGGGCGGCTCCCACCCCACCGCGTCATGGAGCTTCTTCGAATCGGCACTGCTGAGATGTAATTCCCGCGCCGCAAACTGGTCGGCGCCCGGCAGCAGACGCGCAATCGCGTCCTGCCGCTTCACGAGAATCACGGTCGGCGTGATATGGAGCAGCGCGGCAGCCACCGCGCCGATGAATAGCGTCTTCATGGTTTCCTCCACCACATTTGATACGTGGCCAGTGCCGCCACGATGGTATATCCCAGCGCCATCGCCCAGCCGCCCGCGAGCGTGACGATCGCGAAGCCGGGCGAGACGAGCTTCGTGAGCCACATCCCTGCGAAGTCGAGCCAGGGTGCGGCGAAGAGCAGCGCGATGATCGCGAGTCCCACGCCGCGCGACACGGCAAGACCGAGGACGATGACCGAGAGCACCGCGGCGATCACCGCATACATCGGCATGTGCACGTGCGTATCCTGCACCAGCAGGTTCATGTCGACGTGATGCTGTTCCTCGCCCATCTCGGCCATCGAGATGGGACGCTCGGTGACCATCGTCGTCTCCGGCGGCATCTGCATCATCATCGCCTCACCCGCCGCCCCATAGGTCTCGGCGACCTTGGTCGTGTCGAACCCCGCATACAGACCGACCATCCACGCGCCGAACAGATACGACGTGCCGAGCGTGGCGACCAGCAGCGTGACGAGCCAGCGCACCCGAATGTCACTGCGTCCCAAGTCGTAGAGCACGCGCCCTCCTCAAAAGAGATAGACGAGCTCGACGAGCGCGGTCACGTTCGACCGCCTCAGGCTGCCGTCCTTCGCCCGAAAGAAAGCTGTCGTTGAGTGATCAAACCGGACCGCCGGCCGCAGCGAAAACGCCGGCAGACGGAACGTCGTGAACTCGACGTTGGAGAACACTCCTTCCTGTGCCTCTCGATAGAAGTACCACGGCGAGATAGTCAGAGATTGGAGCGTCTGCGGCGTTCCCGTCGTTACGCCGCCGGCGTCCTTCAACGATTCGCCGCGGACGCTGATGCCGATCGACCGACCAGCCCGCCAAAACACCTGCCCGAGGGCCGCGGTCCAGTCGAGGTTCGTGCCGGCGTTGCGCTGCATGCCGTGGTGCGCTTCCGCCTGCACGATCAGCCGAGACGTCGGCTGCAAGGTGGCATCTGTTGTGAGCAGCGTCCGTTGTGAGCCGTTCGTCGCATCCCGCTCCGGCCCGTACAGCACCCCCGCGGCGACGGCTGCATTGGACGTGGGAAACACCTGCACCTTGAGACCACCCGTCTTTCCGGAATTGTTGTCCGACTCGACGTTCCAGCCGTCGGCCACGAGGCCGAGGACGCTGACGCGCGGATTCAGGACATAGCGCGCCGTCAGTCCGGTGAGCTTCACGGGCCGGGCGTGCTCGAATGTGAAAGACGACGTCGGGATGAGATTGAGCGGCTCGTCGTCACGCTCATAACCGACGGGCGCATCGAATCGCCCGAACGAGAGCGTCAACGCGCTCATGTGCGCCGGCGTCCAGTTGATGATGAGATTGTCGATTGCTATGCGCGTCTCGGCCGGTCCGCTGTCGGGAACCTCGAGATGGGTCGTCAGCTGACCGAAGAGGTACAACTGATCAGACCACGGCCGGAACAGACTGATGGCGATCTTGGAGCCCAGCGCATTGCTCTGCGCGAGGTTGCGATCGTAACTACCGAGTCCAACCGCAAAGCCGGAGATGACGAGCGGCTGCTGCGACTCCGTCAGTTGCACTTCCTTGTCCTGCGCGGCGCCGCTGCGCCATGCGATGCACAGGACGACGGCGCAGGATACCAGTCTCCCAATAGACATGGGTCCCCTCCACTAGGGGTGACGATTACGAGAGTGCTTGTTTGAGAAAGCGATTAAGCGAGTGGAGGTGGAGGGGCGAGCGCGAGCGGTTGAAGGTGTTTGCGGCCGGCAGGGAGGATCGCCTGGCGCATCGTAAGATGCGCTGCATATGTCGGCCGGACGGCAACGATCCAGTCACCAGAGATCGTGGGCAATGAAACGCTGAGGCCAGCAGGGCAGCACGCTTGCGGGCAGGTACAATGATTCTTGTGGTGTGAACCACCATCCTGATGGTGAGGCGCGGGTAAGTTGCTGTGCACCGGACAGGCATGCACTTCGGGTGCGGCCATGGCGAAGACGAACGCCAAAACGACGGCGGCACACACGAATCGCATGGTCCCAATATACCCCGGACGCCTCAAGTGGAGAACGCGATCGTCATCGTCCGGCCGATGACGCTGTCGCGGTGAGAGTCGGCCGTTTTTCGGCTGGGCTCACCTTGAAACGAATCCACATGCCCGCGAGGCCGTGACCGGGAACGCCGCAGAAGATCAGGAACGACCCTGCCTTGTTCGCGACAAAGCGAACCGTGTCCTGCTCCTCGGTGCCCAAGCCCTGCTGCAGTCGAACCGTCATCGCTCGCGGAATCGCGGCATCGACCGGCCCAGGCGGCATCGGCTTCACCGAATCAATGATCTCGGCCGAGTGCGGCAGCACGCCATCGTGATTGCGGAAAGCGATCACGACCTTCCAGTTGAGCGGCACCGACAACGTTAAGCCGCCGTCTTTGAAGCCGTTGAAGTTCAACGCACCGTTGAGGCCCGTGAGGCCGGCGACGAGTTGGAAAGTGGCGGTCTTTGCAGTCGTATCGACGGTCAACCAGTTGCAATCGATCTGCGGAGTCTGCGTCGTCGGCAGAGGCCGGGTCGGCGATGTTGCAGGAGCCGGTGGGGGCGCGGGGGGGGGCGGCGTTTGCGTCATGCCCGCCCGCACTGAGATCACCAGCATCGATCCTGCAACCAGCCAAGCACAATGCTTCATACCCACCTCCATAGAAGGACCTGACCTACCGACCAGCTCCAACGGAGAGTCCGACGTACACGTTGCGGCCGGGCGCGGGTTCGTAGAACCGGCCGCGCGCCGCATTGATCACCACAGAACTGACATAGAGATGATTGAACGCGTTGTTGATTCCGATGAACGGGGCGAGGCGCGTCCCTCCGGCTTTCCCTTCCCACCCGGCGCGCACGTCCGTCGCCCACCAGGGCGACGAGCGCGTGCCGAGCGTATCGCTCAAGAGATAGTCGGACGAATAAGTCTGGTGGAGCTCGATCCATCCGCCACGCAGCACCGCCGGATGCGTGCGCAAGACCAGATTCAGCCAGTGCTGCGGAACGCCGGGGAGCGCGCGACCGTCGAGTGTATGCGTCACGCCGCCCGTCGTGAACGAATAGCGCCGGTACCGATAATCGGAGTACGTCCAGGCGACCTTGAAATCCAGGCCCCCTTCCGGCACGATCGCAAAATCGCCACTCACCTCGACGCCGCGGTTGCGCGAGCTTCCGGCGTTGCGGTAGTAGAATCGCGGCGCGGCGAGCTCATAGGGAATGAGGGCATCCCGCACGTCCGCCTGGAACAGCGCCACCCCATACGCCAGTCGTCCGTCGATCGCGCCGCGCGCGCCGATCTCGTAGTTCCAGGCCTGCTGCGGTTGCAGCGCGGCATTGAACCCGCCAGCGCCCGATGCCGAGTTTGCCAGCTCCGTAGTGGTCGGCGTCTCGAACGAGGAGCCGATGTTCCCGTATACCGTCACCGCGCTCGACGGATTCGCTGCGATACCCACTGATCCGGAGAACGCGCGCATCAGCCGGTCGCCTGAGTCATCGGGATTCGTCGGCGTGATGAGATGATCCTGGACCGCGAACTGCACCCAGTCGTAGCGGATTCCAGCGGTGATCGTCGTCTGCGGCGACAGCTCCAGCGCGCTCTGCACGAACGGCCCGACTTCCGTCACACGCTCGAGCTGATCGAGTGAGCGCGTGGTGTCGGCTTTCGCGGAATCGCCGGGCGTGTTGAGGTAGTTGAAGTTCTTGCGGTCGTCCCGCTGGCGCTGGAAATCGAATCCCGCCGTCACCCGATGTGTGAGCGAGCCCAGCGGCGCCGGGTAGCTGATACTGGCGCGGGCGCCGTAGTCGACGCGATCGAGATCGATGTAGGCCGTCGTGATCGGGTTCTTGAGATTGCGACCGACGCCGAAGACGGTGAATGCCGCTTCGCCACCATTCCCCATCGTCCGTCGCACCGTGGCGCCCGTCTGATACTGCGTGACGTCTTTCCCGGCGTGTCGGTTCGCGTTCAGCGCCGGGACCGAATCCCGGTTGGCGCCCAACTCGGCAAGCGTCAGTGCACCCGGGTTGTCGGCGCGAGGATCGTCGCCGACATCGGTCACGACGGCGAGCGACCACCCGGTCGCGAGCGGCAGTTGCAGGCGGGCGTTGAGCACGCGGAAATCGGTGGCACTGTGATCGCGCGCGCCCTCATAGTCGAGCCGCGATAGCGTCAGCTGAGCGCTGCCGCTGCCGACGCGCACGCCGGTGGTCGATTGCCACTTGTTCCAGGTGCGTCCCTTTCTTTCGTCAAATCGCCCCGCGACAATCCGGGCTTCCTCGCTCGCTTGCTCGACGTCTTGCGGGTTAGTCCAGATGCTGATGACGCCGCCGGACGCGTTCCCGAACAGCGCCGAGGACGAGCCCCGCAGGACTTCGATGCGATCGACTTCACCGAGCTCGAGGTTGGTGAGCTGGCCCTGGCCGTCGGGGAGCGTTTGCGGGATGCCGTCGACGAGGATCTTGATGCCGCGAACGGCGAATGCCGAGCGGGCACCGAAGCCGCGAATCGAGATGCGCTGATCCTGGGAGAAGTTGTAGCGGTTGGCGACGAAGACTCCCGGCACACATACCAGCGCTTCATCGAGTCCCCACGTCGGACGGGCGCGGCTGATGTCACGGCGGTTCAGCGCGAGTTACGGAAACGGTCGTCGGAGGGAGTGTGTACGGCTTGACCGTGTCCGGCGTCTGCGTCTGCCCATAGAGGGCAGGAGGCGGCAGCAGGCACCAGACTGCCACTGCGCACACCATCCTCCGCACCGTGCGCGACATGATTCGCGAGAGCCGTTAGGTGATAGGGAACTGGTTTGTAACTGCCGGTACAGCGGGGCGTCAAGCCCTAAGACGGTCCTGCTACCGGTGGGTCAACGCGATGACGCCGACGGCAGTCGCGAGGCTTCCCACGACGATGCCCACGATTCGCCACGTCGATTCCGCGTCGCGGTGTCCCGGCACCTGAATGCGGTCCCCGGCGCGGATGCCGAGTTGATCCAGCGTGGCGCCACGCGCGATCTCCGTTTGGAGCTGGTTCCCGCTCCACAACGAGGAGTTGCCGCGCAGGACGCGTAACTGCTCGACGCGAGCATCCTTGGTGGCGCCGCCGGCGACCATCAGTGCATCCGCAAGCACCAGGTCAACGGGAACTGCATAGTATCCCGGCCGCGTCACCTCACCAAGAACGGAGACACGGATCAGCGCGCGCGCTTGCACCACCGGGTCCTTGATGAAGCGCCCCAGCTCGCGGGTGAGATGGGCCTCGAGATTGGCGCGGGGCACGCCTGCGAGTGAGATCTCGCCGATTACCGGAAGTCTCAAGGCCGGCCCTGCGACGACCGTGAAGGTGTCTGACAAGGCCGAATCCCCCTCGACGCGGAGGAGTATGCGGTCGCCGACCTGGAATGGTGTGGTGCGGGTCTGCGCCGTCACACGCCGTCCCAGCACCCCGACGGTGAGTAGGGCGACTGCGATGATCCCTAACCGCAAGTTTCGATTCACTGAACCAAATACCCCGCTAAACCACTCGCGGAGCCGAGGCTTGGCCGCTGCTCTCCTCCACGGCCTCGTAGCCCGGCAGATAGTAGGAGTAATACGCGTAGTAGCCGTACGCGGCACCCCGCGGCACGTCGTTCAACACCGCACCGAGTAACCGGATTGGCAGGCGATCCAGCACCTCGAGTTTAGCCCCGGTGATGTCGCGGTGGCTGTGCCCGGTCCGCAACACGAGGAGCAGTGAACCCGTCACCGTTCCGATGATGAACGAATCAACTCCCGCAGCGAGTGGCGGGCTGTCAACCACGATCACGTCGTAA
>Ga0209236_1003212_pt1 | contig 10018 bp, 7 predicted proteins | sample GraSoi013_1_40cm_FD_185819 | JGI IMG/M metagenome (GOLD analysis project Ga0209236, IMG submission 185819) | Grasslands soil microbial communities from the Angelo Coastal Reserve, California, USA - Sample 09_27_2013_1_40cm (SPAdes) (version 2) | ecosystem: Environmental > Terrestrial > Soil >... | reverse complement strand
TGGCTTTGTCAGAATAAGGCTCGCTAGATAGAACTGCGAAGACTATTGCTGATTTTCCGCTCGAACCTAGGAACGGCTTCATGCTGTTGAACATTTGTTGTTGCTCAGCAGTGTTAAGCTTGGAGAAAGAGGAGTAGGGAATTGCCTCCCCGGAAGGATGAGTTGCTCCGTAAACCCTGGAAACGCCGGGGATTGTCAATGTCGAATTTTCGAGAGCTGAGATGTTACGGAGTGCTGTGACGTTGATCGTGGAACCTGAGGTTAGCAGCACAGGGGTTTCGACTACTGTGAACGTCGGGGTGATGGTCCCGGCGCCGAAGCCATTAGTCATCTCGATGTAGCCTTGTTTGCTTCCCAAGTCGTCGGGGATCTGGCTGATCAGGTCATGACTTGTCTTCGAATACAACACCGCACCCGTCGCTGGAAGCGAGGCCGCTAAGGCGACAAGGAGTACCATCTTGGAGTGTTTCGCTGTGAATTTTGCAGCTCGATGGTAGTAGCTCTTCGACCCGGCTCTCGGAGGTTTTACCTTCAATCCTCTCGGCCAGAAGAGTTTGTCTCCGAGAAGTGAGAGGGTGGCCGGGACTAGAGTCAGGCAGACTATCAGCGCAATGGATATGCCAAGCATGACCGCAAGCCCTATCGACCGTAACATGCCGAACCCTGCCACCGCGAGGCTCCCGAATGCGATCACGACAGTAGCCCCGCTTGTCGCGATGCTTTCTCCTGCCCGGACAACTGCCCGCTCCACCGAGTCATTCTTTCCTCTACCGGCTTTGCGTTCTTCCGCGTATCGACTTACTAGGAAGATGCAATAGTCTGAGCCCGCCCCGAACATTGAGACTGGAAGCAGCGTGAGAACTAGGAAATGCACGCTCGTTATGAGAGTGCCGATTACGTAGACCAATCCAAAGGCGACTCCAACGGACAGGCCTATTGCTGAGACCGGTAGCATCGGTACGAACAGAGAGCTGAAGAACAGGCCCACGATGATCAGTATCAGCGCGACCGTCACCGGGTCTATTCTCTCAACATCGGCGGCAGATTGTATCTCTACATCATAGTTGAACGCGGGAGCGCCTGTGACGTAGGCGGAGAGGGTTTGTCCGCTGATCTTGGCCGCTACGATCACGTCATCTCTTACTTGCTGTGTGGAGCTGCTCGGGTCACCCCCTTGAGGCTTGAAATCGATGATGACAAGCATTGTTCTGTTGTCGCGTGATATGAACTGGTCAGAGACTGCCTGGCTGGGCTGCACGGGATAGGAATGTATGTTGCCAGCGTGGAGAAGCTGGGTCGCGAGGCTTAAAAATCCTGGTTGAGATGATGAGGGTCCGAGGTCGTAGATTGGGCCTATGAGGTTTTGTTGGGTCGCTGTGAGATTGGCCTGGCTCTCGAACGTGCTGATTGAGAAATTGCGGACCGCTGGTAGGCTGGTCCAGTCGTTGCAGCTGGAGCAGATGGGATACATGTTGAAGACTTGGATAGTGCTCAGTCAGAAACAATCCCTTAGTTTGAGGGTCGAGGGGTAGCGATTCGAAATAGCTGTATGTGATGTTGTAGTATGGAGGCTGCACTGTCATACCCGGATAACCTTTGGTGACGTTCTGGGCCCTGTGGAGGGGCGAGTAGTTTGAAAGGAGTTGAAACGTGTTATAATTCTCAGCTGAGCTAAAGGTGGAGTTCCAAGACTTGTAGAACAAATTCTGGTAGATCATAGCGACTTTCACGTAGGTTGATGGGATGAGTTGGGAAACTATAGCCCAGCTTGTCGCGTTGGCGATTTGATTGTACGCGATTACCTGATTGCCGGTAACGTTGAATCCTGCATTATTGACGATGCTGGTCCAGGTTGTTAGGTAGGTGTTTGGGATGCCGAACTCCAAGAGGTTGGCTAGGTTGGTGGCGTTCTGTATCTGGTAGAGTTGGAAGTGGGCGACGCTGGTGAACCCTAGGAGTAGCTGGTAGTAGATGTCGTAGATGGTCGTGATGTTGCCTATGTTAGTGAGGGTGGGGTCGTTTCTCAGGGTCCAGTTCAGAGCGAGAGTGAAGTCCCTAGTTTCGTTGCCGCGAACGTCGTCGTGGCTGATTACAACGACGCCGCTTGAACCCTCTTGGATGTTGAATTCGCGGTTGACTATCTGCTGGTCGATGCTGGATTCGGAGTCTTTGGAGTTGAAGGCGGTCTCGGAGTAGACTATTACTTTCTGAACTTGCAAGATGGCTGGGACGCTCACGGCCAGGGCGATTATCCAGATTGCAAGGACTGCGCGGTTGTGCCTAATCGTGGCTATTGCAAGGGTTCTGAAGAACAAGTTCTGACCTCGTTTCGCGTGAGCTTGAATCGTTGCCTCGGCGGCGATAAAGCCGTGGTGTAACCGAGAAATTGGTTGAGCGAACGGTCGGTTTTCTGCTGCGGCTCATTCGGTGCTTAGACTGCCATTTCTTCGCATTGAACCCGAACCTTCAGTTCTTATACAAAGGAGGAATACCGAAACCCAAGCAAAATCGAAGGCACTGAGGAACGCGCGAAGCATGACTGATATGCTAAAGGGGAGTCAGGTCCTCCAGAAGACCTACACCTATATTGAGAACGTGACGAAGGAATCCCGCAAGGCTCTGATGGAAGATTTTAGCCAGAACCACAAGGGCATCGGGATCAACTTGGCGCCTGATATTCTCCGCCAGACAGTCCTAGACTGGTTTCCTCGTCGCGATCCCATGCTGAAGCTAGTCCATGAGAAGACGAGCCAGGGAAAGCCGGGAGATGTTCGAATGGACTTTCGTGGAGAAACCAAGGCTGTACGTTTCAAAGTTCATCTCCATGCAGTTTTCGCGGTGAACGGCCAATCTCCGGATTCTCCGTCCTTTCTGAAAGAAGTCAACCTCTTAGTTGACCCTAGAGAATTCTCCATGTAGGGCCGAGACTCGATGAGTCTCGTAGGCACGTTTACACTCTCCAGTCTAGAGCTGACCAGATTTTTCTTCGCCATGGTCTTACTATTGTTCACGGCGCATTCTTTCGGTTTCTTGTTCTATGAAGCTAAGCTTCCACGAGTGATCGGAGAAATCTTCGGCGGTCTAGTTCTCGGTCCAACCTTCCTTGGATATGTTGCTCCTGATTCTGAGAACTGGGTCTTCGGGGCTTTTCCCACGGAAGGCGCATTGATTTCCGTAATTTCTTACATTGGGCTGGTTCTTCTGATGTTCATATCAGGGTTCGAAATCCAGAGGGCCTTCTCGAAAGATGACCGTAAGATCGCGACCTCGTTCTTGATTGGAGCTACTTTTGTTCCATTCGTTATTGGAATGTTGGTCCCCTACGTCTACAACTTCTCGCCATACTCGGGGCCAAACGGAAATATGCTCTCACTCGCCATCATCGTCGGCATTGGCGTCTCGGTCACATCGATCCCCGTGATCTCGAAAATCTTTATCGACCTGAAGATCATGAACACGCGATTCGCCAAGATCGTTCTGGCAATTGCTACGGTGGAGGATGTCATCCAGTTCGGGGCGCTAGCCATCGCAACGGGAGTTGGAGCTTCGGCATCTGCATCATTTTCATTGATCGGCTACACGTCGTTTGTGACTGTCGCGTTTTTCGGTGCAGCTCTGCTTGGTCTGCCCAGGTTGATACGTTACACGATAAGGTCGAGGTTTGACGTTCTGATCAAGTTTCACCCTTCGAGATACGCTCTGTTTCTCTGCTTTTCGATGGTGGCGTTGGCGAGCCTTCTCAACGTGAACATCGTCTTCGGTGCGTTTCTAGCTGGCATTGCGGTCGGAATGATGCCGGAAGAGGTCTTTGCTCTTGCGAAGTCTCAGGTCAAGTCGATATCGTTGGCAGTGTTCACGCCGGTCTATTTTGCCGTCGTCGGATTGAAACTGGATCTGATCCACTCTTTTGACATTCTCTTCTTTCTCGGGTTCTTGGTCTTCTCCACGGTGCTCAAAGGTGGAGGTGCCTTAGTGGTGGGCAGGTTGATCAAGCAGAGGAGACTGCCAAGTCTCAACCTTGCAATAGCTCTCAACGCTAGAGGCGGCCCGGGCATCGTGCTCGCTACTGTCGCTTTTGACCTCGGATTGATATCGGAAACATTCTTCGTCGCGCTCGTCCTGACTGCGATTGTTACCTCACTGATCGCGGGATTCTGGCTGAGGTACGTCAAGAAGAAGGGCTGGGATCTACTATAGCCATCGGAAGAACTCGCTGAGCGCTTCCTTCCGAAACACATTTCAGCTCAACTCACCCCTCCTAGACCAGCCGAGCCATGAAGGAGGTTTCATCTGAAATCGTGATCGAGGCCCCCGCAGATCGGGTCTGGCAAGTCCTAACTGACTTTGCCAAATTCCCAGAATGGAACCCTTTCATCAAAAAAATGAGCGGCGAGCCAAGGACGGGCGCGAAGCTTGAGGTCCGGATTGAGCCTCCTGGGGGAAGAGCCATGACCTTCAAGCCCAAAATGGTCAATGTCGAGACTAATCGCGAGATGTGCTGGCTCGGAAAACTCTGGATACCAGGCCTGTTTAACGGCGAACACTGCTTTACGATCGAAGCCTTCGACGAAAAAGGCGTCCGTTTCGTTCAGCACGAGAGGTTTACAGGATTACTTGTTCCATTCATGGCCAAGAGCCTGGACAAGGATACGAAGAGCGGCTTCGAGGCGATGAATCGTGCCTTGAAGGAGCGAGCCGAGAGGGGAGCTTAGTCCTTTCCTTTCCCCATTTTTTCGAGAGATAAGTCGACGCCGATTCGAACGCCTTTGCCCTCGTAGCCTTGGCATTCACAGTTCGATTGACCAGTACAAACCTCCCATTGGCCACGGTCGCGAAGAAGAACGTGAATTGGGTAGTCTCTTCTTTCTGATTTGGGGGATTCGTTACCGCAAGCATCGCAGCTGATTTCTAAGGTATCAATGAGAGACTTGCCGTGATGGTGTCCTGGCGAAATTTCATCCGACCCAAAGGAACCATAGGTTCTTCCGATATTGTGGCCTGTAGCGTTGTAATGCAGCTTCCGCACTCGTTCGACGAAAGTAATCAACCCTTTGAATTTGCCAAAGTCTTCGTCGAACTGTCTGGGGAGTTTCTCTAGGATTGACTGGTTTGTAGTCGACTGGTTTCTAGTCTCTTGGGGTCGAGTTTGATTGGCTCGTTGGGCTAGGTCAAAGACTTTCTCGGTCATGTCCCTGGTTCTCTCGGATGGCCCACTTTCTGCTGCTTCTTTGAGGAGCTTACGAACCTGGCTTTCCAGGTCTCTCAGGGTCTGCTGGAACTCAAGGAACTCCTTCGTCCTCAGCGCAGATGACATAGGTTCGAGAGTAAGGAGACAGAAAATTAGACATGTTGTTACCCAAGAACCGGGCGCCGCATAGAGCCTAGCTCGAGATCTGTGGGACTCTTACGGTTTCCTCTTCTTCCTCTTCCAGACGGGTCTTGATACGTTTCAACCGGAAAAAGTCCTCTCTCGATCTCTCCTGTAAACTCATTTCGATGTATCGGATTGTGTTCTCGATTCTCGGGACGACAATGTTTTCTAGGCTGTTGACTCGTCTTTTGGTCGCGGAGATTGCTTCAGCTAGTCTGCGAATGGCAGCTTCGGCCGCTGACAGTTCGACAACGTTCTTGACAGCCTCCGTCATTAGTGCGACTGCTTCATCGAGTTTGGCGCTGCTTCCGATCATCGAATAGGGAAATCCTTCAAGAGCTTTCAGTTTCACTGAGACGTAGGGTATGGATACGCCGATGACGTTTCGAGTCGACGCGTCAACGTCAAACCGGTCTTGGACTGTTAACGATGTCTCTTCGACTCTCGTGAAGCCCATGAGCATCTGGGCCTCGGTGAACTTCTCGTAAGCCTGGAACAACAAGTCCTGGGTCTTCTGGCGGAGAGCGGTGATTTCTCGGGCGAACTGGAAGAACTCGATCATCAATGCGTCCAATTTCTCCCGTAACAGATCTCCTCCGCGTTGTGCAATCCGTCGTCGTCGCCGGAGAGCGATAAGCTCCATCCGGGTTGGACGAGCACCCGCGACGATCTCTGACACTACGAGGTCTTCCCACGATATTTTGGATGATACTTCTTGATCGTAGCCGGGTCGATCCGTTTCAGCTCGCTTTCAGGAAGAACGCTGAGCAGATTCCAGCCGAGATCGAGGGTCGCGTCGATATCACGATTCTCGTACAGCCCTTGGTTGATGAACTTCTTCTCGAAATTATCCGCGAAACCAAGGTAGAGCTTGTCCCGGGCAGAGAGTGCCTCTTCACCGATGACGGCAACGAGGTCACGGAAGCTCCGTCCCTCCGCATACGCATAGTAGAGTTGGTCTGAGACTTCCCGATGATCATCTCGTGTCCGACCCTTTCCAATTCCTTCCTTCATCAATCGCGAGAGAGAGGGTGCCGGGTCGATGGGGGGATAGATTCCTTTCCGGTGTAATCCTCGATCGATGTAGATCTGTCCCTCAGTGATGTAGCCAGTTAGATCGGGAATGGGATGAGTGACGTCATCACCGGGCATTGTCAGAATTGGCATCTGGGTGATCGAGCCTTTACTACCGTGAAGTCTTCCAGCTCGTTCGTAGATTGTACTCAGATCGGTATACATGTATCCTGGATATCCTCGGCGTCCTGGTACTTCTTCTCTGGCTGCAGAAATTTCTCTGAGAGCTTCTGCATAGTTAGTCATATCGGTGAGTATGACGAGTACGTGGGTTCCGAGCTTGACCGCGAAATACTCAGCGGCTGTCAGCGCGAGTCTCGGCGTCAGGATTCGTTCAATCGCTGGATCGTCAGCGAGGTTGACGAACATTGTTACATGATCGAAAGCGCCTTGCTTCTCGAAATCGTCTCTGAAGAAGCGGGCTTCATCGGCGGTGATGCCCATGGCCGCGAAGACTGTTGTGAAGGGTTCGTCTGTTCCTCGGACCTTGGCTTGACGCGCAATCTGGGCCGCAATCTGGTTGTGGGGAAGCCCGGACGCAGAGAATAGTGGGAGTTTCTGTCCTCGGACGAGTGTGTTCATTCCGTCGATGGCGGAGACGCCTGTTTGGATGAACTCTCTCGGATATTCTCGGGCGAATGGGTTGATGGGGCTGCCGTTTACATCGAGATAATCATCAGGGATAATTCTAGGACCACCGTCAGTGGGTCGGCCGCTGCCGTCGAAGATTCGTCCGAGCATGTCCTGTGAGACGGGAAGCTTGACTGTTTCTCCGGTGAAACGGACAGTTGTCGCGGAAACGTCGAGTCCAGATGTTCCTTCGAATATCTGAACGACTGCGACACCTCCACCAACTTCTAGAACCTGGCCTCTCCGTTCTTCGCCGCTGGGAGTCCTGATTCTTGCTAGCTCGCCATATCCTACGCCTCTTACTGATTCGACGAAGATTAGGGGTCCGGATATTTCTCGGACTGTTCTGTATTCGAGACCGGCGAGTGAGACCATTATTATTTCGCCTTGACAGCGGGCGCCTTCAGCATCTGGAATTCCTGGTCGAGGCGCTCGTTCAAAGATTGGGAGTAGTCGGTGAACTTGTCTGCAGGGGTGAGTCTCATGCGGCTGATATCGTTCTTGACGGGCAGCTCGAGAACTTTCTGGAGTTGGATGTTTTCGTCAACTGCTTTCTGCATCAGGTTGTAGTAGTGGAGGATTGTCCGGATCATATTGTAGGTTTTAGTCTTGTCACAATAGCTGTCAGCGGGGTTGTAGGATTGCTGCATAAGGAAGTCTTCCTTGATCATCTTCGCAGCTTCCAAGATAACCCGTTGTCCCTCAGAGAGCGCGTCGGGACCGACAAGCATGACAATCTCACGAAGTTCTTCGTCGCGCTGGAGAAGGTACATTGCTACTTTTCTGAGATCGACCCATTCGGGTCCGACCTCCTTCGGATACCATGTTTCAAGGGTGTCGAGGTAGAGAGAGTAGCTTGTCAACCAGTTGATCGCGGGGAAGTGGCGTCTCTTGGCAAGTTCGGAGTCGAGAGCCCAGAAGACCTTGACAATGCGAAGAGTGTTCTGCGTGATCGGTTCGGAAAAGTCGCCCCCCGGAGGGGAGACCGCTCCGATGACGCTGATGGAGCCTTGCTTGGATTCTGAGCCTAGGACTTCCAGTCGGCCTGATCGTTCGTAGAAGTCCGCAAGACGGGACGCTAGGTAGGCTGGGTAGCCTTCTTCGCCAGGCATCTCTTCCAAACGTCCTGATATCTCTCGAAGAGCTTCGGCCCACCTGCTCGTGGAATCCGCCATCAGCGCGGTATCGTAGCCCATGTCCCGGAAGTACTCTGCGATTGTAATGCCGGTGTAAACGCTGGCTTCCCGCGCGGCTATTGGCATGTTGGAAGTATTCGCGACTAGAGTTGTCCGATTCATCAAGGGTTGTTGGGTACGGGGGTCAAGGAGCGTCGGAAATGTTTCGAGAACCTCCGCCATCTCATTTCCTCTCTCGCCGCAGCCGACGTAGACGATGACTTGTGCATCGGCAAATTTTGCAAGAGCTTGCTGGAGAACTGTATTGTGGCAGACCATGGGTCCCCATCCAGCGATGAAATTCTCGTATCCTGGGACTGCGATGTCGTAAACGTCGGAACTGGTCGTGATTTGTCGGATCTCAGAAATCTCGTCGAAGAAAGAGAAGTCGGACAGTTCGGAGAGTTTCTCCAGCTTCCTCAGCGCTGTATTGTCATTCGAGCCTGGGGCGGATTTGTCCTTGATTGCCGAGATGAGGCGTCTGATTATCGTAATGCCCGGTTTCTCTCCATGCGTTGTGTAATTGTACATGTTGAAGCCAGATTTTCTCAGGCTCTTTCTTGATGTCTTACCAAGGGTCGCGGCCTCAGAAAGGACGGATGGGTCGATGGGGACGACGTCGACATTGCTGTACCCTCGCTTCTCAAGTTTCAGGAACTGATCTATCTTCTTGAGGTATGGATACGGCCGTTGCTTCGGCAGAAATTGGTATAATTCGGAGATTGGTCGTCGACCCTCAATACTCATGCGATGGTAGGTGTGACCGCCGACTTCTCTGTGTCTTATTCTATGGAGCACTCCCAGCCGTGTCAGCAGATAGGAAAGTCCGAGGGCCATCTCCTCGCTTGCAGTAGAGATCTCTAGAGTACGCTTGCTGAATGATCCATCGCCCGCAATGTAACCTGCGAAGAATCCTCCGATCACCTTGTCCGGGGACATTGAGACAAGGTCGGGAACTTTCAGCGTGCGAGATTTCCTGTTCTTGGGAAACCCGATGCCGACAAGTAGATGCACTAACGCTCTACAGTCGATTCTCGCTAACAGTCCTCCACTGTGTGTCCCGCGACGAGGCTTCAGACCAAACAGTTCGTTCGCGAGCTGGGAGAATCTGCGGAGTACCTTTTCGTCATTATTGAACAGGATAACGCTTCCTCGTCCTCGAAGCATGCCGTCAGACAGGATTAGTCCGAGAAACTCTGCCAGTTCGAGTGTCATTTCCTTGGGGAGTCTTATGCTCCAGCCTTGTCGCTGAGCTCTGACCGACCCAACAGGGATCTTCTTGCCTGTGAGCTTCGAGAGATGCCTCAGGAAGCCGAGAGTTGGCCTCGCGACTCTCTTCCGATAGTTGTGGAGACTACCGAGGCCTACATCGAGTCTCTTCGAGAGAAGTTTGAGAGTTATGCCAGTCCTCAGGCTAGCTATTGCTGCGACCATCTTCTCGATGGCTTTGGGGTCATCGACCCTAGTGTCGTCGGGTAGGAGTTTGTAAGGGTCGATGGATTTCTGGTCTAGATTGAGCGCGATCTTTCTCGGTGTTAGGAGGTACGCACCAGGTCGGAGTTGCTTTGCGGGTGTTTCTTCTATTGTGCCGTCCCGCCGTAGTTGCTGGAGCTTGTGAACGGGAGTGACTCTGACCCTGCGCCCGCTACGGGTCTGAATTTCAAGTAGCTCGTTAGTAGATCCTTTGTAGCCCATTGAGGCCTCAGCGTTCGTGAACTCGGGGTTGGAGAGCGATACAACTCTCGGGGGATTAGAGTAGGAATAGAGA
>Ga0209236_1003211_pt1 | contig 10019 bp, 10 predicted proteins | sample GraSoi013_1_40cm_FD_185819 | JGI IMG/M metagenome (GOLD analysis project Ga0209236, IMG submission 185819) | Grasslands soil microbial communities from the Angelo Coastal Reserve, California, USA - Sample 09_27_2013_1_40cm (SPAdes) (version 2) | ecosystem: Environmental > Terrestrial > Soil >... | reverse complement strand
ACAGCCGCCGCAATGTCCTCTTGTATCGGGACTTCGTGAACCCCGTCACGACGTTGGACGATGCATTTCGCCAGGGCGTGTGGGCCGGTGCCGCACTCCGATGGAACCGGCGCTATTCCCTCGGATTCGATGCCCGGCAGAGCAGCGGTGGCCCGGCGGGCCAGGCGAATTCGTACACACTATCGATCGGAGCCGATCGCATCACGCCGCTCGCCATGGGCGTGCGGGCGCGTAGCACCTACTTCCGGAGTCAGCAGATCAATGGTTGGCTGAACTCGCTGGCGCTCGCGTTCGACGCGGGCAACCGGCTGAATCTCGAGCTCTCGGGCGGGGCGCGGCTCGAGCGCGACCGGTTGGCTACCCCCCCGACGACCCAGTCCATCCTCTGGGGTGGACTCGATCTCGATGTGAATGTGTCGCGCGCCTGGTATCTGATGCTTTCCGGAATTACGGAGCGGGGCGGCGGCGACGCGACCAGCCAGATTTACGGCGGGCGCGCGTTTCTGACGAGCGCCGGCGCAGAAGCAGAGTTATTTTCCCGGGACCGTCGCCAGGAGGACGCATGTCGAGAATCGCCCGTGTATTGATTTTGTTGAGCGCCGTGATGCTCCTCGCATCCGCGCTCGCGGCGCAGTCCAAGTCAAAGAGCAGCAGCTCGCTGATCACCCAGGAGGAGATCGAGCGCGCGCGCCCCAACGTCGGGAACGCGTTCGATGTCGTCCAACTGCTGCGGCCGAGGTGGTTGGGACGCGCCAGAGAGGTACTGACGCTACCCGGCCCCGGCACCGACGCACGGATGTCGGAGATCCATATCTACGTCGACGACCGGGACCGGGGCGACGTCGAGTTCCTCAAGACGATTCCCGCGGAGCTCATTTATTCCCTCAAGTTCATGAGCACGACAGAGGTTGGCGCGCGGTTCGGACCCAGTAGCGGTCCGGGAATCGTGGTGGAGCTCAGGCACTAGGGCGCCGGCCGCACATTTCCCCCGTCGGCCACGAATTTCCACGTACCGTCGGGCTGTCGCCGCCAGATCGTGAGGTATTTGCTGTAGTGGTTCAGGCTCGCGATCGTGGCCTCGCCGACCGTGCAGCCGAGATCCCCCGACGGCGCGATTTCCGCGGCGACCGGCCACCATTCGAGCACCGCGCCGGCCGGGAAGCCGTCGAACCCCGCTCCGATCGCCTGCCGCCCCTGCGTCATTTGCGTCCCGCCGCCGAACGACATCGCCTCCTCGGCTGCGAATGCGAGGAACGCGTTCTTCGCTCCACTCGTCACCGACAGCGCCGCGAACGCGGAGTCGGCACGCAACAGCTCGCTCGGATCGGCTCGGCCGCGCACTTGCGCGCCCAGCGCACCGCTGGGAGCAGCCGGCGCAGCCGACTCCGGGACGGGGACGGGCCGGGTGCTGGCGTATGCCGCGAGTCGCCACACGCTTCCTGTTTTCCGCCAACACGCGAGGTACTTGCCCCGCGTTCCCCCCGCGTGCGTCCAGCCGTATGTGTACCCGAGCCGGCCGTCGGCCGACACGTCGCCAAACGCGGGCGTCCACGTCTGCGTCGCGATTGAGTCGGCAGTCTCGAGGAACGTGCGAATATGATCGGCGCCGCGCAGCAGCGGCGCGCCCGGATAGAGATAGGCGGCACCCTCGGTCATGCTCGGCAAGAACCCCTGCACCATTCCCCGTGCAGCGGTCTTCTCGGAGAGCGAGCGATCGGCCGCCAGCAACGCGTCACGATCCGCCGTCCGGTCGCCGGTAGCGAGCAGTAAGGTGAGACTGAGCAGCAATAGTCGCATGGGTGATTCCTCCCGGCCGACAATCTTGTCGCGCGAGGACGTGATGAGCCGGACGGTGGATACGCACGTCGCCATGCTGCGGCGCAAGCTGGAGCGCGACCCCGGCCATCCGCGCCACATCGTCACCGTCCGGACCTTCGGGTACCGGATCGAACGCTAGCGAAACAACAGCCGGTCGGCGATGCGCTCGGCGATCGCGGCCGGTTCGCCACTGGAGCGATTGGTCAGCACGATGACCGTCAGGCGCCGGCCCGGGAACCGCTGGATGGCATTCCGAAAGCCGCTCGTCTCGCCGGTATGGCGCCAGCGTTTCTCGCCCCGATAGCGATCGACGAACCAGCCAAATCCGTACTGCGTGTCGGCGCCTCCGGGCAGTTGCGGCGGTGTCGTGGCCAGCTCCAGCGTCGCGGCATCGACGAGCGCGGTGCTTCCTGCGGACAGCGCCTGATCCCACCGCGTCATGTCGTCCACGTTCGTGTAGATCCCGCCGTCGCCCAGCGTGGCACTCGTAACGCTCTGGTCCGTCTGGATGAAGGCCCCACCGCGCGGAGAATACCCGTAGGCACGGCGCGGGACCGTGTCTGATCCCTCCACATGGGCGACGGTCGCGCGCATCCCGAGCGGCTGGAAGATTCGCGTGCGCAGGAACTCGGGGAACGCCATCCCCGACACGCGCGCGACGATCAAGCCGAGCAGGACGTAACCGGAGTTGCTGTAGCGATACTGGCTCCCCGTCGGGAAGTACAATGAATCCTTTGAAGCGAGTAGCGTGAGAACGTCGCGATCGTCGAGCTGCGCCGTGCGCGAGTCGGGAATGAGGTCCTCGTAGTCCCAGAGCCCCGACGTGTGGTTGAGCAGGTGACGGACCGTCACCGGCTGCGCGGCGGCAGGAAGCTCGGGCAGGAAATCCCGCACGGGCTGGTCGTAACGAAGCTTGCGGTCCTTGGCGAGCACCATCACGGCCATCGCAGTGAACTGCTTGGAGACCGAAGCGAGGCGGTAATCGGTCTCGGGCGTGGCGGCAACGCGCTGCTCGAGGTCCGCCATCCCGTACGCGCGTCGCACCACCACGCGGCCGTCCGCGATCACGACGACGCTCGCGCCGGGCACGGCGGAGCCGCTGTAGGCGGAGAAGAGCGAATCGACCAGCTGCAGGTCGTCAGTCGTCATGCGAGGTCCACCTGTGGTCGCACACGCGGTGCACAGGACCAGCGCTAGGATTTCGCAGCGGCGTACCACGTGTTCCAGGTCTCCTGCGCGGCGCCGATCGTGAGCTGTTGCTGATTGCGCACCAACGGCATGCGCAGCAGCAGGGGTTCGAGAGAGAGTTTTTCCAGCCAACGCTCTTCACTCAGCAGGGCCGAGCGCAGTCCCAGCTCGCCGAAGCGGCGGGACTCGCGGTCGACCAGCGCGTTGACGCCAAACTTCTGCGCGAAGCGCCGCAGCTCGCCGACCGATGCCGCGCGCTCGTTCAGATCGACGAAATGGACCTTGATGCGGCGCTCGGCGAAAAAGCGCAGCGCCGCGCGCGTCTCCGCGCTCTTGCGCACTCCGAAAATCTGAACCTCCACGGGCTGTCCTAGTGGGAGGCGGTGAGGACCTCGATGGCGCCGACCAGATGGCCCGCGCCAAACCGCGCTTCGGCGTTGCCGGGCGAGAAGTACCGGAGCGAGGCGACGGACCTGAGGGGCACCAGGCGCAGGCTTTCGATCCCGGCGGCGTAGCGAATACCGTCGACGTAGACGATCAGCTGGGCCTGGTTGCGCTGCATCAGGGCGGTCGGCCGGCTGCGCATGATCCAGGTCGGCCGCAGTTGGCGCACGGCGTCATAGGCCGTCGATCCGTTGGTGCCAGCCAGCTCTTCGGCCAGGATGACGTCGGAGTCGTGACTGGGGGAAGGGTCGCGCTCTCGCGCCGCATTCGACCCGGCGCAGGCGGTCAGCGAGAGGACGCAGGCGGTGACGATCGGGAATTTCATCCACACCAAGCTAGCCTATATTCCTCGCTCCCGGCGAGGTGCCATGAGTCCCCGATCGAAAATCATTGCCGCAGCCATCCTGTTCTCGAGCGGCGGCGCGGCGATCAAGTTTTGCAGCTTCGGGGCGTGGCAACTCGCGGCGTTCCGCGCGGCGTTCGCGATGCTCACGATCCTCGTGCTGCTCCCCGAATCGCGGCGTGGCTGGAGCTGGCGCACGGTCGTCGTCGGCTTCGCGTACGCGGCGACGACGCTGCTATACGTGCAAGCGAACAAACACACGACGGCGGCCAGCGCCATCTTCCTGCAGTCCACCAGCCCGTTGTTCATTCTCTTACTCGCGCCGGTGCTGCTGGGCGAGCACGCCACGAGGCGCGACATCGGGCAGATGGCGGTCATGGGCGCTGGCCTCGGGTTATTTCTGCTCGGTCACGACCAGCCGTCGGCGACGGCGCCGAATCCCGTGCTGGGAAACGTGCTCGCCGCGATCTGCGCCGTGACGTGGGCGTTCACGGTGATGGGCTATCGCTGGCTGGCGACGCGCGGCGCGTCCGTCGCGGCGGCGGCGGTGTCGGGGAATCTGACGGCCGGGACGATCGCGCTCGTGATGGCGGAGCCACTTGTCGCGGGCCGGCCGGTCGACTGGGCTGTCGTGGTCTTTCTCGGCGTCTGCCAGCTCGGGATTCCGTACCTGTTCCTCGCGCGCGCGGTGCCCCGTGTTCGGGCGCTCGAGGTCGGCCTCTTCCTTCTTATCGAGCCGGTGCTGAATCCGATCTGGGCCTGGCTGGTTCATGGCGAGACGCCGGGCCCCGCGACGCTTGCTGGCGGCGCGCTCATCCTCGGCGCGACGGCGGGGCGCATGCTGCTCGATGTGCGCCAGGCGCCCCGAGAATCCGTAGCGGCCTGAACGACAGCGGGCCCGTCGAATGGCGGGCCCGCGTGTCTATCGTCGCGTCAGCGCGTTACTGAACCGCCCTGAACGCGTTGACTCGTCCTCCACCGTAGAAATCGTCGTTCCCCGGTTTTCCTAAGTCATCCGCGGAAGCTCGAAGCCTCGCTTCGACGGCCGCCGGCCCGATGCGGCCAAATTTTCCAATGATCAGCGCGGCAACGCCGGCGACCGCAGGCGAGGCCATGCTCGTCCCGGCCGCCCAGCAGTACGTCCCGTTGCTCGCGCCGCTGCCGCGGCATGGCGCCATGACCATGTCGAACACCCAACAGAATTGCACGATCAAGCCGCTGGGATTGCGCGGCAGCGCGCACACCGCGTTGCCCGGGAGCGCGAAGTCCCCGCCCCCCGCTGCGAAGTCGACAGCCGACTGGCCGAAGTTCGTGTACGACGCCGGCCGGTCGTAATTCGTCGCGCCGGTGGCAAAACCGAGCGGTCCTGTGGCGGAGACGGCGATCACATGTGGCGCCATGGCCGGAAGGAACATGAGGTCATTCGTGTGATCGAGATCGAATGCGCTGTTCCCAAGTGCGGCAACGACGGTCACGCCACGCTGATAGGCGTATGTCGTGACCTTGGCGATCGCCCGAGCGAGGTGAGCCGCGCCGCTCGCGCCAAGCGGTTTCCCGCTGATGGGGTCGTACTGCTGGTGCTGGAATGCCGCGCCGAGGCTCATGTTGATGATGTCGGCGCCGGCGCCACCCTCCGCGATCGGCGTTGCCGCGTAAATGATGCCGTTCAGGATCCAGGAGAACGCCCCGCTGCCGCAGTGCAGCACTTTCACGCCGATGATCGTTGCGTTGGGCGCGATGCCCACGGTACCGAGGTTTGAATTGCCGGGACCGCCTGGCGCCGCGACGATGCCGGCGACGTGCGTGCCGTGCCAGAACGTGTCTGCGCTGTCACACACGATCTGGGGGAGCTTGGATCGGCGGAGCGCGGAGTCGGTGTTGAACGGCCGGAACGTGCCGGGGTTCGAGGGATCGGGAACAAATGAGCGGGAGCGCGCGACGTCCAGCTCGGGTGCGATGTCGATGTGTGTGCTGCGGATGCCGCCATCGAGGATCGCGACGCGAACGCCTGCGCCTGTCGCGCCGGCGTCCCACGCCGCCGGTGCAGAGATCGCATCGGGCACCCACTGCGCGCGCCGGAACGTTTCGGCGGCACCGAAGCTCGCCGTCGGCTCAGCGGAGACGTCGGGGCCCGCTTCGCCCGCTTCGACGACATGTTCAGGCTGGACCCATTGAACCATCGGATCCAGCTCGACACTGAACACGCCCTTGATCTTGCCGGCGCGATCGGCGAAGGAGGGATCGTCAGAGCTGGCGACGGCGACGCCCACTTGTCCGATGCCACTCGTCAGTGTGCCACCGGCCTTGGCGACCTGCGCCGAGAGATCGGCGGGCAAATCGTTGCCGGTGAAGTCGATGATGTAGGATCGGGCATTGTTGAGGGCGCTGAGCTGCAGGGAACTACTGGAGTTTGTTGAGGCCGTGATGGTATTGCTCGTGGGGCTGACGGGTGCGTTCTCGACGCATGCCGCGACGGCGATAGCGCCCGCGATCGTCGCGGTTCTAAGGACAAATCTCCGCATGGTTTTCTCCTGGACCTGTGTGGAACGGGCGGTGGCAGGGACTCCCAAAGTCTGCCTCCGTTTTCGCCACCCTGCAACCTTCCGAGAGTTTTCCGTCGCGGCGCTATATTCCTCCGCGCCCATGCCCGCCTCCCGCTCCCGCTCCCGCTTCGCCGTCATCTTCTTTACCGTCCTGATCGATCTGATCGGGTTCGGGATCGTCATGCCGATCCTGCCGTTCTACGCGCAGCGCTTCGGGGCCAGCGGCCTCGCGTATGGCGCCGTGCTCGGCGCCTACTCGTTCATGCAGTTCGTCGCGACCGCGCTGCTCGGCAAATTGTCCGACCGGATCGGCCGCCGGCCCGTGTTGCTGGCGACGATGCTCTTCAACGCGGCCGGCTATGCCCTGTTTGCGTTCGCCGGCTCGTACTGGGTGCTGTTTCTGTCGCGTGTCGTCTCCGGATTTGCCGGCGGCAACATTTCGGTGGCGCAGGCGTACATGGCCGACATCACCACGCCGGCCGAGCGGTCGCGCGGCATGGGCATCGTCGGCGCGGCGTTTGGGATCGGTTTCAGCGCCGGCCCCGCGCTGGGAGGACTGGCCGACCACTACCTGGGGCACAGATGGCCCGGCCTCGTTGGGGTCGCGTTGTCGCTTGCGAACTTCGTGTCGGCGTACTTCATTCTGCCCGAGTCCTTGAAACGCGAGCTTCGGGTCAAGCGGCCGATCTTGGATCTGCAGCACATCGTCGACGCCATCGCCCGGCCGAAACTCCGCCCGCTCATGGCGGTGTGGGCGCTCGTGCCGCTCGGCTTTGCCGGATACACTGCGGCACTGCCGTATCGCACGATCGACGCGCTGGGCTGGAAGCAGCTGCAGCTCACGTTTCTCTTCATCATCATCGGGGTGACCGCCGCGGCGGTGCAGGGCTACTTCTTCGGAAAACTGGTCCGACGAACGGGCGAGCGGACACTGGTCATCATCGGAACGTTCGGAATGGCGGTTTCCATTGCCATCGTACCGTTCCTGCCAGGTTCGGCGCTGCTGTACGTATGGACGTTCGTGCTCGCCGTTTCGAATAGCCTCTTTTCTCCTGCGGCGACCGGGCTGGTGTCCGTCTACGCCGACCCCAACGAGCAAGGAACGGTCCTCGGCGCCGCGCAAGCCATCAGTGCGTTGGGGCGCACCGTGGGTCCCCCGCTCATTGGGAAAGTGTACGACGTGAGCCACGTTACGTCCTTTCTATTCGCGGGTTTCTTCATGGCCCTCGCCGGCCTCGCAGCGTTTCGACTCGCACCTACCACGCCTCATGCCGCGCCGGGTCAGCCACCCCTCGCGCCCCCGACACGCGTCGTCCCGTTACCTGAACCCCCTCCCTCCGAGTCTTAGCGAGGTCTACGCTTCAGCGTCCAAGAGCCGGACTTTTCACGGAGCATTGTAGGGATCTAGGCGTCTCCCTATCAGTCTAGCCGTCTCCCTCACTGTTCGGTCATATTTCTTTCCCCCTCGCAGGAGAGCTGTGCCCCATGCGTGTGTATAAGACGCCGGAGATCCGGAATGTGGCCGTCGTTGGCCACGGCGCGAGCGGCAAGACCTCCCTGGTCGATGCGCTGGCGTTCGTGGCCGGAACGAGCAAACGGCACGGATCTGTAAAGGATGGCACCGCCCTCACCGATTACACCGCCGACGAAATCGAACGCAAGTATTCCATCAACCTCGCGCTGGCCGTCGCCGAGTGGATGGACGCGAAGGTCAACCTGATCGACACCCCTGGATACCTGGACTTCACCGGCGACGCCCTCGCGGGTGTGTACGCCGCCGATTCGGCCGTTGTCGTGCTGTCGGCGAGCGCCGGCGTGGAAGTCGGTACCGAGAAGGTCTGGGACTACTGCGAGCGCCGCGCGCTGCCGCGCCTGTTCTTCGTGTCGCTGATGGATAAGGAGCACGCGAACTTCGAGCGCGTCTTCAATCAGATCAAAGAACAGCTGACACCCAAGGTGATCCCGGTGGAGATCCCGGTCGGCGAAGGACTGGAGTTCCACGGGATCATCAATCTCTTCTCGAAGAAGGCGCACCTCTACAAGAAGGGGACCAAGGCGGGCGAGTACGACGAGGTCGACGTGCCCGACGAGTACAAGGATCGATTCGAGAAGTATTCCCAGGAATTGATCGAGAGCATCGCCGCGACGGACGATACGCTGCTCGAGCGCTACCTCGGCGGCGAAGAGATCGGCCGCGACGAGGCGATCGCCGCGATGAAGGCCGGCATGGCGAAGGGGGAGCTGTTCCCGCTGTTCTGCGGCGCCGCCGAGCTGACGTACGGAACGCGTGCCCTCCTCAGCAAGCTCGTCGAATTGTGCCCGGCGCCCCAGGAGCGCCCACCCGTCGAGGCGCAGAAGTGGGGGACCGCCGAGCGCCTGACCCTGAAGGCGGATGACGCGGGACCGTTGGCAGCGCAGGTGTTCAAGACGGTCTCGGAGCCGCACGTGGGCGACGTCACGCTGTTCCGCATCTTCTCCGGCCGCGTCAAAAACGGGCAGGACGTGTGGAACGCGCCGCGCGAAGCCTCGGAAAAGCTCAATCACTTGTGCCTTGCGCAAGGCAAGGAGCGGATCGAAATGCCGGAGCTGCACGCGGGCGACATCGGCGTCGTCGCGAAGCTGCGTGATACCCACACCAACGACACGCTGTCGACCAAGGACATGGGGCTCGTGCTGCCGAAGATCCCGTTCCCGGAGCCGGTGATCACCGTCGCGGTGGAGGTGAAGCAGCGCGGGGAAGAAGACAAGCTGTCGACCGGATTGCACAAGCTGCACGAAGAGGACCCCACGTTTCATCACGAGTACAACAGCGAGCTGGCCCAGACGCTGATCCGGGGACTCGGCGAGCGGCATCTCGAGATTGTGGTGGGGCGGCTGGCGCGGAAGTTCGGCGTCCATGCGCAGACCACCAAGCCCAAGGTCGCCTACCGCGAGACGTTCCGGGGAAAATCGGAGGGGCAGGGGAAGCACAAGAAGCAGACCGGCGGGCGTGGTCAGTACGGCGACTGCTGGATCCGCATCGCGCCGCTGCCGCGCGGTTCCGGCGTGCAGTTTGTCGATGAGATCGTGGGCGGCGTGATTCCGCGCCAGTACATCCCGGCCGTCGAGCGCGGCGTGCTCGAGGCGGCGCACAAGGGGCCGGTGGCCGGCTATCCGGTCGTGGACTTCAAGTTCGAGCTATACGACGGCTCCTACCACGACGTAGACTCGAACGAAATGTCGTTCAAAATGGCCGGCATTCTGGCCTTCCGAAACGTGAGCCCGGGCGCGCGGCCGGTGCTGCTCGAACCGATTATGGATGTCGAGGTCTGGACGCCTGACGAGTATCAGGGCGCCGTGATGGGCGATCTCTCCTCGCGGCGCGGGCACATCGTCGGAACGGAAAAGGATGGGCGACTCACCAAGGTGAAGGCGCTCGTACCCGAGGCCGAGCTCGATCGCTACGCGACGACGCTCCACTCGATCACGCATGGGCGCGGGACGTATCGGATGAAGTTCCACGTGTACCAGGACGCGCCGTCCGAAATCGCCGCGAAGGTGACCGAGGCGCGGAAGAAGGAGCTGGAGGAAGCGAAAGCATAGCGTGCTCGCCCGCTGGCTGCGGCTGTGGTTCGGATTCTCCGAGCCCGTCGATCGAAGCGCCTATTTCCGTCACGGCTTCGGCCTCACCGCGTTCAAGTACG
>Ga0209236_1003210_pt1 | contig 10019 bp, 8 predicted proteins | sample GraSoi013_1_40cm_FD_185819 | JGI IMG/M metagenome (GOLD analysis project Ga0209236, IMG submission 185819) | Grasslands soil microbial communities from the Angelo Coastal Reserve, California, USA - Sample 09_27_2013_1_40cm (SPAdes) (version 2) | ecosystem: Environmental > Terrestrial > Soil >... | reverse complement strand
CGCTCCCATAGGCGCCGGCGGTATTCCGCCTCGGGCTCCGGAAAGTCGACCAGGGAGTCCAACCGGCGCGTAAACGCCTCGTCGAGGTTGGCTCGCAAGTTGGTGGCCAGGATTGCAATGCCATCGAAGAGCTCCATCCGCTGCAACAGGTAGGCCACCTCGACGTTGGCATAGCGGTCGTGCGCATCGCTAACCTCTGACCGCTTGCCAAACAGCGCATCCGCTTCGTCGAAGAGGATCACCCCGTTGATGCGTTCGGCTTCGGCGAAGATGCGGTCGAGATTCTTTTCGGTCTCGCCGACGTATTTGTCGACGACGGTAGCGAGATCCACCGTATACAGGTCAAGGCCGAGCTCGCTGGCGAGCACCTCGGCCGCCATCGTCTTGCCCGTGCCCGACGGGCCGGCGAACAACGCGGTCAGGCCGCGCCGCCGCGCCGATGGACCGCCCATCTTCCAGATATCGAGGACCTGTTCGCGATAGCGCGCCCGGGTCAGGAGCTCTTTGAGCTGCGCCATCGTGTCGGGCGGCAGAACCAGGTCGACGAAGTTGACCGCCGGCTGGATGCGGCGCGCCAACCGCTCGAGGCCAGCAGCGTTCTGGGCGCGCGCGCCCGCCTTGAGCTCCTCTTCGTCCAGCGGGACCTCACGGGCATGTGCTTCCATGCGGGCCGCCCGTGCTGCGCGATGGACCTGCTCCGCCGTGAGGCGAAACTGCGCCATCGTGCCGGCGAGGTCGAGGCCCGGCGGCGTGTCGCCGTTGAGATTCCGGCGCCAGAGCTCGGCGCGTTGGAGCGCATCGGGAATGGGGGCCTCACAGATGAACGGGACATCGCGCGCCCAGCCGGGATCCCAGCTGCGCGCCCCGACGAGCACGATCAAGGCCGGCATCTCAGAAAACGCGCGGACGGCCGGGAGGCCACGGGCGATCAGGACTTCGACTGGACCCGCGACGATGCCGGCTCCGGTGAGGCCAGCTTCGCGCGCGCTCAAGGCGGCAACGGCCGCCACGTCATCCTCGGGCCGCAGGCGGTCGAGATCCAACGCCAGCGTGGGACGACCCACCTGCGCGAACGCGCTCGCAGCCAGCGCGGCTCCCGATGCACCGGGGCGCTCGCGGATGTAGGCAAGGCGCGAGCCGCCACCCTGCCCTCCCCCAGAGGGGGAGGGAATTTGAGACTCCCTTTGAGGGGAGTGAGATTCAGGAGACTCGTCGCTCATCCAGCGAACCAAGGTTGTCGCCTGGGCGGGCATGGCCAGCTCGCACTGGTACGCGAGCGCGGCGACTACGGGGTCCGGGATGTCACTCCCCAGCAAGTGCGCCGCCACGCGGTCGGGCACGCGCAGCGGCCGCGTGAGCACCGGCCGTTCGTTTTCTTCGACCTGCACCAGGTACTCGTCCACCAGCGGAGCGCCGGGCGCGAGACGGCTCCTCGCGTAGGCACTGCTCGATGGCAAACCACACAACTCCAGCCCGAGTCCGACGCTGGCTCGCCGGCGGGAGACATCGTCTTGCAGATAGCCGTACAGCCGCTCAAAACGCGCGTCGACATCCGGGGCCATCGCGATCAGGAGTAGCTCGATGTCGATTTCGTCCAGATGAAAATTGCGGGCCAGCCGGCGCAAGCGCAGATCGGCACCCTCTCGCTCGGCCGCGTCAGCCGCGGTCTCGATCTCGTCGCGCGCTGTCGCAGCGCCGGCGTCAGGTGCGGCCGGGGCCGATTTCTCCGCCAGCAACCGGTCGACATGGCCCTGCGAGATGTACAGCCCGCGAAATCGATCGTCCGTCTCCGGATCTGTGGCACGCCTTCGCGCGACGGCCGCTCGGACACGCGCCTCGATCAGCTCGAGACGCCGAAGCACGTGGATCAGCGACGGGTCGGCGCCCCCACCCCGACCCTCCCCCGCAAGCGGTGGAGTGAGAGTGCCAGGATCTGCCGACATTCTTTTAGGAGCGGTTGATGCCGCGAACGCGCAGAATGCGGCCGGGCTGCTTCTCTTTGCCCGAGCGAACCATCTCTTCCTGATCCGGCGGCACACCGGGCTTGTTGGCCGGCTCGCCGGGCTTGAGCCGCCCCGATGCCTTCGGCCCACCGGGTCCAGGCGCACCCACTGGCTTCGCGGCCTCGGCAGCAGCCGCGCCCCGACGCGCTCTCCCGCCTCGCGCCGCCGGCGTGGTCGCGTCCTCGCTCTCACCATCGGGACCCGCGAAGCTGAATCGGGGCTCTTCCAGGACCGGCGGACCGGCGGGAATGGCCACCTTGACCTCGAACGGCGCGTTGACCACCAGATCGAGGGAGGCCTTGAGCTCGCCGCCCAGTGCCGACCAGACATCGGAGATCGACCGGTCCTGCGGGGGTGGGAGTGCGATGTTGAGGAGGATTGGTTGCCGCGCCTGGACAAGTGCTCCGCTCAGCGCGTCGGCGGGAATGGTTGGATTGCGCAAGAAGCACGCGAGCAACGAGGAGAGGAGCCGGTGCTCGTCCTCAGGCCGCTGCGTCCACGCCGTGACGAGGTAGGAGAGCTTGAAGCGGCGCGGCGGCGGCCGGCGCTCGGTGATCAATCGCGAATCGCGGCTATCGCCGCGAATGTCCTCCCACATCACTTCACGCTGCTCGAGGTCTTCGCGGATGTCGTAGAGGTAAAGGTCGACGGTGGGCGTGTTACGCCGCGACGACCATTCTTTGTTCGGTGCATCGAAGGCGATGTCGGCCTTTGATCCGTTGAGGGCATCCCGTTTTACGAGGGCGCGCAGGGACTCATCCACGTCCTGGATCATCGCCCTCTAGATTTGCCGCTGTGGCGACGTCTCACAAGTCGCCTGCGGGCAGCCCTTGGGGTCAAGTTCCTGCCTGAACGGGCAGACTCAAGCGCGGCCGGCCGTCCCTTCGGGCATCGCCGCTTACCCGTTCACTGGCCCGCTCGTCCCTTGTGGCGAAGGGGCGCCGATGCGACGCTCGGTGCGTACCTGACGGCCATTAACAGGGAGGAGATTGCCCATGCCCAATTACTTATCGCCCGGTGTATACGTAGAGGAGGTCGAAGCCGGCTCACGCCCGATTGAGGGTGTTGGGACCGCGACGGCAGCCTTCGTCGGCCTCGCCGAGAAGGGTCCGGTCAACGCGCCGACGCTGGTCACCAACTGGAGCCAGTTCTCGCAGGCGTTCGGTGGCTTCCTGGAGGGGTCATACCTCGCGCACTCGGTCTATGGCTACTTCCTGAATGGCGGCGGGTCAGCCTACATCGTCCGGATCGGCGCGGACGGCCACGCCCCTTCGGCCCAGGCCGAGCTGCCGAGTGCGAAGGACAAGTCGCTGGCCGGGTATCGCGTCCTGGCGTTGGAGGGCGGCCAGCCCGGCAACGACATCCAGGTAGAGGTCGCCGAGGCCTCGCAACCCACCGACGACACCTTCAAGCTGATCATCACGCGCGGCAAAGATCGCGAAGAGTACGACAACGTCACGACGCGCAAAGGCAAGAACAACGTCGTCACTGCTGTGAAGACCGCGTCGAAGCTAATCCAGCTCGAGGAGATCGGGACCGCCGGCGCACTGGAGAAGGTCCCCGCCCCGGGCAAGGTTACGCTTCAGGGCGGCGGCGCCACGATGCCCGCCCGGGTCACCCCGGACGAGTACGTGGGCAACTCTGCCGACCGCACCGGATTTGCCGGTCTCGAAGCCGTCGACACCGTCACGATGCTCAGCGTCCCCGACCTGATGGCCGCGTACCAGCGCGGCATGATCGACGCCGACCAGGTCAAGGCCGTGCAGCTGGCGATGATCGCCCACTGCGAGCTGATGGGCGACCGGGTCGCCATTCTCGATGCCCCGCCCGGGCTGAACGCGCAGCAGATCCGCGAGTGGCGGGTTGACAAGGCGGGCTACGACTCGAAGTACGCCACCCTCTACTGGCCCTGGGTCAAAGTCTTCGACCCCCTCGCCGGCCAGGCGAATTTCGTTCCGCCAAGCGGCCACATGGCCGGCATCTGGGCGCGCAGCGATGACACCCGCGGCGTGCACAAGGCACCGGCGAATGAGGTCGTCCGTGGCGCGATCTCCCTGGAGCTGCAGGTCACCAAGAGCGAGCACGACCTGCTGAACCCGCAGGGGATCAACGTCATTCGCGCCTTCCCCGGTCGCGGTATCCGGGTCTGGGGCGCGCGCACCCTCTCGAGCGATCCAGCCTGGCGGTACATCAACGTCCGCCGGCTCTTCAACTACATCGAGGGTTCCATCCTGCTGGGCACCCAGTGGGTGGTCTTCGAACCCAACGACATGGCGCTCTGGGAGCGGGTCAAGCGCACCATCAGCGCCTTCCTGGTTCGCGTCTGGCGCGACGGCGCGCTCTTCGGAGCCACGCCCAGCGAAGCGTTCTACGTCAAATGCGACGGCGAGGTGAACACCGCGGAGACGATCGACGCGGGCCAGCTCATCGTCGAGATCGGGATCGCCCCGGTGAAACCCGCGGAGTTCGTCGTCTTCAAGATCGCCCAGTTCTCGGGCGGCACATCGCTCAGCGAATAAGGAGGGATAGATGGCAGCAGGCGTTCCGAATGTTTCGAACAACGACGCAATCGCCGCACGTAACTTCGCGATCGAGATCGACGGCACAACCATCGCACAGTTCACCGAGGTTGGCGGCTTGACTTCCGAGATGGATGTCACCGAGCTGAAGGAGAACGGCCCCGACGGCAAGCTGATCATCAAGAAGATCCCGGGCGCGCACAAGACGCCGACGCTGACGCTGAAGCGAGCCAAGAACGTCTCGATGGACCTCTACAAGTGGCACAAGGCGGCGCTGGACGGCAAGGTCAAAGAAGCCCGCAAAAACGGGTCGGTGATCCTCTACGACTACGAAGCCGGCGAGATCGCGCGCTGGAACTTCGTCAACGCCTGGCCCTCCAAGCTCACGACCGGGGCCCTCAAGGCAGGATCCAACGAGGTTGTCACCGAGGAAGCCACGATCGTCATGGAAGGCTTCGAGCGGGTCAAGTGAGTCCGGTATCCAGCATGGCGGAGGTCGAGCGTTCGACCTCCGCTCCACTTCACACCGAATTTGCCTTCGCGCTGCCGCGCGGCTACGTCGACGAAGCCGGAACGGTGCACCGCGACGGCGTGATGCGGCTGGCGACGGCTCGCGACGAGATCCTCCCCCAACGTGACCCACGGGTGCGTGATAACGAGGCGTACCTGACCGTCCTGCTGCTGTCCCGCGTGGTCACCCGGCTCGGTACCGTGCCGCAGGTGACCTCCGGGACCATCGAGGGACTCTTCGCCTCCGACCTGGCCTTTCTCCAGGATCTCTACCGGAGGATCAACCAGGAGGGGCATACGCAGGCGGCCGTGACCTGTCCGGATTGCAAGCACCAGTTCACCGTGGACATGGCAGGTGGTCGCCTGGGGGGGTTGTGACGTACGCGACCGACCGCCTCTTCGAGGAGATCGCGTACGTGGCGTATCACCTGCACTGGTCGTTCGAAGAGATTCTCGATCTAGAGCATCCGGTCCGCCAGCGCGTCGTCGAGGAAATCGCCGGCATCAATCGGCGCCTCGCGGAAGAGCAGGAGTCGTAAGCAATGTGGCCGTTTCAGCGGAAGGTTGAGGCACCGGCGGCGGAAGGACCGCGCCCGGTGCCGGCGCCTGTTATCCGCCGGGACTGGGCGGGAATGCCGCCCATCCAGCGGATCGTGGGCGCGCACCCGCTGACCGCACCCAGCGATCAGTTCAGCGATGACCTGGCGACCCATCAGGATCCATCGGTCACTAGCGACACGATGGGCCATCAGGTCAGCGCCGACGCACCACCGGGTCTGGTCCTGGCCCTAGCCCGGCCGACCACGCGCAGCGATGGCCCGGCCATGATCCCGCGCCCACGCGTGCAGCGCAGCGTGGCGAGCGCGGTAAGAGAGTCGGGGGAGTGGGATGGGGATGAGGCCGCGCCGGACCCGGTGCGGCCTACCCCTTTTCCCACGAGCGCGCCCGCCGTCGCCGCACGCGAGCTCCCCGTCGTCGCGGCCGAGCCCGCGATGCAGCGCCTCACCAGCCTGGCGCCGGGCGCCGATCCGGCCCCGATCGCCCCGGTGGCGCACCGCTCACGAGCCGTGCCGACACCAACAGCGGCGACAGCGCCGGCTCTCGCCAACGAGCCATTCGAGGTGGCGCCCGTTCCCGCTCAACGACTGACGCTCGGCCAATCGCGCCGGATGGGCCTCGGTGCCCCCATCAAGCAAGTGCCAGACCACAGCGTGCAGCGCACGGCGAGCGATTCGATGCCACTGCCACCAGGCCCCAAGCCTGCCCTCCCCCAGAGGACGGAATCGACTGCCGCGGTCCGGGAGCCGATGGACGCCTCAATTGCACATCACGATCCGATGGACGTGTCCCTCGGGCAGCGTCTGCCGATGGACCTTCCGCCAGCAGCAACGGCACCGATGGACATGCCCCCGGTGCAGAGGGCGCCGAAGGACCTGCCCGTGATTGCTGAGGCGCCGGCCGACCTCTCGTCCGGCGTCCGAACCAGGGCGTCTTCACTCGGTGCGGCCCGGACGCCTCCGGTCGAAACAGGCGATGCACCCCGATTGGAGTTGCCGCTCGCGCGCCGGCCGGCCGCCGAGGAAGCCAAAGGCGGCAACCGCTCGGTGAGTGCACCCGCACCGTCGGTGCAGCTGAGTGCGGCGTCGACACCAGACCCTGTGACTGATTCATCGCCGGCCCCGCCGCCGGCTCTGCAGCGCCTCGCGTCGACCGAAAGCCGGCAAACGCTAATGATGTCGAGCGCGCCGATGGCACCCTCGCCGGTTACGGAATCGCCCGGTCGCGCCTCCGCGATCTCCGCGATCTCGGCGATCTCCGCGATCTCCGCGATCCCTGCTCGAGACGCGGCAACGATGGCCCCGCTCGTCGGCACCCTGCCACTCCGTCCATTCGCCACGCTACAACGCTCCACGTCCACGGTTGCCCCCAACCAGACGGAAGATGCCCCCCACTCCGACGCTCCCCCACAACGGGGAAGGGAGCTCGCTTTCGCGAGTGCGACGGACGATACCCCCACCCTGACACTACCCCAGAGGGGGAGCGACGATGACGGGACGATCCTCCAGAGGGGCTGGGAAGACACCTCCAGCCCCGCGCCTCCGACGCGGGCGGAGCTTCCTTCGATGAGGGGGAGGGACGATGGGGCGCGGCGACCGCTACCGCTGGCGCCGTCGCGCGTTGTCGCGGTGCAGCGCGCCGCCCAGACTGTCGACGATTCGGAAACGGATTCCACGGAAGCTCCGTCCGATAGCAACGCGTCGGTGGTCCAGGGCGCCTGGTACGACTCGATTTCCGCCGGAGTCAAGAGCTTGACCTCCGGCGCGGGCTCATCCGTCGCTAGCACGGTCGGATCCGCGGTCGGCGGCGTCGCCTCCTCGCTGGGAGGCCACAAAGCAGACGAGACGGACATGGATGAGCTCGCTGGCAAGCTCTACGACCAGATCCGGTCCCGGTTGAAGACAGAACTGCTGGTCGATCGGGAGCGCGCCGGCTTCCTGACCGACCTGCGCTGAGGAGGAAACAATGCCTGACCATGCCCACGCCCAAAGCCTGCGGTTCCGGGTCAAGATCGACGGCCACGGGGATCTTGGGAACTGGTCGAAGTGCGACGGCCTGTCGGTCGAGTACGAAGTCTTCGAGTACAAGGAGGGCGGCGAGAATGCCTTCGTCCACCACATCCCGGGGCGTGCCAAGTACCAGAACGTCAAGCTCACACGACCGGTCAACAAGGATTCCACGAAAGTCGCCAACTGGATGGCCACGCTCAAGGTGGAGGTCAAGCGGCAGACCGCGGAAATCGCCGCTCTTGATACCGAGGGCAAGCCGATCGCGACCTGGAACCTCGAAGGAGTCTTCCCGGTGAAGTGGAATGGACCCTCCCTCGACATCGGCGCGAACCAGGTGGCGACGGAAACCCTCGAGCTCGCGCACAACGGATTTCTGGCGGGATAGGAGCAACTGCAAGCGATGAAGATGGTGAAGGCGAAGCTCGAAGAAGTCGAAGGCATGGATAAGCTCGAGTTCAAGTTCAACCCGAGCGAATACTCCGCGCAGAAGAGTGCGCAATGGGACGCGCCGAAACGCAGCATGAGCACCAAGGCCGGTGGCAAGCCGGAATTCATCGGTACCAGTCCGCAGACGGTCAACATGCAGATCTTCTTTGACGACTGGGAAGCCGCCGTTGGCGACGTGACCAAAGATGTCGAGAAGCTCTTCAAGTGGTGCACGCCAAGCCACAAATCGATCGGACAGGATACCCCGCATCCCCCACTTCTGCGGTTGATCTGGGGCAGCAACCTGCACCTCGCCGAGCGCAAGTTCTACCTGGCGTCCGTGAACGCCAAGTACACGATGTTCGGACGGACGGGGAACCCACTGCGGGCGACGGCCGACATCAGCCTCAAGGAGTCCCCAGATGAGCCCGGCGCCCAGAATCCCACCTCCGGGTCGATCCACGCCCGCGCGACTCACCTGATCTCCGAGGGCGACTCGCTCCAGTCGATCGCGACCCAGGAGTACAGCAACCCCGCTTTCTGGCGGGGGCTCGCTCTCTTCAACGATATCGATGACCCATTGCGGCTCGAGCTCGGTAGCCGGATCCTGATCCCCAGCCGCGACGAAGCCGCCGACGGCACGAAGAGGGAGAGCTGACCGGATGGCGCAATCCTTCCATGTCTGGCCGGATATCCAGCTCAATGGGTCGGACCTGTCCGATGAGATGGAGGCGCTGCTGGAGCAGGTCGTCGTCGATCATCACCAGCACCTTCCGGATATGTTCGCCATCACCTTTCACGATCCTGACCGCGACGTCCTGGGGAAGCTCAACGCCACGATCGGTGACACCGTCACGATCAAGGTGACCCCGCCGGGCGGGTCGCCAGAAACCCTGATCAAGGGTGAAGTGACCGGCTTCGAGGCGGAATATGGCGCGAGCCGGCTGCGGACCGTGCTCCGTGGCTACGACATGTCGCATCGGCTGCATCGCGGGCGCCGCACCGAAACGTACAAGAACGTCACCGACTCCGACATCGCCCGGACCGTGGCCAGCCGCGCCAGCCTGACAGTCGGCAAGATCGACTCGACCAGCGGCACGCATGACCACGTCTCGCAGGCCAACCAGTCGGACTGGGATTTCTTGAAGTCTCGCGCGCGCGAAATTGGCTACGAGCTGGCCATGGAGGATGGGAAGTTCAACTTCCGCAAGCCGGTCCAGGCGTCGGCGGCGCCCCAGAACGGGACCTACCAGAACCACAACGACCCGCTGCAGCTGGTCTTCGGCGACGACCTGATTGAGTTCCGGCCGCGGATCACGTCCGCCGAGCAAGTCAACGACGTCAAGGTGCGCGGTTGGGACCCGGTCCAGAAGCAGGCGGTGATCGGCTCCGCCAACGCCGCTACCGTAACGACCGATTCGCTGCGGGACAACCCTTCGAGCCTGGCGAACAAATTTGGCAGTCCGACTTTTACCGCCGTCAACCGGCCGCTCGCCCAGCAGGCGCAGGTCGATGGCGCGGCCGGATCGATCGCCGAACTGATCTCCAGCGCCTTTGCCGAAGCGGATGGCCTGGCGAACGGCAATCCCAAGCTCAAGGCCGGGGCGACGGTTAGCGTGGGCGTCGTCGGCGACAAGTTCTCCGGCAAATACACGCTCACCAGCGCCCGCCACGTGTTTGGCGAGCAGGGTTATCGCACGCACTTCGTGATCAGTGGCCGGCAGGATCGCTCGCTCCTGGGCCTGGCGTCGTTGGGCTCCTCGAACGGCCACGCGTCCGCCGGCGGCGCCCCCATCAACGGCGTAGTGGTGGCGCTCGTGACCGACAACAATGACCCCAACAATGCGGCTCGGGTCAAGCTCAAGTTTCCCTGGCTCGACGACAACTATGAGTCTGACTGGGCCCGGATCACCCAGCTGGGCGCCGGGCCGGACAGCGGCGCGCACTTCATCCCTGAAGTGAATGACGAGGTCCTGGTGGCCTTCGAGTTCGGC
>Ga0209236_1003206_pt1 | contig 10025 bp, 10 predicted proteins | sample GraSoi013_1_40cm_FD_185819 | JGI IMG/M metagenome (GOLD analysis project Ga0209236, IMG submission 185819) | Grasslands soil microbial communities from the Angelo Coastal Reserve, California, USA - Sample 09_27_2013_1_40cm (SPAdes) (version 2) | ecosystem: Environmental > Terrestrial > Soil >... | reverse complement strand
ACATGAAAAAGCAATCACATCATTTATTGAAAACAATAGATTACTTGCAATTGAAGCAATTAAGTTACAACGAACTTACCAAAAAAAAATCTCTGGCATACTAACTTCAAGTCAACCAAAAAAAGAAGTATCGATACAGCTTTTAGATTTGGTCTATACTCTTGAGAATCTTGCAAAATGTTGGGCTGATGTAGCGGATCTTGTCAAACCTGTCTATAGCTAAAACTATTTCACGATCATTGTTTTTTCTTCATGGTATAAGCTAGTACTGCACAAATTGTCTTTGAATCAACGATTTTGCCAGAAAGAACCATCTTCAGTACCTTTTTGAAATCAATTTTGACAACAGACATTATTTCGTCGTGATCAAGCTGCAAGCTTCCAGCCTTCTTGATTCCTGATGCCACATAACAATGGATAACCTCAGTATTATACCCAATCGAAGGGTAGTACTTGATAAGAGAAGTCATTTTCTTGGCCGTATGACCAGTTTCTTCTCTTAGTTCTCTGAAAGCACATTTTTTGGGTGCCTCGCCCTTCTCAAGCGTACCTGCAGGAATCTCAAGTACATATCCATGAGGAAAACGATGCTGTCTTACAAGCAATACCTGTCCATTCTCAATAGCAAGCACAGCTGCAGCTCCTCTGTGTTCTATGACTTCTCTTGTTACTTTACGTCCATTAAGGGATAAGGTGTATACACTTAGGGAGAGAACCTTGCCTTCAAAGATTTTTTTTCGCATTGCTAAATGATCGTAGATAGATATGTTATGAATGTATTTCAGGCATCAGATGTAATCTCTTTGATCTTTTTACCTGCTCGATTGTATCTTTTACCCACTTTTGTGGAAAATTAATCTTTTTTGGAATAAAAAGATCAACTGATTGCACACCTTCAACATCTTGAATCTTTCTTGCTAAATCATCAATCTTGAATATGTTATCACTGTACAGAAACAAAACTACCTGATTCATATGTACAAATGGCTTTTGCAAAAATGAACTAGAAAATTTCTTTTCTAATTTAAGCAAAGCATTTTTTACGTTACTGATAACACCAACTAGAATTGCAAAAGGAATAAACTCTCCCATCTTTTTTGGATCATATATAGAAGTGAATTGAATCGCTTCATCATTTTGTAATTTATCAAGTGAACGCGTTACAGTCTTTGTTGAAAACCCAGATTTTTTTGCAATCACTTCTATCTTCAGTCTGGGATCTTTTAGCAAGATATCGATAATTTCAATGTCAGTTTTTGTCAGGTCTGATCTTATCTCTGGATTTTTGGCTTCAAATATAGAAAGTACTCGTACATCATTTAACAGATTTTTTGCAAGATTCATCTTTTTTGCAGGATCATCTTTTACTACTATACTACATACGGTAATCCCTCCAACACACGGAACGACAAAAAATGGTTCACCGACTAGTCTTATCTTGTTTAAGATATCATCAATCTCTTTTCCTATAACCACAAAATACAAAACACTGTAGCCAAGAACTGGCGGTTCAATTTTGAGCGCAAACTGTTCTATGATTTTTTTGTCAATCATTTTCTGGATTCGTGAGTTAACAGCTACTCCCGAAATCCCTATTTCCTTACCTATCTGCCTGTCAGGTATCCTACAATTATTTAGAAGGTGGGATAAAATCTGTACATCCAATTTGTCCATTCTTTATAGTATCATCTCACTAATCCTATTAAACTGAACATCTTGTATATATAATTGTCTGATTTACTAATAATATACGTCTAAAATATTAAATAATGGACTAATTCTTGATTATCTGTGGATTATAGAGCACAGCTTGGTATTAGATTTATCACAAGACGCAAGGGTAGTTTAATTGCCGCAAGTCTAGCTGTTGCAATCGCTATTCTAGTAGTTCAGGTTAATTCCGTTATCTTTCAGGGACTATACGATGCAATTGTACGTGACCTGATAAACTATCGATTTGGTCATGTCTTCATTAGCAGACAAGAAGATTTCATCACGAAATCTTCATTTGTACTGGTAAACTGGCTTGAAAGAATTCCTTATGTTGAAGCAGCAGCTCCGAGAATTGATTATTCAGCTCAAATTAATTCTACAGTAAATGGTCAGCTGATAAAAGACTATGCAGTTCCGGTAATCGGTGTTGACCCAGTACTTGATAGGAAGGCATCGACTATGTATCAAACCGTAGGTGATGGTCAATATGTTTCGTTTAGAAATTCAATTGTATTAGGGGCAATTGCAGATAGAGATCTTGGATATCCCAAAGTAGGAGATACTGTCAAACTAAAATTCAAAGACCAACATGGTAATGACGTTCTTAAGAGATTTACAGTGGTTGGAATCACTAAAACTGCTGGTTCAGTAGGTCTTGACAATAGTGTTATAATAAATATTGATACATTACGTGAAATAATAGATAGGCCACAGCAAACACAGTCAATTATTGTTAAATTAAGTGATCCAACCAAGGATGAACAAGTAAAAGATTTTTTCCTTAGTTCATTTCCATCAAATGCAGATAAATTCAAGGCACAAACAATTGAAGAGGCAGCAGAGCTGACTCTTAGTGGATTCAGATCAGGTATTGCACTGATAAATCTGGTTGGATATTTTGGTATGATGTCATCTGCATTTGCGGTAGTTACAATTCAGATGATGCAAGTAACAAGTAAGACTAGAGACATTGGTGTTATGCGAGCATTAGGATCAAAAAGAAAAGATGTACTGCTAGTTTTCATATTTCAGGGAATGGTAATTGGTGCTATAGGTGCAGGACTTGGAACTGTACTTGGTGTAGTCTATACCGTATATGCAAAGGAGACACACCTGACATTTCAGGGAAGCCTAGCTTTAGAGGTCAAATACAACTGGACAAGTATAGTGCAGACAGACATTTTGGCATTTGTACTGGCTGTCATAGCGTCAATTTACCCAGCATACAAGGCTACCAAGTTGGAACCGGTGGAGGCTATGAGAGTTGGCTGATTATGTATTGGAAGTACAAAATGTGGACAAGGTGTACGGCCAAGGAGAGACTGCGGTTCAGGCTTTACAAAATATATCGTTTAAAGTCAGAAAAGGAGAATTTATGCTAATTGTTGGCAGTTCCGGCTCTGGTAAATCTACTTTACTTAACATGATAGGACTACTTGACAGACCAACAACGGGTAACGTGACAATTGATGGAATTGATACATCTACATTAAATGATAATCAACTTTCTACATTTAGAAATTCTAAACTTGGATTCATATTCCAGTTTTCCAATCTCTTGTCAGATCTTACTGTTCTTGAAAATGTGATGTTCCCAAGAAAAATTCAAGGAACACTGCAGAGCGCTGCAGAAGAAGCAAGCACATTACTCAAAACAGTGGGACTTGAAAGTCAGATGAACAAATTTGCAAACAAGATATCCGGCGGACAAGCTCAAAGAGTAGCAATCACACGGGCTCTGATAAACAGACCTGCTATAGTTCTAGCAGACGAACCCACAGGAAACTTGGATTCGCTATCTGCCGAAACTACCATACACCTGCTAAAATCTTTAAACCGTAAGCTAAACCAGACTTTCATAGTAGTAACACACGACCGTCCTCAATTTGGTGATGTTGACAAGGTAGTAACAATAAGGGATGGCAAGATAGTAGAAGGCGAACTGGAGGCAAGTTTGAGATGATTTACAGAGCTATAACACTAGCAACGCTGTTTTTAGTTGGGCAATTTTTGATTCCAGGTTATGCTGAAACACCAGAACTAAATCCACCAGGCGAATCTCCATTTGAGCATGGATTTGTAGACATCAAGTTTCTTAATGCATACTTTGGAACCTTGGGCCAAAAAATCGAGGTCGAGCCTGGAAACAAGAACGTTCCACTCACCGTAGTACTATCAAGTTCAGGTACTGAAGACATTACTGGAATCAGAGGTATTCTTAGTTTACCAGTTGGTTTTTCTAGTGCATCTTCAAGTAACGGATTAATTCAAGCAGAAAGTCTACAGACTGCCCCAAGTGGTCAGGCATTTTCACTAACCTTCTTTGTGAATTTAGATAATTCAATAAACATACACGATTATTCAGGGACAGTCAAGATTACCTATTCTAGGGTAAGAGAAAGTGGGGAAAGAACAGTCTTCTTTGACTTTAATTTTAAAGTAACAGGAAAGAGCGTGCTTAACCTAAAGGCAGACAATCCATTCTTGCAACCCGCATCAAACAATGATATTGCAATCAAGGTTGAAAATTCGGGTTCTGGTGCTCTAAACAATGTGGATATAACTATACAAAACACGCAAAATTCAAACACCACTGCTGCAAGTGCTGGTAATTTAGATAATGTAGTACTAGATCAAAATCACTGGAATGTCGGAACTGTACCGGCTGGATCATCAAACTCGTTCCCATTCAAGGCATTTGTTCCACAAAGCTTAGCAGGGCAAACCGTTCATCTTCCGCTATTGGTGAAATATTTTGATGGGCAAGGAAACCAAATAACAACAACAAGAACAGTAGATTTCATAATTGGTCCTGCAAGCACAACTTCAATTCTTAGTATCTCATCCCCATCATACCTACTGATGGGTGTTATGCAGAATTTGACTTTGGAAGTTCAAAACACATCTCCCTCAAAGATCTCAGACGTTTCAATTTCAATTACTCCAAATTCAAATAACCTTAAAATTTTTCAGGATAACAAGTGGTTCATCAAAGAGATAAATCCACTCACAGAGAGCAAGCTTGTCATACCAGTATTTGCTGATAGCAGTATAGAAGGTCAGGCGGTCAATTATGATGTTAATATCCAATATACCAAAGAGGGATCTACTGTGATAGAAAAACAGAATTTTGCTACCTACATTAGAGGAGTGATTGATATCTCTGTCTATGGAGTCGATGTATCAGAAATTGCAGAAAAGAAGATGATAATTGGAAATGTACTCAACCAAGGAAATATCAAAGCTGTCTTTGGTTCTGTGACAATTGAGCCACTAGAAAATTCAAACATAAAGAAATCTAACCAGTATATCGGTGATATTGATATTGATGCCCCAGTACCTTTTAACGTACCAGTGGAATCAAATGGAGAACTATCGGGTGATCAAAAAGTCTTGGTCACATTAACCTACAAAGACTCTTTACTACAACAACATACCATAACCCAAGTCGACATGGTATCATTTGGAACAGCAGCGCCTCAAACAAACCAAGACTTTTCACAAATTCAACTTGTGATTCTACTTGCTATTGCTGCAGGTATTGGAGGAATTGTATTTAAGATAAAGAAATCAAAGAGAGTTCCAATTGAGAAGAAAGTAACAACTGGCGCAAGCTAAGGTTATATTTAGTAAAACAAGTTTTTCATTATGACTTGGGATCAAATCGAAGTCCCAAAGGAAATTCGTCCTTTTATGCTTGGAGACGCTGAGGAAACCCCTCTTGGCCAAAAAAATGGCGCAAAAAGACAGTACCGATATGGCAATCTGCATATCCTAGAATATCATGACAAGTATCTTGTACATATGGATAAGGCTGACCCAAGAAAGGATCCACTTGGTCATCTAATTCTTGATGCGCCAGAATTCTTGGTTGGTGCTGCCAGTGCATTTGTAGGTGGAAGGAAAATGGCATCAGAGGTTTACAAGCTACAAAAGAATTTACCGTTTGCAAAAGGCACATCACTTCTTGTGGGATTTTTAGCTTCTATGGCTACAGGATATCTCGGTTATTCTTTTGTAAAGAAGCTAAAAAATTTCTAGGGAGGGATTGGGCATTTCTAAATTAAGAATATTTGGCACCTTTCTGAAGTTGTTACCTCTTATTTTGGCATTAAGAAAAGACAGAAGAGAATGGGTAAAGAAGCAGGGAAAAAATATCAATCTAGACAGATATCAAAAAAATGCCCGTAAGGCGCTGAAAACTTTCGTATCACTAGGTCCAGTCTATATCAAACTTGGTCAATGGCTTTCTTCAAGAGCAGATATTTTACCACAACCATATCTTGAAGAGCTTTCAAAACTGCAAGATGAAGTTCCTGCAGCATCATTTGATCAAGTAAAACCAATTATAGAAAATGATCTGGGTCCTATCAATCAAAGTTTTGACTTTATCGATACAAAGGTGATCTCTGGCGCATCACTTGGCCAAGTGTATCGTGCTAAAATCAAGGACAAAGATGTAGTAATCAAAGTAAAACGACCAGATATAGAAAAAATAGTTGAAAAAGACATTGAGGTTCTAAAAAAAATTGTTCCCTTTGCAATGAAATTCGTTGACCCAAATCTTAGATATTCTGCAGATGCAATGCTATCGCAGTTCATAGAAACAATACGCGAAGAAATGGACTATACCATCGAGTCCCAAAACCTCAAGACGATAAAGCGAAACATGCGCAGCTATCCAAGAGTAATAATTCCATCAGTAATAGAAGACCGCTCAACCAAAAATGTGCTTACATTAGAATACATTCCAGGAATAAAGATAACAAATGTCGAGGCACTAGATGAAGCAGGTATAGACAGAGAACAGATAGTAGTAAGAGCACACAGGGTCTTTTTCACCATGCTTTTGCGTCACGAGATATTTCATGCAGACCCTCATCCAGGTAATATATCAGTGGCAAAGGACGGCTCTCTCATATTATATGACTTTGGAATGGTAGGAAGGCTTGACCATGCGACACGCCTGAAACTAATTAGACTATATCTCTCGTTAGTTGAAAGGGACCCGACTAGAACAGTTAACGCAATGGATGACCTTGGGATGTTGATGCCTGGATATAACAGAAATATCATAGAAAAAGGAATCGCTCTCTCCATTCAGGCAATGCATGGAACAAAAGTAGACAGAATGGAAGTTCGTGCGTTAATGGAGCTTGCAAACAAAACAATGAGCAGATTTCCGTTTAAACTTCCAAAACACCTTGCACTTTACATGAGAATGGCATCAATACTTGAAGGAATTTACTTGACACATAAAGTGAACTTTAGATTCATCAACGTTTTACGAAATATTTTAGAAGAAGAAAACGTTGTTAAAGACGCATATGTTGAAGAGCTCAAGTTATCATTTAATAGATTTGTAAAATCAGTCGATTCTGCTATCACTTTGGTTCCAGAAATTAAGAGATTTTTAGAAGAAAACAAAACGATTCAAGCAAATCTGCCAAAATCAAGAAATGTTTTGTTATCTGGAAGTATACTTTCAGCTGCAGTTTTTGTTGGTTCGGCCATGTTATATACAGCAAATCAATTTGTTGGTGAAATTGGAATGATCAGCTCCATCGCTATTATGATAATTTCTATTTTTATAAAAGATCGCTGACTGATTTCTAGCTTATGAAATACTTTGTTGTACAGACAAATACCAAAACTATTCTATTGTTATGTTCTTTCCTGATTTAATTGGGATGGTTAGTGTGAGTACGCCATCTTTGTATTTGGCTGATGCACCAGGATCCTCATCTTCTTTTACTCCAATTGGAAGTCTGATCTTTTTGTCAATAGCACGTGGCCTCTGACGCCAGATTATAGTACCATCATCTTCATCCTCTCTTTTTGCACTTATAGATAGAATATTTCCGTGTAGTCGTAGGTTGATTTCTTTTTTATCAAATCCAGGCATATCGATAGTTACTATCAGATTGTCATTCTGCAAAACCATGTCTACTGGTGGAAGAATGAACTCGAAGAACTCTCTTGATTTGTTGCCGATTTCTCTCATAACTTCTTTTGCCATATAATGACCCAAGCCCATTTTGTTACCTCTAGGTCAATTTTGGTTATTAAACGTTAGTCGTTTACAATTTATCTACTTCTCTATTTAATAGGATCTGATGATTATAGTTGTAGAGGGTTTTGATCAGGCTGGAAAGAAAACTCAATCAAAACTACTTGCTGATTTTTTGAAAACAAAAAAGAAAAAATGCAAGATATTCAACTTTCCTGATTATACTACTCCACTTGGTAAAGAGATTAAACATTATCTTTCAGGTAAACGAAAGTTTCCTCCTCAAGTAATTCATTGTCTTCTTGCGGCAAACAGATGGGAGAAATCACAAGAAATTATCGATACAATGTCCAAAAACTATGCTGTTATAATGAATAGATACTATCAATCAAATCTAGTATATGGAACTGTAAATGGTCTTGATTTGAAATGGCTTGAAAATCTTGACAAAGGTTTACCAAAGGAGGATCTTGTTATAGTTCTTGACGTAAATCCATCTGATTCATTTTCTCGTAAAAAAGAAAAACGAGATAGGTTTGAAAAGGACAAAATATTTGCGCGAAAAATAACTAATACTTATAGAAAATTGGCCAAAAGATTTGGTTGGCACCTTGTAAACGCATCACAAAGTAAAGACGGTGTTCATCAATCAGTAACACGAATTGTTTTAAAATATCTGGATTGATAAAATGGCAAAAAAATATCTTCAGATCGTCGATCCGATTCATGATTTTATTACTATACATAAAAATGAATTGGATATCATTGATACACCCGTGTTTCAGAGGCTACGCAGAATAAGGCAACTTGCGGGAGCACATCTTGTCTATCCAGGTGCACAGCATTCTAGATTTGAACATTCGCTTGGGGCAATGCATATTGCAAATCAAGCCGCTACAATACTTAAAGAAAAGAAATTCCTAGACTCTGAAGACGTTACCAATCTTAGACTAGCTGCATTATTACATGACATAGGCCATGGACCATTTTCTCATCTTTTTGAGGAGGTTTTACAGAAAAAAAAGAGAATCTCTCATGAAGAAATAGGCGCAAGGCTAATACTAAAATCCGAAATTGGTGACCTGATAACTAAAGCTGGCTTTGACAAGGGTTTTGTAAGTAAACTAGCTTTTGGAAATTCAAAATATCAATTTATGAACGAGATAATTTCAGGAGGCCTGAGTGCCGATATGATGGACTATCTCCTTCGTGATGGTTATTTCACAGGTGCAGAACATGCCAAGGTAGATTTTATGAGAATTATCAATTCCTTAGATGTTCACAACAGGAAGCTCTCACTTGACAGATCAGCATTGTATTCTTTTGAATCAATGATGATCTCCAGATATCAGATGTTCAAGGCCGTGTATTTTCACAAAACGGTAAGAGCAGCAGAAGTAATGCTTCTAGAAGCAATGCTTCTTGCAGACAACGAACTTCAGCTTACAACTAGTGATCTTAAAAAATATGTTCTGTTAACTGATGAATTTGTAATATCTAAACTTGTTTCTTTACCTCAAAAAAACTCTGAGCTTAAAAGAGCAAGACAACTTGCTATCGAATATCAGGAACGTAAGCTGCTAAAATGTGTCTATGAAAAAATCTTTACTCATCCACGAATGGGCAAGGTAAATGCTTCAGTGCTTCAAAGTGAAATAGCAAAGAAATCCAAAGTAGATGAGGCAGAAATCTTTGTCGATATATCAAAGACGCCCTCGATCCCACTATCACCTACAAAAAAGGAATCACAATCAATAATTCTTACTTCAAAGAAAGGAGTAAGTCCAAAGGAAGCTTACGAACTTCCAATCTCAGAAATTCCTTTGGTATCGGCAATTTCTGGATTTATGGATATACTTAGGGTCTATACTAGACAACAATTCAGAAAAAAGGTTGAAATGGCAGCTCAGGTCATCCTTGGTGAAAACAGGTAATGAGAAAAAGAATTGCGATAAAATTATCAGGAAGCTTGTTTGGCATGGAGGATACGAAGAGACTAAAGCAATTTGCCGAGTTTTTTGTAAGAATTAGTAAAATATGTCAACCAATCATAATTGCAGGTGGAGGCACGATTGCAAGGCATTACATCTCGCATGCCAGGTCCTCTGGGGCAGATGAATCTACACTTGATGAGCTTGGCATCGAAGTCTCAAGACTTAACGCAAGGCTTCTTATCTTTGCTTTACAGGAAAAAGCATATCCTCATCCTCCCACTAATCTAAAAGAGGTAGCACATGCTGCTGATTCAGGGCTAATAGTTGTAACAGGCGGTCTTCATCCAGGTCAAAGTACAAACGCTACA
>Ga0209236_1003205_pt1 | contig 10025 bp, 6 predicted proteins | sample GraSoi013_1_40cm_FD_185819 | JGI IMG/M metagenome (GOLD analysis project Ga0209236, IMG submission 185819) | Grasslands soil microbial communities from the Angelo Coastal Reserve, California, USA - Sample 09_27_2013_1_40cm (SPAdes) (version 2) | ecosystem: Environmental > Terrestrial > Soil >... | reverse complement strand
ATTTGGAAGTGTGTTTCGTTGGAGACGATGCGCACCCGCCCTGGAACCACGCCGGATCCATTTTGACAAGGCGACTGATCGAATGCCTCTCATCAAGCGTCAACTGCACACTCATTACAACCCAGCTTCCAGAAGAGGCGAGATGCCTCAAGCCAAGTTGGAGTACGCTCGCCATAAGTCCCTCAGGAACGAGCAGTCTCGATGCAATCAAGCTGGGAATACTGGCGAGTCAAGATTCGCATGACATTGTCCACGTTGTCGGAGCCAGCGCGATGATATTCTCGCCTGTCTACAAGTTGCTAGGAGCCCATGGAGCAATTGTTCGTCAGATTTTCACTCCTCACGACAGAAATGATGGTTTGGTGCGTCCGATGAGACGGTTCGTAAACAATCTTTTCGTCGGTGCGTATGCGTTTACAAGTCCTTGGAGTGGTCCTTGGGAGAGAGATCTGGGACATGGAATGAAAAAGTTCCTGCTGAGGCCTCCAATTGACTGCGACCTATATCGTACATCTAATGTACACCGTAATGATGCTTCCCCTAGCAGTTCACACGAATACACCGTCCTCTACCTGGGACCTCTGTGGCCCTCTAGATTTCCAGCGCAAAGCGTTCTGGGAGCTGTCAGATTATTGCTCAAGAAAGGGTTTGATGTCGGACTCAAAGTGCTGACCAGCACTAGAAGTTCGGCTTCGCTCGGTGAAGAGGTTTTAGCGCTTGCTAAGCGCCTCGGGGTTGATAGAAATGTTGAATTGGAAAGGAAGGACCTTCCGGAGAGCGAAAGGGTCGCCGCTTACAATTCGGCTGACGTGGTTATCTTCCCCTACGTGGGTCCCGAACCCGAGCAGCTCGCCGATCCGCCTTTTGCTATCTTGGAAACTATGGCATGCGGAAGAGTCGCTATCTCGACAGCAGTATTGAGTGTCCCAGAGATTGTGAAAGATGGAGTCAACGGCTTCCTGATCGAATCGGCTTCATCGGACCATATCTGTAACGGGGTCATCCGAGCATTGACCTCTCCAGACAAGGACAATCTAGGAATTCGCGCACGGGATAGCATTCTCAAACATTTCAGCTATCCGGTGGTTCGCCTGAGTTTGCTCGAAGCATACGAGTCTCTGATGGCGCGCTGAATTCTCGAGGAAAACAACATCCCTCTTGCTAGTTACGATTTTTTCTCTTTTCGTTTTTCCTAATTCCTACGAATGACCAGGCGTTTGCGGACAGTCCATCCTTCCAGTTCCCGGCAGCAGGCGATCACTCCCAGGATGTTAATACAAACTCCTCCGTCATCTCCCGTCTTCGGGAGTCAACTTCTACCCAGCCCCTCGGAGATCTGAGCTACTAGCAGTTGGGCGAGGAGGCTAAGTGGTGCAGCATAGTCGAGTCGTACGTGGCTCAAAACTTTCCCTTCGAACTCATATCAGCTTTCTATTCTAACGGTTTATCTCTGGACAACCGTGTAGCGCCTAACGGCGCGCGTCACCTTGAGTTCTGTGATTATTTGCGCTGTTTTCTGAGGACTCAGGCGGCTTGAAAGTCCCCGGATTGGTTGAGTGACTGCGTCTCCTAGCCAATATCGCCACCGATACAGTCAAGGCTAGCCCCACGGTGAGCCCGATCAGAAGCTGAGGAGATGAGGAGATGATGTTGAACAAGCATTGGAGACAGAACCCACCTTGAGACGACTGTGGAGTGCCGGCAGCAGTAAAGAATTCTGGCATTACAGCTGCGCTGCAGTCGTTTCCTGATACCAAGCAACCCAGAGACCAATTGGACTCGATCGTGGCAAGCCAGTTCAGATGTGTAAACTTGGTCGAGGAAGGGTGGTGAAGTTTTGCTCCTGGACCAGCAACTACGAAGTAAACTGTAGTTGTTCCGTATATTCCCGTAGTCGGTTCGTCGAATGTAACTACAATGGTCGCGGACGCGTCAGTTTCAAATGTTTTCGTAGTAAGTATCGCGGGGACGACTACCGAAAGCCAGCTGTTCGCTTGTTGCACACTACAATTATGACTATCATCGATCACGTTTGGGGTCACCCAGGAGAAGTTAGGAGCAGTACCGTTAAGGTCGCTCACTAAGTTGCTGATGACAGATGCCGTTACGGGTGTTCCACAGGAGGTCGCGCCGCCGCTTGAACCCGAAGGCACGACCAGTGGGCATCTCGTTGAGTTGTTCACGATGTTACCGAAGTAGACGAAGGGATTATGGTGAGCGACATATTTTGTTCCTCCGTCAGAACCGCCGTTGCTGTTGCAGATATTTGAACCGGGCATTCCTTCCATATAGCCCTTCCAGGATATTCCAGCTGTAGAAAACCTGTCTACAATATTGCAGGGTCTTGAGCAGGTCCAAGGTGAGGTTGTACAACCCGAGTCTGGAAAGAGGTCAGAAGTACATCCCCAGGTCTGTCCGGATAATAGACCGAGATAGTTGGGTAAGCTCGGGTTCCACGAAGAAGAAACTGGGCCAACATAATTGGTACTGTTAGCGTATGAATTGCTTAGAGACATCATGTAGGGAGCGCAACCGCTGCAAGTTACGGATGATAGCGGATGATTCTCCATTATGATGAAAACGATATGGCTGGAGTAGTGGAGACCGGTTGATGCGAAGGCCGGAAAATCTAAGGGGCTTAGGCTATTGATGGGAGGGATGGCCGTGCCTGCCGCGATGGTAATCCCCAGTAGGGTCAAACATATGAGAAAAGGCTTCGAGGATCTCCATGACAATCTGTTGGACATCATGACTGACGGAGCCTTCCTGTAGTTTCTAGTTTGCATTCTCTGGCTGAGGCCTCCGGGAGACATGCCTTTGATCATTCAGGGTCTCTTGTTGATGGCCACGAAGACGAGACTTGAGGCCTTGGCGGTCTCGTCCTGTTTTTTCTCAAGGCATTCTGTGTCACTCGAACCATCTCTACCCTCGGTTCCGCCACAAGCCCGTAATATGGACGACGGGGATTTCCTTGCGCCCACTCCATACGAGGAATGGAATTGAAGAGTTGGCGTCTCGTAGTTGCTCGTGTAGGAGTCTGATTCCCTTTTCTGGTCATCGTCGGTATCCGTCGGTTAGGGTTGTCCTAGAAATGAGGTTGCGCTGCAATCCTTCGAGAACTCTGATACAAGTTTGACGTTCGTCCCGGCATGCCTACTGGCTGAGCGATCTTGCTCTCCGACGTGCAGCCGCAAGTTGCACGCTAGCTCTTAAGTGGAGAAGGGCGATCGATGATACTAGGCCAATTAGCGCTCCTATGATAAGTAGCCATACACCAGTAGTCATAACCTTCGGTAGGAAGCAGCTAAGGCATAGTCCTCCCCCTGAAGGTTGACTCGCGCCTTGGAAGTTGAATGTTGCAGTTTTGGAGTGGACGAGCGATCCGCTAGTCCCAGTGATGGTTAGTGTGTAGCTGCCGGCTTTTGTCGCGCTGCATGAGACTGTCGCAGTGCCTGATCCGGCTAGGCTGGTGGTGCTGATATTTCCGCAGCCGAGACCGTTCGGCACTGTGTCGGTCAAGGCTATAGCGCCATCGAACCCGTTCAGAGCGGTTACCGTGATTGTCGCAGTACCGGATTGTCCGGCATTTACTGTAGCGAGCGTGGAAGCCTCTAGAATAAAGTCGGCCTGGTTAACTGCGAATGTAGCAATTGCAGAATGTGTCAGAGAACCACTGGTTCCGGTTATCGTTAACGTGTAGATGCCTTCCACGTTTGCACTACAAGACACAGTTGCCGTCCCAGAGCCCAACAGTGTTCCTGGACTAATAGAGCTGCATGCTAGGCCTGGAGGGACCTTGTCAGAGAGGGGGACAGTTCCAGCAAAGCCATACAACGAGGCGATTGTTATTGTAGCAGCGGCAGATTGGCCAGCGTTGACTGCGCTTGGTGAAGTTGCAGAGATAGTGAAGTCTGCTGCCGGTGGGCCTAAGGGTGCGAAGGCTAGTAGGCATCCCCATCCGATGGGGTTGCTGTTGCACTGCAACGAGCCTAGTGTTCCCGCGCCGGGCGTGTTGGTCCAGCTTCCAGCAGTCCACCAGACCCAGTTTATTCTTTGGGGAGAATTACCATCATAGAGATTCGTAAGAGTCTGTGCGAAGTGAAAGGAGACGACTGAGTATCCTGATGAGCCTGATAGAACCTCATCGGGGGGGACCTGTGAGCCCGTGCTTGTTCCTCCTTCAGTGTTCAAGGCAGGCCAGCCGGTCGTCTTCATGCCTGTGACGACAGCGTTCAGGAACTCATGTGCTAGCAAGTCGGCTGTCGCATTGTTCCAGGATGACGAGTACCATTGGTATCCTATGTAACTGTGTAGACTGATGAATATCCTACCGCCCTGCGACAAGTTTCCGAGCGGGTCTGTCACCATCGGATAGCCCGCGGCCATATTGGAGTCAGAGAACCCGCATGAGGCGCTGCACATGCTCTGGACTACAATCCAGTGAGTATCACCGAGGGCTCTAACCTCGTTGATGAGAGCCTGGTACGCGGAAGATAATCCTGCGACGTCCGTGTTGCTCGTCATGTGAGGCTCGTTTAGACCCTCCCAGATGATCTGGGAGTATGACGATGTGAAGTTCTTCACTAGGGATTGCCAGAAGCCCAGCCAGCACTGCTCAGTAGAACTAGTCTCCAGTTCGTTATAGCCGTGATAGTCGACTATTATCCAGAGACCGTACTGCTTCGCCAGACCGATCACCTGGCCCAGCTTTGTGGCATCATAGCTTCCAAGTATGCCACCATCAGGTGGGGTGGTGCATGTCGGCTCAAAAGCGACCCTGACGGTATTGTATCCCGACTGGTTCAGTGTCTGCATCTCGGTCTGGATATCACTTAGACTTTCACCCAACCCAACGCCACCCCAGCCGATGAGTGCGGGCACAGAACTACCCGTCGAGGCTGGAAGGGCAGTCAGAGGTTGACTGGTTGTAAACGTCTTCCCGGTGCTGTCTGCAACATTCAGAGTGACAACACGATCAAAGTAGGCGCCCGTCGGGGCAGCAGAGGCCCTTGCGGGCAGCGAGACAAATATCAGGCTGGCTATTGACAGAACAAGTAAGAAACCTGTAAGGCTCCTACGGTTTAGATTGTGAATTACACTCATCTATTTCTCAACCCATTCGCGTCGGTTACAGCTTCCCTGCACTTTTGGCGAGGGGTGGTCCAGTCTCGAGGGGAAGAACCAGACTCTTTTTGATGAGCGAGTTCTCCGACGAGAACTAGTATGGTCTCAGGGTTCTCAAAGGCACTTCTGAACCGGATCGGAACTTGTCCAGTTCTTGAGCCGATCCTAACGTGGACTATGGTGTGGGCAGACTCAACCCATTTTTTCCTTGCTTTCAGTGCTGATCGCCGAATCCTATATTCTCGGTTTTTTCCTCGCAACTCTGAGGGGAACGATAATGTTGGACTGTAGGGAATTACGAGTACTCAGGGCCTTTGGGTTTCAGGCCGAATTTCGCGTCGGCACTGGCCGCGTACGTATGGCTCAAAAAAAGGTCGAACTCAGAAGCGCCCGCTGTCTCGGCCACCTTCGAACCCTCTTCGAGGTCCAACAGGAGGCGTAGTAGGATAAATTCCATGGCCCATCCCTCGGGGTCCTTCTGGTCGGCACGGTTAGAGACACATAGAATCTCCATCACTCGCCCGGTATCTCGGCCCTGGCCGATGTTTAAGAGTCTTAGCTATTCGTGGATAGCCAGATGTGTGGGGGCCGGAGGGCTCGATGGTCTGTTAGAGCCCGCTGTCGCGGCCACGACGGATATTCCCACCGGGATGAACCACATGAAAAATGGCTCGAGAATCCTTCCAGCCATTTCCGCGCATTGGTACCGGACTAACAGCATTCCAAGCGCTACTTTTTCTCGCCGATGGTCTCGGGGGGCAAATCTTCGAGTCTAGGAAATGTTTTGTGGCGGCGCTTTTTGACAAATGTCATAATTCCGATTGCCAACGTCAGCCCAACCGGGAGGCCGATCAGGAGGAGTGACGCTGTGGGGTTGCTTTTGAAAAAGCATTGAAGGCATATTCCCCCCCAAAGTGGTGCTGGAGCAACGGTCAGCGTGCGCGACGCTGTGAGCATCTTTCCCACCCCGTCTGTCACAGTCACCGTCGTCGTGTAGGTCCCATATTTGCTGTACGAATGGCTAATGGTTTGTCCCCTTCCATTGCTTCCATCGCCAAAGTTCCAAGTGTACGAGTAGGACTGTACTCCTCCGCTGGCCAAACCTGAGAAGGCTATTGTCTGACTTGTCTGGGGATGAATAGGATTGTTCGTGAAGCCAGCTTGTAGCACGCAAGAGGGACCGTTTGTGAAGAGTTCAGTCATTGGACGAGCCGAGCCATCGTTTGAAGTCAGATTCTGCAGTCCCCAGTTCCATTCGAGCGTGGACAGAAAAGAGTAGTGGGTATAGCTCGCACCGCACATGTAACCTCGTTTCACCTGGGGCCCGGCCCATACTGCATAGACGCAGTCTCCACGTACGCTCGGGCAGGTGTCCGAGCCCTTGCCAAAGCCCTCGTCGTAGAGGACGAATAGGGCTGCTCTTTGGGTCGTAAAGATTGTGCTGGTGAGGATTTTCGGAACCACAGTTGAGAGATAAAAGTCTCCTTGGTTGGTTGCGCCGTATCCAGTACAGAGATGATGCCACTGGTCGCATGAGGAGGGGCTTAGCCACATGAAATTGGAAGCAGTCGTGGTTGAACTAAGATCTTTCAGAAATATGTCCGGGTTGCCCGTCTTATTCAGAGACCATACGGTCTCTGCGCTAACGAGATTTTTGCATCGTGTCGCGTTGTTGTAGATGTCTTGGAAGTAGTTGAAGGGTAGCGGCTGGCCCAATGGCCGGCAGCCACTAGTATAGTCTTCTGCGTAGGCTTTCCATGTGAGACCGGCTTGATCGAACCTGTCAACGATGTTTGGCGCGTTGATGGGGCAGCATAAATGGTCGGAACCGCAGGGCAATGCTGGCATACACTCGAAGCCGCTCATGTTGAAGGTAGAACCGCTGATGAGAGCGACATAGTCGGGAGGGCTTGGATGTCCAACTGCCGTGTAGTTGGTAGCGAGCGCGTAGCTTTGGGCCAGTTCCGTCTCGTACGGAGCAATAGTGGAGGCAGCACAGCCAATCACTATGTTCCCCGCTATGGAACATAGAGGCTTGTTCTCCATGATAATGATGACGACATAGTCAAAGGCCGCCCCCCGTGCCAAGGTTGCTTGTGAGCTGACGAGATTTTTGCTGTTGATCGGAGCGGTGGATCGGTCTACCGCGATAGTCGCTCCGAACAGGATGAAACAAACGAAAAGAATCCCGAAGCTCTTTCTCAAGCCAATCCCTTTGCTACACTGCGATCCCAATATTCAAACGCCCATATATCATCTCAATCAACTCGATCGGTTAGTCCTCGGAGTGTTGGCAAGACTACCGATCCTAGACCCAGATCGAGCTTGAGCATTGAGAGCTTTAACCATTCCCAGATAAAAACTGTCGATTTCCATCCTTTTAATGAGAAGGAAATCCTGCGATATCGTCCTCTTGTATGAACCTCGGAGTGGAATAAATACGACGTAAAGGAAATTCCTTGTTGAAATCGGTCACGGGGTTCCGGATAATCCGGTCTAGGACGGAGAGGGGTTCGTTGGAAGTTGTCATGCCCCGCCGGTGAGTCGGGGCGTCGAGAACGATAGTCCAAGGTGGAAAGTGTTTGACGGAATGCATTCGGAGAAGACCTGAATGTCGCCGGTTCCACGAAAAGTCAAGCTCTGGGGACGACAAAGTATTAACTCGATTGCGTAGTCGTAAACCTGGAAAACCCGTGGCGAGTCATCGACTAGGCGAAGCCCTGATCGACATACAGACTATCATCATTGTGGGATTATTGTATTGGTTGCTTCGCGAAGAGCAAGACAACGCTTTCCTTCGCACTTGGCTCTCTAACAACTTCCCGCTTGGATTATACCTGCTAAGCCCCTTGGCGGTTGTCGCGATCAGCGGAACCCTGTTGGTCCTAACTGTGGGTCGGATCGTACTCTTCGTGACTGGCAGCGACCGCACGCTTGTCGAAGAGGTTCTCCTGAGGCTGAAGGGGCTGAAGGATCAGCTTCGAGAGCTCGCCTCCACCAAGGGGAGTAGCTCCTCGGCGGTGGTGCTGACCGGTTTTGGAACAGCGCTGGCGCTCTATTCATACTTCTTATTACACATCGTCCCACTCGTAGCGTTGGGTGTCTCTTGCATCATTCTGGGTTTTACCGCACTGTCGCTTCCTCGCCGAATAGGAGGCGGTCCGGGGATGAGGGCAATGCTTCAAGGCGCGATACTAGGTGTGGAAGCACTGCTTGAACAGTGTGACGTGGGAAGGGCAACCTATCTTCCGCCGGAGAACGGCGGAGCAATCTTCGCTTACGTCCCTTTGGGTCTCCAACCTGAGACTATCAGCCTCGACAAGATGAGGCAAGCTCCCAAGAGCCTGGTTGGTAACGATCAAAGGGGATTGCTCGTCTACCCGGTGGGGTCGGAACTGAATAGAATCCCTGAGTTCCAAGATGGCCTTTCCCTCGAGGAGAGATTGAGGTATGTTCTTGTAGAATCAGCAGACATGTGCTCTCGGGTATTGGTCGAGCAGACCGGAAGCCTCATTGTTGTAGGAATGAAGGGCGCAAAGGTGGATATCCAAGGAGAGAAATATCAGAATTCGCTCGGCAGCCTCCCCTCAAGCCTCGCCGCCTGCGTGATCGCTACGTTGCACGATAAGCCCGTGACACTGATGGACGAGAGGAAGAACAGCGACAGACTTATTGCCCGTTTTCGCTTGCTCGAATGAGCCAAAAGGAGAGCTAGACCGGTTGCGGCGAGAAAACGCTTTTCTTATGATTCTGGCAATCCTGCTTTTAGCATCTGTAGTTCTCCTTTCAGCGGGGAGAGTACAGGACCTTTCTGCTTACATAAGCCTCTTCACACTGTGTTATTTCGCGGCTTCATTTGTTTTCAGGCCCAAGAGAAGAACAATCGACTTTGTAGGTTTAGGTCTCCTGTACTATAGTGCTCTCTTCATAGCGATAGCGTTCGGATTGTAGGGGGTCTCATGCGGCAGCTCCTCGTCTTACCTCATTTGGCGACTTTCGGAGTATGCTCTCTTGTCATGTTGTTTCAAGCGTATACGCATGAGTTGCCCACGCTGGCGTATTATGCTGCCCTGGTCCTTTTCATCGCTTCTGTCGTATCCTCGATTGTTCGTGGGAGCGAGCATCTTGCTGTGGTGGGAGTCTTCTCTTTCTTTATCGTGCTTCGATTGATGTTTTATGTTTCTACCCTCTTTCTCGTCTTTCCCTTTGGCGATCCATATGGCCAGTTCGGTGTTTTGCGAGCATTCGACCAGACCTCTCACATCTCGATCGTGTTCCCTAACATTCCTCCGTTTGATGCGACCCTCTACCTAGCAGTTCTTACGAATCAGTATTCCCAGTGGCCAGGATTCCAAATCCTGACACTAAGCTTCTCCAGGATAACCGGCTTGCAACTGCTCCAGTCTGCAATGGCGATAACCATGATTCTCGACGTCGGTTGGTTCATGGTTGCGTACGCTCTGGTCAGAAAAGTCCTTGCCAGAACGTTTGTGAATCTTCCGAACTCTGTGGCTCTATGCATGGCGATAGTATCGGCGTTGCCAACAACCGAGATGCCATCGTATTTCAAATACGACTTTCCGGCGACACTATTCCTTCTCGTCTCAGTCCTATTTCTACTCCGAGTCTACGACAATCACGACCTCAAAGTCCTGATTCCGCTGACAATACTTAGCGTCGCGATCACAGTCACCCATAGCATAACAAACCTCTTCTGGGTGTCGTTGCTGCTACCTTTTGCGCTCTGGACAACGACACCTCGCCTTTTCGTAGCTCTGTCTTCGAAGATCCCTTTCGTTTTCGGGCGGTCGATTCTGTGGCCGAAATTTACGCGTCAACCTCCGCTGCATGCTCTTTTCGTTTTCGCTTTGCTTTCATTCTTTTCCTGGTCAGCCTTCTAT
>Ga0209236_1003196_pt1 | contig 10031 bp, 10 predicted proteins | sample GraSoi013_1_40cm_FD_185819 | JGI IMG/M metagenome (GOLD analysis project Ga0209236, IMG submission 185819) | Grasslands soil microbial communities from the Angelo Coastal Reserve, California, USA - Sample 09_27_2013_1_40cm (SPAdes) (version 2) | ecosystem: Environmental > Terrestrial > Soil >... | reverse complement strand
CGTTCGCGGTCCTCACGGTGAGCGCCCGGCCCACCATCTTCGTCCCGTGGCGGACGTGGGGCTCGATCCCCTTCAGCGCCCCGCGCTTCTGCATCGCGTCCGCGAGGTTCGGGGTGGAGACCTTGAGGAACGCCTCCCGCACCTCCGCCTCGCCGTACCGCTTGTATAACCCCGAGGGAATCCGCTTCCGCTCCTTCATCGCCTTCTTGATCGTCCGCGCCGCCTCCGCGACCTTCTCCGCCTTGATGATCGCCCCGCCGACGATGACGATCGAGGCCCCCGCCTCGACGGCCTGGGCGACGGTCTCCGAGTTCAACCCTCCCGCCACCGCGACGGGGATCGAGACCGCGTTCACGACCGCCCGGAGCTCGTCCAGCGGGGTGCGCGCGATCATCTGCTCGTCGATCGAGACGTGGAGGTTCAGGTAGTCGACGCCGAGCTTCTCGAGCTCCTTCGCCCGCCCCGGCTTGTCCTCCACCCGCATCAGGTCGACCATGATCTTCGCCCCGTACCGGCGGGCCGCCTTCACGGCCTCCTCGATCGTCGCGTCGTCCGTCACGCCCATCACGGTGATCACGTCCGCCCCCGCCTTCGCGGCGATCTCGACCTCGAACGCGCCCGTGTCCATCGTCTTCAGGTCCGCGACGAGCGTCCGCCCCGGGAACAGCTTCCGGAGTTGGCGGAGGATCTCGACGCCCTCGGACTTGATCAGCGGGGTCCCCGCCTCGATCCAGTCCGCGCCTCCCTCGACGGCCTCCATCGCGGCCTGCACGGCGCGCTTCGCGTGCATGAAGTCGAGGGCGACCTGGAGGACGGGTTCCATGGCCCCAGAGCTACACGCTGGAGGGCGTAAAAACGTATCGCGGAATTGGGGCCGCCGGATTCCGGCCCCGCCCTCGGAGGATTCGGGTCGCGTGATTCCCGACACCGAGCAACGAGCCCGAAAACCCTAAAGGGAGCGGGCCCCTTCCGAGCGTTCGATGGCCCCCCGGGAGCGGGAGCAAACGGAAGAGCGCGAGCGGTGCATCACGGGGATCGACGGCCTCGACAACATCCTGAACGGCGGGATCCCCCGGGGGAACACGGTCCTCATCACGGGGAGCGTCGGCACGGGGAAGACCTCCCTCTGTCTGGAGTTCCTCGTCCACGGCGCGATCGCGGGGGAGAACTCCCTCTACGTCAGCGTCACGGAGAACTCCGACAAGCTCCTCACGAACATCATCCCGTACGACTTCTTCGACCGGAAGCTGATCAAGGAGGGACGGCTCGTCTTCATCGACCTCCCCGTGATCTATGACAAGCTCGGCCTCGAGAAGCTCGAGTTCGAGTTCGAGGAGGTGAACATCCTGATCACGGCGATCGGGAACATCGTCGACGAGCTGAAGATCAAGCGGCTCGTGATCGACTCGATCACCTCCGTGTGCTATCGCCTGAAGACCCAGGAGAACATCCGGGACTTCATCCTCAAGCTCGGGTCGATGCTGAGCTCCCGGGGTTGCACGTCCCTCCTCGTCTCCGAGATCAGCCCCGCCGAGGAGCGGTACTCCCATTACGGAGTGGAGGAGGCAATCGCGGACGGGGTCGTCGTCACCGGGAACCTGGAGCGCCGCGGGGACCTCCTGCGGACCCTGCAGGTCGTGAAGATGCGGGGGACGATGCACTCCCGCGCGAAGTACGTCCTGGACCTCACCGCGGTCGGGGTCCTGCTCGTGCCGCTCCTGAAGGGCGGGAGCGTCGCGGCGGCGGGGGGATGACGGAATGGCGGTGACCACCGAGGTGAGCGAGAAGCTCCGGGCCCTCCCGGAGGCGGCCGCCGTCGCCCTCCGGATGAAGGCGGAGCACTACTTCGACGTGATCCGCGCGATGCTCGACGTGTTCGCGACGAAGAAGTCCCTCGACGCGATCTACGTGACGTCGACGATCCCGTCGACCTCGATCATCAACGCCCTCGACGTCCTCGAGATCCCCCTCGACCACATCTGGTTCGTGGACTGCATCTCCCAGATCATGATGTCCGCGGGCCAGAAGCACGCGCACGCGATCTACGTGGAGAGCCCGACGATGCTCGAGAACATCATGCTGAAGGTGGAGTACCTGATCCGGCGGACCGCGGACCGCAAGAACCTCGTGATCCTCGACTCCATCAACAGCCTCGCGATCCACAACAACACGAAGATCTTGAGCGAGTTCCTCCACATCCTCGTGAACAACCTCCGGGCGAAGGAGGCGTACACGATCATCTTCTCCATGGAAGAGTACGAGACGGAGGACATCCGGAACATGCTGAACCTCGTGAGCGACGAGACCCTGCAGGTCGAAGGCGAGGCGTGACGATGGCGAAGGTCGTCTCCACGGGGATCACCGCCCTCGACAAAGCCCTCATGAACGGCCTGCCGAAGGGGTCCACAGTCCTCGTCACGGGCCCGCCAGGCTCGGGGACAGAGCTCATCGCGAAGCAGTTCGCGGGCGCTGGCGTGAGGGACGAGAACGTCGTCTACTTCACGACCACGGAACGGGACGAGGACGTCACCGCGACGATGAAGGACTTCGGGTGGACCGCGGACATCGAGATCGTGAACATCGGGAACCTGTACTACGAGAGCGTCCTCGCCCGCAAGCTCCAGGTCTCGCGGTACCGCCAGGAGGGCATCAGCGTGAAGGACCTCCGGGACTCGGGTGGCGGGAAACCCGCCCCCTCCGTGAACTTCCTCACATCCCTCACATACTACGTCTCGAAGCGGAAGCCGCCGTTCCGGATCGTCGTCGACTCCCTCGACTTCTTCCTCGAATATTACTCCCATGCCGACGTGCTCTCCGCCCTCCGGACGATCAAAGCGCACACCCAGCACGAGGAGGGGGTCGCCCTCCTCACGATGCTCTCCGGGGTGTATGACACCCGGACGCAGAGCGGGGTCGAGGAGATCGTGGACTGCATCGTCGAGCTCGAGCGGGTCCGCCACGAGAACGAGTTCCGCCGGTACCTCATCCTCCGGAAGGTCCGGAACCACCCCGAGAAGACGGGGCTGTACGAGTACACGATCACGGACAAGGGGATCACGGCGACGTAGCCCTGCCGCGAATATGATAATCAGCGCATCGATCTGATAATCACCGGGGGAACCCACCGAAATTGTAGAGGATCCAAGACCCAAGAGAGTCTACCGTTACGCTTCGTTATCATCCCTCCCTAATCAGGTGGAAACCTTTAAGCGGCTGGGGCCCTGAAGCGACGCTAGCGGCGAAGAGCCGCAGGAGGACTAAACATGAAGAATTTGCGCCTCATCCGAAAGGATGAGAGTGCGGTGTCTCCGGTGATTGCGACCATCCTGATGGTCGCGATTACCGTGGTGCTGGCGGCCGTCCTGTATGTGATGGTCTCCGGCTTGATCAGCGGACCCGGCGGAACCCCGCAGGCCCTGGGCGTAAGCGTGTCCCAGTCGACCGACGGGGCGAACTGGATCATGGTCGTCTCGAGCGCCCCGAGTGGAAAGGCGTACACGGCCACGACGCTGGCGATCTTCAAGCCGGACGGATCGAACAACCTGACCGCGACGGCGCTGTCGTCGCTGGCGACCGCCACGAACGGATGCAGTCTCTCGAAGGCGAACTCGGCCTCCACGGCCGTGTCCGTCGGGGACCGGATCCTGTGCAAGACCACGTGGTACGTAACGGATTCGTCGTACCAGATCTCGGACGCGAGCACGCTCCTCGCGAGCGGGAAATACCGCTAGAGAAACCCACCCCCTTTCCCTTTTCCTTTTCATTTTTCTTCTTTTCGAGCGACCGCCATCGCCCTCGAGGCCCCCGCCACGGAATCTGCCTCCCGGCCATGTTTAATAGGCGCGGCCCGCTCGGGAGGCCGACGACCGCCGGGGGCGTCCCATGGAAGGCCGGAGAACGGAGCGGATGTCCAGGGCGATCTCGCCCCTCGTCACCCGCATCCTCATGGTCGGCACCGTCGCGGTCCTGTTCCTCCTCCTCTACGTCCTCGTCTCGGGCCTCCGGGGTCCCGCGCCCGCGGCGCCGACCTTCACGGTCAGCGTGACCGCAGACGGGAAGAACTGGTCCGTGACGTTCTTGGATGTGCCCGGCGGACGGACCTCCTCGGACATGTCCCTCCTGATCCGGGACGCCTCCGGCGGGATCGTCCTCCCGAGGACCTCGTTCGACGATCTCAACGACGCAAACTGGTCCGCCCACCGGGCGGTGTACACGGACGTGAATCCCGCGGTGTCGGAGGTGCGGCGCGGGGACGGCCTGCGAATCGACGAAGCCGCCTATCCGACGCTGAGCCGCATCGAGATCTCGGATCGAAGCGCTCTTCTCTTCATCAAGACCCTGGAGTAGGGGAGGCCTCCTCGAACCAATCGGGGAATGGCCTCACCACGTCCACTTGAACTCTTCGATCGGCATCGCGAGGGATGTCGTGACGTCCGCGACGCGGCCGAACTGGACGGTGAAATCGGCCGCGGTGACCGCGTCGGGCGCCTCGAAGATCGCGAGCGCGTCCGGCTTCCCGAGGAGCCCGAGGAACTCGTGGAGGACGACATTCGCCGGGATCTTCGGGTGCTTGAACATCCGGGTCGCCTCTTCGAGCTGCCCCGGGATCACCTTCAGCTGGGTCACGAACAGCACCGAGTCACCCCACGGCGCGGATTCGTTCCGCGCTATTTAACCGTCTGTGCCTGCTGCGGCGCCTCGATGCGGTGGAGGCGCACGTGGATCAGGGAAGACTGCGCGACCGTCGTCCCGAGGATCCGGTCCGAGAACCGCTGGCGCGGGTCCCCCTCCACGAGGAGCCCCGCGATCGTGTCGAGGAGCGGGAACAGGAACCAGAACAGCTTCGGGACGTTCCGGACGGCCGCCTTCCCGAGGGTCATCGGTCCCGCGACGGGCCGGACCTCGAGTCCCGCGATCGTCTTCCCCACGGACTTCCGCCAGATCCCCTCCGCGACGGTCGCGTAGGCGAAGAACGCGATTCCCGAAAAGACCCCGTACGCGGAGACCCGCCGCTCGCCGACCACATAGAGGAAGATCCACACGGGGGAGAGGACGACGACACAGTCCAGCGCGAACGCGACGATCCGCTTCGCCCAGTGGACCTGGAGGGTCCGGTTCTGGCCGATGATGTCGAACCCGTTCACCATGAGCGCATCCCGGGACCCCATCCCGGGCCGGCGTATAAGAAGATAGCGCGCGGGGCCGGGACCCGCCTTGACAAACCCGGGCCACTCAGATCGCCCATCATTCATCACGGGTCAGCGTCGACGTATCATCACGGTGGCGGGCGAGGGAGGGACCGGTCCTAGAAAAGGATTCGGTGCCGCGGCTCCATCGACGAAAGGGGAAAGCGTCCCCGCGCGCGCGGGGACTTCGGCGGCCTACACCGCGGACCCGCAAACGGGACACGTCGTCGCGGCGCCGGGGATCTCCATCCCGCACGCGGGGCACGTCTTCGTCCCGCCCGCCGGGGCCTGCGTCCCCTGCACGGGGGGCGGGGGCGCCACGGCGGCGGCTGCCGGCTCCTTCTTCCGGCGCCGCATCAGGACCAGGACGACGATGATCACCGCGACGAGGATCGCGATCAGGAGACCGAGGTACAGCCCGAACTCCTCGAAGAAGGTGACCTCGTGCCAGTTCGCGGTCAGTGTCTTCGGGCCGCTCATCATCACGGTCGCGCCCGAGGGGGTGATCGAGGTCGCGCCCGTCCAGCCCGCCACGGCGAACTTCGCGCCCCCGACCTGGACCGGCGACGTCACGGTGATCTGCGCCGTGGTGTTCTCATCGTACCAGCAGGACCCCGGATCGGCGGTGTTTACGCACGTCGGGGTCCCGTACGAGGACTCGACCGTCAGCAGGTACTGCTTCGCGAACGTCGCCTGGAGGATCTTCGGTCCGTCCATCGTCACCCTGAGCGTCGACCCCGTGCCCGCGGGGGACCACGAGACGAACTTGAACCGGACGCCGTTGGAGACGACCTGGGGCGTCACGACCCCGAACACGTGCTCGCTGTTCTCGTCAAACCACAGGTCCTGCGACGGGCTCCAGGGCAGGGTGTCGACCGTGACGACCGGCCCCGCGGGCGTGATCGTCAGGATCACGTGGTACTGGCGCGTGTATTGCGCGGTGAACGACGCGGGCCCTGTGACCGTTAACGTGAACTGCCGGCTGGCACCCACCCCCAGCCAGGAGAGGAAGCCGTAGCGCGTGTCTCCGCCCGCGGAGATCGCGGATGGGGCGATCACGAGCCACAACGAGGCGGGGGCCGGCGTGGACACGGTGTCCACCGTGAAGTTCGTCCCGGGGACGCCCGCCGCGAACCGGAGGTCGATCTTGTACTGGTGGTTCCAGGTCGCGGTGATCGATTTGGGCCCGTCCATCGTAATCGTCGTGGTCTGAGCGGAGGGCAGCGTCACGGCATCGCCGGTCCATCCCGCAAACCGGTACCGGTCCGTGAGGCCGTCCGCGGGGGCGGTCGTCGAGATCGAGACGATGTCGCCCTCCGGATGCCACCCGCTCCCCGGCGTCACCGACGTCGCGGGGCTGGCGCTGCTCGCCATCGTGAGGAAGTACTCCGTCGTGAAGATCGCCGTGAAGGTCCTCGATGCGTCGGCCACGACGGACCGCGAGGGGTTCACGTTCCCGTCGCCCCACGCGGAGAACGAGTACTGCGTGCCCCCGCCCACCCCTTGAGGGGAGGGGACGAGGAGCACGATGTTCGAGTTCTCATCGTACCAGCTCGCGTACGGCGCGGTCTGTGGGATGCCGTTCACGGAGATCGTCCGACCCGTTGGGGTCGAGGCGATCGTGACCTGATACTGGCGCACGAAAGTCGCCGTGATCGTCATCGAACCCGTGCACGTGACCAGGTGGGTCTGTGCGCCGAGGTCGCTCCACGTGTCGTACCGGTACTGGGTCCCGGGGCCCACGGCCTGGGGACTCGGCGCGTCGATCGTCACGGACGACGCATTGTCGCACCAGAACACGTACGGCCCCGTCTGCGTGATGCCCGCGACGACGACATCCCGTCCCGTCGGGTTCGTCTGAATCGTCACCTGGTACTGCAGGACGAACGTCGCCGTGATCGTCTTCGCGCGGTCGCACGTGATCGCGTGGCTCTGGGCCCCCGCGTCGTCCCACGAGGCGAACCGGTACTGGCTCGTCGGGGAGACCGTCTGGGGGCTCGGGGCACTGAGGTTCGCCTGGGCGGCTGCGTTGCACCAGAATGCGTAGGGCGCGGTCTGTGGGGCCGCGTTCACCGTGACGGTCCGGCCCGCGGGGTTCGATGCGACCGTGATCTGGTACTGCGTCGCGAAACTCGCCGTGTACGTCGCGTCCGCGGAGACCGTGATCGTCCGCGGATTCGCCGTCGACCCGTCGTTCCACTGCGTGAAGACGTATTGAATGCCGGTCCCGCCCGACTGCGGGCTCTCCGCCTGGATCGCGTGCGTCGTGCTGGAGACCAAGGGCTTGACGACGGGCGCGGCCGCGTACGCATCGCCATCGAACCGCACGCGCAGGTTCGTGGATGGGGCCGTCTGGAGCGTGACCGTGAATCGCTGGAACCCGGTGGTGTAGACGTTTGGATTCCCGTCCCGGCCGTCCTGCCAGGCGATCAGCGGCCCGGTCGCGGGATCGGTCGCGACGTCGGTCGTCCGGACCGCGTCCGCGATGGACCCGACGTTGCTGTTCACCTTCAATGGAGCCGCCCACGACGTGCCCGCGTTCGACGAATTCGCGAATCCGAGGTCCCCGCCCTGATAGAACGTGGCGTAGGTTTGGGGGCTTCTCGCGATCGCCGCCGGGTCCTTCAGCTCCACCCCGGTCTGACCCGAGAGGAGACCGAGGGTCCACGTCATCCCGCTATCATGGGAGTACAGGTCCACGATGATGTGGTTCGGGAAGCCGACCGTCGCGTTCACGAGCTGGTAGACGAGGACGAAGTTCGGCTGGAACCCGGCCGCGTCGACGCGCACGGAGTCCGTGCTGTACGCCCCTGTGATGAACGCACCCGCCCACGATGTCCCCGAGTTCATTCCCGTCTGGGTCTGGATCCAGAGGACGTCGTGGTTCCCGGGCCCGCTGGCCGGCAGGTTCCGCGCGTCCGCGTCCCCGATCCATAGGGTCTGGTCCCCGTTCGCGATGATCGACGGCTCGGTCGTGGGCAGGGGGACGTTCGTGGACGAGATGAACGGGAAGTAGACGGAGTTAGCCCCGAGGGTCATCGTGGAATCGAACATCGCCACGAGGAACACGCGGCTCGTCCCCCCTCCGCAACTCGCGGGGACGTCGCAGAACGTCTCGTAAATCACGTAGAGCCACGGACCGGCGGGCGGCGTCGAGGCGAGCGACGACGAGGCGTCCGGGTGGATGAGATCTCGGAACGGCGGAGCGTTGTAGTTCACCGCGATGACCGTCCACGTCTGTCCCTGGTCCGTCGACTCCGCCCGGCGGAACCCGCGGTTGTTCGCGAGATCGTCGTTCGCGAAGAACACGACGACGCGGTTCCCGTGGACCACAACGCGCGGATCGAACTCGTTGTACCCTCCATTCGCCGCCACGGGGATGTGCGTCCACGTCTGGCCGCCATTCACGGACCGCGCGACGTAGACGTCACGGTTCGTCGGAGTCGTCTGGTTCGTGTACGCGATGTAGATCACGGAGCCGCCCGCCTCGGTTGCGATGCTCGGGTGGCCCTGGGCATTCACGTCCGACGTCACGCGCCGGTCCCCCGCGAACGGCGGGTTCAACGGACCGCCCGATTCCCCGCTCAGCGGCGAGGGGCCCGGGAACCCTTGATCGATCGACACGAATCCGTCCACGCTCGTCGACGCCACGTCGATGCTCGTCGGCGTCCCGTCCACGGGACGCGGAGTGAGCGGAACCGGCTGTCCCGCCGCAAGGCGGGCATAGGTACCTTCGATTCCGGGCCGCCCACCCTGCGCGGGGCTTCCGATCGGGTTCAGTGCGCCCGCGAGCACGATGACGACGGCGACGGCCACAAACGCGAAGACGATTGCAAGTCCGACGTTTCCCCTAGTTGAGGACATAGGAATCCTCCTCCTGGGAGAAGACTCGAAAACGAACTCGCTTCCTCCCCCAATCCCGGGCGTGCGCAAGCATCTTACTCTATTTAAGCGCTTTCCAATCTCGTGGTTCAGTTGTCGAAGCTTCCCGACCGCATCCGGCTCGCGGCGCTCACCCTCGAGGAATGCGACCCGAAACGGTGCACCGCACGGAAACTCCTCCGGTTCGGGCTCGCGGTAGCGGCGCCGCGTCCGGGTCACCTCCCGCGGGGGTGCGTCGTCCTCCACCCGGAGGGGGATCACGTGCTGTCGCCCGAGGACCGCGGCGTCGCGGAGGCGCACGGGCTCGCGGTCGTCGACAGCTCGTGGAAGCGGGGGCCCGTCCCGCGAATCCCCCGCCATCCGTCGCGCGCGCTCCCGTTCCTCGTCGCGGCGAACCCCGTGAACTACGGAAAGCCATTCCTCCTCTCGAGCGTGGAGGCGTTCGCGGGGGCCCTGTGGATCCTCGGGCATCCCGCTCAGGCGGAGGAGATCCTCTCGAAGTTCGGGTGGGGGCGGCAGTTCCTCGTGTTGAACCAGGAGCCCCTCGACGCGTACGCGGTCGCCACATCGCGCGAGGGCGTCCTCGCCGCGCAGGCGGAGTTCATTTGAAGTCCGGCGGGAGGAGGTTCGGGATTCCGTCCTTGATCTCGTAGTCGTGGCGGCACGCGCCGCAGCGGAGCACGCCCTCCACGACCTCGTCCGTCTCCGAGGACACGCGGAGCTCCAGGTCCCCCTTGCACACGGGGCAGCACAAGATCTCCATGAGGTCCCGCTTCATCGGGGTCGCACCATCGCGCGGGCTCCCTTAAAGGTTCCCGGTTCCGGAGGGGTTCGAATCGTGCGCCAAAAGCCTCTTGACCCGAGGTCCGCTACTCCGAGGTTCGTCCGGTCCACCGACGGGTCCGGACTCAACGCTAAATACGGGGCGCTTCTTAGGCGGGGCACCCGCGGGAGACGAAGTCG
>Ga0209236_1003188_pt1 | contig 10044 bp, 9 predicted proteins | sample GraSoi013_1_40cm_FD_185819 | JGI IMG/M metagenome (GOLD analysis project Ga0209236, IMG submission 185819) | Grasslands soil microbial communities from the Angelo Coastal Reserve, California, USA - Sample 09_27_2013_1_40cm (SPAdes) (version 2) | ecosystem: Environmental > Terrestrial > Soil >... | reverse complement strand
GCCGTACTACTTCAACCTGGACGTCACGCGAGCGGCGGTGGAGCTGGGCGTCCACTGCGCCGATCTGGGCGGCAACACCGAGATCGTGTTCCAGCAGCGCGAGCTGGACGCGGAGGCGCAGCGGCGCGGTGTCTCCGTCATCCCGGACTGCGGGCTCGCGCCGGGGATGGTGAACATCCTCGCCGCCGAGGGCATCCGGCGCGTCGGCGAGGCGGACGCGGTGAAGATCTACGTCGGCGGCCTGCCGCAGCATCCGGAGCCACCGCTCAATTATCAGATAGTGTACTCGCTCGAAGGGGCGCTCGACTACTACACGACCCCCTCGTGGGTGCTGCGAGACGGCAAGCCGACCCGGCTGGACGCGCTCTCCGAGCTCGAGGAAGTGGCCTTCCCGCCGCCGGTCGGCGTGCTCGAAGCGTTCCACACCGGGGGCGGCATCTCTATTCTGCCGTGGGTGTACGCGGGCAAGGTTCGGACCATGGAGTACAAGACGCTCCGCTACCCGGGACACGTTGCGATCATGCGGCCGATCCGTGACCTTGGACTGCTCGACCTCACGCCCGTGAAGGTCAAAGGCAAAGAGGTGGTGCCGCGCGATGCCTTCATCGCCACCGTGTCCCCCAAGCTCACGCAATCCGAGGGGCGGGACTTCGTGGCGTTGCGCGTGGACGTGCGCGGGCGCAACGGCGAGCGGGCTGCGTGGCAGCTGCTCGACTATTACGACGAGGCGCACGGCATCAGCGCGATGATGCGCACCACCGGCTACTCGCTCGCCATCACCGGCCTGATGCAGGTGGACGGTCGCATCAGCGCGAAGGGTGTGCGCACGCCGGACGAAGCCGTGCCGTTTGAAGAGTACGTGAAGGAATTGGCGAGGCGCGGCGTGGAAATCCGGGAGGTCTGAACTGCGCGTCGTGTTTCAGTAACTCCAGCTCGTGCCGACCAGCAGCTGCCCGCCCTCGCTGCCGCGGCCGTAGCCGACCACCATCAGCGAATTGCGGAGAAAGCGGAGCGCCAGCTCGGCTCCGCCGCTGCGATGCAGGCCGGTCGTGGTCAGCCGCACCGTCTCTCCCGGCCCGAACACGCGTCCGGCGTCGTAGAACGCGACCAGCTTGAGCTCCACGATCTTCAGTTTCGCCTCGCTCGGCGCCGCGAAGACCACGTAGCGCGCCTCGACCCCGCCCAGCAACTTGCCGCGCCCGGTGAACCGCCCGTCGTGGTAGCCGCGGAGCGAGCGGTACCCCCCAACGGCAACGAACGGCCGCTCGCTCGACTCCATTTCCTGTTGTGCGGCAAGCGGCGGATTGCCGCCGGTCCCTTCCGCGGCCAGCCGTCCCGCCAGAACGAGCCGCTCCAGCGGATGGAGCTGCGCCCGCCCATCGGCGGTGGTGCGGGTATAGCCCGTGCCGCTTGCGAACAACGCTTCCAGGATTACGCCGCTGTGCGGATCGAGCTCGTTGTCCCGTGTGTCGAAGACGAGCCCGGCGCGGAGCACTTTGTCCGTGAAAGGGACGGTCGCGGGGTCCACCGCGCCGGACGCGAGGTCGCGGCGGAACACGCTGGGCCCCGGCAGCGGCCGGAAGTCCGAGTGCTCGAGGGCCGCGCCCGCCAGCACCCGCAGCGGGCCGACCACCCGCCGCTGCACGGTGGCGCGCCCTGCGAGGGAGGTGCGGCTCACCCGGTAGTAGAACGGTCCCGCGGCCGCGATGCTGTCGCTCGAATACGACGTCGCGTTCCCTAGTCCGTAGTAGCCGAGCCGGTTCGCGCGCGCCGCCACGAACGTCAGGCTCGCCCGCCAGCCTTCCCACCAGGCTGGCGCCTGCGCGTTCGCGATGACGCGATAGCTTCCCTGCGTGCTCGCGGCCGCGTCGAAGCCCAGCGACGCCAGGTGCTCTTCGGGGCGCTCCAGCGCGCCGACGGGACTGTAGCGGCCGTAGTGGAACGCGCCCCAGAACCCGTCGATCGTGCTGTAAAACACGAACGGGTACAGCTTGGCCTGCCAATAGCGTTGCGCGACGAGCCCCGGAGCGACGCCCGCCAGCAGCGCGACGGCGGCGCTAACGGCTCGCAGCGGGGCGGTCGTAGAGGTACGCCGTGTCCCGCAGCTTCGCCTCCGCGCCGTCGTGCGCGGCGTAATGGCTCGGGTAGAGCGAGGCGGCGCCGAACTCGCCGCGCTTGTTCACGGCGTAGAAATTGAGGCCGAACTTGGGTTTGCCGTCGGGGCCGAGCAGCCGCTTCTCGGTCAGCTGCACGACCCGCTTGAGGGTCTCGAGACAGGCGTCGGTGGGCTTCATGCCGCGCCGCATGAACTCGACCGTGAGGAACCCGCCGCACACCTTGATGTTGGACTCCCCCCGACCGGTCGAGCCAGCGGCCCCGACGTCGTTGTCGGTGTACTCACCGGCGCCGATGATCGGGCTGTCCCCCACGCGGCCCGGGATCTTGAAGGCGAGCCCGCTCGTCGTCGTCACCGACGAGAGGTCGCCCTGCGGCGTCACGGCGTCGCAGTTGATGGTCCCGGTGGGGCGCGCGGCCACGTGCTCCGCCTCGGGCACGTCGAGGTAGTCGTCGTCCGGGTTCAGATTCGCACGCCAATGCAACCACACCTCGCGCGAGTGCTCGGTCAGCAGGTCCTCCTCTTTGAAGCCGTACTGGAGCGCGAACCGTTTCGCGCCTTCCCCCACGAGGAAGATGTGGTTCGTGTACTTGAGCACGAGCTTCGCGACCTCGGACGGCGTCTTGATGCCTTCCAGCGCGCCCACCGCACCGGCCCGCTTGGTGGGCCCGTGCATGCAGGATGCGTCGAGCTGCACGACCCCTTCGGCGTTCGGCAGACCGCCGTACCCGACGGAGTCGTCCTTCGGATCGAGCTCCTGGATCTTCACACCCTCGATCGCCGCATCCAGCGTGTCCGCACCCTGCATCAGCATGTCGAATGCCTTCTGCACCGCGCGGAGCCCGTTCGCGCTGGAGACTGCCACCGGCTTCGCCGCCCAGCGGCTCGGGGCCGGGAGCGGCCGCGGCGGTCGCATGGGATAGGGGATGTCCGGCGCCGTGGCGGCGGCGACGCCGACAGCGCTGGAAGCGACGAACTCGCGACGGGACAGGAGGTCGGACACACGGCACTCCGGGGCAGGGTGATGGTCTGGTTCTACCCGCTCGGGCGACGGCTGTCAACTTGCTCCACCAGGGGTGCGGCGATACCGTTCCGACCGTGGACGAGCAAGACCCGCCAGGCCCCGCCACGGTGGTCCGCGGCGTTCTCGGCACGGCGCTCGCCGTTGCCGCGGCGTTGCTGCTGATCGAGCTGGTCGCCGAGCGGAGCCTCAACTGGGAGCTGCTGGCCCTGGGGCTCGCGCTGTGGGGCGCATGGAGCTTTTTTGGCTCGTTGTCCGGGGCGCTGCTTCCGCTCGGCCGCATCTTCGGGAGCGCCTTGACGGGTGGGGAGATGCCGCCGGGCACCCGCATCACGATCGAGCAGGAGACCGCGACGCTGGAGCGTCTAGTTGGCGCCGTGCCGCCCCCCTCCCCCCACCGGCTTATAATCGCGGGGATCCGGCTCGCCGAGATTTATCGCACGCACCAGAAAGACGCCGCCAAAGCCGACGCCCTGATCGCTCGCCTTGCCGCGGAGCATCCCGATGCGCCCGAGCTGAAGTATGTCCGGTCGATCTCCGGTTGACGTCTCGCTCGTCGTCCCGGTGTATGACGAGCGTGAGAGCCTGCCGCTCCTGGTCGAAGAGATCGGGCGCGCGCTCGGCGCCCGGGGGAGGTGGACATATGAGATCGTCGCGGTGGACGACGGCTCGACGGACGGGTCGCTCGACGTGCTGAAGGCGCTGAAGCGCGACCACCCCGAGCTGCACGTCGTCGCCTTTGCGCACAATGCGGGGCAGACGGCGGCGTTCGCGGCCGGGTTCCAGGCCGCGCGCGGCCGGGTGATCGTGACGCTCGACGCCGATCTGCAGAACGACCCGGCCGATGTCCCGGCCCTCGTCGCCGAGCTCGAGCGGAGCGGCGCCACCGCCGTCGTGGGATACCGCACGAACCGCCACGATAGCGGATGGAAGCGGCTGCAGAGCCGCATCGCCAACGGCGTGCGCAACCGGCTGAACCGCGAAACCATCCGGGACACCGGCTGCTCGCTGAAGGCGTTCCGCGCCGACGCGGTACGCGCGCTGCCGCTGTTTCACGGCATGCACCGCTTCTTGCCCACGCTCATCAAGTTGCACGGCGGGATCGTGGTGGAGACCCCCGTCCAGCACCGGCCGCGGCGGTTCGGGCGGACGAAGTACGGCATGTGGAACCGCGCGTTCCGCTCCCTCGCCGACGCGCTCGCGGTGCGCTGGATGCAGCGCCGCGCGCTGCGCTACCAGGTGCGGGAGGAGCTTCCCTGATGCACGACGACTGGGTGCGGCAGATCGAGCAGGAGCTCGACGGCGAGCTCAGCCTGCCCGAGCGGGCGACGCTGGCGCGCCACCTCGCCGGCTGCCGGCACTGTGCCGAGGCGCGCATCAGCCATCTCGAGATGCGCGTCGCGTTCGCCCGCTCGGCGGGGGAGCCGCACGCCCGCACGGTGCCCCGACCGGCCATCCGGGGGCGGATCCTGGGGCTCTGGATGGCCATCAGCCTGATCGCCGGCGTCGCCGCGGGGTGGTTCGCCCACGTGCGCTGGGGCGGGCCGGGTCCCGCTTCGCTCGAGGCCACCCGTGCCACGTTCGTGGCGCCGTAGCGCGCTGGCGGCGGCGCTCCTCGTCGGCGGCCCCGGCTCCCCGACCTCCGCCCAGGCGCCAACCTACCGGGTGACCTACCGCCTGCGCGTGGTCGAGCGCACGGGGATCGACACCCGGCTGCTCGCGACCGCCGTCGTGAGCGGGCCGCCCGAGACGAATCTGCGACTGTCGTTACAGGCCGGGACGGCCGAGCTGCAGGGGCTGCTCGCCACCCTCCCCGAGCCCGACACCGTCAACCTGGCGGGGCTGTTCTTCGGCCGGCGGCCGTCGGGTCGGTCGCGTCGTGGGCTCCCGCTGTGGGAGGAGGACAGCTATCGGCGGTGGGCCCGGATCGCCTGGGGTGGGAGCGCCCGGCTCCACCCGTTCGGCCCAGAGCGCCCAGGCCAGCGCCGCGCGCTGTGGGTAGAGATCGCGGTGGACCGCGAGTCGGCGGCCGGCCAGACCAGACCCAGCGAGGAGGTCAGCATCGTAGACCCGGCCGTCGCCTTCAACGCCCAAGCGGTCGTGCCGCCGCGACGGGTGACGGTGCGGCTCAGCCTGGTGCGTGGGGACACCGCGAGCAGCCCGCACGCCCTCGACCTGGTTCCCGAGTCGGCCGGTCGCCGGGTCAGCTTCACGTTGGGTCGCGAGCGGTCGGAGTTCGACGTCACCCTCGAGCGGCCCGAGCCGCCCCGCACCGGGCGGGACAGCGCGCTCGCCGTGGACGCCGACGTCGTCTGCCTGCGTCTCCTCGTGCCGGGCGCGGCGGAGCCGGCCCGCGTCCGCTGCGGACGGCTCGACAACGTGGCTCGCCGTCTCGCCCTCACGGGTGGGGACACACTCGTGGCCACGTTCGGGTGGCCGGGCGCGCGCTGAGCGCGATATTTTCAGCCATGTCCAGGACGCGACTCGATCCCTCGATCTTCCACCTCCCCGTCGACCGAATGCGGGAGGGTTACTACTCCGATAAATACTTCGTGCGTGCGCGCGACCTGCTGCTCAAGGACAAGCACCGGCCGTGCGTGACGATGCAGGTGTTCGGCAAGGCGCACGCCTTCCTCGGAGGCATCGACGAGGCGATCGCCATCCTCAAGCTGTGCAGCATGGATTGGTCCGAGGTGCAGGTCACCGCCCTGTACGATGGGGACGAGATCGAGCCGTGGGAGACGGTGCTCCTGATCGAAGGACCGTACGACGCCTTCGCCCATCTCGAGACGCTGTATCTCGGCGTGCTGGCGCGGCGCACCAAGGTTGGAACCAATACGCGGCGCGTGGTGGAAGCCGCCAAGCCCAAGCAGGTGATGTTCTTCCCGGCGCGACACGACCACTGGCTCGTGCAGACCGGGGACGGCTACGCCGCCCACATCGCCGGTGCGATCGGCGTCTCGACCGATGCTCAGGCGTCGTGGTGGGGCTCGGAGGGCATCGGCACCGTGCCGCACGCGCTCATCGCGGCGTACCACGGGGACACGGTGCTCGCCTCTCGCAAGTTCGCCGAGCTGTCGGACCCGAACGTACGGCTCATCACCCTCGTGGACTTCGAGAACGACTGCGTCGGCACTTCGCTCCAGGTGGCACGGGCGCTGGGCCAGCGACTGTACGGGGTGCGCATCGACACCGCCGAGACGCTGGTGGACAAGTCGGTGATCCCCGAGATGGGCACATTCAAGCCCACCGGAGTGAACCCGCAGCTCGTGTGGAACGTGCGACGGGCCCTCGATCGGGAGGGCTTTCGACACGTGAAGATCGTCGTCTCGGGCGGCTTCACCGTGGAGAAGATCCGCGACTTCGAGGAGCAGGACGTCCCCGTGGACATGTACGGCGTCGGCTCGAGTCTCTTTCAGGGTCGTTTCGACTTCACGGCCGATGTCGTACGCGTGGAAGGGAAGCCGTGCGCGAAGGTCGGCCGGAGCTACCGGCCGAACCCGCGCCTGGAGCGGGTCGAATGACTTGTGGGGGCGCAGCAGGCTGCGCCCCTACGCCTGCCATCAAGGCTTCACGTACTTGTCATACCACGCGAGATACCGCTCCAGCCGGTCCCGCCGGAAGCTGAGCCGCCGGATGTCGTGGTACTGGTCGGGGTAGATGACGAGCTGGGTCGCCACGCCGAGGCTCCGCAGCGCCTGGTACATCTGCTCCGAGTTGAGGAGCGGCACGTTGAAGTCCTTGTCGCCGCACAGGAACAGCGTGGGTGTGGCGATGCGATCGGCGTGCAGGAAAGGAGACGAGAGCTTGACCCACGTGGCCGGGCTCCGCCAGGGGAGTCCCAGCTCCGCTTCGTATTCGCGCACGTACTGGTCGGTGCCGAAGCCCGCGAGGATGTTCGACGCACTCGCGCCGCTGACCGCGGCTTTGAAGCGGCGGTCTTGTCCGATCACGTAGTTCGTGAGGATGCCGCCGTAGCTCCAGCCCCCGACGCCGAGCCGGCCCGGATCGGCCCACCCCTGCGCCACCGCGTAGTCGATCGCGGCCAACACGTCCTGCGCATCCTTGTTGCCCCAGTCCGCGAAGATCGCGGACGAGAACTGCTCGCCGCGCCCCGAGCTGCCACGGGGGTTCGCGGCGACGACCAGGTACCCACGGGCCGCGAACAACTGGAACGAGAAGTCGAAGCGGTACGCGAACTGTGACACGGGGCCGCCGTGGATGCGGAGCAGCGCCGGGTGGCGGCCGCCCGGGGGAGACCGATCGTCGGGCGGCTTCACGACAAAGCCGTTGACGGGCGTTCCATCGCGGCTGCGAAAACTGACCGGCTCCACGGCGCCCAGCCGTAGCTCGCCGAGCCAGGCGTCGTTCTGCCGCGACAGCGATCGCAGCCCGTTCTGCTCGACGGCGAAGACCTCGGGCGGCGCCTCGGTCGTGGCCGCCAGGGCGGCGATCCTCCCGTCGGGTCCGGTCGAAAACGCGAGGACGACCCGCGCTCCGTCCAGCACGCGCTCGATCGCTCCCCCGCCCGCCGGCACGCGGGCCAGCTGCGCCGCGCGATCGTCCTCGAGCAGGAACAGGACCGACGACCCGTCGGCCGACCACACGGGGTTCGAGACGTTGCGGTCGAGCGCGGCCGTCAGGATGCGGGGAGTCCCGCCCGCCGCCGGGATCACCGCGAGCTTCTGCACGGCGTAGTAGATGAGCTGCAGCGGGCCGCCCTGGAGGTAAGCGATGGAGCGGCCGTCGGGGCTCCACGCCGGCCGGCTCTCGCTGTCCGGATCGTTGTCCGGACCGGCGAAGCTGGTGAGCTGCCGCGGCGCGGCGCCCGGGAGGGGGGCGGCGTCGATCACGTACAGATCCCAGTTGTTGTCGCGATCGAAGTCGGGCCGGCGCTTGCTCACGAAGACGAGCCGTTTGCCATCGGGCGACCACGCCGGCAGCAGCTCATCGTATTCGCCGGGCGTGATGAGCGCGCTCTGGCCGCTCTCCACGTCCAGCACGTAGAGGTGTCGCCGCCGCTTCCCGAGGTAGCCGATCTCGTCCTGCTTGAACTGGAACCGATCGATCACGATCGGCGCCGGCGTCTTCGGCTTCGCCGTGTCGGCATCCTCCACCACGAGCGCGATCCGCTTCCCGTCCGGGGCCCACACGTAGTCGTCCACGTCGCCCTTGAACGCGGTCGTCTTGCGCCCTTCGCCCCCCGACCGGTTCAACAGCCAGAGCTGCGCGTGCTCGTCCTCGCGGCTCGACAGGAATCCGAGGTAGCGCCCGTCCGGGCTCCAGCGGGGCGTGTTCTCGCCTGGTTTGGAGGTCGTGAGCCGCACCGTGCGAGCGCCATCCCAGCTCGTCATCCAGACGGCGCTGCGGTTCTTGTCTTCGGCGGTGTCCGGGGTCGCGACCGTGTAGGCGACCCAGGCACCGTCGGGAGAGACCTGCGGGTCGCTCACGTCGCGGAGCCGGTAGAGGTCGTCCAGGGTGAGGATGCGGCGGGGCTGGCCCTGCGCCGCGAGCCCAGGGCCCAGCGCGATGAGACACAGCGCTGTCCGCAGGGCGTGGCAGGTCGTGCGCATCGGGGACGCTACGCCGGCCCGTCCGGCGGCGCCAGCGCCGCGGCGCCCTTGCGTTCCCGCCGGGTCTGTATATTTTTCCGTCAAAATGAATATTCATGCATCCGTCCCGGTGGGCGTGCTCGGGGCCTCCGGGTACGTGGGCCAGGAGTTGTTGCGACTGCTCGCCCGCCATCCTGGGGCCTCGGTTGTCTTCGCCACCGCGGAGTCGGCGGCCGGCGAAGTCGTCGAAGGCCACCGGCTCTTGCGGACCGACGATGCCCCCCTCGGCTCCGCGGAGATCGTGCTGTCGGCGCTGCCGCACGGCGTGTCGGCGCGCCACGTGCACGAGGCGCGGGCCGCCGGCAAGCGGGCCGTGGATCTCTCGGCCGACTTCCGACTGTCGCCCGAGGCCGTGTACGGCTTGACCGAGGTGACGCGGCGCCGCGTGGCGGCGGCGGAGCTCGTAGCGAATCCCGGCTGCTATCCGACCGCCGCGTTGCTCGCGTTGATCCCGCTCGCGCAACAGGGGCTGATCGACGCGTCGCGTGAGGTGGTGATCGACGCCGCATCCGGGGTGACCGGTGCGGGCCGGACGCCGCAGCGCGAGCTGCTGTTCGGGGAGGTGGCCGAGGACTTCCGGGCATATGCGGTGGGAAACGGCCACCGGCATCTCCCGGAGCTGCGAGCGACGCTGGCACGCGAGGGCGGCTTCACCGGGGATCTCGTGTTCACGCCGCATCTCCTGCCCGTGAAGCGGGGGATTCTCGAAACGATCCACGTCCCGCTCACGCAAGCGCTCGATCAGGGGGCGGCGGAGGCGTTGTACCAGGCGGCGTACTCGGGCGAGCGGTGCGTCGTGATCACGCCCGGGGCGCTGCCGTCCCTCAAGGACGTCGTATACCGCAATCGCGTGGCCATCGGTGTCGCGCCGGTTGCGAACGTGCGCCGGCCGCGGCTCACCGTGATCGCCGCGATCGACAACCTCGTGAAGGGGGCCGCGGGACAGGCGATCCAGAACATGAACGTGATGCTGGGGCTGCCGGAGACGGCGGGGCTCGTGTGCTGAGCGTCCGCGTCGTCAAATTGGGCGGGAACGAGCTCGATCGCCCCGAGTGGCTCGCCGCGTGCGCGGACGCCCTCAAGGCGGTCGGGCCGGTGGTCCTCGTGCACGGGGGCGGCGAGGCGGTGAGCGCGGTGTCGCGGCGTCTGGACATTCCGGTCGAGAAGCGCGCGGGCCGCCGCGTCACGAGCCCCGAGGTGGCGGAGGTGGTGGAAATGGTGCTGGCGGGGCCGGTGAATCGCCTGCTGGTCGCGGCGCTGCGCGCCGCCGGCCTCGACGCCCTCGGCCTCTCGGG
>Ga0209236_1003184_pt1 | contig 10048 bp, 9 predicted proteins | sample GraSoi013_1_40cm_FD_185819 | JGI IMG/M metagenome (GOLD analysis project Ga0209236, IMG submission 185819) | Grasslands soil microbial communities from the Angelo Coastal Reserve, California, USA - Sample 09_27_2013_1_40cm (SPAdes) (version 2) | ecosystem: Environmental > Terrestrial > Soil >... | reverse complement strand
ACACGTTCTACTTCGCCGGTACAGCGTTGCAAATCGTCCTAGGATTTTTGGTGGGTGCCGTGGCTCAATTCAATCTGGTCGCGGGGTTTGCGATTATCGGGCTGGTATACGCGGCTGCGTTTATCAGTGCGAGTTGGCCGGTTGGGGCGAGAGCGGCGGCGACCGCAGTCAGCCCGGCAGAATGATTTTAGATTGCAGATTTTAATTGCAGATTTTAGATTGCAGATTTTCTAACTGCGGCATCACGGCAATTTTGAGATCTACAATCTCAAATCTTAAATCTGAAATTGTTTCTGTTATTCTTTCCCTTCTAATTGTCACAGGAGAAATCCATGTCATTCGACCTCCAGGGCCGGACTGCGGTGGTCTTCGGTGTCGCCAACAAGCGCTCGATCGCGTGGTCCATTGCCCAGGGATTGCACAATGCCGGCGCCACGCTAGCCGTAACCTGCCAGAATGAGAGGCTGGAGCAGGAGGCTAAAGACCTGATTGTTTCCCTTCCCGGTGCGGAAGGGTTCATGTGCGACGTTTCAAACGACGATGCCGTGGACCGGCTCTTCAGCAAACTCAAAGAGCAGTATGGCAAGCTGCATGTGCTGGTGCACAGCGTTGCCTTTGCTCCCGCCGAAGAACTCAAGGGAGATTTCGTCAACACTACACGGGAAGGTTTTCGAATTTCCCATGATGTGAGCGTGTACTCGCTGATCGCCCTCGCGCGCGCCGCGGCCCCTCTTATGGAAGATGGCGGCAGCATCATCACCATGACTTACTACGGGGCGGAGAAAGTTGTGCCCCACTATAACGTGATGGGGGTGGCCAAAGCCGCTCTAGAATGTACCGTCAGATATCTGGCGTACGATCTGGGGAAGCGCAAAATTCGTGTGAATGCCATCTCCGCCGGGCCTATCAAAACCCTGGCCGCGCGCGGGATTTCTGGTTTGAGCGAGATGCTGAAATCGCATGCTGAGCGGGCTCCGCTGCAGCGGAATGTAGATCTAAACGAAGTAGGCGCCACTGGGGTATTTCTTGCGTCAGACGCCAGTTCTGGAATCACTGGCGAAGTTATTCACGTGGATTGTGGGTACAACATCATGGGGTTTTGAGAGTCGAGGAGAAGCACCAGAGCCGGCGAGACGCCGGCGCTACCCGATGACTCGAATCTGCCGGTCATTCTCGGCCAATCTTTCCAAAATAATTTCTACATCGCGCTCTTGCTGAAAACGAAGGAATTTTTCTCCCCATTCGATCAGCAACACACTCTTGTCATCAAGCAGATCGTCCAATCCTAGAGTTTCCAGTTCGCGTTGAGTATCCACTCGATAGAGATCGATGTGAAAGAGGCTAACTTCGGGTCCACGATATTCGTGTACTAGCGTAAATGTGGGGCTGGTCACGTTTTCTGCGGACGCGGCGTGGAAGCCTTCCGCGATTCCCTTGACCAAAGTGGTTTTGCCCGCACCTAATTCGCCTCGCAGCACTACAAGCTTGGGCGGAGCCAGAGCGCCCGCCAGCGAGCGACCGAGAACGATAGTTTCTTCTGCGGAGTGGGTAGTGAATTCTCGGGTGGTCATCCTGGTCGAGAGACCAGTATAACTTCGCTGGTTGGTCGTGGGTCGTTCGTGGTAGGCCAACGACCCACGACGAACGACCAACGACTCTACTGCAACTTAGGATCCCTTAGGAGATAACCATTGGCTGGAGCGAATTCCCAGGAAGCTACGGTCTGTAACCGCATCCACTACCATGCGAAGAGCGCGGTGATCGTCGTCGCCCAATGCGATGAAACGGAACGGTTGCATCACTCCTTCACTGGCCATCTGTGTAGGGTGCAGCATCTCGGCCATGCCATGTACTGGACCGGATTGCGTCTGGAAGGCAATCTCAACAAAGTCGCCGGAGGTCAGTGCCCTCGCCATTCGCAGGAGTCCACCGGTCACAGAAACGGTCTGGAGCTTGCCTTTAGCCCGCTCGCCATCTTCCAACAGGACGAGAGCTAAAATCGAGCCGCCAAGATGAACACGCGGGGAACGCCTCTGTGGATGGGGCTGGGGAAAGTGTGTCATAGCCAGAATCCACTATGTCACTGCTACCCCCTTTGCGACAGGTTACGGAAGCGCTTGTCCAAATTCCAGCACGTAGGGATTGAGACACTGCCCTAATTGCCGATGCAGCATGGTGATAGAACTGTTGCTGCATTGGCTACTGTCCGGTTGGACCAGAGAGAACGAGGCTATATTCAGACGGCAATTGCCCGACTATCGCCGTAATCCCGCATCACCCAGCGCGGACGAACTTCTCTTGTGCCGCTTTCCGCACACGGCGAAATGCTTCCGGCAAAGTAGCCAGAAGATCGGTCGCAACCAGGGAGTGTTCGCCGAGAGTTTCGCAGGCTACATCTCCTGCGAGCCCGTGGAGATGAACTGCAGCAATCACGGCTTCCATGATTCGGTCACGATTTTGGGCAATGAAACCGGCTACCATGCCGGTGAGGATGTCGCCGGTCCCGCCTGTCGCCATGCCCGGATTACCCGTCGTGTTCACCCACACCACGCCATCCGGTTCTGCAATCACGGTTCGATGGCCCTTGAGTACAACAATGACGCCATGCTCGCTGGCAAAGATCCGAGCTGCATTCAATCGGTCCCGTTGGACAGCAGCAACTGTAGAACCCACTAGGCGCGCCATTTCGCCGGGATGCGGTGTAATCACCAATGAGCGCCCCTTGCCATTCAATTCCGCAGCATGGCCTTCAAACGCGTTGAGACCATCCGCATCTAGCACCATAGGAATGCCGCATTTGCTCATGAGTGAACGCACCAACTTCGCAGTGTCTTGATGGCGCGAAATTCCGGGACCCACGGCGAGTACCGTCTTGCCTTGGATAAGCGCATCAATGCGCCGCCTCGTGGGGAGCTTTCCGGAAATCGTGCCTTCTTCCGTCTGCTGAAGCGGTTCCGTCATGAGCTCCGGATAAAATCCGGCGACGGTATGCAGCACGTTTTTCGCCGTAGCCACGGTGGACAAACCTGCTCCGGCACGCAGTGCGGCCATGCCTGCCATGGCCGCCGCTCCGGCTTTTCCCAACGATCCGCCGAGAACCAGCACGTGTCCGAAATTTCCTTTGTTCGCCGCGGGAGGCCGTGGCCCTATCACTGACACCACATCGCGCGGCGTAATCACATTCAGGTTCAGAGACGAAATGATGGCTTCATCCGGCGAGCCGATTGGTGAAACTAGAATTGGGCCGGTAGTGAGCATTCCAAAAATATGTGCCGGGCGTGGCGCTGTGAACGTGACGATGGCATCCGACCGCGCTACGGCGCCGGTTTGCTCACCCATGACATCAGCATCGGCGCCGGAGGGAATGTCCACCGAGACCACGGCCGCTGCGCTGGCATTCAGCGCTGCAATCGCTTCGGCGTACAACCCGCTCACCGGCGGACGAAACCCTGTGCCCAGAATGGCGTCAATCAAAATTTCTGTTTTAAAGACCTCGCTTGCAGGCCCACGCTTGAGTTCGTCTCTTGAGCTTACCGGGATCGCGGGGAGAGGCAGCCTGGCAAACATCTCGGCCGCATCTCCCCTCAACTCCGAGTTGCTTGCAAGCAGCGTGACGCCAACTTCTTTGCCCGATTCGTGCAGCTTTCGGGCAACTGCAAATCCATCGCCTCCATTGTTGCCTTTGCCGCAGATCACACCAATTCGCTTTACCGATGGATATTGCTCCAGCACGAATTCTGCAACCGCCGTACCGGCATTTTCCATGAGCGTGAGCGACGGTACACCGAAGCGTCCGCTGGTGACACGATCAATCTCGCGCATTTCGTCCGCAGTGACGATCTTCATGGTTGGCGTAACTGCCCTCTCGCTCATGAATCAGGGCCAGTAACTGAAAAACGACTTGCGGAAGGCCGAGTGTCTCAAAGGTATCTAATTCTCAGTCCGCCATAACTTTCGGCGTGCCCGGTCCAGCACTCAGGGCCGCCTGGACCCGGCTATGATGACGACTATAAGTAAAGTACACACCCAGTCCGATGGCGAGCCAAATAATCAACCGAGCCCAATTGACCCAGCCAAGTTTGTACATCATGTAGCCATTGAACAGAATCCCCAGAATTGGCACCAGCGGCACCCAAGGAGTGCGAAATGGCCGTGGCTGACCTGGATTCGTGCGCCGCAGCACAAGCACTGCAATGCACACGATGACGAAGGCAAGCAGTGTGCCAATATTCACCATCTTTCCGATATCATCAATGGGAGTCAGGCTTCCCACAATTGCTGCCAGCAAGCCCACAAGGATGGTGTTTTTCCACGGTGTACGCCACTTGGGATGTACAGCAGCAAAGAATTTCTTGGGCAGCAGACCGTCATTAGCCATGGAGTAAAGCACGCGGGTCTGACCGAGCAGCATGACCAGCATCACGCTGGTTAAACCAGCCAAAGCGCCCAGGGTGATGATGTGCGACGCGACGGTTAGGCCGCGATCCATGAAAGCACGAGCGATAGGCGCTTCGATATTAACGTCGCGCCAGGGCACCATGCCGGTCAGTACCGCAGCAACTGAAATGTACAGCGCGGTGCAGATCAGCAACGAAGCAATAATTCCGATCGGCAAATCCCGCTGCGGATTCTTCGCTTCCTGCGCCGTAGTTGAAACCGCATCGAACCCTATGTAAGCGAAAAATATATAAGCAGCGCCGGCCCCAATTCCGGAGAAACCGAAGGGCGCAAAGCTGTGCCAATCCGAGCCCCAGTTGCTGGGGTTAACATATCTGAAACCAAGAGCGATCACGAAAAGCACGACCGACAGCTTAATCACCACGATGGTTGTATTGAACCGCGCACTTTCCTTGATGCCGATCGCCAGAATCGCTGTAATCACGAGCGCGATCACGAAAGCCGGCAGATTGAAACCGATCTCGACGCCAAAAATCTGAGGTGCAGCCAGCAGATCATGTGCGCGCTGTACTAGTTCTGGAGGCTTCGCGGCCATGATCTCGGCTACTTTAGCCAAGAACGCCTGCGTACCTGGGACCAGCGATGAGTCCGAAGCGTGTGCCATCTGCCGCGCAATAACATTTTCCGCAGCGCGCAAGCCAGTCCAGTGATCGTAGGCCAGCCAGAGGGGCATTCTGATGTGGAGAATATCCAACAACTCAATAAAGTGATTTGACCAGCCGGAAGACACTGTACTAGCGCCCATGGCATATTCGAGAGTGAGGTCCCAGCCGATAATCCAGGCGAAGATTTCTCCCAAAGTAGCGTAGGCATAGGTATAAGCGCTACCAGCGAGAGGAATCATCGCGGCGAACTCGGCATAGCATAGACCGGCGAACGCGCATCCCATTCCTGACAAGACGAACGACAGCATCAGAGCCGGGCCGGCATAATGTGCACCCAAGCCTGATAGCACAAAAATTCCCGCGCCGATGATTGCGCCTACGCCCAGAGCAGTGAGTTGAAAGACTCCGAGCGTTCGCTTCAGGCTATGCTCGCCGGTTTCCCGTGCTTCCTCCATCAGCAGGTGCAGCGGCTTTCTGGCTAACAGATTTCCCATCTGTCTGATTCTCCTTGGAAGCAATTAAACCGACGAGCCCGCGACTGCGTGAGCCGAATGCCGCGACCACAAGTAATAAACTGGGATGCCCAACAGCACAATAATCAGCCCCGGCCACGTGTACTGCGGTTTATAGCGTAATAGTACGACATCAATAAACAACGCCATCACAATATAAATCGCAGGCAGCACCGGATAGCCAATAGCACGATAGGGACGCTCTGCATTTGGACGAGTGCGGCGGAGCACGAATAATCCAACAATGGTCAGGATGTAAAACACCAGCACCGCAAAGATGATGTAGTCCAGCAATTGCCCATAACTTCCCGAAACACACAACACACAGGTCCAGACCATCTGCACCATCAATGAGACCGAAGGAGTTCTGTAACGGGGATGAAGGCTAGCTACGCGGCGGAAGAACAGGCCATCCTTGGCCATGGCGTAATAGACCCGCGATCCCGCCAGGATCAGGCCGTTACAACATCCAAAGGTGGAAAGCATGATGGCGATGGCCATCAGCGATCCTCCCGCGGCGCCGAACATCTGGGTCATCACCGCCGTACCCACGCGGTCCTCAGTGGCGTACTGAATGCCACGTTCAAGGATGGTCGCGCCGTGAGGGTTTCCCTCCAGCGGCAGGACGTTCAGGTAGATCACATTGCACGCGATGTAGAGCGCGATGACCACTCCCGTCCCCAAAGCTAGAGACAGTGGAAGGTTACGGCTGGGATTCTTCACCTCGCCGGCAGTGAAAGTGACATTGTTCCAGGCATCTGCCGAAAACAATGATCCAACCTGAGCTATTGCCAGGATGGTCAGGGTTCCGACCATGACGATCGGTCCGCCAACTCCTACCTGAACCGCGTGCTCGGCGCTTAAGCCAGCATTCCGCCAGAAATTGGTGAAGTTTGCCGCAATCGCTTGAGCATTCCGCCCCATCAATAACCCGAACAGCACGAGCCCAAACAGTGCCGACACCTTGGCAAAGGTGAAAATATTCTGGATGGTTGCGCCCGTCTTCACGCCGAAAATATTCACCACGGAAAGCACTACCACAACCAGGATTGCGGCAAGATTTTGCGTGCTCAATCCCATATCCATGTTGCCTAAGACCATCGGTCCCAGGTGGATGGCCGGTACTTTCCAGAAGTGCAGAATCCAGTTGGATGAGGAAACTGACGGAAAGAAGACACCAAGAAATTTGCCGAATGCCACGCCCACTGCCGCGATGGTTCCGGTTTGAATTACCAGGAAGAGGGTCCATCCGTAGAGAAATCCCCAAAGCGGTCCCAACGCTTCGCGCAGATAGACGTATTGTCCGCCGGCGCGCGGCATCATGGCTGCCAGTTCGCCATAACACAGCGCTCCGACAATGGTGAGAAATCCAGTGACCACCCAGGCGCCGATCAATAGAGCCGGAGAATTCACTTCCCGGGCGATCTCTGCTGAAACGATGAAAATGCCGGAACCGATCATCGATCCCATCACCAGCATAGTGGCGCTGGTCAGCCCAAGGCCTTTGACCAGTTCGCTATCCTGGTGAGTATGGATCTCCCAATCACTTTCGGCGGGCTTAGGCGGCTTGGTTTCGATACTCACAACCCTCCTTCAATGATTTCTGGGAGCGCCAAGACTTTACCTCAAGATACTAAAAAATTCCTCTGCTGATTTGCACGGCCCTAGTAACAGATCGGATATCACCGCTACCGAATCCGCCCCTGCTTCGATAACCGAACGACAATTCGCTCGGGTGATTCCGCCGATCGCCACCAACGGTTTGCGAGTCAAAGCGCGAGCCGCGCGAACTCCGTCCAGCCCAATCACTGGATCGGGATTCAATTTGGCTGATGTGGCGAAAACTGGCCCAATGGCAAGATAATCTGCGGACGATTTATTCGCGATTTTCACCTGTTCGCAATTATGCGTGGAAACTCCCAGCGCGGGCGAGTCGCCAATTACTTTCCGTGCACTCTCGGGCGAAAGATCCTCCTGGCCCAGGTGAATACCGTCAAATCCCGCGGCTAAACAGAGATCTGCGCGGTCGTTCATGATGAGTTGGACGGACTTTGGAAGGTGCCGTTTCAATTCTCGCGACTGCTCGAGCATCTCCCGTGCGTTGCCGCTCTTGTTCCGGTATTGTAGAAACGTTACCCCGCCGGCAGCGAGTTCGTCGGTGAAAGCACATAAGGCGTGCGTATCGGGAAACCTGCTAGCGTCCACGATAGCGTAGAGCTTCGGAAGAATAATCATCGACTCGATTACCTTACCTCCGAAGTTGGATTTCGGCTACGCCACAGACTCCCTTTCCTTTTTGGCCTTCAGGAACCGCTCAATGAATGTGGTATTGACATTGCCGGCACGAAAATCTGGATCCGCCAAAATTCGCCGGTGAAGCGGGATGGTAGTGAACACGCCTTCCACGATGAACATTTCCAAAGCGCGGGCCATGCGCGAAACCGCTTCCGGCCGATCCTTCCCGCGCACAATAAGTTTGGCGATCAGCGAATCGTAATATGGTGGAATTGTGCCTTCCGCATAAGCCGCGGTATCCACGCGCACGCCAGTTCCTCCGGGCGGGTTGAAGGTCGTGATTTTGCCTGCGGACGGAATGAAGGTCTCTGGATGCTCAGCATTAATACGGCATTCGATAGCGTGCCCGCGAGGCACAATGGGCCCTTGAAGCACGTTTTCCAAACGCTCTCCTGCTGCCAGCAGAATCTGGCATTTCACCAAATCCACGTCAGTGACCATTTCAGTGACCGGATGCTCCACCTGGATACGCGTATTCATCTCGATGAAGTGCAAGCGCCGATCCTCATCCATAAGAAATTCAATCGTTCCGGCGTTGACATATCCGATTTCAGAGAGAGTCTTGCACAGAACCTTTCCAATCTGATCCCGCAACTCAGGGGTTACCTGGGTGGATGGCGACTCCTCCAGCAATTTCTGATGACGCCGCTGGATGCTGCATTCACGCTCCCCCAGGCTGACCACGTTTCCATACTGATCGGCGAGAATCTGAAATTCGATATGACGGGGCCGCTCCACGAATTTTTCCATGTAAAGGTCGCCGTTGCCGAAGGCTGCCGCCGCTTCCGACTGTGCCGCCTTGAATAGCGCGGGAAGTTCTTCTTCGTTGCGCACGATGCGCATGCCTCGACCACCGCCGCCCGCAGAGGCTTTAATAATGACCGGAAATCCAACTTGCCGCGCCCACTCCAAGGCCTCACCATCGCTGCCCAGAACTCCTTCCGAGCCCGGAAGGATGGGCACGCCCGCCTTCTTCATGGCTTCGCGAGCTTTTTCCTTTTCCCCCATGAGCCGCGTAATTTCCGGTGGCGGCCCGATAAATTTGATATTGCAGGTCTCGGCAACCTCGGCGAAATTGGCATTTTCCGCTAAAAGTCCGTACCCAGGATGGATCGCTTCCACGTTGGCGATTTCCGCCGCGCTGATTACTGCTGGAATATTGAGGTAGCTTTGGGACAACTGTGGAGGACCAATGCAAATGGCTTCATCGGCGAAACGGACGTGGAGGGAGTGACGATCCGCCTCGCTATAAATGGCTACGGTTCGGATCCCCAATTCCTTGCAAGCGCAGATCACTCGCAGCGCAATCTCGCCGCGGTTTGCAATCAGAATTTTCTTGAACATTCCATGCCTGGACGTCATCCGCAGTGACTTTCAGATCGCCGAGGATCTGCGCGCACTCTTTCTATTAGAAGGATTTCAAGCAGTCGCGGAAGCCAATCGCGCGCGTCCTGCTTTCATCTGATCGTCGTAGTCGCGACCGTCATGATCGTGGCCGGATGGCAAACAATTCCTGCCCGTATTCAATCGGCTGTCCATTGGCGACCAGCTTTTTCACAATTTCTCCGGAAATGTCAGATTCGATCTCATTCATCAGCTTCATGGCTTCCACAATACATCCCCGGGCTTCACAAAGGGCGGTGCACCTGGCGAAGGCGCTTCATAAAATGTTCCCACGATGGGCGAGCGCACCATGTGCAAGGGTTCCTCGGCTGCCGCAGCAGCTGGCGGAGGCGGGGGGGGCGGGGCCGAGCTAGCGGCGGCCGGCGCGGCCCCCGTCTCGGGAATGGCAGGCGGCGCCGATGCCGTAACCAAGTAGCGCGAATCGAGGGCGTCGGTTGAATGTACTGCGCCCCGCTTGATGCGCACCCTTACATCACCGCGCTCCAATTCGAACTCGGCGATGTCTTTTTCAATTAAGAACTCGATGAGTTCTTTTAGTTCTTTTTGGTTCATCGTCTGCGGTGGGACCGTTTCGTTTGTCGCTCGCGCCAGCCTGGGGCCGCGCGAGCCTGCCGGAGAATGTCTCCGATACCAGCTAAGGAAGCAGCTTTAAAGCACAATCATTCTCTTGGACGTGGGAGTCAGAACCTGGCAGCCTCGCTCTGTGACCACCACCATGTCTTCGATCCGCACTCCAAACTTTCCAGGGATGTATACGCCAGGTTCGATGGTGAT
>Ga0209236_1003180_pt1 | contig 10049 bp, 8 predicted proteins | sample GraSoi013_1_40cm_FD_185819 | JGI IMG/M metagenome (GOLD analysis project Ga0209236, IMG submission 185819) | Grasslands soil microbial communities from the Angelo Coastal Reserve, California, USA - Sample 09_27_2013_1_40cm (SPAdes) (version 2) | ecosystem: Environmental > Terrestrial > Soil >... | reverse complement strand
AAGGATCCGTTTCTGGGCGGCACGTGCCTGCATGTCGGCTGCATTCCCACCAAAGTGCTGCTGCACCACGCCGAGGTTTACGACCACTTCAAGAATGCCGCAGAGCTGGGCTTCGAGGTCAGCGGGCTGAAGATCAATTGGGCCAACGTGCTGGCGCGCAAAGACAAGATCGTCAAGAAACACGCCAAAGGCATCGAGTTTCTTTTCAAGAAAAATAAAGTGGAGTGGGTCCAGGGTTGGGGAAGATACGAGGGGCCGGGTAAAGTAAGCGTCGAGAAGGACGGCAAGAAGAGCACCATTGAAACGGCGAACGTCCTCCTGGTGAGCGGCTCGGAAGCGAAGTCCTTGCCGGGAATTGATCCCGACCACAAGACCATCCTCACGAATCGTTCGATTCTGGAGCTTCCGGAAATACCGAAAACGCTCATCGTCGTCGGTGCCGGGGCAGTGGGGGTGGAGTTTGCGTCGATTTACAATTCATTTGGGACGCAAGTCACGATTCTGGAAGCGCTGCCGCGCGTTGTGCCGCTGGAGGACGAAGAGATTTCCGCCGAGTTGACGAAAGCTTTCCAGAAAAAAGGCATCCAGATTTTCACTGGCTGCGCCGTCGAATCTGCCAAAAAGGACGCCAAAGGCGTTACCGTGGCGTTCAAGGACAAGGACGGGAAATCACAAACACTGCAGGCGGAAAAGCTGCTTTTGGCGGTGGGCCGCAAAGCCATGACGGAGAATTGCGGCCTGGAGAAATCCAAGGCCAAACTGGAGCGCGGGTTTGTGCACGTCGGGCCGCACATGGAGACGGCGGAGCCTGGCTTATATGCGATCGGAGACATCGTCGCAGGGTTGCCGCAACTGGCGCACGCGGCCATGATGGAGGGGATTGTCGCGGTAACGCATATCGCGGGCAGGCCCGTGCATCAGATCGTGAAGACGCGGATTCCGAACGCGACATATTGCGAACCGCAGATTGGCTCGATTGGTTTGACGGAAAAACAAGCGCGCGACGCGGGATACTCGGTGAAGACAGGGAAGTTTCCGTTTGTGGGGAACAGCAAAGCCACCATTCTGGGGAGTCACAACGGGTTCGTAAAGGTGGTCAGCGAAGAGCAGTACGGGGAAGTGCTAGGCATTCATATTATCGGGCCGCTGGCGACAGAGATCCTCTCGGAAGCGGCCACCGTGCTGAACCTCGAGGGCACCATCGATGACATGATGAACATGATGCACGCGCATCCGACGGTATGGGAAGCGATGGGAGACGCGTTTGCGTCAGTGCGTGGATTGCAGATCAACGTGTAGCGACTAGAAGCTGTTTCATAAAAACTCTTTAGGAGGTCGGAGCTTTAGCTCCGACACTTAGGAACTTGAAAAAGTGGGCTTTAGCCCCTGAAGAAGCCCCTTTGCAGTGCCCTTTATGAGATAACTTTTAGTGATTTGTGATAGGGGACCGGTGAAAATCTGCCAGATCGTCGACCTCGGAAGGATTGGCTACGCGGACGCGTACGCGCTGCAGAAGCGCATCGTCGCCGCGCGGAAAGTAGACGCGATTGAGGACGTCGCGCTTTTTTGCGAGCACCCCCACGTGATCACCCAAGGCCGAAATGGGAAGAGGGAGCACCTGCTGGTGAGCGAAAACGTCCTGCGGCAGAAAGGAGTGGAGTTTTATGAGACCAGCCGCGGCGGCGATATTACCTATCATGGGCCGGGACAGATGGTGGGCTACCCCATCCTGAATCTCGGCGCGATCCGCCGGGACGTGGTGTGGTACGTGCGCATGCTGGAAGATGCCATGATTCGCGCGACCGCGGAATTTGGAATCACGGCAAAACGCGTCGCAGGGAAAACCGGAATCTGGGTGCAGAGCGGAAACACGGAGGAAAAGCTGGGGGCGATTGGCGTGCACATCAGCCGCTGGGTGACTTCGCATGGTTTCGCGTATAACGTCTCAACGGACTTGCGATTCTTCGATTTGATCGTGCCGTGCGGGATGGCGGACCGCAAGGCCACGTCGCTCGAGAAACTGCTCGGGCGCAGCGTGCAGCACTCGGAAGTCGCACCGCGCATCGCGAAGCATCTCGGAGAACTATTCGGCCTTGAGCTGCAGAACACTTCGAAGGAAGAATTACTCGTGAAGCTGGAGCAAGCCGAGCAATCCGTGGCGGTTTCCGCGTAGGAACGGGAGCAGGGATGAAGAAGGAATTAACGCCGCCGCAGCACCTGGACCTGTATTACTACATGCGGCTGAACCGCGCCGTCGAAGACACCATGGTGAAGCTCTTCCGGCAAAACAAGATTGTCGGCGGGCTTTATTCCAGTCTCGGACAGGAAGCGATTTCTGTCGGTACCGCCTACGCGTTGGAAAAGAAGGACTGGATAGCGCCGATGATCCGCAACATCGGGGCGCTTCTGGTGAAAGGTGTGCCACCGCGCGACATTTTCATGCAGCACATGGCCAAGTACGATTCGCCCACCAAAGGCAAAGACGGCACGAGCCACTTTGGCGACCTGGACAATCTTCACATCGTTTCACCGATTTCCATGCTGGGCGATTTGATTCCGGTGATGACCGGCGTGGCCCTGGCCGGGCGTTACCTGGGTCAAGAGATTGTGGCCATGACCTGGATCGGCGATGGGGGCAGCTCGACCGGCGTCTTTCACGAGGGATTGAATTTCGCAGCTACGCAGAAAGCTCCGTTCGTCTTAATTCTGGAAAACAATTTGTGGGCTTACTCCACGCCGGTGCGCAAGCAGGTGCCACTGGAGAACCTGGCGGATCGCGCCAAAGCTTACGGTATAGAAAGTTACATCGTGGAGGGCAACGACGTGGTCGCAGTCTACTCCACGGCGAAAGAAGCCGTGGAGCGGGCACGTGCCGGCGAAGGGCCCATTTTGATCGAGGCCAAGACTTTTCGCCGGCTGGGCCACGCGCAGCACGATCCCGCGGAATACGTGCCCAAAGAGATGCGCGCGTATTGGGAAGCGCGAGATCCCATTGCGCTGTACGAAAAGTTTTTGACGGCTGAAAAGCTTCTGGACGCCAAGGGCAAGAGGGAGATCGAGGAGAAACTCGACAGCCTGCTTGCCGCGGAGCGGGAATTTGCGGAAAAGTCGCCGATGCCGCCGGCGGAACTCGCGGAAGAAGGCGTTTACTGCACCGGTGATGAGTGCCACAAGATTCGCGCCAAGTGGGAACGGCCCATCTCCGAAGTGACGCCTCCGAAATCCAGCGTGAAGGCGGTGTGGACGGTTGCGGGATTTGGCTCGGGCAAGGGTTCCGGTGGCGCGAACGCTCCGATTCACTTCGGAGAGACGCAGGCTGCGCCGGCGAAGCCCGCGAGAGAGTCAAATAACGGTCGCGCAGGCAAAGCCACGGCGAAGCCGCCAGGAAAGAGCGTGCTCAAGAAAACGGCAAAGGCTGCAACGGCTAGCTCTTCCAGAAAGGCGCGGAGGTAGCCATGGCGAAGACCAATGGCTCTGCCGGGAACGGCCATACGCCGAGCGCAGCGCAAATTACATTCCTGGAAGCCATCCGGCAAGCCATGTTCGAGGAAATGGAGCGCGACCCCACGGTGCTATTGATTGGCGAGGATGTCGGCGTGTACGGCGGCGCGTTCAAGACCAGCGAAGGGCTGCTCGAGCGCTTTGGCTGGGAGCGTGTGATCGACACGCCCATCAGCGAAAGCGCCATCATCGGCGCGGCCTGCGGAATGAGCTACCTGGGTCTGCGGCCGATTTGTGAGATGCAGTTCATCGATTTCATCGTTTGCGCTTTCAATCAGATTACGAATTTCGTGGCGAAGGGCCACTATTTGTGGAACGCTCCAGCACCCATGGTCATCCGCGGGCCATCGGGCGGCGGCGTGCACGGCGGGCCCTTTCATTCGGCAAATCCGGAGATGTATTTCGTGCATACGCCGGGGCTGAAGGTGATTTACCCCTCGACGCCCTATGATGCGAAAGGACTGCTGAAGGCCGCGGTGCGGGATAACAACCCGGTGTTGTTTTTTGAGCACAAATTCCTCTACCGGCGCATCAAAGGAGAGGTCCCCGCGGGGGACTATACGGTCCCGATCGGCAAGGCCGTGGTTCGCCGCGAGGGACGGCACCTGACGATTCTTTCCTACGCGGCGATGATGCACACTTCGCTCGAAGCCGCAGACGCGCTGGCGAAGGAAGGCATCCAAGCGGAAGTGATCGATTTGCGCACACTCTTGCCGCTGGATGAAGAAACGATTTTACATTCCGTGAAAAAAACAAATAAATGCCTGATAGTGCATGAAGACACGAAGACAGGCGGAATCGCAGGAGAAATTGCGGCGATCCTTTTCGAGAAGGCGTTCGACGATCTCGATGGGCCCTTGGTGCGGGTGACCGCGCTGGATACGCCAGTGCCTTACGCGCCAACGCTGGAAGAGCATTTTCTGCCCAACGCGAAAAAGGTGTTTGCCGCCGCCAAGGAATTGGCACGGTATTAGGATGGACAGAGGAGAGCGATCATGGCTGTGGACATTGTAATGCCTCAGATGGGCGAGAGCATTTTCGAAGGCACCATCACCAAGTGGCTGAAAAAGCCGGGCGACAAGGTGGAGCGCGATGAGCCGCTTTTCGAAATCTCCACGGACAAAGTGGACGCGGAGATCCCGTCTCCGTCGGCCGGCGTGCTGAAGGAGATTAAAGTCGGAGAGGGACAAACGGTGCCGATTCAAACCGTGGTTGGCGTGATTGACGCCGATGGCTCTGCAGTTGCGGCCCCTGCCAAAGCTACAACACCTGCCCTGCACCAGCGCCAGCTTCGAGGCCGGGCGCACCGGCTCCTGCGGCACGTGCCGCCGCTCCGGTGCCTGTCTCGTCAAGCTCCACAGGCGAGCGGATTCATAGTTCTCCGCTGGTGCGCCGCATGGCCAAGGAGCACGGCATCGATCTTTCCTCCGTCGCCGGCACGGGCGCGGGCGGGCGCATCAGCAAGCAGGATATCGAGGCGGTGATCGCCGCAGGCGGCGCCCCGGCGGCAACCCCACGGACACTCTCGGCTCCAGCTGCGCGACCCACTGCGCCGCCTGCCGCTGCCCCCGGAGTTTCAGGCGCGCAGGCGCACGTGGCGCTGGAAAACGCGGTGCCACGCGAGAAGATGTACTTCGGGAATTACGAAGTGCAACCCATGAGCACCATGCGGCAAAGAATCGCCGAGCACATGGTGGCCTCGAAGCGCGTTTCCGCCCACGTCTACTCGGTCGATGAGATTGACATGACCAAGGTAGCCGCGCTGCGCGCCAAGTCGAAGGACGAATTCGAGAAGCGCTACGAGACCAAACTTACGTTCATGCCGTTTTTCGTGAAGGCGGCGGTCGCCGGATTGCGCGCCTTTCCGACGCTGAACGCTTCGCTCGACGGCACCAATGTGGTCCTCCACAAGGACATCAACATCGGCATCGCCGTGGCCCTCGATTGGGGACTGATCGTTCCGGTGGTGAAAAACGCCGACGAAAAAAACCTTCTCGGCATCCAGCGCACCATGAACGACCTCGCCGAGCGTGCGCGTTCGAAAAAGCTGAAGCCTGAGGAAGTGCAGGAAGGAACGTTCTCTATCACCAACCCCGGGGTGTTCGGTGGGCTGTTCGGATTGCCGATCATCAGCCAGCCGAACGTGGGCATTCTCGGCCTCGGCGCCATCGAGAAGCGCCCCGTGGTCATCGATGATGCCATTGCCATCCGCTCGATGTGCTACGTCACGCTGAGTTACGACCACCGCGTGGTGGACGGCGCGATTGCCCATCAGTTCTTGCACAAGGTAAAAGAGACGCTCGAAAACTGGTCAGAGCCGCTCCTGTAGATTTCATTTTCATTTTCAGCAGAAAGGAGAGCCTGGTCTTTCTTGCCGGGGTTTGGGTTTCCCCGCATCATCGAGTGCCATCGGCCCGCTAATGCAAGAGCGGTTTCAGTTCGTTCACCCACACGGCGAAGTGATCCAACGGGACAGGCTGAATGCCGGCGTCGCGCAGCGTCTTGTCCACAAAACTATGCCGATCATTGTCCTTCGGGGACAGTGAAACGTCGGTTATGGCAGCAAACTCCGAGGCAAATGGCGCCCGCGCTGCAATGCGAGCCGCGGTGTAGGCATAAAGCTTGCAATCTGCGGGTGCCCTGGACACGCTTAAGGTTTGCACAAAGCCGCGTGTGCCATTTTTCCGATAGCAATAATCAAGCCGCATAGGATCTCCTGGAAAAGTGTAATCCGTTATGCGTACTGATTTTTCAAGCCGATCCCAGAGTCCGCCCATCTTCCACACTTGCGAACAATAGTTCCGGAGCGCTGCACGGGAGCTCGGTGCGCCCACACGCGCGACCTTGCGCGGCGGTGCGACGTGGTGTGCGTAGAGCCGTTCTAGCTCCAAGTCCAAATCGTATGCGAGGACTCCTTTTTGGGGAGCGAGCTGCAATCCATTGGACAATGTGTTGTTCCATTGGTCTACCAGCCTCTGCAGTTCTTCGCCAGCGTGGACCAAGGGCCCGTGGTCCTCACGCATATTTCTCAGAAAAGTTACGAATTGATCTTCAAGGTGGTCCCGGAAACCGCGCAGAGTGTCTTCGTGAGCGGCCGGTTGCAGCCGTCGAATGCGGGCGTATTCGTCTTGCTCTTCTACCAAGCGCAACCGCAGAGCACCAGTGAGCGGATCATATAACATCACGCCAATGTTGACCCATTCATCGCGGATCAGATCCGACGTGTAGCGCAAGATGTGATAAACAAATCCATGTTCGTTGGCAGAAGTAATGCTGTCAGGCATGATTTATATCCAGTTCGGAAATGGGTGTCGCGTAGTGTTTTTCGCTGCGAGCAGCAGCTCGGGAACCACGCTGCGCCTTCTATGAAGCTGCTCGATCAGCCGCCATAGTGCGTCCAAGTCGTCTTCGTACCACTCCGGGGGAATCTCTCGAATCACCGCGTCCAGCATCCTTTCGGTGATGTGCTTTTCGACCCTCTTCAGCCACACCGCAAATGAACCCCGGCCCGTGACGCCTTCGTAGACGCGGTTGCGGGAGTAGAGACCGCGCAGCGGCGCGTCCGGAAAATTCCACTCCCCGGCATTGAAACAGAATCCCTGGTCAATCATGATCGTCCGGTAGCGGGTGGTCTGCGCATCTTGTCCGTCCCGAAGCACTGGATAGAAAAGCGTCTGCCGACCATTGGTGTTACAAGTCCACTTGTCGAAAACCAGCATCCCCGTAAAATCATCCAGGTTTTCCACTTCCAACAGTTGTTTGTCGGGCAAGAAGTCATGCAGCGTCAACTGATGCGGATCACCGGGAAAACCGGATCCAAATTGCATTCCGGCCTGACACGGAATTTTCGTCCTTGCCGTTTCCACACACAGATCGGGCGTGAGTTTGATCAGTTCGTCGCTGACATATACAATTTCCACAGTCGCTGTGGGCAAGCCGAGACGCCTTGCCAGCCTGGTTCCGAGCAATTCATTGACCAGCACCCTCTTATGCTGAGGATTATTTTGGAATTTCACGACGTAGTAGTTGCCGTCGTCACAGCGCATCAGATGGGACTGCGCGCCGCCCCGCATCCGACGTATCTGCTCCAGCGCCCGCACCATACCACATTATGTTAACGGTACGTATTGATTAGGGCAAGCTTCCGAAACGCCAAAAAAGGCGAGTCCTGAATTGAAAAAACCACGAATCCAAGATGGGAAGACGAACGCCTCGCGCCATTCTCAATCTGGAAACGGAGATTCCTCAAAAAGAAAGAGCCGGGGACTACCCCCGACTCCCCCGATCATGCCCTTTCTTCCGTTGCGACAGCCTAGCGCCGCTTTTTCCTCTTCGCCGCCTTGCGCGCAGGCTTCCTGGCTGCCTTTTTCTTTTTTGGTTTTGCTTTCTTGGCCTTCTTCTTCGGTCTGGCTCTCTTTTTCCTCACTTTGGCAGTTGGCTTCTTGGCTGCCGGTTTGGGCGCGGGCTTTGGTACCGGAGCTTGCTCTTCCGGCTCTTCACCCACGATGGCCAGTTCCTCTTCCTCGGTCTCGACGATTTCCTGCGTTTCGCCGCCCAGCTCTTCCTCGTCTTCCGGCCGCGATAGCTCGTTGTCGTCTTCGAAATTGTCCTTCTCAAAATCCATTCCGTCCTCCCCTGGGGGAATCTCTGAGCCCCCTTCCAAACGGGACCAGCAGGTGGCTGCTTCGGCCGGAGTTTCCTGGAGACCACCCCGCCATGCGCCGTTGTTATCGTACTCGTTGGAAGTTGTCAAGTATTCTGCGGGGTTCGACAGAATAGTCCACCTGAGGGCACGTGAAGGGCAGATCCAAACTCCCGGTAACGAGACGGCTGGGACTCTAGAAAAGTTATAACTAATTACAAATAAAGGACTTAGTTGGATGAGTGACCGGCCGGCGCACTGCTAGCGGCTGGAGCCGGAGTTGCAGCTTTCCTTCTCGATTTGGACCGCACACGCGCCGGAAAGGCTTGCGGGGCTCCGCCAAGTGTATAAATGCGCAGCACCATGCCGCGGCTCACCCTGTTGGATCTCAGCCGATTCCACTTGCGCACGTCTTCGGAATCCACGCTGAAACGGTCTGCAATTCCTCCAAGGGTGTCGCCCCGCCGCACCCGGTAACTCACCAAGCGCCGTTTCGTCTCCGATAGCGGCTGCGTCGCGGGAATCGTCAACTTCGCGCCGGGGTCCAGGGCCGAGTTGCGCTCCAGGTTGTTGGCCTCTACGATGGCTGCAGCCGTGACGCGGAATTTCTTCGCGATGGAAGCGAGGGTCTCACCTGGTTCCACGCGATGGCGTCGCCAGCTGGTCCACTTGCCGGGAGGAACGGCCGCAATTTCGGCAGTGAATTTTTCTCCCATGCCCTGCGGGAGGCGTAGTTCAAACGAAGGATCGTCCGGAGTCGCCATGCGCAGCAGCGAGGGATTGAGCGCGCGCAGCGTCTCCGCATCCACGTCGATGGTTTCCGCCACCAGCCGCAGATCGATTGGGCGGCCGGGTTTCACGATGTCGCTGGCGACTGGCGCTTCGGGTTCGGCCTCGATGTTGTAGTGCGTTGCATCTTTGGCGATCAACGTCAAGGCGATGATGATGGGCACGTAGTTTTTCGTTTCCCGCGGAAGAACCTTGCGCTTGTACAGTTCCCAGAAGTCCGCATAACCAGTGCGCTCAATACCCTTCTGCACGTTTCCGGGGCCGCAATTGTAGGCCGCCATGGCCAGGTACCAGTCCCCGAAAACTCCGTAAAGATCACGCAAATGCTGCGCCGCCGCCCGCGTGGCCTTCTCCGGGTCCTGCCGCTCATCAACCCACCAGGTATGGTGCAGCCCGTACTGCTGGCCGCGGTAGGCCACAAATTGCCAGATGCCCCGGGCGCCCGCTCGCGAAAGCGCCAGTGGCTGGAAAGCACTCTCTGCTTGCGCCAGGTAAATCAGATCCTGCGGCAGGCCTTCCTCCCGTAGGACCCGCGAGATCATCTCCCGGTAGCGGCCGCTGCGGCGCAAGCCGGTTTCCACGATGGCACGCCCGCGCGGCGTTTGAAAGAAATTGAGAAAGGAAAGCACTTGGTCGTTCACGGTGAGCGGGAGATCGTGGGAAAGGCTTTTGGCTGCTTCCTCGGCACGCTCTTTCAGTCGCGGGTCCGCAGGAGTGGTCACCTCCGCCACTTCATCGATCGGTGCGGGAACCGCGGGCGCCTCGCTGAACCCTTCTCCCTTCCGGAAGGCCTGCAGCTCATAACCATATACCGTGTCGACCACGTGGTGAAACAAACTGCTCAGCGCAGGATCGCCATCAGGGTCATAGCCGCTCTCCAGCATCCAGTCCACAGCGTCGTCAAAGTCCTTGCGCGCTGCCTCCATGTGCCCGGCTTTGAAGTTCTTCTCGCCCGAGGCAAACTTTTCCCGAACTTTCTGAATCAGGTAGTCTTTCCCGTCCAAAACGCGGGGCAGCAGGGAGGCAGGTGGTCTTCGCGATGGATCGATGAGCGGCAGCGGAGGCAAAGAAGTTGGAACCTGTTGTGCTGCGGCAGTCGCTGGGGACACGGCGGGAA
>Ga0209236_1003174_pt1 | contig 10055 bp, 8 predicted proteins | sample GraSoi013_1_40cm_FD_185819 | JGI IMG/M metagenome (GOLD analysis project Ga0209236, IMG submission 185819) | Grasslands soil microbial communities from the Angelo Coastal Reserve, California, USA - Sample 09_27_2013_1_40cm (SPAdes) (version 2) | ecosystem: Environmental > Terrestrial > Soil >... | reverse complement strand
CCCGCCCAGGCCATCGGCATCGCGAGCACGACAAGTGCAAGCGGATACCAGTGAGGCCCAAAGGCAGGTCCCTTATTCCACGTCGCGACGGCGCCCACAATGCTCACGACAAAACCAATGAAGCCGGCCGCCAGCGCATGCTGCATAGGCCGGCTAGGCGCGAGGCGGGCTGTGATGTATGTGCTCAGGACGCCGTAGATAGTGCGATAGATCGTCGCAAGCAGTAAGGCTCCGTCGTAGCCGGCCATTGACTCGCCCCACGGCGGGAAGACACGGGCTGCGTGCAGCACCATGTCGGTTCCAAGGGACAGAACGATACCCACGATCATGCCGACGAGCACGGCGCTGATGCTTCGCCCAATGCGACTCTGAGGTTTCGGTTCGCTCATGTCTGGATCGCTCCTTTCTCCATCCCAGTTGCCCCTGGCGATGCCAAGATCTGCTCAAGCCGATCGTAGCTTGCAGCCACGCCTCGCTCCATGCCGGACTTGAGGACGCCGTCGCGCGCTTCTCGCGATACGTACAGGATCGTGCTCGTCAAAGTGGTCCTGCCGCCCTGCTCGATCAGCGTGGTCGTGATCAGCGACTCACCTGGGTACCAAGCCTCGTCGAACAGCTCGGTACAGAGCAGGCGCTCTTGCGGCACAATCTCGCGGTAGACGCCGCCCATACCCATCTTGTTTCCATCGGAGCTTCGCTGCCACACGTAACGATATGCGCCACCCACCCGCAGATCGATTTCGCAGAGCGGCATCGTCCAGCCCGGCGGCCCGAGCAACCACTGTTTGACCAGCTCTGGCTTGGTCAACGCGTCGAAGACCAGGCGGCGCGGAGCGTTGAAGACGCGCGTCATGACGATCTCGCGGTCGGTGGGTGCTGTGATTTTCAAGCTTCCGGCGTTCATCATCGGTATGCTCCTTTATCTCTTGGTGCGACTACGTTTTTTGTACTTGGTCTTCCGCTCGCCGGTCTTCAGTTCGTCGAGCAAGGCGTCCAGGCGCTGGAAGTTGCCCTCCCAAAGCGCGCGGTAACGCTCCAGCCACACCTCTAGCTCCTGAAGCGGCTCGGGCCGCAACGCATAAATGCGCCGCTGAGCGTCTACGCGAACGTCAACCAGCCCGGCATCACTGAGCACGCGCAGATGCTTGGAGACTTGCGGCTGGCGGAGACGCAGGCGATGGACCATGTCGCCGACAGGCTGTGGTCCGTCGCGCAGCAGTTCGACGATTTGAAAACGATTGGGCTCGGCCAGGGCTCGGAGTGTTTCTATCATGACCGACCTGAATATGCCTCAATCGGAATATTCTTGTCAAGACATATTCTTTACGGAGAATATACACATCGGATTTTCCCGCAAACGACGGAAAAATCGGCGGCAACCAAGCTTACTCAAGGGAGCTTTGGGGAAAAGTCTGTCAGAGCCAGAAAAGTCGAATCGACCTTCTCGACGATTTTGCCATTGGCTTCGGACTTGTCGCGGACACTTTGCCATTCGGGATCATCGCGGAAGGCTTGCCAATTGGAGGTAGCGGCTTCGCGGCTGGGATGCGCCAGGATGTAAACAAGGGTCTTGCCCTTAAGAGGTTCGTCAGTGGGCGTCCAGTACGCCACGTTCTTGATTCCGTGCTTCTCGAAGAGTTTTATGGTGTGTTCGCGAAAGCGGCGGAGCAGGTCGTCGAGCTTGCCTTCGAAGGTGTGATAGACGCGGAGTTCGTAGACAGGCGTGGTGGATTGTGCGGAGGCCGGCTTTTCTTGAGGCAAGGCAAGCCAGTCTGCCGCTGGGAGAAAGGCAACTGCCGGAAGCGATTGGAGCAACGTGCGTCTTTTCATGGCAAGGGATTCTAGCAGAGGTTTCGGGCGATGCCGAGGAGTGAAGCAGGAGTAGGCCGGAGAGTTCCCGGCAACCTGGGATGCTGAATAGGTGGGACGGTGCGATGCGAGTTTAGCGACAGAGACGCCGCGAGCCAGTAGCGGCACTCTTTCGTAGAATCAACGAAAGGCCGGGGGCGCTCTCCTTGTTGCTCGCGAAGGAAGTGCCCCCGCCCCGAGTGAATCAAGCTGCCCGCGATGACGTCCTCGGAGGCGTTCCAATGAACGGCACCGCGGGCCTTTTCTCCCTTTCACATTCTAAGTAAAAACTAAAACTCCGACCCGGGCCTCGTCTGTTCAATATTGAACACCCTGCCGAACCAAGGACCAAAACGGCGAAATGGCTCAGGCGGTACGGAAAAAACCTAACGGAAAGCTTCATCACGAATCCATGTGGTGGGCGTAACGCAGACTCATTATCAAGGGCAATATTCGTTACCGTTCATCTCGCCTTTTCTCACTTCCAATTTCAATTTTCTAATTTCACTTTTCCAATAGTGCGGCTGCGCTGGGCACGCCTTTTTTCGACGGCAAAAAGGCGAACCTGGGGCACCTGTACGCAGGGTCAGGATACTTCCAGTAGACAGATTCGCGCGCGGACCTTGCAGGCGGAGGGTCGAAGCGTTCCAATGGAATTACTATGAGAAACACTAAAATGCCTCTCGTTTTCGCGATTTTATTGATGGGCGCGCTCGCTGGGCCGTCGTTCGGCCAGCAGCCAGAGCGAGTTTTCAACTGGCTGCCCGGCAATCAAGAGGATGTGCGGTTGGACCCCGCGAACTATCACGCCGGCACGACCTATCACGCGAGCGGAGACGGCGGCAATATGCAGGTCGACATCAAATCGGAGCTGCCGGTCACGATATTCCTGGCGCGCACCCAAGAGTGGAACGGGGCGCTGCAGCATCCCGAGGGCCTGAACAACCTGCAACAGTTGTGCACGAGAGAGCATGTGGTGGAGGCCAGATACTCTTGTTTCGTCCCACCAGTGGCGATGACGCTTATCATTCGCGACGAACGATATAGTCCCGATCACGCAGTGTTTGCCGGACTCGGTGCGGTCCTGGACCCGAACAATAGGGTCGAGCGCGCGGTGGGCGAAGGAATTGCGGGGATTTTTACGGGGCAAGGCCCCGGCACCCGCAAGTTCAAGGCTCCCAACGACGTGCACGTCCAATACTTCCGCTGGCTGTGTGTGGAAAATTGCATCCAGCCGGAGTTTCAGTGGACCTGGCAGGTCAAAGAGAAGTATCAGCTGACGTCGTTCCTGAAAGTGTATGGCGGATACACGCCGGACCACGACGCTGCACAGGTCAGCATCAAGATCAAGTCTCCTGTTCCGATGGTGGTGGCCATGCTGCCGTCGGATATCGCCAACCAATTGCATGCCAAGCCGGAGATGTTCGAGCCTGCGTTGGAGAAGAATCCCTGCCAGCAGCGCGGCGTCCAGTCTTTGGAGTTCCAGTGCACGTTTAATCTCGCCGATGGCCCACAATCGCTGATCGTGGCGCCGGAATCCTCCGAACGCGTCCCCCACAAGAAGGCCGAAATCGAGATGCAGTTCGTGAAGTGCGTCGCCAATTGTGCCCTCCTCGAAAGCAAGCGGTAAAAGGCTACAACCTCCATCTCTAACGAAGTTTCCTACCTTTCCAAGCGAACGGGTTTCTACCCGTTTAGCTGTTCAAGTGTCTGCGGAAAAATACTCAGACGCTCTCACCTCCAGAACATCAATTACAAACAAGAGGTTCAGAGGCGCGGGTCGACGGGTTCAGTTTCCAGCGCGAGGACCCCAAAGACGCACTCGTGGACGCGGCGAAGAGGTTCATGGCGGATGAACCGCTCCAAGGATTCGACGCCAAGACTAAATTCACGCTGGGCGAGCGAACGTTTGCGGCCGAGACCACGTGAACGGAGCCGCTCAAGGTGTTCCGGAAGTGTGTATTCTGGACCGTAGATGATACGGAGATATTCGCGACCGCGGCATTTGACGCCCGGTTGAACGATTCCGCGCCGGCCCTTTTCGATGAAGCGAAGTGGCTTGACCACCATGCCTTCGCCCCCGCGTTCTGTGTGTTCGGTCCACCAGGCGACGGCGGTCTGTTCGCTTGCCGTGTCGACGAGATCGACTTTGCGATGCTGGGTGGCAAGCAGCAGACGCGTATCTGCGGCGCAGAGAGCTCCAAGCGTCTCCATATGCCAGATGTGATCACGATCGAAATAGGTGTTACCTTCGACAGCTAGCAGATGGAACGGGGCGAGTTTTAGGTCGTCAAGAGATTGGACGGGCCAGCAGTAGCGGCGATAAGCAGCAACGAAACGCTCGGCGAGCGGGGCACGCACGCAAAAGCGGTCGCGAAGCTGAGCGAGTTCAGGATCCTGAGAAGCTGCTTGCTCCAAACCTGCAATGGCTTCCTGAAAAGCACCGCGAGCCGACGCGCCGACGGCAGCGTATTGGCGTCGGAGCAATTCTTGCGCCTTGGCCGACCATGGCATCAGCTCGGCGTCGAGGCAGAACCAATCGGACTTGACCACGTCCCAGAACAATGCGCGATCAGCGGCTTCGCGGATGCGGTCAAGAAATTGCGTTTCCAACTCGCGGGAATCGAAGAAACGACGGCCCGTGCGCGTGTAGCAAATGCCTATCCCTTCCCTGATGACACCGAAGCGCTTGCGGGCCACCTCTTCGTCACGACAGAGAATGACGACAGCGCGCGAACCCATGTGCTTCTCTTCGCAAACAACTGTAGGAACGCCTTCATGACGAAAGTAGGCAAAAGCTTCCGCGGGATGCTCGAGCAGTCCGGGTTCCCGGCTCGTTTCCGTGGGGCTCATTGTGGGAGGAAGATAGATCAACCATTTCGGATTGACGGCGAAACGGCTCATGACTTCGAGCGCAGCCATCGCATTCTCTGCCGGGATGGTGATGTTTGGATGCAGGCGTGTGCCGATGAAACGTTTGCCAATGACGTCTTCCAGGTCTAAGAGATCGTCGTGGGTTTGCTGAGCACTCAGCTCCAGCGCAGGAGTTTCGGGCTGGAGCGGGCGAACGGGCTGATAGTAGACACGCGCCGCCGGAACGGAAACGAGTTCCTTCTCAGGATAGCGAAGTGCGGTGAGCTTGCCGCCGAACACGCAGCCGGTATCAATGTTGATGGTGCGGTTCAGCCATTCGGGTTCGGGAATGGGAGTGTGGCCGTAAACGACCGTCGCCTGCCCACGGTAGTCGGCGGCCCAGTTATATCGGACCTGAAGACCAAACTCATCCACTTCGCCGGTAGTCTCTCCGAACAGTGCAAAGTCGCGGACTTTGCCGGAACCGCGGCCCTGCATCTCTTCCTTCATGCCCGCATGAGCAACAACGAGACGGCCGCCATCGAAAACATAGTGGCTGACCAAGGCATCGAGAAATTTAGACACTTGGTTGCAAAATTCAGGCGGCTCTTTATCGAGTTGTTCCAGAGTTTCGGCGATGCCGTGAGTCAACTGCACGTCGCGGCCGCGAAGTTTGCGCAAGAGTTTGATGTCGTGGTTGCCGGGCACGCAGTAGGCGTGGCCCTGCTCGACCATGTTCATGACCAGCCGCAACACGCCGGGAGAGTTCGGTCCACGGTCAGCAAGATCGCCTAGAAAGACTGCTTTTCTGCCAACTGGCGGTGCAAAGGTCAGTTTCCCCTCAGAGGTGCCGCCGCCCTGCGTTGCCGCGTAGCCAAGTTGCGTAAGAAGCGCAGTTAGTTCGTCGTAGCACCCGTGAATGTCTCCGATGATGTCGAACGGGCCGGATTCCGTCTTCTTGTTATTGTAGAGCGGCACACGCTCGAGAGCGATCAAATCGGCTTCCTCGGGCGAAGAAAGAATAAGCACGTGGCGGAAACCTTCGCGTTCCAGTCCGCGAAGAGAGCGACGCAGGTTTTGAAGCTGGCGGTGTGCGACATGATCACCGAGGCGACGGTCGGTGCGGACTCTGTTGCGGTCTTGACAAACTCTTTCCGAGACGTTCAGGACGATGGCAACTGGGAGACAGTGGTATTGCCGCGCCAATTCAATGAGTGGCTTGCGGTCTTCGGATTTTACGTTGGTGGCGTCGGCAACGGTCAGGCGGCCAGCGGCGAGGCGCTTTGCGGCTATGAAATGAAGAATTTTGAAGGCATCGTCGGTGACCGCGAGGTCGTTTTCATCATCAGACACGAGAGCCCGGCAATAATCAGACGAAATCACTTCCGTCGGCAGGAAGTGTTTTTTCGCAAAGGTGCTTTTGCCGGAGCCTGAGGCGCCGATCAAGACGACAAAAGACAAATCCGGAAATGTGAACTTTTCCTTCATAAAAGACTAAGCATTCGAGCGCCGGAAAATAGCCATCTGTGTGGGCGCACCAAGCAAAGCGTCGACGTCGCCGACCGGTATGAAAGAAACGGCATAACCATGTTGAGTGCCCACTCGATTCGCCCAGGATTGATATTCCTGGCGCGTCCATTCGAAGCGATGATCTCTATGTCGAAACGAACCGGCGGCCATGGTCTCGAACTTGACGTTGTACTCGCGATTGGGCGTGGTCATGACGATTGTTATGGGCTTCGCATGTTCGAACAGGACGCGCTCGAAGGCCGCAAGACGCGGGGGGTCGAGATGTTCAACCACTTCGACAACAGCGGCAGCGTCATAACTCTCCAGTCGCGCATCGCGATACATAAGAGAACCTTGCAAGAGCTTGACGCGTTCGCGCTTGCGTGGCGGCAGAGAATCCAGGCGGAGGTGTTGAGCAGCCTTTTCTAAGACGCGCGGGGAGACATCGATACCGACGATTTCCGTAAATGAATTGTCGGCCAGGAGCAGAGAAAGCAGGCGGCCCTCCCCACAGCCAAGATCGAGGACACGCTTCGCACCCGACTGACGCAAGGCGGCTAGGACCGAACCCATGCGTTGCTGGTTCAGGCTAATTCGTTCTTCCAAGACGACTTCTTCGGCGGCGTGAGCTTCGGCAACCTCGTCAGGGTCGTTGTCCTCTTCCATTAGGCGGGCCATTGCCTCCCGCATGAGGCGATGCTGATATTTCAAATAGCGGCGCGTGATCTCTTCGCGCTCCGGATGCGTCGAGAGCCAACCTTGACCGCGTCGCAAAAGTTTTTCCACTTCGTCTTTGCCAGCCCAGTAGTGCTTTTCGTCATCGAGCACAGGCAGCAAAACATAGAGATGCTGGAGGACATCCTGCAATCGCTTCTTCGTTGCGAGCGTGACACTCCAATAGCGGCTCTCGCCCCACTCCGGAAATTTCTCATCGAGGGGATGACGGTTGGCGGTGAGTTCGTAGCCGAGCGGTTCGAATAATCGGCGGAGAAATGCCTCGCCGCCCCGGCATGGAATGACAGCAATACGGACTTCCAGAGGAAGTTCCGCATCCGCAAGAGCTTGCTTATTCTTGCTTCGGCCGCCGAGGGCTGTTCCAAAGGCACGGGCGAGGGCGACGCTCGTGAAAGAGGAGGACACATAGGGACGATCGTTGACGTATTGGTCTAGAAGACCGCCTTCGCCGGAAGGGCCGCCGGGTTTGCGGACAAGTTCGACGGGATCGACTTCGATCAGGAGTGCAGCCGTGCATCGATTCTCGGTTGCTTCGGGATAGAAAACGTGCGCCTTACCAAAGGAGAGCGCGACGGAATGAAGCCTGCCGGGGCGTTTGTGGAGGAGATAGCCGAGATCGGTGGCAGGTTCGTGTGTTGTTGTGATGGTGAGATACATAAGCTGCAATTGTACCGGGACTTGCAGAAGGAAGCGAAACGCAGCAACTCTCAAGCTATTAGATTGGTGGAGCAACGAGTGCGCTTGTGGAGAGCGAGCGGCGGGCGTATACTCCGCGGCGAGTGGGAGGAAGTCCATGCCCAGGTGTCATCTGACCCGACGAGAATTGATCGAAAAGTGCGCGGCGTTGGGAGTGGTGGTCACCGCAACGACCTTGCCGATTTCCGCGATCGCCAGGATTTGGGACAAGAGCGAAGTTCATCATGCCACGCCGCCGAACGCCTTTGGCCCGTTTTACAAAAAACATTCCCCTCAAGGGCGGGAGCTGCGCATGGCAGGCGATACGGGACTTCCGTTGACAGTGACGGGACGCGTGCTGGACACGCGCGGCGAGGTGCTGGAAAACGCAAGGGTCGAGGTCTGGCATGCGGATCACTTTGGGAAATACGACATTGAAGGATACCGGTTCCGGGCGCAGATTCCGCTGGAAGGCAAGGGCGCGTACAGCTTTGATTCGGTGATGCCGGGTCATTATCCGGACCGCGTGTGCCAGCACGTACATTTTCTGGTCAGCGCGCCGGGGCACAAGACGCTGGTGACGCAACTGTATTTTGCGACCGATCCGGTCTTCGAGGGTGATCCGGACAAGAATTTCACCCGCGATCCCCTGCTGAAAAGCCGCGAACTGGTGCGGCCGGTGGTGCTGACGGGCGACCCGAAGACGATGCATGCCGCGGTAAATTTCGAGCTGTGCCTGGAACGGCTGTGATGAAGCGCTGCAGGTTTTCCTTTGCTTGCCCTGTTCTCGCCGGGATTTTCCTGAGCATTCCTCTCGCAGTAATCGCTTCCGAACCGAAACTGGAAACCAAGATTGCCGTGAACGAGGAAGTGCACTTCACGGCGATCTCTCCGGATGGAAAAATTGCGGGAGCGATGAAGGGCAACAAGATTGGAATCTGGTCGATAGCGGACGCTCACCAAATTCAGATGATCGAATTGGGCGCTGAGCGGCCGGTGTTTTTTGACTTCCTCGACAATGGAACGAATCTGATGGTGGGGTTGCTCAACGGCAAGATTCAACTGCACGACGCGCAAACGGGAAAAGTGCTGCGGTCGCTGGACAACGGCGCGCCCCCATTTGTTGTGCGAGTCTCGAAGGACGGCAAATTACTCGCGGCGGCCGGAGGAGACCGGGAAGTTCATCTGTGGGACCTCGCCACGGGCAAGATGGCGCATCGGCTGGCGCTGGAACTCGGTGACGCCATGGATCTGGCATTTTCTCCGGATGGCAGGATGCTGGCGGGCTCGAGCGAAGACACAAATATTTATGTGTGGGATACAAATACCGGCGCGGTAAAGAATGCCGTGCGCGATCTGTCGTTGACCACATTTGGATTGGCGTTTGCTCCCGAAGGCAAATGGCTGTTCGCGGGGAGTGGCGATTACGCGATTCACGTAATTGACGCCGGCTCGGGAAAAGTAACGAGAAATTTCCCGGCACAGAAAGTGCCCGTGATTGCACTTGCAATGGCGCCGGACGGAAAGAGCATCGTGGCCGTATACAGGGACGCCAACGCACCTTTCGGCAACACACCCATTCTGCTCTGGAGCACGGAGTCGGGGGAGGTGTTGAAGAAAAATGATTCTCCGGAACTGAAAGCGAATGGCGGCGGCTTCTTGAGCGACGGCCGAATGGTCTATTCCACGATGAACGGAAAAGAATTGCAGGTTTGGTCGCTACGCTGAAGAGTTTTCCTCCTCCACTTCTGTCTGAATCTGTATTCCTCTCAAAAAACTCAGAGTCCCTTCGCCGCCCGGAAGGCGCGGGCGACGGCGGCGGCGTCCTCATGCTGGGCGTCAACGGCGTAGTTGAGGCGGCGGATGTCGGAGGCGGAGAGTTTGCCGGCGAGATCGGCCAGCGCGGCGCGCAGTTGGGGAAATTGGGCGAGTGTGGATTGGCGGACGATGGGGACGGCGTCGTAGGGCGGGAAGTAATGGCGATCGTCGGCGAGGACGACGAGGCCGAGAGAGTCGATGAGGCCATCGGTGGAATTTCCGGCAACGATGTCCACTTGATGATCGACGAGAGCGCGGTAGATAAGGCCGAGGTCCATGACTTTCGGAGACTCGGCGAAATGGAGACTGTAGCGATCGCTCCAGCCGTGGAAGCCGTCTGGACGCTCGAGGAATTCGTAGCCGACGCCCGCGCGCCATTTGGGTGCGAGAGGCGCAATGTCGGAGATTTTTTGTAGATGAAGTCTTTGCGCATCATCGCCGCGAATGACCATCGCAAAAGTGTTTTCAAAGCCAAGCGGCTCGGTGACTTCAAGATGGAAGCGATCGGCGTAGAGCTGCTTGACGCGGTTATAGACGGCAGCGGAATCACCTTGCGGCGATTCGTTCAAAACGGCAGTGAGGGCGGTGCCGGTGTATTCGACGTAGAGATCCAGCTC
>Ga0209236_1003172_pt1 | contig 10058 bp, 5 predicted proteins | sample GraSoi013_1_40cm_FD_185819 | JGI IMG/M metagenome (GOLD analysis project Ga0209236, IMG submission 185819) | Grasslands soil microbial communities from the Angelo Coastal Reserve, California, USA - Sample 09_27_2013_1_40cm (SPAdes) (version 2) | ecosystem: Environmental > Terrestrial > Soil >... | reverse complement strand
AGCTCTGGCGAGAACAGCTGGATGTCACCCTCGAGAGGAATCCGTACGCGAACGAGAAACTCATGATCAAAGAGATCCTCATGTGGCGGCACATGCTGCTCCCCACGCTGCGGGCCGCGGCCTCGCCCGCCTCCAAGGAAGAAAAAGAAATCGAATTTATGGAGAAGTGGATTGAGAAGTCGGTGGCCTCGGACGAGAACATTCGCAAGGCCTTGGCCGCGACGGAGGCGTGGATTCAATCGGGACGCTCCTCGTGAGAGTCCCGGGCCGCCTCGTATGCCTTGACGACCTCTTCCGTCACCTTTCGAGCCTCGTGGACCCGGCCGACGTACTCCTTGCCCCTTCCTCCGATTTCGGGCCACGTATCGCGGGCGCGAAGAGACTCGCGAAGAACGCCCGCCAGGGTGCGAACCCGCACGTTCACGATCGGTGGAACCGGTGCGTAGAGAGATGGATCGTAGGATGACATCGCGACTTTCCCTAGGGCCATCGCCTCCGCGGAGACAAGGCCGTACGCTCCGAACTCGTTGACCTGGTCGACCACGAGGTCGCATCCCGCCATGACGGCGAGCGCCTTTTCGTGGGACACCCCCTCGACGATGAGAAGAGTCGCGTCCGTGCCTTCGACCTTGGAAATGCCGGGTCCTCCGACTGAAACCTCGCGGCCGCCGAGTTCGGCGAACGACTTCAGCAGATGCTCCGTGCCCTTCAGCCGGCGGTTCGTGGGGAAGTGACCGATGACGGGCTTCCCGTCGGTAAACCCAGCTTCGCCGGGCATCACGACGACCGGGTTCGGCACCCACCTCGAACCCGGCACCCGAGGGACGAGGTCGGGCGTAGAACAGAAGATGAGGTCCGCGTACGCGCGATAATGCAGCCCCTTTCCCGTCCGAGTCTCCGATCCATGGAGGTGGATCACGAGGGTCTTGTCCGGAAACAGGCGACGGATCACCGGCCATAGGACCTGACCCCGCCAGATCCCACCGTGGACGTGAAGCACGTCCGACCGACGTATGCTCTGCAGCCGCCAAAGGAGTCCGAGCTGGTCTCCGATCGGACCGGACTTCCGCGGCAGAAGGATGTCGGGGTTCGCGAGTTCATCGCGGTCAGCGAGGACCCTAGCGTCATGGCCCATCTTGTTCTGGAAATCCGCCAGGACGCGGGCCACGTTCGCGATGTTGTGGACATGGAGAATCTGCAAGTGCCCGCCTCAACCCCTCACGCGCATGATTAATCTTGGCTTCTTGACGTTGACGCAACCGGCTGGTACCCGCACAACCCCTCAATTGAAAACGGAGCGCGCCATTACTGAAATCCTCTCTTGGAGGATCGTCCCTGTCAATACACAAACGAGCGACCCGCCAAGGCTTTGCCCGCCATCTCGCAAATACCTTCGAGAGATTCCGCCTTTGGCTGAGAATCCTCACCCGGGTCCGCGGCACCGACGCAAGGATGCGACTCGGTCTGTGGTCGTCCGCGGGGCTCGATGTTCTCGTCTATGCGACCTCGTCCACGAAGGCGGTCTGCCCCAAGAGCTACGTCTCGGGGGAGATCTACTGCAAGAGCCTCGACGCCCGGTTCCGGATCCGAGGCGGGACCGATGACCTCTATAATGTGATGCCCGGCCGAGAGGCCGACGTCGACCGATTCATCCGGGATCATCTCGAGGCCGGCGGTAGTTTCATCGATGTGGGAGCAAACGCGGGCTACTATTCGGTGATCGCGGGGAAGGCGGTCGGGACGACGGGACGGGTTCTCGCGATCGAGCCCGTTCCCTCCACGTACGAAGCCCTAAGGACCAATCTCGTCCTGAACGGATTGGACCAGGTTGAGACCGTGAGGAAAGCGTGTTGGGACTCCCGGGCCGCGATTACGATGCACGTTCCCGTAGGGCTCTTCGGAATGGCGTCCCCGCTCAGGTTCGTCGGGGGGACGGCGGTTCCCGTCGACGGATGCCCGCTCGATGATCTCTCCACCGGTTTTGAACGCGTGAACCTCCTGAAAATCGACGCCGAATACTCCGAACTGCAGGTGCTCAATGGGGCGCGGGCGACCCTGGCTCGAACCGATCGCATCGTGCTCGAACTTTCGAAGGACAACGAGGAGATCATCCGAGTACTCCACGGGCTGTCGTTCAAGACACAACCCATGGTCCAATATCCTAACTATCTCGTTGCGTACAAGGATGAAGGCGCTCCTGGAACCGCCCCGGCCCGATAACGGCTCGTTGCGGCTCACTCGGACTCTCGTAGCGATCTGCTCGGGTCGTCATCTCCCACCACGAGGGGCGCCGCCTACCCGGTAATCAGGAACCGCCTTGCCCTGGCGGAGGCGGGGGCGCGGCGGCGGGCTTCCGGCGTCTCCTCCACGCCACGAACGCCACGATGATCAACACCAACGCGATCACGAGAGCAATCCACCAGTACGAGAGGAGCGAGACGGGTTGCCGGAGTTGGAACGAGATCGTGTGGAGATTCGTGTCCGAGTTACCCGCCGAATCGGTGGCCCGCACGAGGACATAGTACGTCACCCCGGGTCGTAGACCACCGACCTCGATGCTCGTCGCGTTCGTGGTGGCCCGGGGCGTCCCCGTGCCGAGCCCGGACGAATTCTCCGAGATCCAGATCGAGTAGCGGATCGGCAGGGATGGGTCCACGCTCGACTCCGGGGTGTCGGGGTCTGTGGCGGTGAGCCAGGTGATCGACACACGGTCGCCCGACCCACTGTCCACCGCGGTATCAACGCCCTGGAACACGGGGGGTGTGGAGTCGTAGGCATGGGTCGGGGTCGCGGAGAGCACGACCATGTTGCTCTCCCCATTTCCCTTGGAGTCTGCGGCGCGGACCAGGAAGTCGTAGGAAACGCCGTCGGTCAGTCCTGTCACGATCGCAGTGAGGTTCCCCGTCACCACCGCCGGGGTTCCGAAGTCGAACGCGGTCCCCGTGCGGGTCACGAATCCCCGGTATTGAATCGGGAGGGACGGGTCGGAGTTCGACGCGGCGGTGTCCGGGTCCGTTGCGGGGAGCCAGCCGAGGATGACGGTCCCGCCCACGACCCCATCGACGGCGACCACGAGGCCCCCGAACAAGGGGGGCGTGGCGTCCAGCGGGGTCGTCGGGACCGAGGTCCGCTCCGCGAGGTTCGAGTCCTGGTTGCCCCACCGGTCGGTGGCGCGGACCGCGAATCGGTATGAGGTTCCGTCCGTGAGCCCGATGACGTCCTGCGACAAGGACGAGGTCGAGAAGTTCGCGGCCGCGAAGTTGAAGGGAGTCGTCCCTCGCGCCACATACACGGAATACGTCACGGGTGGGCTGGGGTCCGAGGCCGCGGCCCAGCTCAGGCGAACCGCGCCCCCGGTCCCTAGATCCAGGGCTGCCTGGATTCCACCGAACGTCGGAGGCAACCGGTCCGTCCAGACGGATTCCCAGGAGTCTAGGACGGGGGTCACACTCCCGTTCCCCGTGAGCCAGCCCTCGAACACGAGCGCGGGATGGGACGTGGAATCCACGGAGGTCAGGTCGACCGCGCCCCAGGTAAGGTTCTCGAGGCCCGGCAGCGGGGACAGGGTGGCTGCATCGCGAACGGAGACGTTGAGCCATGTGCCGCCGGGGACGAGCGCCGTATGGTTGAACCCGGTCCAATCGATGCCCGAGGGGATCGGGACCGGGACGGAGCGGAGCCAGCCCGTGAGGGGACCGATGGCGGGTCGGATCGCGAGGAAGATCTGGAGGGAACTGCCCCTCGCGTGATAGTAGACCTTCCAGCTCGAATCCGCCTCCACGTGAAGGAACGGGCCCGCCAGAATGCTGCTCTCGTCGGGGGACAGGAGGTCCAGCATGTAACCGAGCTTCGTCCAGGACACCCCGTCGGAGGAGTCCGCCCTCGCGAGGCGGGCTCCCCCCGGATAGATGGCGGAGTAGATCATCTCGAATCGCGAGGCGACGAGCCGTACGGCGGGCTCGATAATCCCGGACTCGTCAATCGACCCAGGCGCGCCCGGGGCGAGGACCCGGCCCTGCTTCGTCCAGGAGATCCCATCGGAGCTGGTCGCAAGGAAGATGCCGGGAGCCGTCGTGGAGCGTTGGCCGACGTACCACATGGAGTACGTCCCGCCCTGCACGAGCAGGGACGGAGCCCACACATACCAGTCATCCATGGACCCCGGAGCTCCGACGTCGAGCACGACGCCCTGCTTCGTCCAAGTCACCCCATCGGCGCTCGTCGCGTGAAGGATCCGGTAGTTCGATCCGTCGAACCCGGAGTACCACATGACGAAGCCGCCTCCGACCTTGAGGACCTCGGGATACGCCGCGTAGAGACTGTCCTGCGGCAGGGAGGGAGCGAGGGCGACGCCCTGCTTCGTCCACGCGACCCCGTTCGTCGAGGTGGCGTAGCCGATCGACGTTCCCCCTCCGTTGTCCCCGAAGTACCACATCTTGTAGGTTCCTTGGTCGAGGACGACGGTCGGACCCCCGAGCTCCGCGGAATCGAAATCGGCGGGCGCTCCTCGACCGAGGACCAGTCCTTGGCGGGTGAGATTGTTCGGGTCCGGTGAGGGGAGCCGAACCACGCCCGCCGAGAGTGCGAGGTTCGAGTATGACCCCACCTTTAGTCTGTCGTTGAAATCATCCCTCCACCCCACGAAGGTCCCCGCGGTGGGGGATGGTCTCCCCCCGTCGAGGTTCGGACGCACAGGGGAATCCGATGGAGAGGAATGCCACGGGAGGCTGGAGAGTAGCAAGACCCCCACGAGTACTACGCCTAAGACGACGCGCATCGTCTCCCCCGGTCCGGGGGACCTAAACCCGGGCCATAAAACTATCGCCTCCCGACCCCGGAAAGCCCGTTTGTCAACCCTATGGCCCGTGTTCCGCGCCAAAGATATTAATAGCGTCTCCCGATATTCGGCCCGACGTCCGACGAAGGTCGGACAGTCAGAAGGGCCAGGATGGGATGGGCATTCCGAGCGCTCAGTCCACGCCTTCCATCGCGGTGATGCCTTGTTTCTGAAAGAAATCGAGATGGAGAACTTCAAGTCGTTCGCGAACAAGGTCCGGGTCCCGTTCCTCACGGGGTTCACGGCGGTGACCGGGCCCAACGGCTCCGGGAAATCGAACATTGCGGACGCGATCCTGTTCGTCCTCGGACCGAAGAGCGCGAAGGCGATCCGGGCGAAGCGTCTCACGGACCTGATCTGGAACGGCGGGAAGGACAAGAAGGCGTCCTCGCACTGCGAGGTCTCCCTCTTTTTCGACAACTCGGACCGGGCGATCCCGATCGAGGCGGACGAGGTGAAGCTCACCCGCTACGTGGCCCTCTCCCCGGCGGTGCAGGACGGCTACAACTCGTACTTCTACGTGAACGATCGGAAGGCGACCTTGGACGAGTTCGACAGCCTCCTCGCCCACGCCCGGATCAGCGCGGAGGGGTACAACCTCGTGCAGCAGGGAGACATCCAGCGGATCGTGCAGATGTCCGACGCGGACCGCAGGCGGGTCCTCGACAACATCGCGGGAATCACGAAGTTCGACGACGACATCGGCCAGGCGGACTCGAAGCGGAAGCAGACGGAGGACAACCTCGGCCGGATCCAGATCATCCTTGAGGAGATCAAGAAGCAGATCCACCAACTGTCCGCGGACCGGGAGGGCGCCCTGAAGTACAAGGAGCTCTCGGGCCGGCTGACCCTCGCGAAGGCCCAGCTCGTATACAAGAACCGGGAGATCATCGAGCAGGAGATCAATTCCACGAAGGAGCAGCTCGCGAAGTACGAGACGGAGCGGGCGAAACTCCAGAAGGAACGTTTGGGACTGCAGGATCAGCTGAAGAGTGCCCAGGCGCGACTGGCCGACCTGGAAGCGAAGATCGCGGAGAGGGGCGGTGCCGAGGCGAAGCAGCTCAAAGAAAAGCTCGACGGCCTGCGCATCGAGCGGGCGCGGGCGACGGACGGGATCGCGACGAGCACGGAAGAGATCCGTAGGCTCAAGGCGGAGATCGCGGACGGGCAGAAGGAGCGGGCGCGCGTCGCGAAGGAGATCGAGGCCATCCAGCGGGACCGAGCGTCCGTGGAGGGGTCTCTCGGGGACCTCACGAAGCAACTGGAGGCCGCGGAGCGGGACCTCAAGACCCTCGACGAGAGCGCATCAAGGTCCGATTCCAAGGTCCTCGTGATCCAAAAAGAGATCATCGCTATGACGAAGCGGGTGGACGAGAGCGAGGAGAAGACGAAGGCCCTCGTCCTCGAAGGCGATCGGGCGAACGAGTCCCTCGAGCGCCTGCGGAACGAGGTCGTCCAACTCGCGGACGTCCTGAAGACGTACCAGCTCGAACTCGACGACGCGGAGTTCCAGCTGAAGGAGCTGAGATCGGGCTCGAAGGCAGCGACGAAGAACCTCGCGAAGCTTCAGGAGGCCTTCTACGCGAAGCGGAAGGAGGAGCAGGAGCTCTCGAAGCAGCAGGGGGAGCTCCAGTCCGCGATCATCGAACTCACCCGCCAATACGCCGGGATGAAGGCGGAGGCGGACGTCGCGGAGAACCTGAAGCGGGGATACTCGACCGCCGTGGCGGGGATCCTCGATGCCCGGGACACGGGGAAGATCAAGGGGATCCACGGGACGATCGCGCAGCTCGGTCACCTCGAGTCGAAGTACGAGACCGCGATCCTCGTGGCCGCGGGGAGCCGGATGCAGGCGATCGTCGTGGACGACGACGCGGTCGCAGCGGCGTGCATCGACTACCTGAAGAAGAGCCGGGCGGGACGGGCGACGTTCCTCCCGCTGAACAAGATGCTCGTGGGTCGGCCCCGCGGCAAGGCGATCCTCGTGGCGAAGGAGTCCGTCGGGTTCGCGATCGACCTGATCCGGTTCGATGAAAAGTACCGGGACGCGTTCTTCTATGTCCTCGGGGACACGATCGTCGTCGAGACCCTGGACCAGGCCCGGAAGTACATGGGCGGGGTCCGGCTCGTGACCCTTGGCGGGGAACTGATCGAGGCGAGCGGCGCGATGATCGGAGGCGACCTCGAGAAGACGCCCCTCCGCTTCGGCGCACCGGACCGGCGGGAGATCGACACGGTCTCCGAGAAGTTGCGAAAGGCGACGGAGGAAAGCGAACGGGTGACCAAGCGGCTCGCCGAACTCCGCAAGGAGGTCGTGGCCCTCGAGACGGAGTTGAAGGACGTGGGCGGCCAGACATCCACGGTGGACGTGAAGGCCTCCGCGCTCGAGACGAAGCGCCGGGAGTTCACGACGAAGGTGACCGCGATCCGCGAGGATCTCGAGGCGAAACAGAAGAAGCTCACGGAGACGGAGAAGACCGCGAAGCGGGTGGACGAAGACCTCGCGCGGTTCCGCAAGGACCTCGACTCGCTGAAGGCCCAACGAGAGACCCGGAAGAGTGCCTTGCTCGAAGCCGCGCCACAGGCGGTCTCCGCCCGCATGAAGGAACTCATGGCGAACCGGACGAAGGCGGGGGACGACGTCACGGCGGCACGCGCGAAGCTCGAGACCCTCGACGCCCAGACGAAAGTCCAGGTCGAACGCCGCGGGGAGTTCGACCAGAGGGTCGACGGCCTGCTGACCCAGAAGGGGGACCACGAGAAGCGGGTGAAGGAATTCGAATCCTCCCTCCAGAAACTCGAGAACGAGATCCGCGGCCTCGAGCGGATGGAGGCGAACATGTCAAAGGAGATGCAGGGCCTCCAGGGAGACCGGGACGCGGCGTACAAGGAGAAGACGGAGGTCGAGGGCGAGATCGACAAGCTCGGGCACAAGCTCGAGACGAAGGAGGATTTCGCCACGAACCTCCAGACGGAGCTGCGGGCCCAAGAGGAGAGCCTCGCGAAGGCGATCGAGGAGCTGAAGTCCCTCGGCCGCGAGATCGCCGGGAAGCTCCCGCCTCTCGACGAGTTGAAGCGGACGATTGGGGACTCCGAGACGCAGATCCAGGCCCTCGGGCCGATCAACATGCGGGCCCTCGACGATTACGATGCCCAGGAGAAGCGGTACGCAGAGCTGACGGACGAGTTCGCCAAGCTCGGTACGCAGCGCCAGGAGCTCATCAACCTGGTCTTGGAGCTCACGGAGAGGAAGAAGGAGGGGCTCGGGACCGTGTTCACCGCGATCAACGAGAACTTCAAGCGGGTGTACAAGGAGATCAGCGAGGGCGGGGAGGCGGAACTCCTGCTGGAGAACGAGAAGGACCCGTTCACGGGGGGCCTCATCATCCACGCGAACCCCTCCCACAAGAAGGTGCTCCGCCTCGAGGCACTCAGCGGCGGCGAGAAGAGCCTCGTGTCGATGGCGTTCATCTTCGCGATCCAGGAGTACGACCCGTCCCCGTTCTACCTCCTCGACGAGATCGACCAGAACCTCGACGCGGTGAACGCGGAGCGGGTCGCGAGGATGATCCGGAGGAACTCGAGCACGGCCCAGTTCGTGCAGATCTCCCTCCGGAAGATTACGCTGAAGGAGGCGGACCACATCCTCGGGGTCACGATGACCCCCGCGGGGCACTCCGACCTCGTGATGCGGGTGAACCTCTCCGACATCGAGGACGAGCGGGCGACGGAGGCGGTGGTCGCGTGAGCGAGGCGTATGAGACGGTGCTGAACCATCTCCTATTCCACAAGGCCCTCATCAGCGAGCACGACGGGGCGGAGCGGATCAGCCGGTACGTGTCCATGCTCGGGGAGATCGACCAGGGGATGCACGTCGCCCTCCGGGACCCCTTCGAGAAGGCGGTCGCGGCCGCCTTCGAGCTCGTGATCGAGAAGCAGCTCGACCCCTGGGATCTGGACCTCGCGCAGTTCACGCGGATGTTCCTGGAGAAGGTCCAGCAGGGCGGGCCCGTGAACTTCGTCACCGCGGGCAAGCTGATCTTCATGGCGTGGTCGATCCTCAAGCTCCAGAGCGACTATGTCCTCGTCAGCGCGACCCCGGTCCCGGAGGAAGCCCCCGCGGACTGGGACTTCGGCGGGCTCCAGGAGCCCGAGGACCTCGACTTCAACGAAGCGGTCCTCGAAGCGGGACGCCTCCCCATCGCGGAGGCGATCCGCCGCTCGGGCGGGCGCGCGGTCACCCTGATGGAGCTCGTGGACGCGTTCGACGAGGCCCGTCGCGAGGCGGAGGTCCAGGTCCAGCTCGCGGCCCTCCGGGCACAAGCCGTGAAGGCGTTCGCCCCGAACTTCCACGACAAGGTCCATGCTGAGGACCTGTCGGAGGACATCGGCCTGACCTGGGGGCGGATCCTCGGGTTCAACGGGAACGCGGTCCCCCTCGGCCACCTCGCATCCCCCCATGACCGCTGGGATCTCATCACCGTCTTCGTCTCCGTCCTGTTCCTCGCGAAGATGGAGAAGGTGAAACTGTGGCAGGCCTCGTACCCGGACGGGGACATCTTCGTCCAGCGGATCGCCTCCGAGGCGTCCCTGCATCCGGAGGAACTTTCGGGGATCCCTGCGGTCGTGCCCGCAGGAGCAGGAAGCCCCGCAACGGCCGCCGCGGCACCGGAGGAATCGCCATGAGCGACGAAAAAGGGATCGTGGAGGCCGCCCTGTTCTCTGCGGGGCGTCCGATCTCGGCGGAGGAACTCGCACAGACCACAGGGGTCGAGCCCGGGAAGGTGCGCGAACACCTGAAGGCCCTGGCGTCCGACTACGGGGGCCGCTCGAGCGCGGTCGAGGTCGCGGCCGTCGGCGGCAAGTGGACGATGCAGATCCGGATGGAGTACACGGACCGGGCGCGCGCGTTCGCGCCGCCGGAGATCGAGCGGGACCTCCTCAAGACCGCGGCCCTCGTCGCGTACCATCAGCCGCTTCTCCAGAGCGACCTCGGGGACATGATCGGCTCCAAGGTGTACGAACACGTGCAGGCCCTCGCGGCTCTGAACCTGATCAACAAGAGGCCGAGCGGGAGAAGCTTCGAGCTGACGACGACCCGCTACTTCGTCGAGTTCTTCGGCATCAAGGCCACGGACCGGGAAGGGATCCGCCGCTTCCTCGCGGAGAAGGCGGGGGTGAAGTTCACCCCGAAGCCATCGCCCCAGAATCGCCCGGACAA
>Ga0209236_1003171_pt1 | contig 10059 bp, 4 predicted proteins | sample GraSoi013_1_40cm_FD_185819 | JGI IMG/M metagenome (GOLD analysis project Ga0209236, IMG submission 185819) | Grasslands soil microbial communities from the Angelo Coastal Reserve, California, USA - Sample 09_27_2013_1_40cm (SPAdes) (version 2) | ecosystem: Environmental > Terrestrial > Soil >... | reverse complement strand
CCCAAGAGCGAGGCCCAGGGCCCTGGCGGCCCCAGCTGTAGATATGGTCTTCCTTGCCGTTTGTGGAAGCGGCGGAACACCAGGTGAGTTAATAACGTCATTAGCCATGCAAAGAGCGCCCCAAACGTGCTCAGTCCAATCATGTAAACGAAAAGAGAATCCTTATAATATTTCGACAGAACCAGCGCCGCGGCCATTCCCCCCGCCGAAGCCAGCACTGCAACCACCGGCATGTTCTTTCTGCTCAATCGGCCAAGCACCGCGGGAAGATACCCGCCTCGCGCCAGGGAAAAAGCCAGCCGCGCCGCGAAGTACAAATTAGCAACGGCACTGGAGAGCGCCGCCGTTAGCACCACGAAATTCATGATATGGCTCGCGGCGGGAATCCCTACGATCTGAAAGACGCGGACAAAAGGACTCTCGACGAGTCCGATCTGCGTCCATGGGATAATGCCAACTACCAGCGCGAGCCCGCCAACGTAAAACAGCACCAGCACGACAAGTGTCCTGCGCAGGGCCTTCGGAACCGCCGCCTTTGGGTCCGCCGCCTCGCCGGCCGTGCTGCCCACAACTTCAATTCCAAAAAAACTGAAAAGCCCCAAGATGATACCTAGCCCGACGCCACTCCACCCATTCGGAAGAAAACCGCCATATGCCGTGTAGTTCGCAAAGCCGACTTTCGGAAATCCCAACCCGCACAACAGGGCAGCCCCCAAGATCAAGAAAGCAACGATGGTCACCACCTTGACCATCGAGAGCCAGTATTCGAATGTTCCAAGACTTCCCACGCTGGTGCAGTTGACGTAGAGAATCACCAATGAGAACAAGCCAATCCAAGTCCACGACGCGGTTGCCGGGAACCAGAACTTGCAATAAATCGATGCGGCCACGACTTCGCTGCCGACTACCACCATCATGCACAGCCAATAAGTCAGGCGAATCGCAAATCCCGCCCACGGATGCAGGTACATCTCCGCGTAGAGTCCGAACGATCCTGCTGCCGGGTGCGCCGCGGCCATCTCCGCCAGCGCCCACATCATCGTCACCGCGATGCAAGCTCCGCCAACAAAACTCAGAATGACCGCAGGCCCTGCCAGCTTCACGGAAATGGCGCTTCCTAGAAAAAGGCCCGTTCCAATGGTGCTTCCCAGGCCGATCATGGCAAGCTGCCCCGGCGTCAGATTGCGCTGCAGACCCGCTTCGCGCTCGATGGCTTCAGCGGGTTCAGGCGCTGCTGGGGGTGCGCCGCCTTGCATTTCCGTTTCGTTCATGGCGAGGCATCGTAACAGAAATTCATTGCCTGTTCCCGGACCTGAACGTCGGGCCAGTGAACGACGCGGCACGACTGACCTCCGGAGCAGTCGCGCTGTTGCATCGCTCTTCCTACAATCAGGGGCGTGGCGCGAACCCAAGCAGAGGGTTCACGGAGGCAGTCATGAAAGCGGTCCTTGCACTGGTCATTATTTACGTCGGGACTTTCTTCCTGGTGATTCAGGGAGCATCACAGAACGCCGTGCAAGCGGCGCCGCAAGGCGCGGCCTCGGTACAGAACAGCGCTGCCTCTCCTCAAGCCCATTCCTCCGTTGACCCGGCGAAAGAAGCGGATATTCGTTCGCTGATGGAGCTGGTCGGCGCGCGCGACCTCGTGCAGGACGGCGCGAACACCGCCATTGAACAGTCCCGGGAAAAACTACTCGCCACCGTGCCCAACAACGACAAGGGCCAGGCGTTTGTGAATGCGTTCGCCGTCAGCTACCAAAAGAAATTCGACGTCGACCAGGTAACGGATCAACTCGTGGCGATTTACGACAAGCACTTTACGGATGACGAAATCAAGGGGTTGCTCCAGTTTTATGGTTCTCCACTAGGTCAAAAGCTCGCCGCAGAGATGCCCAAAGTCGGCCGTGAAACTCAGGCTGCCATCCGCGCGGCCGGCACCAAAGCCGCCAAGGATTCACTGGCGGAATTGAAGCAGCAGAATCCGGAGATTGGACAGTCGGCGCGGCTCGGGAACGGACAGGGCCAAGGCCGCTGGCAGCAGCGCCGGGGACAGCGCGGCGGTCAGGGACAAGCGCCCCAGCAGCAGGCCGCACAAGAGCAAGATCCGCAATAACGCGAATTGAATTCTAAAAAGCGCTTTCCGCCTACTGAAAGCGCTTTTTGATTTTTATATCGATTCCAAACGTTCCGTTCTGATCGCGCAGCCCGACAATAGAGACATTTCGGTCCACGTTGTATTCCACCTGAATGACCTGCTGCTGTGTCGAGCTGACATTCGAAACATAAGTGATCGTGAGGTTGCGGGTAATTTGTTGTTCGACGGTAATGCGCGCCGCAGCGTTTTGTTCCGAGCCTGTCGAACCAACTCCGGCCAGGCCCGGATCAACACGAAAGCGTGTTATTCCAAACAAGCGCTCCAGGCGTCCGCCCAATTGGCTGGAAATCGCCTCCGAGAGAATCGCCGAGGCCCCTGCCGTTCCGCTCTGGGACGTGCCGCCGCTGCGCGCTGTCGCCTCGGAGCTGGTTTGCCCCAGCGCCAGCAAGGTCACGATATCGTTTGCTGGAAGAGGCGGATCGGAACGATACGCCAGCGTGAGCTTGCTGGCTGGACCATTGAAATTCAACGTGATCTCATACTGCTGGATCGTTGTGCTTGCTTCCACGTTCAATACCGGATCAAGCCGGAAGGGGTTGGAGAAGTTTAAGTCTCCCCGCGTAACGCGGTAACGGTTGCCCGCAAAATATAAATCGCCCGATAGGAGATGGATGTGCCCGAGGAGAATCGGATGTTCCCAAGTGCCCCGCACGCGAAGATTTGCGTCAGCCTGTAGTTGTGCGCCGGGCCATTCCATGCGCGCATCGGGCGCCGACAGCGCTTCCATGTCGAACTGCAAATTGCGCAAGTACGGAGAACTGGTGGTGGGGCTGGTGATGCCTTCCTTAGCCGACACCAGCATACCCGCGACTTCTAGACCTTGCGTAAGAGTCACGCGCTCGATCATCACTCTTCCAGAGAGCAGACCCGCCGTCGGCGTGCCGGTCAGTCTCAGTGAGCCTCCCACAAGCCAGCTCATGCCTTCCGGATAACGAATGCGTACGCGATCGGTTCGCACGCTAACGTCGTAGCGAAGCGGACTCTCCGCATAGTTCACGCTGCCGGAAAGACGCAGCGTGCCTCCGCCGGACTCCGCACTCATATTCTCAAAGTACAGGCGTGTCGCATCGAACACCACGTCGCCCATGATGCCGCTGAGTCCGGTTGGAAAATCCTTGGCGCGAGCGAAAGCGTTTTCAATGCGTACCCGGCCGGTGATCCGTGGCCGGTCCAGCGTCCCCTCAAAGGAGGCATTGATTTGCGCGGGACCACGTGCGTCGATATCGGGCACAAAACCGCTGAGAAGTCGCAGGTCCAGAGCTCCATTGAGGCGCAAACCCACGGCGCGGCGCACGGCAAACTGAACTGAACCCGCAATCTGCAAATTGGTGTCCGCTCCTCGCAGCGTAACAGGGTCGATCTCCAAACTGTTTTTTGTCGATCGAAAATGAACCGGCCCGGTGTTTTCCAGCCGCACGTTGGCATAATTCATTGCCAGGCGCGAGAAGTTCGCATCCACAATGATGTTCTCCGGCTGCTTAAGCGAACCATTTATCGAGATGTCGCCATCCGCGTTCGCATGGCCGCTAAACTCTTTCAAGTGGAATGCGGTGAGCAGAAAGGGGTCCAAGTCAATATTTTTGATCGAGACCTTCCCGCTCAACGGATACGGATCGGCAAGTCCGAGCGTGTAGCCGCCGGAAATCTCTCCCGTGGTCATTGCGGAGCCCAATTCCAGACGGGCCGTTCGTCCGTCTGAGGTCAGCTTGCCGTCGAAACTTCCAACAACCACCTGGCCAACTCGGAGGTCCACCACCCGGAAAGCGCCCTCGCCCTGCGGCGTTCTTATCGGGCCATTGGCTCTCAGCCGGAAGCTCACCTGCCCTCCCACCGGAAAGCGCGCCAGCTGCAATTTTTCAAAATTCTCCAAGGGCAGAGCCGCGCCTACGAGGTCCGCGGAAATCGCTTGATCCTGGAAGCGGTAACCTGCCGCTCCCGTGATAATTCCCGCCCCGCGCCCACTTTCTTTTCCGAGCGGGAAGAACCGCAACTCCGCATCCGCGATGCGCGCCTCATCCGGCGAGACGTTCAGTTGCCCGCGGAGGCGATTGAAGGAAAGTCCATACACTCTGCCCTCGGCTAGATCAAAAAGGCCTGTAACGTTGGGCTGCTCCCGCGTGCCTCGCCCGCGAAACTGACCCGTCAATGAGCCCTTCACGGGGAATCCTAGCCCCAACAATTGCTCGAGGCTTTCGGCCGGAACCTTCTCGATATTCGCCTCGGCTGTCCATTCGTTCTGCGGCAGGAAACTCCAATTCGTCAAGGAAACGGTCCCTTCAATATCCCCTGCCATGTCTCCGCTGCGGCCATGTCCATGTTCCAGCGCCAGCTCCGACGGCGAGTAGGTCATGTCACCTTCAAGAAAATCGACGAAGACACCGTCGTATCGCGCGTGCTCTCCACGGAAGTGCCCCTGAAAAGCAGGGCCGCTGGCGGGGCCCACGATCTTGCCATCCCACCGCACGCTCCCCGATATTTGTTTCGCGGCCTCTGCGGAACCAGGCGCAGCTCCTCGCAAGCCGTCAATGAAATCTTTGTGGGTCTCCAGAGCTCCGGTCTCAAACCGCAAATTCATTGCCGAATTGCGCGGGGCAAGTACGCCGTCGATGGTGCCACGCGACGACGGCGTTTCGAACTCGCCCGAATCGATCGTCAGGACGTTGGGATCGTAACGATAGCGGAATTTCCAGGCAGCGCTTACAGGTTGATGGTGTTCCGCCACTTGTTCAGGAGTTTGCCACACGGTATTCGCGGAGATCTCGAAGTGTTGGAAGGGGCCGCTCCACGTTTCCACCGTGTCTGCGGTGATCCGCGCGTCCCAGTGCAGCTCGTTGATGGGGAAGTTTCGATGCTCGATCGATGGCAGAACCGCCGCTAGCTTCACATCTTGCACATGGGTGTCGGCCCGGAATTTCAGCCCGTCGAATCGCATCGTCACACGTCCGGTTACCCTGCCCCCGAAAGCACCAGCAAGAAAATCAGGAACTTCGAGGCCACCGTTGTCGATTCGATAGCTACCACGGCTGGTCAGCCCGGTCGCATGAAAAATTTCATAGGGTAGCGCGATGTCCTGCCCGGAATAACTCCCGTTACCTTTGAACTGGCCGCCAGCGAGCTGGCCTTCCCCCCGTACGTCGACTCGCCCGGTCGGCACCATGGGTTCACGCAAGGTCTCCCGGAAATCCAGCAGATCGACCCAGCCGCGGTACCGGAAATTCCATTGTGGATTCGAGAAACCATTCATTTCCGCCTGGGCATCGAGGTGCGAGTGCCCCGCGCTGAGTACCCCTTGCTCGAGCGTGAAGCCATCATGCCAAAGCGTGAACTTCGCCGTGAGACCCACCGGCAAGGGTTTGTACCGCTTCGAAGTGAACTGCATGGTCTGCCAGTCAAGGTTGCCGAGATACAAGGGATGCTCCAGCGTGCCCCCGGCATCCAGTCCAAACCGCAGCTCTCCCCCATGCACCGTGATCGGTGTCTTTGTATCGTTATAAAGAAGCCACCCGTCAGCAAGTAAAAGACGGCGGATGCGCAATTCGAATAGCGTGTCGCGCAGCGGTTTGTTAATCGAAGCAGGCCGCGGCGGCTCGGGCACGTTTGTGGTGCCATTCTTTTCGACACGGATATGCACGTGGGGTTGTTGGACGACAAGTTCATTCAGAGAAATCCGGCGGCCCCAGAAGGAATCGATTCGCAGGCCGGCCTGCACTTCCTCCGCGGTGAAAAACGGTTCCGTGCCCGCGGGCTCCCTCCCGTGGATCACCAAACCCTTTATGGTGGCCCGCATGGCGAACCAGCGAATAGACAGCGCGCGCAACTCCACTTTGCCGCCCGTCATCCTTTCCAAACGGCTTACTAGCAGCCGGCTTAACAACGGGTTGCCCGCGCCGCTGCCAAAAAAAATTATCACGCCGGTGACGATCAGGAAGATCTTTGCGCCGAGAACCCAGGCGACATGACGCAGCCAGCGCCACTTGCGACGGCGGGTCTCCTGCGTCATTTCGCCGCCCCATCGAGAAGCTTTTCAATGTGCAGGCGCGCCTTGCTCTCTATCAGCCATTGATCGGCCTGGTCATTGATTCCACGCTGTACGAGTGCTTCCTGGATAAGTTCGCGTGCTGCGTCCAGCGGCGGCGGTTCTTCACCCCGAGCTTTCGCCCGCGGCACGACCGATTTCTGATAGAAGTCGTCAATCGTCTTGGGATCAATCTGCACTCCGGGTCGAAAACGCGAATCCAGGTAATTGCTCAAGTAGAGCTGCGCGGCCGCCATTTCCCGCACTTGCGCGTCGCTCAGCCCGCTTTGTTTCTTCCTCGCCTCATACTCCTCCACCGAGTTGAACGATTTCCGCACTCGCTCCACACTGCGCTCGATCTCGGCGTCGGATGGCTGGGGGAAACGCGATACGTTGGCCTCGGTTCGCACGATCCACTGATCGATCAGCCGCTCGAGAATTTGGCTATCCGTTTCCGATTTTCCGTCTAGGAATTGCTGGTAATGGCTGAGTGCCCGGATGTCGCTCAATAGAATGATGTCGTTTTCAACTCGCGCGGCAATACGGTCTACGATCTCCTGTGCGGCCAGCATTTCCGCCACATTCGCCACCAGCAGCGAGAGCAGAAGAACGCGAATCGTCAGCCCGCGCACTAGAAGCTTGACCCCAGATTGAAAAAGACCTGAAAACCGGGGAGTTGTGTGCTTTTCTGGCCTAGTGAACCAACCACGCAGTTCGTGGAATTGCTTGGACACGGAATCGGAATAACAAACGACGGGCGATTCAGCTGATAGCCGAAATCGATTCGAATGGGACCCACCGGCGTCTTATATCTCACGCCCAAACCAATGGTGTGGGCAAAATAGTTGAGTTCGTTTGTGCAGTTGGTGTCGCACGCCGGGATCGTCGGTGAGGTTGGATCGTTCGGATCCTTTAGCACGAGCTTGAAGGTTGGTGCTGGCAGCGTCGCTCGGAGAGAGATCCGTAGCAGTCGGCTGTATACGTTGCCCCCGTCGTAGAAAATGGCGCCACCAAGAGACGTCCCGATGAACGGCAAACGCATCGGAAAGCGGAATTCCTGGTTGAAAATCAGCATCGCCTGGCCGCCGACCGGGAACCCCGTGCAGGCATCGCGCGGTCCCGCTTGGTTGAGCGCGAAGCCGCGCAGCGACGTCCCGCCCCCCGCGAAGAAACGCTCCGGTAGGGGGATGATTGTCGGAGTCGGTCCTGAAGGTGCCGTGCCGGCCACGCACTGCCCCGGTGTGGGCGCCGGGAAGGTCAGCGAAACAGTATCGCGAACTGGCACCAGCAAGCCCAATCGCGTGGAACGCGCGAAACTGAATCGGCGCTTGATCGGGTAGTACGTGGAATTTTGCAGGAAAAATCGCAGAAAGCTTGCGCTGGAACCCAATCGCGTATCGGCATCGCTGAAATCGGCGCTGTTGAAACTACCCTTCGAGGCCTCCGCGGGATTGTCCCGCGAATCGCGGAACCACGTCACTCCGAATTGCGAAACCAGCGTTGGCTGGTTGAAGAGCGGAATTTCCTCGCTCAGAATCTTCAAGTTGGAGACGCCCACGCGCCGAAACGCGTAGCGATACAGCACCGTCGTCAGCGGCGTGACTTGCTCGGTCAATTGCACCGAACCCTCGTAACGGTCCTCCGTAAACGTGTTGATGTCGCGCGTCTTTTCTGCGAACGCCGTCGCTTGAAAGCTAAAATGCGAGTTGGCGAAGGCATTCGGCGCCGAATACCCCAGCAGTGCGCGCCCCTGTAAAGTGCTGCCGCGCAGTTTGAAGGAAAGCGAGTCTCCGCGCCCGGTTAGATTGAGCTTGCTGACCTCAAGAATTCCTCGAGGAGCGGCCTCGATCTGTGCCCCCGTCGGACTCGTTGTGCTGGCGAGCCTTTGCACTTCGAATCCACCGCCGTAGGCCACCGTGTAGCGCTTTGCTTCTTCAACTAGAACGGCAACGTCCTTCTCTGGATTTGTTCCGTTGGGATTCTGAGGCTCGATGGTGACGCGATTGAAAACTCCGAGGTTGTACAGTCGTCGTTGCGATTCCACCACCTCCCCTTCGCGAAGCGGCTCCTTAACCTTGATATGCACCTCTCGATGGATCACTCCCGGTCGCGTGTGCTCGTAGCCGCCGATGAAGATTCGCCGAACGCGCGTTTGCGGGCCCTCCTGGATGTGATACACCAGCCGAACCGCCTCGGCCTGCTCAATCGACGTCTTGGAGTCGTTTTCCTTCAGCGCTTTTTTTTCATTTTCCTGAAAAGAAGTCGCGCTCCCGCTGGCGTCTGCTTTTTGTGCTGTCGGATCAGCAGAAACGCGTTCCGCCGTTGGTGAAAAACGTGCCTCGGGAAATCCTTCGTTAAAATAGAGCGCCAGAATATTGTCCCGGTCGGTCGTTACTCCGAAATCGGAATACGGCTGCCCCCGGGTCGACCCCACAACGCCGAGAAGTTCATCCTCTTTGAAAACATGAATCCCCTCGATCGACAGCGATGCCACGCGTGTCTGCTTCCCTTCCTGGACCACGAAGCGGATAAACAAATCCCCCTCTTTGCCTTTGTAGTTGTCTTCGATCTGTTGCTCGACCTTGGCATCAAGAAATCCGTTCGCCTGATAAAGCGTGCGCATCGACAGCGCGTCGGATTCAACCAGCCTTCGGCTGAACCGTCCCGCTGAACCAAACGCGCCGCCGAAAACCTGCAACCGGCTTCGCAGCAATTCGGTGTCGAAGTATTTATTCCCCGTGATTTCGATCCCGATCAGCTTGTGCCGGTCGCCCCGCTCCGCCGTGTACGTTATGACTTCTTCCGTGCTCTGTGCCGCGCCACGGCTGGATTTCACTTCATGCGTTTCGGTCGTGTAATCCACGCTGGCGTCGAAGTACCCCTGTCGTTCCAGCCGCTCTCGAACATTGCGTTTTCCTTCTTCCAACAGATCTGGGTCAACCGCACCTTCTTGATAGATGGGAATCAGCTTTTTCAGCTCGCCTTCGGAAAACTTCGCGCCCGTTATCGCCATCTTCACACGCGGTCCTTCCGTTACATCGAGGTCGAGAGGAATCGTGTTCTTCGCGGCATCATAGTCGCCTCTTCGCACCGCCGCTCGACCGCTCAGATGTCCCTTCTTCGCCAGGTATTTCCGGATGCGGTCCCTCCCGCGCTGCAGCTTGGCCGACGTAATCACGCCTCCCGTCTTCATTCTCAATCGCGAGAGGATCTCCGCATCGCGATATTCCGTGCCGTTCTTTAATTGGATGCTGCCAACTCGCGCGCGAGGCCCAGGCTTCACGTGCACGACGATGTCCATCTGATGCGTCTCCGCATGCGGCACCGTTTCCGCGGAAACCTCCGCCTGATACAAACCCTCGTCGCGAAGCGTCTCTCGCAGCTTTTCTAACGCCTCGTCCACCGCCGCCCTCCGGTAGGTCTGCCCCAACGCGAGCTGCATCGCCGCTGCTGCCGAGGAATCACTAGGCGGCGCGGTGAGACCCTCGATGCGCACCCGGTTAAAAAACAAATTCTCCCGCACCACGAAATCCAGTCGCACCCCATCCGTTACCGGGGTCACCACCGCTCGCAGATCCGCGTAATCCCCCGTTCGGTAAAGCGCCCGCAAACTTTCCGCGATTTTTTCTCGGTCCAGCGCTTTTCCGGTTTCTACCGCGATTCCAGAAGGCGATTCGGACAAGACTTGGCCATCTTCTTTGACGATTCGAATCGCCACAATCTTCGGTTCTTCTTTCGCGCTGCCTGCCACAGAAGTGTCTTGCGGCGTTTGCCCGCGCGCCGGCGCCGCTCCCGTCAGCAGCGCGAGCGCGACAATCCCTCGCAACCCCATGGTCCAGCTCGATTTCATCTTTCCATTTGCTCAGACGAAGGGTAGCACGGCGGCGTT
>Ga0209236_1003170_pt1 | contig 10059 bp, 11 predicted proteins | sample GraSoi013_1_40cm_FD_185819 | JGI IMG/M metagenome (GOLD analysis project Ga0209236, IMG submission 185819) | Grasslands soil microbial communities from the Angelo Coastal Reserve, California, USA - Sample 09_27_2013_1_40cm (SPAdes) (version 2) | ecosystem: Environmental > Terrestrial > Soil >... | reverse complement strand
AACCGCGAAACGCTTATGCGGGCTACCCAGCATGGCGCGCCGCGGTGTCCGAGGTCTCGGTCGTCATCCCCACGATGAACGAGGAGGCCTCGATTGGGCGGGTCCTCGACGAGGTCCGGAAGGCCCTAGGCAACCGCCTGTTGGAGATCCTCGTCGTCGATACGGATTCCCGGGATCGGACGCGGGAGATCGCGATGGCGAAGGGTGCGCGCGTGGTCCCGGAACCGCGGCGAGGGTACGGCCGCGCGTACAAGACCGGCTTCAGGGAGGCGCGGGGGACGTACATCGCGACCCTCGATGCGGACCTCACGTATCCCGCGGACCGCTTGCCGGACTTCCTCGCCGCCCTCGAGTCCGACCGAGCTGACTTCGTGTCCGGCGATCGGATGTCCCATCTGGGAGGGGAGGCGATGAGCGGCATGCACCGGATCGGGAACGCGATCCTGAACGCGGCATTCCGGCTCCTGTACCGCGCCCGGATCCGCGACTCCCAATCGGGGATGTGGGCCTTCCGGCGGTCGATCCTCCCGCGACTGTACCTCGTCCACGACGGCATGGCGTTCTCCGAGGAACTCAAGATCGAGGCGATCCGCAACGGGTTCCGGTTCCTCGAGATCCCCGTCGACTATCGTGTCCGCGTCGGGGACAAGAAGATTCGAAGCATGAGCGACGCGGTGAAGAATCTGATCTGGCTCGCACGGAAACGGTTCGGCTGGCATCCGACGGCCCGCTGACTACTCCGACAGGATCTCGGCGAGCTTCTGCCACTCCTTCACGAACCGTCGGGCGTCGAAGCTCCCGTCCACGTAGCGGTTGAGCGCCTTGTGGAATCCCGGATCAAGGTCCGACGCGAGGAGCTGCCACGCCTCCCAATGCTCCATCGACTTCCAGATCCAGCCGCCTTCGAGATCGATGTGATGCGGTCCGTGGTCCTCCCACGTGACCCGGACCGTGCCGAACTCCACCGCCAGTTCGTACACGAGCCGCGCGAGGAGGATGGACTCTTCGCTCGGCATCGTAAGCTCCTGACCCTTTCGCAGTCGCGGCGGGTACTGGATGCGCAGGGAGGAGAGTCCTTCCGCGGCAGCGAGCGAGGCGTTCGTCTTGTCCATCGTTAGGAAAAACACGCCTTTGCGGAAGTCGATGCCCCGCAGAAAGGACTTGAACTGGTCACGGATCATCGAGTCCGCGTTCACGATCGTGAGGCCGTCCGGAGACAGGTGGAGTTGCTCCGGGTTCGTCGGCCCGACCACGAGGACGCTGAGGCCCTGGTACCCTTCCGTCCGCTTGAGGGTCGTGATCTCCTGGAGGGCCCGATACCCACGACGGCCCGCGTGCGAGAGCCGACCTCCCTTCTTCATGTTCGCCGCGTTCTCGAGCTCCTTCATCACGACGCCCGGGATCACGAGCAAGATCCAGTTGATGCTCTCCTTGTACGGCCGCACATGGATCCGAGAAAACTCGTCGAGCAGATGCTCCCCGAGGATCGAGGCATACAGGATGTTCGTGTCCACGCCGAGGATCAGGTCCTCGTACTCCGCGAGCCGCCGGGCGGTCGCCGTGAGGCCGATCGGTTCGACGAAGCCCGCACAGAGGAGGGCGGAGTTTAGCCAGTCCAGGTACTCGGGGGAGTCTTCGAGCACCTTGATCCGGAACGTGGTCGGGGTGCCGAGGATTTCGACGAGCGGGAACTCCTCCTTCGACCCGCCGGTCCCGAGGGAGGCGACCGTGATCCGGTCGATGCGCCCCTTGATCGCTCCGAGGGCCAGTTGCATCGCCGGAAATTCCGCGATCTGTCCCTTCTCGAGGAGTTCGCGGAAGCTCACGTCATGCCTCCGCGAGGAGCCGGTCCACCATCCATTTCGTGTCGAAGGCTCGGATGTCCTCGTACGTCTGTCCGAGGTTCACGAACACGATCGGCTTGCCGATCGTCTTGGCCATGGACAGCGCCGCGCCACCCTTCGCGTCCGCGTCGATCTTCGTCAAGATGATTCCGTCGATGCCGACAGCCTCATGGAATTGTTTCGCCTGCTCGATCGCGTCGTTCCCCGCGAGGGCGTCCCCGATGTAGAGGGTGAGGTTCGGTTTCGCGACGCGTTTGATCTTCTTCATCTGGTCCATCAGGTTCTGGTTCGTCTGCATCCGGCCCGCGGTGTCGATCAAGACGACGTCCCGTCCGCGCGCGCGGGCATGCTCGACCGCATCGAACGCGACCGCGGCGGGATCCGCGCCCGCCTTGTGCTTGATCAGTTTGAAGCCGACGGCCTCCGCGTGTTTCTCGAGCTGCTCGATGGCCCCCGCCCGGAACGTGTCCGCGGCGGCGACGACGCACGTGTACCCCTTCTTCTGGATGTGGTAAGCCAGCTTCGCGATTGTCGTCGTCTTGCCCGTGCCGTTCACCCCGACGAACATGACGACGAAGGGCCGGGGCGCCTTTTCGAGGAGTCCGAAGAAGTCCATGGGCGGGAAGGACAAGGCCTGGGTGATCGCATCCCGCAGTGCGGCCTCCACGCCTTTCTCCAGGCCGACGTCCCGGGCGATCCGCTTGCCCTTCAGATCGTCCGCGAGTCGGTCCACGATCTCCTTCGCGACCGGGAAGGCGACGTCCGATTCGAGGAGGGCGATCTCGAGGTCGTACAACACCTCCTCGAGCTTGTCTTCCTTGATCTTCCTGCCCGAGTCCCCGATCGCCGCGGAGGTCACGTCGGCCTCCGCCTCCTTCTTCCAGCCGGCGAGCCGTTCGCGGAGGGCCTTGAACATCTAGTTCCGCTCGCCGGGGGCACCCTTCGTCTGGAGCCGATCGTACAGGTCCTGCACGGCCGCCCCCTGGGCCTCGGCGCGGCGCTGCAGCTCCCCGAGCCGCTGGCCGATCGCGTTCGCGGCGTCCGTGATCGACTTGATCCGCGCATCGAGGCGCTCGATCTGTTGCCCGATGTCGTCGTACACGAGCAGGTCGGACCCAATGGAGACGAACGCCTTGTTCACGTCCTTCGATTCCGCGACGAGGAACGAGTTCGCCCCGACCGGCACGAGGACCTCCGCCCCCTTGCCCGCCTCCCGATATCGGGTGAGGGTCTCCCGGGCCCGCATGTGCTCCTCGAGGGAAATGCGGACGATATCCTGTTGCTGCGCAAGGGCTTCGATCTGCTCGCGGTATTGGTCCAGGACCGCCATGCCCCGCCGCAGGTCCGACTCGCCGAGGCTCATGCGCCCGCCTCCAACGTATACTTCACCGCGTGATTTTCCACTTGGTCCTTCGGGACCTCTTCGACGCCCGTGATCGACACGTATTTACGGGGCACGCCGTGCTGGCTCCCGAGGATCGAGAAGAGTTTCTCGCGGGCGCCCGCCTCGTCCTGTGCTGCCAATTCCTTCGAGAATGGCTGCCAGGAGCGGCCCATGCGGAATCGGCCGCGAATGCGAAACGCCTTCATGGAACGGCGAGTCAGGGGGCCGGGCTACTTAAGAACTTGGGTGAAGAGCGAGTTGCTAAGGAAGGAATGAGTTGTCAGATTGGTGAACTAGGTTGGGTCAACCTTCCTGGCGAGAACTTGCGGTTCGCTCGGTCTCTCCCGCTTCAGAACGGCGCCCAGAATTGCGAGGATGAGCCCGACGACGGACAGCAACGAGCCGACAAGTGCGATGTCTGCGAATGTGCTCGTTTTGGCATAGCGGCCCGGACAATCCACTTCCACATCCTGGAAAAAGCCAGCGCAAAAATTACCATAGTCCGCAACGGCTGACTTCCAGACAGTGAGTCCTATTCCGGCTAGCGCAACTCCCACTAGAAGGACGACTATACCGAAGAGAACAACACCGGCTCGCAATGGACCCTGTCCAATCGGATTCAGGGGTTTCACGGAGATAAGGCTTGTTGTGTGCAATACGGCGGGACGAGGATTCCGAGAGAAGGGGAAGGGCTTCTTCAGACCCCGCGGCGGGAAAGTTTGAGGTCTCGTTAGTCTCGGGTCAACGGGCTTCCGCCAGGGAGGCGCGGAAATGTTCTGTCAGATCCTCGGCGATCTTCCGCGTGATCCCTTTCACGACCATGAGGTCCTTCAGGCTCGCCTTCGCGAAGTCCTCCGCGGTCTCGAAGCCCGCGTCGATCAGAGCCTTCGCGCGCGTCTTCCCGATCCCTTTGATTCGGAAGAGTTCCTGGAAGATGCCCGATGGGAGCGTCTTCGCGGCTTCGAGTTCTAAGATGCGCCGTTGAATCCCTTCGTCCCCCGGACTCCGCTTGAGCGCCTCCGTGTAGGCTCGCAAGGCGTCATCGTCCCGGCCCATCTTCACGAGCACGTCGCCCTGGGCCGCCCACGCCTCTTCGTCGTCCGGATAGAGCTGCGTGAGATGGTCGTACGCATCGAGTGCGCCTTCGAGGTCGCCTTCGGCCAGCAGGATGTTCCCGCGGTTCAGAAGGGCGGAGGCATTGTTCGGTTGCACGCCGAGGACCAGATCGAGGCAGTTCACCGCTTCCTGCGGCTTGCCGCTCCTCCGGTACGCGACTGCCTTGCCGATCAGCGCGTTCACGTTGCTCGGCTCGACTTCGAGGATGTCGTCGAACAGGTTCAGCGCTTGCGCGTAGTTGCCGCTCGCACTCGCGATCAGGGCGCGGCTCAACAGGCCCGGCACGTCGACGCGAACCTCCTCGATCTTCTGACGGAGGTTGTCGTCCCCGGGATCGATGGCCGCGGCCTGCTCGTACGCGGCGAGGGCCTCTGGGCGTCGGCCGAGGTTCGTGAGTGCATCCCCCTTCATCTGGAGGGCAGACGATTCGTTCGGTCTCTGGCGGAGCAGCTCGCCCACCGTCTCGAGGCACTCGCGCCAGCGACGTTCATCGGCGTGGAGCCGGACGAGGGCCCGGAGGGCGGCCACGTTTCGGGCATCCTTTGTGACGAGCCGCTTGTACACGTCAATGGCCTCGGGCTTGCGATTGAGCCGGACGAGGCAGGTCGCGCGACCTTCCTGGGATGGGACGTGTCCGGGATCGAGGCGGAGCGCCTCGTCGTAGGTCGCGAGGGCGTCTGCGTACGTGCCGGCGGCCACAAGGGCCCCGGCCTTCGTGGCGAGGCTGGCCGCGGTGTCGGGCTGCCGGACGACGGGACGGGGAGTGGGTTTCGGGGTCTCGACCCGAGGAGGCGGGGCGGGGACCGGTGGCCCGCGGACGGGAGGCGGGGGAGCCTCCGGTTCGGCGGCCGGGCTGGTCGCCGCCGTGATGTTGAAGATGTCCGGATTCGGGACCGGATCCGGATTGGGATCCGGAGTCTGCAAGCTCCCGTCGTAGACTCGCTCGCTCTCGTCGACGTCCGTGGCGACGGACAAGCTGCCCCCCTTCGTTCGGTCCCGGATCGGGCGGAGGACGATCCACCAGGCCACCTGCGTTCCTCCATAGAGGAACAGGAGGAAGGGGACCGTGGAAAACAAGGTGGGCATGACGCCTTTCTCGAGGACGAACGTGAGGTACGTCGTAATGTTGAGTTCGTTTCGGAAGACGAGGGACCAGGTCGCGGAGGCTTGCCACATGATGGGTTCGACGTCCAACGTGTCACCCTTCGACGCGTTCAAGTCCGCGACCGCCAGGGTCACGTTGTCCCGGAGCAGGGTGACCGACGCATGTCCGATTGTCACAAAGACGGTCGCATGCGTGACGAAGGAAAAGCCGAGCGGGTCGGGGCTCGTGAACGTCACCGCCTCCTGGTTACCCGGGGCCAGGGGGACGACCTGCTGGGCATCGGAGAACAGGGAGGCCGTCAGGGACGGCGTCACGGCGAGGAGCAGGACCACCGCGAGGCCGATCGCGAAGCCGGCCGTCCGGATCGCGCGGGCCATGGAGGACTTCGCCATCAGGTACCGCTGCCCGTCCCGTTGCGCGTGTCGGATCTCCAGGTTCCGCAGGAACAGTCCGACGACCGCGGTGACGAATCCCATGATCAGGGCGACTTCGATGATCCCGTTCACCGGGAGGAACAACGGCTTGAGGCTCGCACCCTGCGTCTCCATTCGGGCGACGATGAGGAGGATGCTGAGACCGATGATGCCCGCGAAGAGCGCTTTGCGGATCCGGCGGATTCGCAGGAGACGGTCCGTTCCCTGGAGTCGATCGTAGTACCCCGACATGGGCGACTAGGCCTCTGGCACGACTGTAGCGAGTCCCCTGGCCGCGAGGAAGATGGCCAGGTACTGCGGTACGTCATTTACTCCAGGAGCCAAGTTAAACCCTACGCCTCGAATCTCCAGCGTGATTTTATTCTTGAGAGTTACGCGGGCATCGTCGTCGGTCCACGTCCGGGGGACGGCATCGCGGAGCGGACGAAAATCGTCAATCGCATCCCGGGACAGGGGCACGACCTGCAATCCGGTCTTGCCATGCAGCGACGAAGGCATCCGGATGAGCCGCTTGATGTCCGAGGTGACCGGTTCATCCGTCTCCCCCCGCTGGACGATTCCCTCGAGGGAGACGCCTCCGCGCTCGTCGATTCGCACGGGCTGCAGTTCCTTGACGAGCCGGATGATCAGGTCCCGGTTCCGATCGGATAAGGCCTCGATCTGTCCCTCCCGCAATCGGTCGACGCCTCGGATGACGCGGGGCTTCGTCGCGCGCGGTTTGAACAGGTTCTCGTACAGATTCGCGGCGTCCGACTCACTCACGCCTTCGAAGGACGCTAGGAATTTGATCGCTTCCCGCCAGGCTGTTTATGCCTCGCATGATCTTGCCCCGCCAGCCCGGGTCCTCTTTCGTCGGCGCGACGACCCGCGTCTTCACGCGGGTGTGGCCCTGGAAGTCCTTCTTGTCGAACGCGGATTCCCGAAACACGGAATCGACCTCGAGGCCCTTGCCGGTGATGAAGTCGACGATCTCGCGGCGTTCGTGGGAGCCGAGCGGCCAGACGCGCTCATCGAACACGTGGATGTGGTAACCCCGCCCGCCGGAGAACACGAGGCGCATCGCCTTTTCCTCGAACCCGAAGTCCGACCGCAGGAAGTCATCGTACAGGTGGATGATCTTCAAACGGATCGCCTCGAGCATCTCCGGATACGACATCTTGGCGGCGTTCGGCAGGTGGTCCGCGTCGAGATCGAAGATCAGGTCGGCCCCGAGCCATCCCTTCTCCTCCATCGTCGGGGCGTTCGGGTTTTCGTAGTACGCGCTCGAATAGTAGGCGTGGGTCGGCACTCGGGACGCGAGGAAATCCTTCAGTTCCTCCTCTTTCGAGAAGCCGAGGTGCCGCTGCACGATTCCCGGAGTCCAGAACATGAATCCGAACTCCCTCCGGCCAAAGCGGTCCGGAAGGGTGGGTTTCATAGTGTCGTAATAGCGATGGAACTGGTCCCGAAGAAAGCGCGTGGTGGCCTCCTTCGCGGAGTCTGGGACGGCCATCACGTTGGCCATCAGGGCCATGGCCTTAAGGGTTGGCGGCGGGTACGCGGAGCAGGCCGATCAACGTGCTAGGCATCCCGCGAATTCGCGGCGGAGTCTCGGGTGGCGGATGAGGCGGATCCTGGCCTGGTCGGAGATGTTCGCTCTCTTCGCCCTCCTGTATGTCGGGATTCCGTGGGCCGGACTGACGGTCGACAGGTTCCTTGGAATACCGGCGTGGCCCTCGCCCGCTCGATGGATCGGGATGGTCCTCCTGGTCCTCGGCATCGCCGGTCTCGCATGGTGCTTCGCGCTCTTCGCGGGCATCGGCCGCGGAACACCGAATCCGACGATGCCCCCGACGGCCCTCGTCACCGTGGGCCCGTACGCGTGGACTCGGAACCCGATCGCCTTGTCCCATGCCGCGGCACTGTTCGGACTCTCCCTTTTCCTCGGCTCAGTGTCCGCCGCGGTGATCGTCCTCCTCCTGGCGATCCCGGTGCACGTCGCCATGGTCCACGAGGAGGGGACCCTCGAGGCACGGTTCGGGGATACGTACCGGGCATACCGTGCCGCGGTCCCGCGGTGGATTCCGCGTCCGCGCAACCGTCAAAGCTGAACCGACACGCTCGCGCTCGCGTTCGGGCCTGGAACGGTGGACCGGAGTGTTTCGAGGTGCACGACCTGGACGGGTGCTCCCGCGAGTTGCTGCACGAGGCCGTCCACGTGGCCCTCCCCGACAACGGCGACGACATCTCCTTTCGACTCGGCGAGCTGACGGATCGAACGGCCCATCGCCGCGTCCCGTTCGTCGATCAGGATCCTCTTCGCGGTCGGCAACTCCCGCGCGAATTCCTGGAGGAAGGCGGGCTCGTCTCGATAGAACCGTTGCAATTCGGCCTCGACTCTCTCCTTGCGGGTAAACAGACCGCCGACGGCGGAGACTAGGAGCCGAACGCGCTCCCGGAGAGACATGTCGTGCCACACGCGCCGGAGGATCGCCCGGGAATCTTGGTCGATGAGGGCGATCTCGCTCCCGATCTCCTCCGCCGCAAGTGCGGCCGCGATCATCTCGTCGCCGACCTCGACGCCATACTGGCGGGCGATTCGGATCTGGAATTGCGCGAACAGCGCGAGCGGGGAAATGCCGTGGGCCCGGGGGGTCCGGCTGCGAAGGGCGTGGTATCGGATCGGATCCAGCTCGAGCGCCACCACCTTGGGATGGCGGGCGAGGATCTCGGATCGGATTGATCGGCCGATGTCGAACACGTGCCCGACCCCGAGGAGGGTGATCATTCGACTAACTCAAAGGGCGGCTGCGCTTAATCCTTTCCCAGGCGCTGGCTAGAGTCGATTGCTAAACGTAACTTTCATCGGAGTCGGAGAGATCGGGTCTGGCTGAGGACTCTGAGGTCGATGGCGGCCATTCCGACTCCCGAAGTGGCAGGAACCGAGCGGCAGCGAGCGAGGGTGACGACGATCGTCTTCTTCATCATCGGCTTGAGCGTCATCCTCTCCTACGAGTGGGGTGCCCCGACGCCGTCGTTCCGGAACGACGCGCCGAGCATCATCTTCTTCGCAATCCTTGTCGCGGCAATCGTCTACATCGCGAGCCGAGTGTCGACCCTCGGACTCCATCGCCCGCGATCATGCACCTCGTGCGGCCGACGGATCCCGTTTGATGCGCTCTTCTGTCCGTATTGCGGATACCAATTCCCGCGATGACCGCGGGCCACCGCCCTACCTCGACGTGCGCTCCCGCACGACCCGTCCGTACATTCGGACGATTTCGTCCGCACGGACGCGGCCCTGCCGCAGCGTCCGGCGTTCCGTGCGGATATGGTGAACGACGGCCCGATCCCTTCCGAGATCGACGATCTCGCCGATCTCGAATTCCTCGTCGGCGGCCGCGAGCACCTCGTGAGGAACGGTCCGGTTGCCCTTGTTCACGGAGAACTTCACCCGGACCTGGTCGATGCGCTTCGCCCAGACGGTGTCGATCGATTTCGCCGGCGCGCCATCGACTCGACGGCCTTGCGATTCGATAGCCGTGACCGAGATCCGAGTATCGCCCAGGTCGAGCTCCTCTCCCACGGTCACATCTTCGTCCGGGGCGAACTCGAGGGAGGTCTTCTCGGAGCGATCGAGCCAAGACACGACCAACGGCACGGAAATCGGTTTCGGCTCGCGGGTGACCACGTTCGAGATGGCGTCGCATTTCGAACACCGAACGACGCCCTCGAAGACGATCTCGTCCTTCCCGCCGATCTTGCCTCGGAGGACGCGGTGCGGCACGACCTCGCCGCATCTCGGGCACTTGAGGACCAGGGCGCTTGGCGCGGCCATCGTCGATGTCGAACGCGGCGGATGCCCTAAGGATTTGCGTTCGCGGCCACTCCCGCGTCGGGGCGTTTATTGATTCCAATAACGAAACGCTTATGGTTCCGGCGAATGCGTGGACAGCGGCTTTGCGCGACCTTGTAGGGGTTCCTCCCGAGACGGAAACAGAGGCATTGTTGAGGGAAAACAATGAACTGCTCAAGCAGCTGATAGTCGAAGTCAGAAAGATTCTCAGAGAGATGGAGACCATGAACGAAATGACGCGGAGAAGGCTCCCCTACAAATGGATCCCCGGCGAATCCAATCAGGATGACAAGAACATGTGATTCTGGGCGCGATGCGCCAACGTCCCTTACCAAAACAGC
>Ga0209236_1003169_pt1 | contig 10060 bp, 7 predicted proteins | sample GraSoi013_1_40cm_FD_185819 | JGI IMG/M metagenome (GOLD analysis project Ga0209236, IMG submission 185819) | Grasslands soil microbial communities from the Angelo Coastal Reserve, California, USA - Sample 09_27_2013_1_40cm (SPAdes) (version 2) | ecosystem: Environmental > Terrestrial > Soil >... | reverse complement strand
AATCGCTGACGCCGCGGCCCAGGGGCCGAGTTACCGGCAGGCGGCGGCCAACGAGCGGGCGGCCGCGGCGGTATTTCGCGCCAAGCTCGGGACCTACCTGCCGAAGGCCACGCTGTCGTTCGCGCGCCCGTTCGCCCGGCAGGACTACTACACCCTCGTCCGGGAGCACGCGGGACTCGATCTCACCCGGGCGACCGACGCCGACCTGCGCGCGGTGCTGAAGCGGCACGACGCCGCCGATGCCGATCAGCTCGCCGGCGCGAAGCTCGTCGACGAGGTATTCAAGACCTGCGTCGAGCCGAAGCTGGTGCAGCCGACCTTCGTCTTCGATTATCCCATCGCGCTGTCGCCGCTCGCCAAGCCCAAGCGCGACGATCCGGCCAAAGTCGAGCGTTGGGAACTGTTCGTCCTGCACCGTGAGCTCGCCAATGCGTTCAGCGAACTCAACGACCCCGATGAGCAGCGCCGCCGCTTCGAGCAGCAGGCCGCCCTGCGGGCCGCCGGCGACGCCGAAGCGCACCAGGTGGATGAGGATTACCTGCGCGCGCTCGAGTACGGGATGCCGCCCGCCGGCGGCGTCGGACTGGGCGTCGACCGGCTGTTGATGGTGCTGGCGGACCAGTCGAACATCCGCGAGGTGATCCTCTTTCCCATGCTGCGGCCCCAATGAGCGACCTGCTCGAGCGGCTCCCCGCGATTCTCGCCGGGGCGGGCGCCGTCGCCCTCGCCGCCTTTGCCTGGTGGCAATGGCCGACACGCCTCGAAGCGACGGTGGCGCTGCGATACCTCAAGAGCCGCCGCTCGTCGCGGCTGCTGTCGCTCATCACCGTCATCGCCGTCGGCGGCGTGACCGTGGGGGTGACGGCGTTGGTGCTGGTGCTCGGCGCGATGAACGGCCTCCAGGCCGACCTGCGCGACAAGATTCTCGTAGCGAACCCGCACCTGCGCGTCCTCACCTATGGCGAAGGCCTGCGGCTCGACGACTGGCGGCGGGCGCTCGATTCGGTGCGCCACACGCCTGGGGTCGAGGCGGCCGCGCCGTTCGTGCTCACCCAGGGGCTGCTGTCGGCGGGCCACGACTACGCCGAGGGCGTGGTGGTGCTGGGGATGGATCCCGACACCGGCAGTCGCTCGGTCACGACCCTGGCGACGCACTTCACCAAGGGCGACCTGCGGTTCCGCACCACCCGGCCCGATGTGGAGGGCGGGATCGCCCTCGGCACCCGGCTGGCGGCGAAGCTGTCGGCGTTCCCGGGCGACGTGGTCACCCTGATCTCCCCCGCCGGCTCCAAGTTCAACGCCAGCCTCGGCGCGTTCGTCCCCAAGTTCCACCGCTACGAGGTCACGGGGATCTTCGACACCGGGATGTACATCTACGACGACAGCTACATCGCGATGGCGCGCCACTCCGCCCAGGAGTTCGCGGGGCTCGACACCGCTGTCACCGGGATCGAAGTGCGGCTCACCGACCCGTGGGCCGCGAAGCAACTCGGCCAGCGGCTCGAGGCGCGCCTCGGCTACCCGTACCGGGCGATGGACTGGCAGTCGCAAAACGCCTCGCTGTTCTCGGCGCTCAAGCTCGAGAAGCTCGTGATGGGCGTCATCGTGTTCCTGATCTGCGTCGTGGCGGCCTTCAACGTCGTCGGCACGCTCACGATGGTCGTGCGCGACAAGACCCGGGAGATCGGCATCCTCCTGGCGATGGGGATGCGCCGGGACTCGATCCGCCGCATCTTCCTCTCCCAGGGGATGCTCATCGGCCTCACCGGGACGGCGATCGGGACCGTGCTCGCCCTGGTGGGCGGCGGCATGGTGAGCCGCGGACACTGGATTCACATCGATCCGTCCGTGTATTTCGTCGACCATCTGCCCATGCACTCGCAGTCGACGGACGTGCTCATCGTGGTGGTGGCGAGCCTGCTCATCTCGGCCCTCGCGCCCTTGTACCCTTCGCTCCGGGCCGCCCGGCTCGACCCCGTGCCGGCGATCCGCTACGAATGAACGCGCTCATCGAAGCGCGCGGGCTTTGGAAGGTGTTCCGCGGCGGCGACGAACGGCCGCTCGAGGTGCTACGCGGGGTGGACGTGGATGTGCACCGCGGCGAGGTGCTCGCGGTGGTGGGGGCGTCGGGCGCGGGGAAAAGCACCCTGCTGCACCTGCTCGGCGCCCTCGATCGCGCCAGCAGCGGGGACGTCTGGCTGGACGGCAGCCGCTACGCTGATCTGGACGCGATCGCGCTGGCCGAGCTCCGCAACCGCAAGCTGGGGTTCGTCTTTCAGTTCCACCACCTGTTGCGGGAGTTCTCGGCCCTGGAGAACGTGATGATGCCGCTGCGGATCGCCGGAGCGGGGGAGCGCGAAGCCCGCTCCCGGGCCGAGGAGGTGCTGTCGGTGGTGGGACTCGCGGGTCGCATGACGCACCGGCCGGCGGAGCTGTCGGGCGGCGAGCAGCAGCGCTGCGCCGTGGCGCGGGCGCTGGTGCACGATCCCAGTCTGGTGCTGGCCGACGAGCCGTCCGGGAACCTCGACCACGCCAACGCCGATCGGCTGCACGAGTTGTTTTTCCGGCTAGCGCGCGAGTACGAGACGGCGGTCGTGGTCGTCACCCACAACCGGCAGCTCGCGGGGCGCGCCGACCGCATCCAATGGCTGGAGGACGGCCGGCTCACCGCCGTGAGCTCCGTGGACGCGATTCCCTGATGCTGTGCGATAACTGCAAGGAGCGCGAGGCGATCATCAACCTGACCCAGGTGGAGCACGACTCCAAGGTCACGCTCCACCTCTGTGAGTCGTGCGCTCAGCAGAAGGGCGTCGAGACCGGCGGCTCCGTGCTCAAATCACCGCTCGGCGGCTTCATCACCGCGTTGAACAAGGGCGGGACCGGGCTGCTCCCGTCTCCCGCCGATGGGTTGCGCTGCCCGTCGTGCGGCGCGACGCTCAAGGACTTCCGGGAATCGGGCCGGCTGGGCTGCGCCCAGTGCTACGACGCGTTCACCCCCCACCTGCGGGACCTGCTGCGCCGCTTGCACGGCTCCAGCCAGCACGTCGGCGAGCGCTACGAGTCGCCCGGAGAGCAGGCGGACCCGCGCCATCAGTTACTCGATCTCAAGGATCAACTGCGCCGCGCGGTGGAGTCGGAGAACTTCGAGCTGGCCGCGGAGCTGCGCGACCGCATCCGGGTGCTGGAATGATGGACCTTTCGCTGCTGCCCGACGGCGGCATGAGCTGGCTCGACGCCTCGGGACCGGCTGCGCCGGTCGTCCTGTCCACGCGCATCCGCCTCGCCCGCAACCTCCAGGGCTACCCGTTCGGCCAGCGGGCGCGCGACGGGGACCGGGCGGCAGTCCTGGCCCGGGTGACCGAAGCCGCGCAGGCCAGCGACCACCTGCGCAGCGCGACCTTCTTCCATGTGGATCAGCTGGAGCGGCTCGATCGCCAGCTCCTTCACGAACGCCACCTCGTCAGCAAGGAGTTGGCGGCGCTGGACCGCGAGTCGCGCCCCCGGCCCGGCTCGGCGCTAGTGATCCAGAGCCCGGTGGGGGTGATGGTAAATGAAGAGGATCATCTGCGGCTCCAGGGGATGTGGTCGGGCTTCGCGCTGGAAGAGGCGTATGCCGCGCTGGAAGCGATAGATAGCGAACTGGGCCGGCTGCTGCCGTTCGCGTTCCACCCAGAATTTGGCTATCTTACTTCGTGCCCGACCAATGCTGGGACGGGACTCCGGGCGAGTGTGCTTATCCACTTGCCCGGCTTGGTCTTGACGAAGGAAATCGGCAAAGTGCTGCAGGGGCTCACGCAGGTGGGGCTGACGTTTCGGGGGCTGTACGGGGAGGGCAGCGAGGTCGTCGGGAACTTCTTTCAGTTATCTAATCAGACGACCCTGGGGAAGTCCGAGGAGGAGCTGCTCGACCATCTCGGCAAGATCGTGCGGCAGGTGTTGGAATACGAGCAGCAGGCGCGGGACGTGATTCTCAAGAGCGCGCGCACGGAGGTGCAGGACAAGGTGTGGCGCGCCTATGGGTTACTGCGGCACGCGCGCCGGCTGTCGTTCGAGGAGACGATGAATCTGCTCTCCGGTGTTCGCTTGGGCGTCGGGTTGAATCTGATCACCGGGCTGAGTGTATATACCCTCAACAAGCTGCTGATCCACACGCAGCCCGCGCATCTGGCGGTGCTCGAAGGACGGCAACCCAGCGATCCGGAGCTGCCCGCGGTGCGCGCGAGCTACGTGCGGAAGCTGCTGGACTCGGAGTCGAACTGAGGCGGGCGGGGAGATGAACGGCTACAACTTCACGGATCGGGTGCGGAAAGTCCTGCAGATGGCGCGGGAAGAAGCCGCCCGTCTGCACCACGAGTACGTCGGCACCGAGCACATCCTGCTCGGCTTGATCCGCGAAGGCGAGGGCGTCGCCGCCGCGGTCCTCACGAATCTCAACGTCGACCTCGAAGACATCCAGCAGAAGATCGAGGAGACCGTGAAAAAGGGGAAAGCGGCCGCGGCCGCCGGTCCCGACCTGCCGTACACCTCCCGCGCGAAGAAGGTGCTGGAGCTCGCCATGAGCGAGGCCCGCGAGCTCAACCACTCGTACGTCGGCACCGAGCACCTGCTGCTGGGCCTGCTGCGCGAGGAGAAGGGCATTGCGGCCCAGGTGCTGACCGACGCCGGCGTGAACCTCGAGCAGGCGCGGGCCGAGACGCTGCGGCTCTTGGGCAGCGAGATGCCGTCGACCGCGCCGGCGGGCGGGGCGACCGCGCAGCCCGCGGCCCCCAAGAGCGAGAAGAAATCCAAGACGCCCGCGCTCGACCACTTCTGCCGCGATCTGACGCAGCTGGCGGCTGAAGGGTCGCTCGATCCCACCATCGGGCGCCAGAAGGAGATCGAGCGGGTGATGGAGATCCTCTCCCGCCGTAAGAAGAACAACCCGGTGCTGATCGGCGAGCCGGGGGTGGGCAAGACGGCCATCGTCGAGGGGTTGGCGCAGCTGATCGCGACCGGGCAGTGCCCCGACGCGCTCAAGGATCACCGCGTGCTCGCCCTGGATATGGCGGCGGTAATCGCAGGCACCAAGTACCGCGGCCAGTTCGAGGAGCGGCTCAAGGCGGTCATCAACGAGATCGCGCAGAACCGCAACATCATCCTGTTCATCGACGAGCTACACACCCTGGTAGGCGCGGGGGCGGCCGAGGGCGCGGTGGACGCGTCCAACATGCTGAAGCCCGCGCTAGCCCGCGGCGAGCTGCAGTGCGTGGGCGCGTCGACCCTCAACGAGTATCGCAAGTACATCGAGAAGGACGGCGCGCTGGAGCGGCGCTTCCAGACGGTGATCGTCGATCCGCCGACGGTGGACGAGACGATCGAGATCCTCAAGGGGCTGCGCAAGCGCTACGAGGACCACCATCGGGTGGTCATCCCCGACGCGACGCTCGAAGCGGCCGCGAAGCTCTCCGAGCGCTACATCACCGATCGGTTCCTCCCCGACAAGGCGATCGACGTGATCGACGAGGCGGGGGCGCGGGCGCGGCTGGCGACGCAGGTGCCGCCGCCCGAAGTCGCCGAGCTCAAGGGGCGGCTGGAAAAGATCAACGGCGACAAGGAAGCCGCCGTGCGCGATCAGAACTTCGAGCGCGCCGCGTCGTTGCGCGACGCCGAGCGGGAGCTGCAGAGCGACATCCGCCGCAAGCAGGAAGACTGGGAGCGCGAGCGCCAGACCCGCCGGCCGACGATCGACGAGGAGAACGTCGCGTTCATCGTGTCGCGCTGGACCGGGATCCCGGTGACGCGGCTCCAGGAGGCGGAGACGGCGCGGCTGCTGCGCATGGAAGAGGAGATCCACCAGTTCGTCGTCGGCCAGGAAGAGGCGATCGCGGTGATCTCGCGGGCGATCCGGCGCAGCCGCGCGGGGCTCAAGGATCCCAAGCGGCCGATCGGCTCGTTCGTGTTCTCGGGGCCCACGGGGGTCGGGAAGACCGAGCTGGCGCGCGCGCTGGCCCGGTTCCTGTTCGCCGACGCCAACGCCCTGATTCGCGTCGACATGTCGGAGTACATGGAGAAGTTCTCCGTGAGTCGGCTGATCGGGGCGCCGCCGGGCTACGTCGGCTACGAGGACTCCGGCACGCTCACCAAAGCGGTGCGGCGCAAGCCGTACTCGGTCGTGCTGCTCGACGAGATCGAGAAGGCGCACCCGGACGTCTTCAACATCCTGCTGCAGGTGCTCGACGAGGGTCACCTGACGGACAACTACGGGCGCATGATCGACTTCAAGAACACCGTCGTGATCATGACGTCGAACGTAGGCGCCCGCGACATGGTGAAGGGGAAGAGCCTCGGCTTCGCGCAGCCCGACAGTCGGGCCTCGTTCGAGCGCATGGCCGAGAAGGTCAAGGACGAGATCAACAAGACCTTCAACCCCGAGTTCCTGAACCGGCTGGACGACACGATTGTCTTCCACCCGCTCACGCGCGAGCACATCGGGCTGATCGTGGCGATCATCCTGCGCGACGTGCAGAAACGCCTGGGCGACGAGGAGCTCACCCTCCGCCTCACCCCCGCGGCCACGGACTTCCTCGTGGACCACGGGTACGACGAGCACTTCGGCGCCCGGCCGCTGAAGCGGGCGATCCAGAAGTACGTCGAGGACCCGCTCTCGGAGAAGATCCTGGTCGGCGAGTTCGCGCGCGGCGACGAGGTCGAGGTAGACGTGGCGCCGGACAAGGAGCGCCTCGCCTTCCGCGCCCTCTCCGGCTCGAAGGCGTGACCCGCCGGCCGCTCGCTTCCGTCCTCCTGTTGTGCGCCGTCGCCCTCGCCCCGCGCCCCGCCCGGGCGCAAGGCGAAGGCGGCGGCCGGTTGCCCGATTCCATCGCCGTCGTCGGCGTCCGCCGCGTCTCCCGCCAGACGGTGCTGCTCACCGCCGGCCTCGTGCCGGGCCGCACCGCCAACTACCGCGACATCCAGCACGCCATCCAGGCGCTGTACGCCTCAGGGCAGTTCGACGACATCCGCATCGACCAGGACACGGCCGGCCCCGGCGTCTTGATTATTCAGGTCAAGGAGCGGCCCGTCGTCGCGCATTGGACGGTGCGCGGGGTGAACCGGCTGAGCGAGCACACGGTCCGCGACCGCGCGCAGGTGATCACGGGCCGCCCGATCGATCCCGCGCAGGTGGAGCGCGCGCGGGGCCGCATCGACTCGCTCTACAAGGCCGAGGGGTACTACCTCGCGCGCGTGCGCGCGCTGCGCGTGTACGACGCCGATTCCGGGAGCGTCCGCGTGATCTTCGACGTGGAGGAGGGCCGGCGCGTGGCGATCGCGCGGATCGACTTCCAGGGCAACACGCGGTTCCCGGACAAGGTGCTCGCCAAGCAGATGAAGACGCGCCCCGAAGGGTTCTGGTGGTGGCGCGACGGCGAGTACGACGAAGAGCAGTTGCGCGCCGATCTGCAGGAGCGGCTCCCCAAGTTCTACGGCGAGCGCGGGTACGTCGACTTCCAGGTCCTCAACGACTCGCTCGTCGTCAACGACTCGACGGGGAAGGCGACGCTGCTGGTGCAGGTGAGCGAGGGCGATCCGTACCGCATCGGCACGGTCGCGATCGTGGGCAACCGGCGCTTCTCCACCGAGCAACTGGAGCTGTTCAATCCGTTCCAGGCCGATTCGGGGAAGCGGCGCGTGCCGCCGTTCAACCAGGAGAAGTGGGACGACGCCACGACCAAGCTCAAGACCCTCTACTACAACAACGGCTACATCTACGCGCAGGTGAGCAACGACGTCATCCGCCGTACCGGCCCCGACGGCAAGCCGATTGTGGACCTGCGCTGGGTGATCACCGAGGGCCAGCCGGCCATCGTCAACCTGGTGGAGATCCGCGGCAACGACGTGACCCACGAGCGCGTGATCCGCGACGCCATCGTGGTGATTCCCGGGGACGTCTTCCGCCAGGATGCGCTGATCCGCTCGTACCAGAACGTCTCCAACCTCGGCTTCTTCCAGCAGCCGCTGCCGCCGCCGGACACCCGCCCCGCCAACGACCAGGGCGACGTGGACGTGATCTTCCGCGTCACCGAGAAGCGCACCGGCAACGTCAACTTCGGCGCCTCGGTGGGGCAGGGGGTCGGCGTGGGCGGCTTCTTGGGGCTCGACGAGCCCAACCTCTTCGGGCAGGGCAAGCGCGGCCACTTCCAGTGGCAGTTCGGCAAGAACATCAACGACTTCGATCTGTCCTATACCGATCCCGCGATCCGCGAGTCCCGGATCTCGGGGACCGTCGGCGTGCACAACACGCGGCTGCGCTATCAGATCGCCGACCTGGGGCGGTTGCGGCGGCGCGGCGCCAGCGTGCAGCTCGGCTTCCCGGTGTTCAACGATCGCTACTCGCGGCTGTTTCTGTCGTATTCGATCGACGAGCAGACGTTCGAGGGGTCGGCGTCGAACGCGGCGTTCCAGGCGCGGTTCGGGTGCACCAACTGCCTCCGGTCCACCATCGGCGTGTCGGCGATGCGCGATACCCGCGTCGACCTCCCCTTTCCCACGGGCGGCACGATGACGACGGTGGGGCTGTCGCAGAGCGGCGGGCCGCTGGGCGGTCGTGGCGACTTCCAGCGCATCGACCTCGAGGGGCACTGGTACGCGCCGCTCGGGCAGCTGGGCGGGAGCCGGCCCGGCGCGAGCGGGGTCAAGTTCGTCCTGGGCCTCTCGACCCGATCCGGCTTCGTCTTCGGCGACTCGCCGTTCTTCGATCAGCTGTTCTTCATGGGCGGTACGCAGTTCGGGATCCCGCTGCGCGGCTACGACGAGTTCGCCATCACCCCCAACGGCTTCGACCCCAACGCCAGCACGTCGGGGGCATCGACGGCCAACTCGTTCGGCAAGGCGTTCTTCAGCATGACGGGGGAGCTGGGCATGCGGATCTCCCAGATGCTGTACGTGAACGCCTTCTTCGACGCCGGCAACCTCTGGGCCCGGGCGAGCCAGTACAACCCCACGCGCCTGTTCCGCGGGGCGGGGTTCGGGGCGGCGATCATCTCGCCGCTGGGTCCCATGGGGGTCGACCTGGGCTACGGCTTCGATCGCATCGACATTCTCGGCCGGCCGGCCCCGGGCTGGAAACTGCACTTCAAACTCGGCAACTTCTTCTGATGCCCATCTCTCTGGAGCATGGTATGACGCGCGCCCTCGTGACTTGCCTGACCCTCGCTGCCGCCGTGTCACTCGGCGCCCAGACACCCACGCCGACGCGGCCGGCCACGGCGCCGCCGCCGGTCAAGATCGCGTTCGTGAGCTCGCGGGCGATCATGCAGCAGACGCCGGGCTACGCCGCGGCCGATTCGGCCCTCAATCGGGACATCCAGGCCGGCCGGGACGAGATCGCGCGACTGCAGCAGCAGATGGACTCGGCGGTGCGAGCCTTCGACCAGCAATCGATCGCCCTCTCCCCGGCGGCCAAGACGGCCAAGCAGCGGGAGCTGCAGGTGCTGCAGGACCGGTACACACAGCGCGGGACCGAGCTGAACGACCGCATCCAACAGCGTCAGCAGGAGCTGTTCGGTCCGCTCAACGCCCGCATCCGCTTCGACGCGGACGCGCAGGGCGGCGGCCTCATCTCCGCCGATCCGTCGCTCGATATCACCGCGAAAGTGTTGCAGCGCCTCCAGCAGGCGCAGTAGGGCAGCGGCCGGCGACGTGGCCGCTCCGGCCGCCCACGCCCTGTCCGCGAGCGAGATCGCGGCCCTGACGGGCGGCCGGCTGGTCGGGTCCCCGGACGTCCGCGTCACTCGCGTCGCCCCGCTCGAGCGCGCCGAGCCGGGCGACCTCGCGTTTCTTGCCAGCCCCCGGTATCTCTCCTACTTTCAGCGCTCCGCGGCGTCGGTCGTGCTGGTGCGGGAGGAATTCCTCGCGGAGGCCGCCGGGCCCGCGGTGCGCGTCGTGGTGCCGGACCCCCACGCGGCGCTGCTCGCCATCCTGCCGGTCCTCTACCCCCAGGCCGTCTGGGAGCCTGGGGTGCATCCTACCGCCGTCGTCGGCCGGGGCACCACGTGGGAAGACCCGGTCGCGATCGGGCCGCATG
>Ga0209236_1003168_pt1 | contig 10062 bp, 10 predicted proteins | sample GraSoi013_1_40cm_FD_185819 | JGI IMG/M metagenome (GOLD analysis project Ga0209236, IMG submission 185819) | Grasslands soil microbial communities from the Angelo Coastal Reserve, California, USA - Sample 09_27_2013_1_40cm (SPAdes) (version 2) | ecosystem: Environmental > Terrestrial > Soil >... | reverse complement strand
CGGTGATCAGGACGGCAAAAACGCCGTCTGAGAACGCGCTCAACCGCTCCGGGGTCGCTGCGCGAAGCATGGCCGTCTCCTTTACTATGCGCTGCCGCCGATTCGGCAGCCGCGGCGTCACGGATCGGATCTGGGCGGCCGTGTTGCCAAATGCTCTGCCCATCCTCTCCAACTCTGGGACAACTGCGGAATCGCGAGCAGCCGCGGTACCTCATCCCGATCGCGCGTATAGATGCGAAAGACATCTCGGATGGTGAGGTCGTGATTTGGCTTCTCCATGACGCGGATCTCGTCTCCGGTACCCACATCGCCCTCGACGACGATCCTGAGATAGGTGCCGGGTCGCAACGCCTTGCTGAAGCGGCGTGGAAACGTTTCGTCGTTCATCCGGACTCCGAGCCGCCAACAAGGGATTCGCGGCTCGGAAACCTCGAAAACCGCGCTCCCGATCTGCCAACGCTCGCCGACAAGCGCGTCGTTGAGCTCCATCCCTTCCGTGGTCAGGTTCTCTCCGAACTCGCCGTAAGAGAGCGGGCGGCCGATCTCCCGCTCCCACCAGCGTTGGTCCTCCACAGAATACGCATAGACGGCCTTGTCGAATCCGCCGTGTGCCTCGAGATCCGCTTGGCGATCGCCCGCGAGATTGACGCCCCGAGCCGCGACCCGTCCGCTAACCGGCGACTTCCAGATCGCGCTCTGGGCGGGCCGGCCGTGGTAATCGAACTTGCGCACGCCGCCGACGTTGACCGAGAGGACCTTTGCGGTGTCAGGTGCCATTGGTTCAGATCCTCCGAGAAGTGGTCGACGCCGTGCGCGTGAATCCGCGCTCTTGAACAGTCCAGGTGTTGCCGTCCGGGTCGGCGAAGTCGATGAAGCTGGCGTAATTTCGCCGCTCGGGGTCGACTCCTGGCGAGTAGTCCCCTTGCCAGTCGTCCACGGACGTCTTGTGCCGGATGGGGCTGACTGCCAGCCCGCGTCCGGTCAGTTCGCGGCGTGCGGCCTCGATGTCGGTCACTACGAGGTAGGTGGTGCGAGCCGATCCTGGTGTCGCGTCAGTGAGGCCGACGCCGAACTGCACCGAACACGATGACCCTGGTGGGGTGAGCTGGACGACGCGGTACTGCCCGTTGGGTCGGTAGTCGACATCCAGGATGAAGCCTGCCCGTTCCGTGTAGAACCGCACTGCCAGGTCGACGTCGCTGACGGGCAGAGTGATGACCTCGATGTGGTAGTCCATCAGTCACCGACTGGATGGCGAGATGGGCGCGAGCTCGGGAGCTGCCCTGACCGTGTCGGTTGCGACGCCGCGCTGCCGCACCTCGTCGGGGTCGAGCCCTCGGTCGATACCGTGCGGGATGACGGCTTGGCCCGGTTCGAGGGCCAGCTTCCTGCCGTCGAGGTAAACGTCCACGATGTCTGGCTCGAACGACACGAACCCCGACACGCGGGCCACCTCGGACCATGCCCCGACGTAGGACCAGGCCGCACGCTTCTTCTGCCCGATGTCGTAGTAGCTGGCCAGGCCCTTGTACGGGCAGAACGTCTGTCCCTCGACCGGCGTCAGGGCCGACTCGTCGATGTCGGCACGGGGGACGTACCAGCGGGGCGCGAAGGCCGACTCGTAAAGCACAAGCGGGCGCCGCGTCTCGGCGATGACCCGGTTCCCGTCACGCACGACGAGGTGTCGCGAGGTCTGCCGGATGTCGTTGCGGTGGTAGAGATCCGCCGCATGACCCACGATGCGCTCGTCTTCTTCATAGAAGGCGTCCATCGATCGCCAGGCAAAGGCGACCCGGTCCCGCAACATGGTCGCGTAGCTCGGCAGGTCCGTGTACTGCCATGCAGCCCGCTGCGCATGCTTGTCCCCGACGCGAACGCTGAACCACGCCGTCGGCCCGAGATCGCGATGTCCCGTGGTGCGCGTCTCCGGCACGAGCACGCCCCCGCGGACGTGGGCCAGCGGGAAGAACGCGACCGGGTAGCGATCGGGCTCGTGGAGGAGAACGGCGTCCTCGCTTTCGACCACCCACTGCCCGCCGAACCGCACGCGCATCCGCCGGCGAAGCGGCTCGGCGAACAGCAGCCGCTCCGGCAGCGGATCAGCCACGAGGAACTGCCCCACCGACCTGGTCGCCAACGGTCCTTGCTGCCATGCCAAGCCCATCGCCTTCTCCTTTCCTCGCCACTCGAATCGCGACCAGAGGTCGTGTCACCGGGTTCCGTTCACTCGACCCTGCTCGCTTGTGAGCGAGCCTCTCGGTAGAAGCAATCTGCTGACCAATTTCGAGCGTGCGGATGGACGTAACCGATGTCCTCCTCCTACTGACCCCGGGCATTGCCCGTGACCACCTGAGAATTGACAGGTCTCAGGTTACAGCGCCACGTCTTTAGAGCGCGCCGTGTAACTTGTCAAGCACCACAATTCAGGTTACACTGGTTCTTCCTTCAATGCTTCTGACACCCTGCCCATGAGACGGTCCCGCCTGAGACCGCTCGTAGAATCGCGCGCCCTGCTCTTGGCAGGTCATCCTGCGCTCGATTTTCTGAACACGCGGATGCGGGTGAATCGCGAGTTGGTGGACTTTTTGCGGAGCGACGAGGAAGTGTTGCGTTGGCTCAAACAAGCCGGATTGCCTGTCGCAAAGATCCGCCCGTACACGGCTCCAATTTCCCTCGTGGATGCCGCGCGAACGCTGCGGGAGAACATCCGGTTGCTAGTAGAGAAACGAAAGGCCGGGCAGCGAGGAGATCCGTCGGTCCTCAACGGTTTCCTGGCTGAGGCGCAGAGCCATCCCCGACTGGTCTGGAACAAGCCGCGCTCGCTGGCGATTGAGCGAGTGAGGCGACAGGACACGCCGGCGGGGATTTTGGCACCCGTAGCCGAAGCTGCTGCTGACCTGCTGGCGACGTGCGACTTTACTCTCGTGAAACGCTGTGAAGACGAGACCTGCGTACTATGGTTTTCCGATCAGACCAAATCGCACCACCGCCGTTGGTGCAGTACAGTGCTGTGCGGAAACCGCCACAAGGTTGCCGCCTACCGAAAGCGACGTCGTGCGGAAGGTGCGTGACGCGTCGACTGGATTCCGGTGGTCACGTCGAAGAAGAGGCCCTAGATGTCGGTGGCTGCGCGGAGCCTCGTTAGTATTCGAGAAGGACGGCTCCCGCCTGGAACTGACGTAGAGGCCATCAGTCACTGCTCGGTGGGCACGAGCTCTCGAGCGCAGTGCTTGCACCGGACGGCGTTCGCGAGCACTCGCCCATCGCAATACGGGCAGCGCGGGCCCGCGGCCGCGACGCCCGTCGGCTGTCGAGTGGTTCCGCAGCGTGGACACGCCAAACCGATTGGCGGAGCCGGGTCGCCGCAGCCCATGCAGTCGGTGGCGCCGATCATCGTCGCGCGATCAACCAGGCAGTGCTTGCAGCGCAGGGCGTCGGCGTAGACGACGCAGCCGCAGGCCGCGCAGCGGGTGGTCACTCGGGTCGGGTCAGACATTCACTCTGGGCCTCGTTCGGCTGCCTCTGCGGCAAGCGCGCGGTACATGGCCGCATGCTACACCAGTTACTTCGTCGGCCAGACGAGTAACCACGGCATCGTCTCGTACATCGAGTCACCGAGCCGATCGAGCTTGCACAGAGGGGAACATCGCTACCGCCGACCAACTGCGGTGCCTCCGCATGAACCGTGGGTTCCGATTTTCCCCACTATCGACGCCTGCGCCGAACACGCAGACCGCATGGAGGGGATCCTGAAGCGCGGCGGCCACGAGCGAAGCGGATAACAATATCGGCAGCGCCGTGAAGGCAGCGCGCATAGTTTTTAAGGTGGAGCGGCGCCCGGACTGCAAGTGAGATTGGGACCGGACCTGAGTCAGAAAGCGAACGGGTTAGGGACACTCCCGCGTCGCCCGTAGTGGATTCGTGCGGGCGGCAAGACGAGCCCGTCGTGCGCTGCCAGGTGTCCTCCGTGCTTCGGCTTCTCGATCCGGTAGCGGAATGAGCTTCCCGTGCACATGGTGCGTCGCAGTCTGGCCGGGAGGGCGCAGTGTCGAGGCCCGCGAAGGCGGCGGCTCGCTCGGCCCCGGAGGTGGCGCCTCGGCCGGGGACCGGCGGCGGTGACTCCGCCGGTCTCGGAGGCAACGCCTCACCGCTGAACGGTGGTGACGTCGCGCTCGAGGTAAGCAGCGATCTCCTTCCAGGAGTCCAGCCGGTCTTCGGGATCGATCCCCGCAAGCGGCGGCGCGCCTGATGGGGGTTCAGCCATCCTGCTCTACAGGATCGCGGTTGGAACGCGATTCTAGCCGCCCCGTCCTGGCAGCTGCAAACCACGGCAATCGACGGCAAGAAGATGAAAGCCCCGCCGCGCAGCGGTTTGCTGCTTGTCATCGCCGCCGCGCCCTTCGCATGGTGCGCGAACGGCCGCGAACCGTTTTTGCGGCCGCAAACCCGATGGAGGCGCGACATGACACGAAGACTGACGTGGTCCCTGCTTGCTGTGATCGCGGGTGCCGGCGCGTACGCAGGCACGCTGCTGGCAACGAGATGGTGGAGTGCGGCCGCTCTCTTCGCCGCGGTGACTCTGGCCGGCTGCGGCGGTGTGAGGCCGCAGGAAGCCGTTCCGTCCGAAGGATCGCTCGCGCTGTCAGACGAGCAGGAAGGGCAGGAGGCATTCACGACACTCGTTCCCGAAACGATCTTCCCGGACGAGACGGGCGCGGAGATCGACTGGAAGCCGCCCGTCAATTCGAACGCGCAGCATCTCGTCTGGCTGCCCGCGGGGCGACGGGAAAACGGGAAGCTGTTCCTCTTCATCCCCGGAACGGGGGGCAAGCCAGCCGACTACCAGTACTTCAGCAGCGAGGCGGCGCGCGCCGGATACCATGTCATCGGCCTGATGTACCGGAACGAGAGGGCGATCGAGACCACCTGCCCAGGGAGCCCGGACGAGAATTGTTCGGGCAACATGCGGCTCGAGATCCTGACCGGTGTCGACGTCTCGGACAACGTCACGGTGAATGTCCCCAACAGCATCGACTACCGGCTGACGAGGCTCATCGTCTACCTCGAAGGCAAGCACCCCGATCAGGGATGGTCTCTATTCCTCAGGCATGGAGAACCGAATTGGTCGCGAATCGCCGTTGGGGGCGCGTCGCAGGGTGCGGGTCAGTCGGCGCTAATCGCGCAGCTCCGCCGCGTGCCTCGCGTCGTGATGCTCTCGGGTCCCCCCGATTCCCGCCTGCCGAACCAAGACCCGCCTGTGGTCGACAGCTGGGTACACATCGGCAGGACGCCGGCATCGAAGCACTTCGCTCTCTATCACCACCGGGACCGCTCCGTCGTTGGGCCACCGACGGGCACCACGGGAATACTGACCAACCTGAACGCCCTCGGCCTCGGCAGATTCGGTGCGCCGGTCGCCGTAGGAACTGAGGGTCCCTACTGCACGGACGATCTCGGCTCTCCAAGCGACTCATTTGGCGACACGCATCTCCTGGTGACAGACCTCTTCCCGCGCGGCGACGGCGGCTGTGAGGCACCGCAGCACCGCGAGAGACGCGTTCACGCCGCTCGCCGCCGACGGCACGCCTAAACTGGTCGGTGCGTGGCGTTATCTGCTCAGCGGGTCCGAAGAAGAGCACGAGCAAGAGGAGCTTGCGCAAGACGAGTGACGTGACGCGTACGGCACGATCAAAACCCTCCACTGCCGAATGGGTGGAGGGTTTTCTTCATTGCGCGCTGTCGGGCTTCAGTCTGTCGCTGGGGCCCCTGCGGGAACGGCGTGAGGACCTGGGACTCCTACCGCGTCCCCGTGCTCACGGACGGCGACAGCGCGTCGACGCCGCGGAATTCATCGATCCCCGGAAGAGGTGGACTGTACTTCGCAGCGCATGCCGCATTCGTGCGGAGGTCCGACCGCATACCAAGATAGGGGAATCCTGGGGATGCCCGGTTCATCGGGTCATGGAGGTCGAACGACCTCAGAACAATACCCTCAAGGAGCCGCCCTAGTGTCCTCGAAACCGATCCTCTCGCTCATCGCCGCCTTCGCGCTGTCCGTCGCCGGGTCCACGGTCGCACGCGCGCAATCTACGCCCTCGGATGAAGCGGGCTCGCAATCGGCGGGCTCGCAAACGAACGACTCCCAGACGAAGGATTCGACAAAGAAGACGAAGAAGAAGCCGAAGAAGCATCCGGGCATGACGAAGCTCGACAAGCTGGAGAGGGGCAACCCGAACAGCGTGTATTACAAGTCCCGGAAGAAGCACGCCCCGAACCCAACCAACGCCCAGATTGATGCGACAGAGACGGGAAATCCGGCCAGCGTGGACTACGACGACCGCAAGATCAGCCCACACAATCCGACGAACGCCGAGATCAACGCCGCCGAAACGGGAAATCCGGCCAGCGTCGATTACGGGAAGGATCCGAAAGCGGTCCTGCAAGAGCAGTAACGGCGCGACGCTCGGGCTGAGCTTGGAGCCGTGGAAAGCGGACTCCCGGGGCTTACAGCCCCGCGAGTCCCGGCTCGAGCCGGCGGTATCCCTGCGACACCGCCCAGAGGTCCATCGAGAGCGCGACCAGATCGTCGATCTCCGGCCCCCTGCGCGCGTCCAGCGTCAGGGTCGATGGACTTCACGTACGTCTTGCAGCTCTCGCACGCCCCCACCCGCACTCCGGCGTGCTGGGGAGCGCTGAACGACGGCAGCTTCTCCGGGTCCTCCTCTCCGCAGGCGGGACAGCGGATGCGGTCGATCTGCGGCACGAATGCACACACCGCAAGCTGCAAATCTGCGGTGCCTCGCTGCCGAAACGCTTCGGGAGAGTGCCAACGATCACCACCCTTCCGCGTCCCTGCGCGGTGTCCTGGAGGTCTCCTGGCGCGGCGCCTACGCGTCGCGTTCGGGCGAGCGCTCGGCTCAGAGCCGCGGGTCGCTCGCCTCCGGAAGCAGCAGGTAGAGAGTGAGCCCGTGATCTGCGTTGCGGCGAGCCCACAGCCGTCCTCCGTGATCCTGGGCGATAGAACGGGCGATCGACAACCCCATCCCCAGGCCATCACGCTTGGTCGTGAGGAAGGGCTCGAAGAGCTTCTCGAGGTCATGCGCACCGATCCCCGTGTATGCGCGATCACGTTACCCGCCCGTTCGGCGTCCCGAATCACGCACCGCATCGCGTCCGTGGCCTCGTGGATGGCCGGCGGGGTGCGGTCAAGCCAGCGCAGGCTCGCGGTGGCGTTTGCGACGATGGCGGTGAGCGGCTGGTTCACCTGATGCGCCAGCGATGCGGTCAGTTCGCTGATGGTAGTGAGCCGCGTCACGTGCGCCAGCGCCTTCTGCGTCTCCTGCAGATCCGACCAGCCCTGCCTCTGGTCCACCATCGCCGCCTCTAACTGCATGGTCCGCTCGAGCACCCGCTGCTCGAGCTCGCGGTTGAGTCGCGCGATCTCGGCCTTCGCTTGCGTCAGCTGGGGAGTCTCGACCATTTCCCAGCGGCCACGACGCTTCGCGATCGCGAACTGGTGCGTGCCCGCCACGTCGAGGAACTCGGTCGCGCCAGACGTCCGTGTTGACAGCGTGCGAGTATCGCAGTTGCTTAACACAGCAGAGATTCCAGCCCCGACCGTTCGGGCGTGCACCGTTCTGGCGGGCACCCGCTGTTACACCCGATACGGCGATCTCGGAACTGTTCGGGGAAGGCGCGCTAGAACTACGGGTGCGCTTAAGCCCGTCAGGGTCGGTAGTCGTGCGGGGCGCGCGATTTCCTGATCGCCGCGGGACCTGCGACAGGCGAAGACGCCCGCGGGCGCAAGGGCGAGGATCCATTTCAGCAGCACGAACATCGATTCGGCGATGGCTCCGCAGGCCCGCAACAGGGTCTCGCGGGGCTGGGCGCTCGTCCGCCTGAGGGCGAAGGCGAACAGCGAGGTGCAACGACCAGCGGCAACAGGGCGCCATCCGCGGCTGCCTTGACGATGTTGGGTGGCACGAAGTCGGTGAGCCAGTCTCGAAATGGGGGCACTTCCACGGCGGCCCCTGGCTCGGGCCTTCGCAGGACTGCGAGCCCGGAGGGATCCGGCCCCCAGGCCGCGAGCAGAGGGGGAATGATCGCCGCCGCGAACAGCGCTGCACTGCACATCCAAGCGGTTCACGCAGCAGCAGGAGCGCCTGCCCGGCGCGAGAGCAGACTGGCGACGGTAACGTCCGCCGTCACGTTCGCCGTCGTCACGAACCCCTTGGGGTCCGGCAGCGGCCAGTCGCCGCGCTTCGCGCCGGGCACCACGGGGCACTCGTCGCCGCACCCCATCGTAATCAGGGCGTGGATGCCCTTGGCGAGGGTCTGTGGTCAGCTTCTGCGGGCGCGCGTTGGCGAGGTCGATGCCGAGCTCGCGCATGACAGATACGACTTCGCGGTGAACGCGCTCGCCGGCCGCCCGCCTTAAGCGGAAGAAGATTTTACTGACGACGCCGAGCTGACCGGCATTGGCGCTAGCCCCGCGCGGGGGACTCCTCCTGGAAGAGCGCGAAGGCGCTCGTGTAGCCGTGTAGGAAGGTCGCGCCGCCGACGGGGCCGATCTCGCCGTTGCAGAAGAAGCCGCCGAGCGGGATCTCGCCCAGCTTCTCGCGGAAGAGGTCCGTGTCGTGGTCGGGCCGGCCAAAGAGATGCGCACCCCGGCCCAGGCAGGAAAAGAGGAGTGCTCCAGTGGGTCCCACACTCATCGACGCGCGATAGCGCTCGAGCAGCCGGGTCAGGTCCTCGGTCGCGGTGCGGGCGTCACGCAGGAGGAACTGCGCGACATGCAGTTGCTTGAGGTGCGCGCCGACCGCGATTGCGCCGCTCGCCCGGTCGATGCCGACCAGGTTGCGCACCAGCAGCTCGCCCTCGCGGTACTCGACTTCGTCCTCCTTCATCTCTAAGCCGAGGAAGAGGGAGTGCCGGAAGAGCTCGCGGTCGCGCGGTGGTAGCGCTCCGTGCAGCTCGCTAAGCCACTCGAGCGGCGACCTCTGATCGAGTTCGAACAATACGTTGCCCTGGCAGCGCGTGACCAGCATCGGCCGGCCGATCGGCCGGCAGCCCTGGGCGACGATCGTCTCCACGCGCAGGTTGCCGGAGAGGGCGATCCCTACGACGCCGCTGCGGAACACCTCGTCGCGGAGGAAGAGCCGGTTCGCGCCGGGCGCCGTCCCGCCGCTGGCGAGCCCGCCGAACTTGCTGGAGCGGGGGTAGGCCAGGTCGAGCCCGGCAATCAGCGCGCCCGCATCCAGCGTGAGCGGGTCGGCGAGGAGGAGGAGCTTTGGCCTCGCCTGCGGCGCGATGCCGATGGCCGCGTGCCAGGCCGGCGGCGGAGCGGATGCGGCCGGCAGATCCGTCGTGTCGAGGTGGAAGGGGACCAGGTCGACTCCGGGCAGCGCGGCCGCGGTGAGCGAGACCGCGGCGCGCTCCTCGACTTCGTGCCCCGCGCCGATCACTCCGCCCCCGGTGCAGCCGACGAGAAGCGCGCCCGGCAGCTCCGCTGCGACCAACGCGGGGATGTCCGCGGCGGCGGCGCGATGGTGCGGCGACACGAAGGCGACGACGAGGTCGGCGCGCTCGCCACCCAGCTCGCGGCGAAGCGCCGCAACTGCCTCGGCCACGGCCTGCGGCGTGCCGGGATCCTGCGAGAGTGCCGAAGCCCAGCGCATGACGGATCGATGACACGCCGTCGGGCCCGGCGCAATGCCGCGCCGCGACCGACGGGGCATCCTCGCGTATGAAGTCGCTCTGAGGGCGTTGCGAACGACTGTCCGGTCAGTACAAGTCAGTCCCCGGAAGCGCTGCGCGGATCCTGCTTCTTCTTCGGCAGCTTCAGGTGCTCCTCGCAGAGGAAGCGGAGCCGCGGACCCTTCGACCTGTTCTTGCAGTCCGGGTAGCGGCAGCTCATGTCGCGCTTGATACCCGGTCTGCCACCGCGAGGAAGAGCAGCACCGTTTCGCGGCGCGGTATGGTTGGTAACTATGCGACAGCGATGCTTGGAAACATGGCAGAGCGGGAGATGTTGTACGCCAGAGTGACCGGGCGACGTCGAAG
>Ga0209236_1003167_pt1 | contig 10062 bp, 13 predicted proteins | sample GraSoi013_1_40cm_FD_185819 | JGI IMG/M metagenome (GOLD analysis project Ga0209236, IMG submission 185819) | Grasslands soil microbial communities from the Angelo Coastal Reserve, California, USA - Sample 09_27_2013_1_40cm (SPAdes) (version 2) | ecosystem: Environmental > Terrestrial > Soil >... | reverse complement strand
GCGCGGTCAGGTCTGGAGCCTGGCTCGAAGCCGCTGGCGGCGCCACGGTGCCGCCTGGCAGGAACGATGTGATCGCGGGCACCTCGCGGCCGCCTGCCCGGGTTGCGAGCTCGGACTGCGCCGCCATCTGACGATCGGGAGCAAGCAGCGCTGCCGCCATCTCGCGAAGAGCTCCTTGCGCCCGGTCAGCGGAGGGGCCCATGGCGCCGCTCGCCATCGACCGCATGGTCACGACAAGTCCCGGTGGGATGTTGGCCGGTGCGGGCGCGCCTGCGGGATCCACACCGAAGGCGGCGCAGACAGCCATCCCGGACGAGCGGACGTCCGCGCGCAGGTCGCTCTGCGAGGGCGCGCCTCGTACCGCGGCGGCGGGGTGACCGGCGAGTCTGACATCTCCATTCGAGGTGACTCGCACGGCCGTGGCGCCGAAGCCACCCATGGCAATGCCGGCCTCGTGAAGGGCGGCGACTCCGGAAAGCACCGCGGCGCCTAGAGCGGCCGCGGCAGGCGGCGTCAGCGGGCCACGCGTGAGGATCGAGCCAAGGGGCGTGCCCTCGTTGGGTTCAACCGCGACCCAGAGCCCGTTGTGCTCGATACCCCAGGCGAGGACGGGGGAGAGAGCTGGATGGCGATGCTCGAACAGGCGCTGCATGCGCGGCACGGACGCGGCCGCTTCCGCCGGTGGCATCGGAATCTCGTGGACCACGGCCGGCTTGCCGCTCCTGAGAACGGCCTTCCAACCCTGGCCCGCACCGGGCGCCACAAGTTCGATCAGCCGGGGTTTCGGCTCTGATTCGGGCATTTAACGGTGCATGGTACCCTTGCGGCACGTGGCATACGTCATCGTCCAGCCCTGCATAGACGTCAAAGACGCCTCATGCGTGGAGGTCTGCCCGGTCGATTGCATCCATACAGATGACGCCGCGAACATGTACTACATCGACCCTGACGAGTGCATCGACTGCGGAGCGTGCGTGGATCCATGTCCGGTCGACGCCATCTTTCCCGAGGATGAAGTGCCAGAGCAGTGGCGCAACTTCATCCAGATCAACGCCGACTACTTCAAGAACCGGTAATCCGGGCTTCACGCTCCCTTCAACGGATTGACCAAGCACGCCGTAACGCTCATCCCGGGCGACGGCGTCGGCCCCGAGATCTGCGACGCCTCGGTGCGCGTCCTCGAGGCCACGGGTGTCGAGTTCGAGTGGGACGTGCAGCAGGCCGGCGAGGCGGCGATCGGAAAGTTCGGTACGCCGCTCCCTGAGCCCGTGTTGGAATCGATCCGCAAGAACAAGGTGGCGCTGAAGGGACCGATCACAACGCCCGTAGGCAGCGGCTTTCGCAGCGTCAACGTGGCGCTGAGGCAGGCTCTCGACCTCTACGCGCTCGTGCGCCCTGTGAAGGCCTACAAGGGAGCGCGCAACCTGCGCGACGACCTCGATTTCATCATCGTGCGCGAGAACACCGAGGACATCTACGCGGGCCTCGAGTTCGAGCAGGGCGGCGCTGATGCACAGCACCTGATCGAGGAGATTTCAGGTTTGCTTAAGAAAAAGATCCGCCCCGACAGCGGGCTTTCAATCAAGCCGATCTCGATCAGCGGCTCGGAAAGAATCGTCCAGTACGCCTTCGACTACGCGCGAAAGAACAACCGGCGCAAGGTGACCGCGGTGCACAAGGCGAACATCATGAAACACACCGATGGGCTGTTCCTCGCGGTCGCACGCAAGGTCGCGGAGCGCAACTCCGACATCGAGTTCGAGGACCGCATCGTCGACAACATGTGCATGCAGCTCGTGCTGCGGCCCAAGGAATACGACGTGCTGTGCTGCCCGAACCTTTACGGCGACATCATCTCGGACCTCGGCGCCGGCATGATCGGCGGTTTGGGGCTGGCTCCGGGCGCCAACATCGGCACCAACGGTGCCGTCTTCGAGGCCACGCATGGTTCAGCTCCGAAATACGCCGGGCAGAACAAGGTGAACCCGATGGCGGTGATGCTTTCGGGCGTGCTGATGCTGAGGTACCTGGAGGAGACCGCCGCGGCGGACGCCCTCGAGAAGGCGATCGCCAACGTCATCGCGCTGGGCGAAAACGTCACCTACGACCTGAAGGAGAAGCGCGACGACCCGACCGCAGTCGGCACGAGCCAGGTCGCGGATGCCGTGATCGCGCAGCTCAAAGCGGCAGTTTGAAAGGAGCCTCAGAAGACCTTCTTCGCCTGCGCCGGCTCTGGGACCAGCACATTCACTCGGTGGCAGCGATCGGAGGCGCCGACCCGCGCGAGCAGGAGGTGGCGCTGTACGCGTCCTGGATCGGCAGCGTGGTCGAGGTGGCTTTACGTCGAGGATCGCTCGACCGCAACCTGTCCACGATGCTGGAGACGCGGCGCGCCGAGGGCAATGAGCGCGTCTTTCGGGCCGCCGGGGAGCTGGGAGAGCCGGTCCGGTCCTATATCGCGCGGCTGATCGCGATCGAGGACCTGCTGGCACAATTGCCGGTCAAATGAGGACTTCGCGGAAGCCCCATCCCCGGGCTGCGCCCGGTACTTCCCCGCAAGCGGGGAAGAGTTTCATCGTCCTCACGGCCGCCGTGGTACTGCTGGTGGCTTGCAATCAGGGCACAACGGCCCTCGCACCGGGTGGCGTCGTATCGGGCGCCCGTCAGCTCGTGGCTGCTCCCGACTACGTCGACCAGCCCTCCTTCTCCGCGCGCACCAACCGCCTGCCGGTGCTAAGCCTTCAGGGACTGTTTCATGCCAGTTACGTCGCGCCCAACGACCCCAGCAAGATCCGCACGCTGCTCGTCACGGGCGATGTGATCCCTTCGCGTGGCGTCAACTTCTACGCGACCCAGCGCCATGACTTCCTCTGGCCATTCCGGCCGACCGCCGAATTCGTCAAGAACGCGGACATCACCTTTATCGACCTCGAGGCTCCGCTGTTCACCGGCTGCCCAGTGAGCGCGGCGAGCAGTTTCACATTCTGCGGCGACCCTCGGTTCATGGGCGGCTTGAAGTTGATGGGAGCCGATGTCGCCAACCTCGCCAACAACCACACGTCCAACTACGGCGCGCAGGGGATTCGCCTGACAGACCAGCTGCTGCACCAAAACGGGATCCTGAGCACGGGTCTTGGGCCAGTGGCGGTCGTAGATGTGCGAGGGATCAAGTTCGGGTTCATCGGCTTCAACGGAGTCGGTCATGCGATCGACCAGACGGCGCTGAAGGCGGGCATCCAGAGAGCCCGCCAGCTTGCCGACATCGTGGTCGTTCAATTTCATTGGGGCAAGGAGTACGAACGCCAGCCGATGGCCGACCGCAACGTGCCGACTCCCGATGACCCGGTCGTGATCGGGCATGAATCCATCGACTGGGGCGCCGACATCGTGATCGGCAACCACCCGCACTGGTACCAGGGCGTGGAGGTCTATCACGGAAAGCTCATCACCTACTCGCACGGAAACTTTGTCTTCGACCAGATGTGGTCGGAGGAGACGCGCGAGGGCATCATCGGGACGTACACCTTCTATGGCACCCAGCTGGTGTCGGCTTCGTGGAAAGCGATCCGGATCTATGACTACGGGCAGGCCGTGTTCATGAACGACAAAGACTCGCGGACCGTGCTGCAGACGATGGAAGCCGCCAGCGACCAGCTCGCGGCTCGGCTGCAGGAACCTACCACTTCGCCTGTGCCTCCGATGCCCCCTCCGCCCGCAACCGCCCCGGAGCACGCGCCTACTTAGTAAACTCTCCGGCAACCTAAGCAGGGGGTTCCCACCGTCCCAGCCTACGTCTCAGAAATCGGACCCAAACGCGTGCGTGCGCGGCAACGGCAGCGCCGCGAGCGCTTGACGTTTTTCGTCTCCGTCGCTGTGATCGTTGCGGCGGTGGCAACGACGGTTTACGTCGCACGGACGCGAGCGATTCCGTTTCAGTTCAGCCTCCAGGCCGCTTCCGCACCGGCCGCGAAATCCTTCGATCACTTCGATTTCTCGTACTACTGGCTCGCGACGCACGGCCAGGCGAACCTGACGATCCACGGGCAGGCGGCATTTCTGGTCGACCTCGACGCGCGCCAGGTCCTGTGGCAGCGCGACGCGGAGACCGAGCGGCCGCCCGCGAGCCTGACCAAGATGGTCACGGCGATGGTCGCCGTGGATGACGCCGGCTCCCTCGATCACATCGTGCAGGTGACGAAGGATGCGACCCAGGTCATCCCGAGCGTCATGGGACTTACGGCCGGCGAGAGCCTTACCGTGCGTGACCTGATGTATGGCTTGTTTCTCGACTCCGGCAACGACGCCGCCGAGGCCCTCGCCAGCGACATCGTGCCCCGCGAACGCTTCCTCCGTCAGATGAATCAGAAGGCGAAAAGCATCGGGCTGGCCGCCAGCCACTTCGTGAACCCGAGCGGGCTGGACGCGGCGGGCCATGGCATGTCGGCGCACGACCTCGCGCACACCGCGGCCTACCTCGACACGTACTATCCGCAGCTCGCTTCCATCGCGGCCACCAAGGAAATCACGATCTCGGCGAGCGCGACCCACAAGGCGTTCCAGCCGCACAACCTCAACACTTTGTTGTGGAGCTATCCGGGCGCGACGGGTTTGAAGACGGGGCTCACCGACAACGCCGGGGGCTGCATGGTCGCGACCGCGACGCGGGCTGGGCGCCACCTCATCGCGGTCGTGATGAACGCGACGCTCCATTCGGCGGAGGACGCGACGGCGCTGCTCAACTACGGGTTCAGCGTGCATCCGACCCGCGCCTTCGGTCCCTGGGCCTCCGTCCCGCACTAGATACACTTCGGGCGTGCCACGGCTGACGGGCCTGACCGCGCTCGAGGTGCTTGACTCGCGCGGCAACCCCACCATCGCGGTCACCGCGCACACGGACGAGGGCGACGGTAGGGCCATCGTGCCCTCGGGCGCCTCGACCGGGGTGCATGAGGCGGTCGAGCTCCGTGATGCGGATCCGAAACGCTACGGCGGTAAGGGCGTGACCAAAGCCGTCGCCAACGTGGAGGGAGAGATCGCCAGCCGGCTCCAGGGATTCGACGTCGGGGACCAAAGGCGCCTCGACGAAGCAATGATCGAGCTCGATGGCACCGGCAACAAGTCGCGCCTGGGCGCCAACGCGATCCTTGGCGTGTCGCTTGCGGCATCCCACGCGGCGGCAAACGCAAAACGGGTCCCGCTGTTCAGGCACCTGGGTGGAGACGATGCGTCTCTCCTGCCGCTCCCGATGGCAAACATCCTCAATGGTGGCGCGCACGCCGACACCTCAGTCGACCTGCAGGAATTCATGGTGTGCGCGGTTGGCGCGAGGAGCTTTGCCGAGGCGATGCGCGCGACATCGGAGGTCTACCACGCCCTAAAGGGCGTGCTGAAGGCGCTGGGCCTGGCGACCGGAGTGGGGGATGAGGGAGGCTTCGCGCCACAGCTGGCCTCCAACGAGGACGCGCTGAAGCTGATCGTCGAGGCGATCAAGAAGGCGGGCTATGACCCCGGCCGCGATGTCGCGATCGCGCTCGACCCTGCGTCAAGCGAGTTCTACAAGGCCGGCAACTACGACCTCCAAGGCGAAGGGCGTGCTCTCGATGCACCGGCCCTGGCCAACCTCTACGAGGATTGGTGCGGCCGCTATCCGATCGTCTCCATCGAGGACGGCATGGCGGAGGACGACTGGGATGGGTGGAAACAACTGACCGCCGCCCTGGGCGCGAAGGTCCAGCTCGTGGGCGACGATCTCTTCGTCACCAACGTGGCGCGCTTGAAGCAAGGGATCGAGCGCGGGATCGCTAACTCGATCCTGATCAAGGTCAACCAGATCGGCACCCTGACCGAGACGCTCGAGGCGATCGAGCTCGCCCGCGATGCGGGGTACAGCGCGGTCATCTCGCATCGCTCGGGCGAGACCGAGGACACGACGATCGCGGACCTGGCCGTGGCCACGGGCGCGGGGATGATCAAGACCGGTGCGCCCGCCAGGTCGGAGCGCGTCGCGAAGTACAACCGCCTGCTGGAGATCGAGGCCGAGCTCGGCGAAGCGGCCGTCTACGCGGGGCGCACCAAGCTGCGGTGAAGGCGGCCTCGCTTGCCGTTCACGCGGGCCGCAAACTGGAGGCCCGAAGCCCCCTCGCACCTGAGCTGAGCCCGGCCGCCGTGCACGTGTTCACCGATCTCGACGACTACGAGGCGGTGGTGCGCGGCGAGCGCCACGGCCACTACTACGGCCGCAACTCCAACAGCAATCGCGAATTCCTGGAGCGGGCCGTCGCCGAGCTCGAAGGAGCCGAGGCGGGTGTCGCGATGGCGTCGGGCATGGCGGCTCTCCACGCATCTATCCTCGCCCTGGCCCCACGACCGACGACGATCGTGGCGACGCGTGAGCTGTACGGCGGGACCGCGGCGTTGCTGCGAATGGACCTCGAGCCCGCCGGGTACGAGATCGCGTTCGTCGACCTCACCGATCTCAACGCGTTCGGTCATGCCCGACATAGAGGCCATCGCGTCGATGGGGCAGCACCGAGGGGTGCCTCTCCTGGTGGACAACACGTTCGCGACGCCACTGTTCTGCCGGCCGCTCGAGCTGGGCGCGGCGGTGGTGATGCACAGCGCCACCAAGTACCTGGGCGGGCACTCAGACCTCGTCGCGGGCGTGGTGTTAGGCGAAGCCAAGCTCATGGGCACAGTGCGGGCGCGCTCCGCCCGCGTGGGGACACCGCTGGGACCCTTCGACGCGTGGCTCGCGCTGCGCGGCCTGCGCACCCTCGACGTGCGCATGCGACGGCACAGCGAGAATTCCCTCGCCCTGGCCCGGGCTTTGCTGTCGGTCGACGGGGTCGTTCGCGTCCACCACCCGTTGCTGGATACGTCGCCATCGTTCCCGGTGGCGCGGCGCCTGTTAGGACGCGGAGCCGGCGGGATGATGGCGTTCGACCTGGACGGAGGTCGCGATGCGGTGCAGCGGATGATCGAGCGCTTCCAGCTGGTCCGGTTCGCGGCCAGCCTCGGTGGGGTGGAGACCACGGTGAGCTACCCGGAGATCACCTCGCACCGATCGATGACGGCGGAGGAGCGGGCGTCGCTCGGGGTGGGCCCGGGGACGGTTCGGGTCTCGGTCGGGATCGAGGACCCGGACGACATCGTCGCCGACTTCACCCAAGCGCTTTCGCGATCCTGTTGAGCGCCTACACGGCAGTTCAGCTGGTCGAGGTGCTGATCGCGATCGGGCTGGTTCTCTACGGAGTGCGCGCTGATGCGGTGCCGGTGACTCTGTTGGGCGCGGGCTACCTCATCGCCAAGGCGGTGCTCAACATCCTTGCCATCGAAGGTGGCACGGTGTACAGGCGCTCCGTGATCGGTTACGCGCTCGGAGGCGCCGTCGTCCTCGCGGGATTGGTGCTGCTGCACTTCCGCTAGCCGAGATCCAATGACCCAGGTGCCGAAGGAACACTATCGATTCGAGTCGTACACCGACTTCGACCGATGGGCGAGCTACTACTTCCAGATCCGGGAGATCCTTGCCCTGCAGCCGGCGTCGATGTTGGAGGTGGGCACGGGCGACGGGTTTCTCGGCCGTTTCGTCAAGTCGGCGACCGGGATCGCGTACCACAGCCTCGACATCGCATCCGATCTCGAGCCTGAGATTGTCGGCAGTGTGGAGGCCATTCCGCTGCGCGACGGCGCCGTCGACGTCGTGGTCGCGTTCGAGGTGCTCGAGCACTTGCCCTTCGAGGGTTTCGTGCCGGCCCTTCGCGAGATGCGAAGGGTTACGAGGAGCCACGTCTTCATCAGCCTTCCTCACTTCGGTCCCCGCCCGAAGGTCGCGCTCAAGGTCCCGGGGATGAGGGAGCTCAGGCTTGCGGCCAAGCTCCCGTTCCCCCGAGCCCACACCTTCCATGGGCAGCACTACTGGGAGATCGGGAAACGCGGTTATTCAGTGGGGAGGATCCGGTCCGTCCTGCGCGGAATGTTTGCGATCGAGAAAGACTTCCTCCCGTTCGAGACGCAGTACCACCACTTCTTTCTTTTGAGGAAATGACGCAACGGCCCACCGCATCTGACATCACGCGACTCGTCGGCAACACACCGCTCCTTCGCGTGCGGCTCTTCGATCGAGATTTTCCGCGCGTCGAGGTTTACGCGAAGGCAGAGTGGTTCAACCCCGGAGGGTCGGTGAAGGATCGCGCCGCACTGGCGATGATCGAGGACGGCGAGAAGCGCGGAGCTCTCATTCACGACAAAACGATCATCGACTCGACCTCCGGCAACACGGGCATCGCCTACGCCTTGATCGGATCTGCCAAGGGGTACCGCGTGCAGCTCGTGATGCCGGGCAACGTCACCGCCGAACGCAAGTCCCTGGTCACCGCGTATGGCGCCCAGATCGTGTACAGCGATGCGGGAGAGGGATCAGACGGTGCGATCCGCATGGTCCGCGACATCGTCGCGTCCGACCCTCAGCGATATTTCTATCCCGATCAGTACTCCAACCCCGCGAACCCACGGGCGCACTACGAAGGCACCGCGGTGGAGATCCTCGAGCAGACGTCGGGCCGGATCACTCACTTCGTGGCGGCTCAAAGAGCACGCGGCTTCGATCAAGACCATCGCCGTCGAGCCCGAAGATTCCTTCCACGGCCTCGAGGGCCTCAAGCACCTGCCGACCGCGATCGTGCCGCAGATCTGGGATCCGTCGCTTGCCGACGAGGTCTGGGGATGCCCCACTGAGCCCGCCTACGACCTCGCTCGCGCCGTGGCACGCTCGGAGGGTTTGCTGGTCGGACACTCGAGCGGCGCGGCTCTCTGGGCGGTGCGAAGGCTGGCCGGCACGATCCAGGAAGGCGTCGTCGTCACTGTGTTCCCGGACTCGGGGGACCGCTACATCTCGACCGGGCTGTACGGCTCCAGATAGCCGTACGGCTCCAAAGAGAAGTTAAGACCCGTGTAGATCAGCTCGATTTTCGTGCGGCTATGATGGCGCCGGCCTGATGCGGCCGCTCGTTGGCGGGCCGGGCTTTACACGGTATTGCGTAACTTTTCATCACTGCACCACGTCAAGTTCTCGTGCTGAAGCTCGCCGGAGGGGGGCTTACCGTGGTGGTGCTCCTTTTGCTCTCGGTGCTTTTCGTCGTCGTGGTGTTTCCCGGCGCGGTTCCGCTGGTCCTCGTGGGCAGCCGCGGAACGCCGTCCCCCAGCCCCGTCGCGATCGTGACGCCAAGCCCGAGCCCGTCGCCGAGCTCATCGCCGTCGCCGAGCCCAAAGCCGGTCGATCGGACCGCGGCCTTCGCGGCGCTGACCAGGGACCTGAACAAGATCGCCGCGGCGGGTGGAGCGAAGGCCAGTGTTTCGTTGATGGAGCTCGGGGGGACCGCTCCCGTGGCAATGTGGTCCATCAAAGGCGACAGCTCGTGGCCCGCCGACAGCACCTACAAGCTGCCTCTGCTGATCGCTGAGGCGCAGGGAATTGCATCCGGGAAGTTCAAAGCCACCGACAAGCTCTGCTACAAGTCGTCGGACTACGAGGTGGGTTGGTTCGGCGACTACGTGCCGGGCACGTGCTACACGCGCAATGCGCTCGCTCAGCGAGTCGGTCACTACTCTGACAACACGGCCGCCCACATCCTGGTCCGCTATCTCGGCGGGTCCACCGCGCTGAATGCCTTCGCCAAGTCAATGGGCGCCGTCCAATCCAAGTTCTGGGTGCCCAACACCACCACGACCGGCGACCTGGCTCGCTTGTGGTGGTACGAAGCGGTCGGAGCGGCGGGTGGCAAGGCGGCACAGGGCTGGCTCTATCCACTGATCACGAAGACCTACTGGGAGGCTGGTATCCCGGCCGGGACTCCGAAGGCGACAGTCGTCCACAAGGTCGGCTACAACGGCCGCAGCCTCAACGACGCCGCGCTCGTGTTGAACGGGCCCAAAGGTGCATACATCGTGACGATCTGCACGAACGGGCCAGGAGGCGCCGCAGGCTGGAATGTCATCTCCCGCATGGCGGCTCGCGTCTACCAGTTCGAGACCGCGCGGCCGGCCTAGCGCAAGCACGTCCTT
>Ga0209236_1003166_pt1 | contig 10063 bp, 9 predicted proteins | sample GraSoi013_1_40cm_FD_185819 | JGI IMG/M metagenome (GOLD analysis project Ga0209236, IMG submission 185819) | Grasslands soil microbial communities from the Angelo Coastal Reserve, California, USA - Sample 09_27_2013_1_40cm (SPAdes) (version 2) | ecosystem: Environmental > Terrestrial > Soil >... | reverse complement strand
GTCGATCTCTACGGAGCCATGTCACGCCTCATGTTTCTCGATCCGAAAAGAATCACGATACCACTAGAGCTAGTATTGGGCGAGGCTCAAGACTACGAGAGTCATGGAAACAAACTCCGGGCAGAAGTTGGTTATAGGATCGCTGGAGGCATCTCTCTCTACAAGGGAGATGTAAATGGAGTGAACGAGTATTTTTCAAAGGCGGCCTTTTTTGCTGGAGACTCACATCCCGAGTACCGAATCATCCTCAAGCGTAGCAGCGAGGCGGTGGCGATCGCAAGAAAGTACTACGAAGAATTCAGTGCGTTAACAGCGTAAGCCGAACCAGGAAAAGCGAGATTACTGGATTATCTTGAAACTACGAAACTCCCCCTTAGACTCGGACCAATCTACCTGAATGTCCTTCACCCTAGCTCCAGAAGGACCAACCCGACAGAACTGTATGAGTTCGTTAAGTCTTTCCTTTTCTCCCTCTGCGACAGCCTCTACTCTACCATCTGGAAGATTCCTTACCCAGCCAACAACTCCTAGCCTCCGAGAGAGCTGTGTTATCTCCCGGCGAAACAAAACACCCTGAACGATCCCGGTGATCAGAATTCGCGTTCGAACATCCAATCCTACACACGACCAATTTCTAGAGGAGGTTCTCGGGATCCAATAATATTTGGACAAAACGGCGCAAACTATGTCATCGGCGGTGTCGCGAGTGGGGCGACAGATTGCTGCGGTGGGAGTTCTTTGGCAACCTCAACGAGTTCCTGGACGAGGCTTTCTGTCTTCAGTCCGTTCATGGCGCTGAAGGCGTCGAGGGTCATGTAGATGTCTCCCGCATCGTCTGCTTCGAGCCTCAGTCCCTTTCTCACTAGCACCTCCCTAGTGCGAGGGAAAGTGACGAGAAGGTCCCCAATCGATGTGTCGCCACGGATGTTTCCAACAGTCATCCTGAAACGCTCTCCGGATGGAGGTTCGACACGAGAAGCTTGCACTACAATTTTTGCAGGGACCGACAAGGGCTTCTTCGGTTCGGCCATCTTGGGAGTCCTACTGGTCTTCAGCGTTTTGGCGGGCTTAATCTTCTTCCCTCTCTTCTTCACCTTTCTACGTGCACCTCGCTTTTTCATCGTCATGCGTGGACTTGCCTATCCTTACTAATAGGGCAGAACCTGCGTTAAAAGATTCGTGGCCTGAAGGGCTTCATGAAGAGGATGGACGGGTCTCACTGTCCAGGCTCAAGAGACCAAGCGATCGGAAGCGCCTGGGTCAGTTGTTCAATCTGTTTGGCCGCCCTAGCCCGAAGCTCGTCAACAATTCCGGCGATGATGGGGCTGGAATAATCCTCTATTCTTCCCTCGTCCGAGAGACGCGCAATTGACGGGTCCAAGGGGACAGCCCCCAAGAAGGGCACCCCCAGGCTCGAGGCCAGCTTCTCCCCTTTTGGCTCTCCAAAGAGGTTAACCCTGTCCCCACAACTCGGACAATTGAGATAGCTCATATTCTCCACCAGTCCTAGTATGGGAGCTTCCATCTTCTTGGCCATGTTCACAGCTTTAGCTACTATCATCGACGCTAGGTCTTGCGGAGAGGAGACTACTATGACGCCGTCCAAGGGAAGGGATTGGAACACTGTCAAGGGCGCGTCGCTTGTTCCTGGTGGAAGGTCCACGAGAAGATAATGGAGATCTCCCCATTCCACGTCCCAATACAACTGGCGAATAACACTGTTGACGATCGGTCCCCGCCAGATGACGGGCATGCTGGGATCATCCAAGACCAGATTGATCGACATGACCTTGATCCCGCCTCTCGTTCTGAGGGGAATGATGCCCCCATTCGGGCCTTTAGAGGGTTTTCCGGTTACGCCTAGAACTTTGGCAATGCTTGGCCCAGTGAGGTCTGCGTCGAGAACTCCAATCTCATATCCATGCTTCTTCAGCTCTGAGGCAAGCATGCTCGTCACGAAAGATTTCCCTACGCCCCCTTTTCCGGAAATCACCGCGATTATGTTGCGAACGCCGCGTTTGCCGAGACGTTCGATTCCAGGACCCAATTTTGAGGCGCTTTTCGGGGTGCTGGGTGAGCTTGCTCCCATTTGCAATCTCTGCTTCAATTCTTCCAGTTCTTTCCGTGTCATAGTCGTCGTGTCGACCTTGACAGACTTTACGTCTCCCGGTTTTCGGACGGCATTTTCCACATCCGTTTGAAGAGTCTTGGCGAGTGGGCAATGCGCAACGGTCAGCGCAATCTTCACAGTAACGTTCTCGTCGTCGACCGTAATATCTCGAACCATGTTGAGATCGACAATGCTCCGGCCGATCTCGGGATCCAAGACCTTTCTCAGCCTCTCCATGACTACGTTCTTATCAACCATGAGATGTGGCCTCGACCGTCGCGACATGACTATGATCCCTTCCTGCTTATTTACACCCTCCTCCACTCTGGTGCGGGAGAAACGGGCGCGGAGCCAGGTCCTTGAGCGGTGGAAGGCATGACGGTATCAGAAAGAACCAGGAGGGCTCTGAAGAATTTCGAACTCACAGAATATGAGGTAAAGGCCTATATTGCTTTGGTGGAGGCTGGTCCAATGCCCGCAAGCCAACTTAGCACGATAGCGACGATTCCATACTCGAAGATATACGAGATCCTGGGGAATCTGGAAAGGAAGGGTTGGGTTGAGAGCGAACAAGGTAGGCCGAGCAAGTATTTTCCGAAACCACCTTCTGCGGCGCTCGAGTCGTCAAGGGTAAGAATGGAGAATACACTAAGGGAGAGTCAGACCGATGCTTTATCGGAGCTGCAACCTCGCTACGAGAGCAAGGGGGTCCAAGAAAGACCGGACATATGGATCGTCAGAGGCCAAAACAACATTCTGGATAGGATTAAGGAGACTCTGGGTCGGACGAGAAGAGAGCTACTCGTGGCGATGCCGATAGTTCCAGAGTCTGTGATTTCCGCTGCTGCGCCATTGCTGTCACTTATGACTGGTCATGGCATCAAGGTTTCAGTTATGGTTCCAGAGATCACTGATAAGAACATAATACGAAAGCTGAGGGGCATGGCTGAAGTCAGAGTGCGAGCGCAAATGTTTGGCGGAGGATTGATCTCAGACAGTAGTGAGATTATCCTCCTTCTAGGAGAGGAGCCTGAAAAAGGGCTAAGTTTAGCAATTTCCTCCGATCACGAGGGTCTCGTGAAGTTTGGAAAGATCTACTTCGAATTCCTCTGGGAAAACTCCAAATCGGTCTAGGACAGACGGATTGATCTTCTCACAAAAAGGTAAAAGACTGTAATGTAGAGGCTCGAGTGATGCTCCGGTGGTGTAGCCCGGTTTAGCATAGCGGCCTTAGCCCAACGAGCAGTGTTGGGTGGCCAATCGAGCTCTAGCCGGGTGGCGGCGGAGTATTAGGACCTCCAGAGCCGTTGATCGCGGGTTCAAAAGCGGCCGTTTGCCGCGGAGACTCCCGCCCGGAGCACCACTAAGCGCGGGGGTACCATAGCCAGGTCAAATGGGCAGAGGACCAAGATAACGGTCTGCCATGGGCTTAGGACCCTGTGGCGAAGGCCTTCGTGGGTTCGAATCCCACCCCCCGCACCACGAAACAAAACTATAGAACCTATTTGTTCGATGAGAAGTGAGAGTCGAGCGAATTGTTTCACCGTGACAAGAGTTCTTCTTTTCCCTGAACCTGACCTGTACACTGGCCCCGCTCTTTCTCGCCTGAAAAAATCGGGTCTGAAAGTATTACCCCTTTGTTCCCGCTTCTCCGAACCAACTTCGAACCAAGAATCCAATTACAAGGGAAGATGTTCGAATCGTCGTGTTTCATTCATGCAATGGTCATGTCGTTAACAGATTTCGGGTTTGGTAGGCACTAGTTAGGGGGCAAGATAGACCAAGGTGTGGTTGTGACGAGATGGCCCGGATTGCCGGCAATCGCCGTCCTAGGATCCTGTTATCCCAACCGCGATCAGCGTTTTGTTCGTTTGCCGGGAATCCGACTGAGGACTCGTCTCTCATAGAAGGTTGTTCCGACCGCGAGGATTGATGTCGATACGATAAGGAGCGCCATCATAGTCTCCTGTGAATCCCCGAAGACAACGACTATCCTGTCTCCGTTAACGGTGGACCTCAGTGGCGCTGTGAATATCGCCCCGTGGAAACTGTATGACAGCTTGTATGCGATCTGTTCGGGTTGAGCCTCCACCACGGTCTGAAGAACCTCGAGCCCGTAAGTTGGGAGTGACCTTAACGAAAATGTTACGGTGTTGCTCGTGTAGTTGTATGTGGGCGTCCATTCGGACAGGGGGACCGCTAAGCTTGAGAAGTTTAGAACCGATATCGGCGCGACCCTCTCTGGGAGACTGGAGAGGGTAACTCCTAGGCCGTTCACATGATAGGTGTAGGTGACCGTCTTACTATTTGAAAATCCCGTTAGGACTTCAGCTGTCGGCAGCAGGTACGCCGATCCGATGTTGTTCAATTCGAGACCTGCAAGACTAATGCCTGACTGAACTTCGAACGATCTCCAAGCGGCATCGAACTGGACGCCTTGGCTGTTGCTAAGGGCCCCCTCCTCAATACCGAAGCTGAGGGACACGTTCAGCCATTGGCTCTGCGTCGTGTTGGACCACGGTGTCGAGAAAGCTTCAACCCTCAGGTTCTTTAGGTCAGCCGAAGGGCTCTTTACCTTGACGGCGCTTTGGAGGGCTGCCGCCGCGGTGGTAGAGTTGTAGCCTACAAGCACGCCGTGGACTTGAGGCAGGACGAAGGAACGTACGATCCCAGTCAGATTCTGGAAGATACTAAGGGTGAAAGAGACCTGCGATGTCCCAGGCTGGATATTTACGGAGAACCCGGATGGTTGGAGGGCCGCTCGCACTTCCGGCCCTGTTGAAGCAGCGAGAAGCAGGAGAAGAGAGGCTACTAGAAGCACTGCTCGCAAGAAGTCGACTATCCCTCTTTCTTCATGAATTACGATAAACGATCTTCTTAAAGGGCACGAAACAGAAAGTGTTCATACGTTCGGGGATAGGAGGTTGGCATCAGAACGAGCACGAGGAAGCGCCTCTGGTGTAAGCCGCAGAACGATCGTTGTTGGATTAATCGTGCTGACCATAGTCGGGGCGGTGGTCGCCTTTCAATTCCTGCCCTACGGTGACCCCAATGCGATAGTGCAACACTGGCGGCTTAAGATACACTTCTACGACTTCAGAACGGGAACGAACTCGACGCCCCCCGCGTATATCGGGTTCGCTCCTCAACTATGGGTCAACCACACCCTGGACCGATTCGGCCCACCGGGATACTCCCCGATCAGCACTCGAGACGACTCAGGTACGATCTATATCGAATCTAATTACCCAGCAATCTTCACGTTTGGCGACTTTTTCAACATCTGGGGGCAGCCCTTCAGCTCTACGTGCGTTTGGAACTATTGTGCAGCTCCGGCCGAGCTCGTCGTCTATGATCGCGACAATGATAACGTCTGGAATACGGGAGACACCGCGATCAATCCTGTCAGCGGGACAACACCATCCTACGGCGCGCAGCTGAGCCTCGATCCGAAGATCAAGTATTGGGACGCGAACGGCGACAACATCTGGTCTCCTGGAGAGGTGGTTCTCTACGACACGAACAATAACAACGTGTACGAGTCCGGCGAACCAGTAATTGCCGGGTCAGCCCCTCCTAACAGTACCCCTCTCAAATCTGATCCACTAATCAAGTTCGTGGACACTAACATTAACGGGGGCTGGGATGATCTCATACCCGCTCCTGTTATGTCGGACAATGGGTCAAATGAGGGATGTGTTCACAGGCAATACGGTCTATCCAATAACAAAGACTGGATCATTGTACTATATGCGTCGAACGTGGCAGGTTCCTTTGGCTGCTTGCCATAGGGTTCAGCATCCTGACGGTCTGTAGATCCGAGATTGGGAATATTTGCAAATTAGGCAGGTGTCCTATCTTGACTCGGCCTATCCACCAAGTGGCAGGCGGCCCAGTGGTCCTTCTCCACCTCTATGAGGGGAGGGACCTCAGAGGTGCATCGCAAATGTGCATATGGACAGCGTGTGTGGAAATTGCAGCCTGGCGGAGGCGCCACCGGACTCGGAATCTCTCCGCTGATAACTTCTCCCAACCGTTTGGACGAAGGGTCTGGCACCGGCACGGCAGCTATAAGGGCTCTGGTATACGGGTGCAAGGGGTTTGCCACTATTGTCTCTGTGTTACCCAGTTCAACGATCCTCCCGAGATACATGACTGCAACTCGATTGCAAACGTGACGCGCTAGGGCCAGATCGTGGGTCACGAGTAATACTGACGCCCCTCTCTTCTCGACGAGGGAGAGCATCAATGCGAGGATCTCGGCCCTTATGGAGACGTCAAGCATTGAGACAGGTTCGTCGGCTACGATGAAGTCGGGATGCAGCACGAACGCGCGTGCGACTGCTACGCGCTGCCTTTGCCCGCCGCTCAACTCGTGCGGAAATCTGAGCATAAACTCTTCGGGGGGAAACAGTTCAACTTCCCTGAGAATCTGTTTCACTCTCTCGTCGAGCTCTTCCCGGCTCTTCGTCGCTTTCTGGATGCGCAATGGCTCAGCAACAATATCTTTCACGACCATGTGCGGATCCAATGACTCGAAGGGGTCTTGGAAAATGATCTGCATCTCCCTGCGGAGAGGCTTCATCTGCCTTGAAGAGAGACCTGTGATGTCTCTTCCCTTGTATGTTACTTTTCCTTCCGTGGGATCCGTAAGCCGAAGTAGCAACCTTCCGGTGGTCGTTTTTCCGCTGCCGCTCTCGCCTACTAGGCCGAAGATTTCCCCCTTCTGCATTCGGAAGCTTACGCCGTCGACTGCTTTTACGAAGACATCGGTTCTTGAGACAAGGGTCTCGAGGAATCCCCTCTTTATGGGAAAGTATTTTTTCAGTTTCTCCGCGGCGACGATTGACTCATCGTTTTCCATGCTGCTTTGACTCCAGATCCCCTAGTAGAGATAACAGGCTACGTAATGATTGCCCGATCCCACTTTCTTAAGTTGTGGCTTCTCCTTTTTGCATACGTCCATGGCGTACGGGCACCTAGGGTGGAAACGACACCCTGTGGGTGGACTCAGAAGGTCAGGAGGTTGTCCGGGTATGGAGAGAAGTTTCTTCCTTTCCCCCCTGATGCTAGGGAAGGCACCGATCAGGCCTTGTGTGTAGGGGTGTAGTGGCTCTTTGAATATTGCTTCGGCGGAGCCGTACTCGACCAGCTGGCCAGCGTACATGATAGCGACGTTTTCGCAGACCTCTGCGACTATTGAGAGGTCGTGACTAATCATAACCATGGAAAGCCCAAGTTTCTCTTTCAGAGATCGCATCAACTGCAACACCTGTGCTTGAACAATTACGTCCAGCGCTGTGCCCGGCTCGTCGGCGATTAGCAATTGCGGATTGGCAGCGAGGGCCATCGCTATCAGCGCTCTCTGTCTCATCCCGCCGCTAAACTCGTGAGGGTAGTTGGTTATTCTTGAGGGCTCTACTCCGACCATCTCGAAGAGACCCTCGGCCCGTTTCTTAGCGTCTGACTTGGAGACGTCAGGTTCATGCAGCCGTATGGCCTCGACTATTTGGTCCCGAACCTTGAAGACGGGATTCAAGGCATTCATTGCTCCTTGAAAGACGATCGAGATCCCCTTCCAGCGTATTTTCCTCATTTCTTTGTCCGAGAGTGGGACGAGATCTTCTCCGTTGAACAGAATCTTTCCCCGTCGGATTCTACCACCCGAGGGGAGCAACTTCAAGATGGATAAAGCGACTGTGGTTTTTCCGCAACCGGATTCTCCTACTAAGCCGAGGGCTTCTCCTTTCTCGACTGTGAAGCTGACGTCTTCGGCTGCCCTGACCCATCCGCGGAGCGTACGATAGTTAGTGGTGAGCCCGTCAAGCTGGAGCACTCCCAAAATATTCTACTCTTGATTGGAATCCTACTAGAAGTTTGTTTCTCCACGCCGAGATAAGCTTTGGGCGACAGACCCGGCCTGGAGGCTGGCGATCAGCGGCGCCTTCTCAATCTTGGGTTGAATAACTCGTCGAGAGAATAGCCGATCAGTATGAAGGATAAGGAGAGGACTGCGATGCCAATTCCAGGTGGAACAATCCACCACCAGGTTAATCCCGTTGTACTACCTGCCGAATGGGCTAGATCGAGCATTCTACCCCAAGTTATCTGATTCTGGTCTCCCAACCCCAGGAAGCTTAGGGCAGCCTCTCCGACGATGGCAGCCGGAACTGACAGCGCGAGGTTCACGTAGGTGAGGGCTATTATGTTGGGAAATATGTGCTTGGTCAGGATGTAGGCAGTACCTGCACCTGAAGCCTTTGCCGATTCGATGAAAGGCCTTTCGCGTAGAGTGAGGACTTGGGATCTTATCAGGCGGGCAAACCCCATCCAGCCTAGGAATCCCAGGATCAGGACTATTGTGTTGAGCGATGGTCCTAAGACGAATGACAGGACTATGAGCAATGGAAGGGCGGGAATCACGAGCATCATGTCCGTGAATCTCATAAGAGTTTCATCTACCAACTTTCCCAGATAGCCTGCCATTAGCCCGATGACTAATCCCAATCCTATCCCGATGAAGGTGGCTACGAGTCCCACGTAGAGTGAGAGCCTAGATCCGTAGACAAACTGGGTGAAAATGTCCTGGCCGCTATCATCGGTCCCCAGCAGACCCCAAGTGTTTCCCAATAGTTGCAGTTTGAATCCGCTGACAAGGAATTCTCCGTGGAAACCGGCTGGAACAGTTATTTGCAAAACATAGTTGTATCGCGCGGGAGTGCCGAAAATGAACTGGGCAGGCGTTGAAACACCTTGAATCCCGAGGCTCGAGATTATGGATTGGTCGTAGGAATCGATGGTCTGACTGAACGACGTTGATGCGTTGACCTTCTGGCTCGACAAGCAGCAAAATTGTTTCACGAGCTGGCCGTTAGAGTCGAGCCTGTCTACTAGCAGCGTAGCGTTAGTCAGCTGGTTCGTTACAGGCCCAGAAGGAACGACCGTGAAACCCCCGGTGAATCGATTTGGAGCGCCGGTGTAGGGATAGTTCAGCGACTCTTGCACCAACAGGTTTCCTCCTGAGGTTGCGGATACTTGAACGTCAATTGAGTTAACTCCTTTGACGCTTGAGGTCAGAGTCGTCCCTCCTACAGAGGCAGCGGTGATGTCTGCGAAATTTACGTTCTGGCTAAGGCCTCTATCTCCGTAGATGTATTTGACCCAGGTTGGAGCGGCTAACGGGCCGGAAACCACTGTGCCCTGCGGCGAGTAGGGCGTGAGTACAGGAGCAGCGACGGCAGCGAATATGAAGAGGGCTAGGAAAAAAGTGCCCGTGGCAGCGAGCCTGTTCGACAGCATCTGCCGGAGAAATCTAGTGATGCGTACGATGATGAAGGGAACCTGTCTCTTCTGGGACACGGACTCTTGCTCACTCGTACCTTATTCTAGGGTCTAGGACGCCGTATAAGATGTCTGACATGAAGTTAGCAGCGATAACGCAGAGCGCAATCAGGTAGAACATGGCCTGCATGACAGGAATATCTTTCGAGCTTATGGACGCAAAGATCCAGAAACCTAGGCCGTCCCAGTTGAAAATGGTTTCCGTTATGATCGCTCCCCCGAGCAATCCGCCGAAGGCGAGGGCCGCGTTTGTGACGATCGGGAGAGATGCGTTTTTCAGGGCATGCTTGAAGAGCACGGTCCTTTCCGGGAGACCCTTAGCCCTAGCCGTGGTTATGTAGTCCGAGTTCAGCTCCATCATCACAGTTGCCCTGGTGAGCAAAAGGTTGCCACCGTAAAAGTAGAGAGTCAGTACGGCGGCGGGAAGGAATAGGTACTGCGTCCTAACTGCTATCTGTTCTAGGATCGGAGGCGTACCATTGATCCAGCTATTGGGCGAGACTCCGCCTCCAGGAAACCATCGCAGGGTTTGGGCAAAGATGAATATGGCCAGGAGGCCCATCCAGAAGGTCGGGAGCGAGAAAGTGACTAGTGATGCGGTTACCGAGCCAG
>Ga0209236_1003162_pt1 | contig 10067 bp, 8 predicted proteins | sample GraSoi013_1_40cm_FD_185819 | JGI IMG/M metagenome (GOLD analysis project Ga0209236, IMG submission 185819) | Grasslands soil microbial communities from the Angelo Coastal Reserve, California, USA - Sample 09_27_2013_1_40cm (SPAdes) (version 2) | ecosystem: Environmental > Terrestrial > Soil >... | reverse complement strand
ATGCGGACACCGACATCCACTGCGACTCGTCCCAGTTATCAACCACGTTGAGCGCGCCGAACAGCCGATCCATGTCTCGCGCCCAGGGGACCCCTTTGGTCGCGGCGTTGATCGAGAAACCCCACGCCGCGCTGAATTCGTCCTCGACGCGGCCTTGCGGGCCGAACTCCGTTTCGATTGCGTAGACCGACCACGCGGTGTCGTCTACGGCGTACGCGCCGTAATCCTGGAAAGCGCGAGCGAGAATCTTCGCGGGCTCCGTTTCGAGTCCGAGGCCGTCAATGTTCACGGATGCCGGGATCGCCAAGAGCGAACCCATGCGGAGGGCCGAGGTCGTGCCTCCATAGCACGTCGAGGCGCAGCTGTCTGCCTGACTCGCCGGCCATCGGTACCCATGCGTGGCCGCGTCGTAATGGTAGTTGGCGAGACCGTACACGTTCACCTTCATCACGTGACGGATGACGCCCCCGGGGACGAGTTCCCCGAGGCGGATCGTGCCGCCGATGCTCGACAGCTTCGAGCCGCCATGGCCACCCTCCACTCCGGTCCCGTACAGATCGTTGGATATGGACCACCACATCGTCGCGGAGCCGTCGGCGGTGCATCGAGCGAACGGCTGGCCCTGGGTCAGGGTGTGGCCGTCCGGCATCAGGATCGCCGTCGCGTAGTTCGGCGTCGTGCCATCCGGGTTGTTCGGCCCCGCGCCCTGGACCACGAAGTTGCCCGGGATTGGCGCGTTGAACAAGACGTTCCCTTGGGTCGCGCACCGACTTCCGCCGGACCACCCGTCCGAGTTGTAGTAGACCGCGGTCATCGTTGCGTTCGGGGTGAGGATGATCACGTCGGGGTCCGTCGTCATTCCGCGCGACGTCGCCTGCTGGATGTTCGCGGCGACGTACACCGCCGAAGCGCCGATCGGTAGGTTCCAGATGCTATCGCGCGAAAACGGCCAGAGGAGAGGGTCGCGGCCGCCCGGGGGTCCTCCCCCCGGAGGTGGGTTCGTCGTCACGGTGACGGAAATCGTCGTCGTGTGAGCGAGGGATCCGCTGGTGCCCGTGACGGTAACGGAGTACGAGCCGGCCGTGGTCCCCGTCAGGGTGCACGTCGAGGTTTGGGTGCCACTAATTGTCGAAGGCGAGCAGCCCCCCGTCACACCGGACGGAGAGGAGGCGGTCGTTAGCGCAACGCTCCCGGTGAAACCACCGGTCGATTGCAGGCTGATCGTCGACGTCGCGGATTGACTGGGGACGAACGAGATGCTTGCCGGGTTCGCGGCAATCGAGAAGTCCGGGACCGGTGGCCCGCCCGCGCCGAAGAACTCCAGCGGAGAGGGCGCATTCACGTCCCCCTGCCCGAGACTGCCACCGCCCCAGACGTCCTCGAGGAGTTTCGCGAGCGAATAGTGACTGTACGCGGCCGTCGACTTGTACGCCAGCTTCGTCGCCGGACCGCTGAAGGACATGTAGATGTACGGTGGACTCGTGTACGCTTCGTCGAACATGAGGATGAGCGCCGCCTTCTTGCCGGCCATCGCCGTGAGCAGGCCGGGCACCCAGCTCTGGATCCACGCGTCGCCCGACGCGACCGAGTTGTCGTGCATGTTATGCCCGTCGTTCGGCGTGAACCAGATGAAGTTCGTTCCCGCGTTCAGGGCCGTCACGACGTCCGCCGGGCCGCCGGAGTGCAGGTTGGCGCATCGCGCCGAGTTGCCGGTAATCGTCGTGTACGACAGGAACGGGAAGTGGTCCTCGCCTCGGTCCGGGTTGATGGAACAGCCGGAGCCGCTGCCTTCCGCGATCGCGGTCCACGTGTGACCCGAGGTCTCGATCAGGTCCACCAACGTCGGATGATTGAGATTCGGATGGTTCCCGTCGCCACCGACGCCGAACGTGCTCGCGCCCATGATGGCGATGTAGTTCGGCTGGGACGGATTCGTGATGCTCGACCAGCCCTGGGAGAAGGAATACTGGCCCGCGAGCTGCGTCATGTACGGAGCCGGGCCGTAGACCTCGTTCAGGTTCTTGTTCTCCATGAGGACGACGACGAGTTGGTCGAAGTTGTTCGTTGCGGAGGGCGAGATGATGACGCTGCCACGCCGGTCAAGAGGCTGACTCGCCGGCGCATTCGAGGCAAAAACCGCGAGGCTCAAAAGCATAAGGAGGGCGGAGGCCGTAAGGGCCGCAAACACGCGCCTCGGGGGGACCATTCCGTATTTCCCGGAGGCCTGCATCATCAGAAGTCCCGCTCATGTTAGTATTCTCCCGACCGGCATGTTCCGATAATCGGTACGGATAACACGAGTCCTGGAATCGAGTTGCCCGTTTCAAGGTCTTCGCCGACGCAAGTTTTCTATCAACAAGATGACACCGAGGGCAACCAGCGCGCTCGCAGACAGTACTTGAGCGAACAGACCATCTCCGACCGGTTCGAGATGCCCTGTCGGGGGTTGGGGTCGCGCCCGCACTTCAATCGTCCACGCAAAACTCGCTTCCGCGCGTCCATCCGAGACGAGGACCCGGACGACGTGGGCCCCGACGCTCGAGCCGTGGAACACGTACACCGACGACGAACCGCCGACCGCGAGCCCGTCGACGAGCCACGAATACGTCAGGAGATCGCCGTCGGGGTCCGAAGCGACGACCACCAGTGTCTCCGCGTCACCCGGCCCCAGGACAATGCTTGCCCGTGGACTGGCGGAGACGATCGAAGGCCCTCGGTTTCCGATTTCGATTGAGCCCGCGACGTTGTCCGCCGCACCGAGATCGTCCGCCACCGCGAGCCGCACAGTGAATGTCCCATTGTTCGCATATGCATGGGTAACGGACACGCCCGTGCCCGTCTGTCCATCGCCAAAGTCCCAAGCGTAGGAAACGATGGTGCCATCCGAGTCCATCGATCCGGACGCGTCGAAGAGGATCGGCAAACCTCGGGGCGCCGCTTTCAAGCTCGCCGAGAACACAGCGATCGGCGGGAAGTCCACCGTTATTTCCGAGGTCGCGGACGTCTGGGTCTGGCCGTTGTCGACGACGGTCAGGACGACGGAGAATCGTCCCGAATGAACGTACGCATGTCGCACGAGGATCCCATTGGCGGTGAACCCGTCCCCGAAATCCCACATGTAGGAGACGATCGTCCCATCAGGATCCGTCGAGGATTCGGCGTCAAACGCCACGATCTCCCACGGTGCCACCAGAGACCGCGTGGTCGTGAAGCGTGCCCGAGGAGGCTGGTTCGGCGGCGGTCGATCCGCGCACGCAATTCGCGGGTTCGCCCAATCGGCATGGTCGTCCGCCGTCGAATCGACGGACACGATTTGCAAGCGCAGACTCCGGATTCCGGCGATGCTTACGTTGACGTTTTCGGTGGGCGTCTCCCCGTTCATCGCGCGGCCCTCGTACAGCTTCTGACCGTCGCCCCACACCTGGAAGAGGACGCTCCCAAGGGTCCCGACTTCGTCATCGACCCCGACATCGGCGGTGAACGATTGGCACGCCCCATCCGGTCGAAACTCGATGGCCGACGGCGCATGGGCGCCAAATCCTCGCAGGTAGGGGACACCGTTCAGCGTCAGGGTACGCCCGTCGCCCGCCCCGCCCCCACCGTTGCTTGAATTTCGTTCGACCGGCCCTTGTTCGTTCGCCATGTACGTCCACGGCTGGTCGCTGAGAAACCCGTTCGTGGCCGGGGGATCCGTACCGACGATCCGGAGCAGCGCCATTCCATGTGCGGGTACGTCGACGCTGTAACCGTTCGCGAATGAACCCCGGTCCGCGCGGGCCCACAGATCGCGGACCGTGGCGTTCGCGGCGGCGAGGTGAATCGCATCCCAACTCACCGTGATCGTCGCCGCGGCATCGCCGCGGTTCAGGAGCCCCACAGCTCGGGCGCCACTCGCGGCGAGGGGCTTGTACCAGACTTGCAGGCCGGTGCCGCTGTCGGCCGCCAAGATCGCCTGGAAGCCGAGCGCGTCCTGGTCGACGCCAATCACCTCGGGGTTCGTGAGGATCGTCCTGGTCGCGTCGGTCATGCTGCGAACATCGTTGCCCGCAATGAGGGGCGCGGACATGAGAGCCCATAAGCCGAAGTGCGTGCGGTACTCGGTGTCCGTCATGCCTCCGTTGCCGACCTCGAGCATGTCCGGATCGTTGACTGTCCCGGGCGCGGTGGCGGCTGCGTGGGCGGCGTTGCGGTCGAAGATGTCGATCATCCCCTCCTTCCACGGCGGCTGGCCCGGGGGCGACGTCCAATCATCACTGATGTCCGGGGACATACGCCACTGGGCCGCGGTCACAGGTCCCCAGGCCCACGGTTCGTCCGTAGGGTTGTTGTCGCTTGCGCTCAAGACAATCGATCGGCCGGAGGCGATGATCGCGCCCCGCCAGCGCGCGTAGATGTCCTTCATGACCAGGCCGTCCGCATTGCAACGATCAGCCTTGATGTAGTCCACGCCCCAAGAGGCGAACTGCGCGACATCTTGGTATTCGTGGTCTAGGCTTCCCGGCGTGCCTCCGCTGCACGTCGTCGTTCCGATCGACGCGTAGATCCCGTACTTGAGGCCTCGACTGTGAATGTAGTCGCCGACGGCCTTCATCCCACTCGGGAATTTCGCGGGATCGTTCGTCAGGTTTCCGGAGGCGTCGCGGGAGACCGCAGACCAGCAATCGTCGAGCGTCAACGTGTCGTAACCGGCCGCGAGGAGCCCACCGTTCACCATCGCATCGGCGGTCTCGCGGACCAGCGTCTCGGTCAGGCCGTGACACCCGAACGCATTCCAACTGTTCCACCCCATGGTCGGCGGGGTCGCCGTCATCCCGACGGGGGCCATCCTGAAGCCTGTGGAACTGAGTTCCGTGGTTCCAGCGTGGGCTGCCGTCGCGGCCGTCAGCCCGAGGAGGATGAGAGTGAGTCCCACCGGAAAGGAGGATCGCCGTCGAGGTCCACGCAATCCCATTCGCGTCCGTCGGGCAAACAGCTCATGCGTAATCAAGCCTGGCACGCCACTATCAGGATGTCAACGCGACCCGTCGACACAGACCTCGCGCGGTCTGCCGACCCGGAGAACGCGACCGGTTCAAAGACTCCCGAATCGCTCGACAGCGCGGGCTCGAGCGCGCGCGGCTTCGATCTCACGATTTCGCGGCCCCGCCTCAGTCACCAGCGAATCCAACAAAGCCCGAGCGGCCGCGGTCATCTCCCTCACCGCGCGATCAAACGCTGCCTCGTTGGCCCGTGACGGTTTTGTGAAGCCGGAGAGTTTCCTCACGAATTGGAGCGAGGCGTCGCGGATCTCCTCGTCGGTCGCCGGAGGGTCGAAGTTGAACAGCGTCTTGATGTTTCGGCACATGGGATTCTCTCCCGGATTTCAGGAAGAAAGCGGAGATGGGAGGCCGTACTTAATCACGTCGGACTCGCACCCATCCCACGGCGTCAGATTTCAGTAGTACGTTTGTTATCCTCAGGTTCAATGCCAGCGAAATCCTCGGAGACCGATTCGGCGATCGGAGGACTCATGCGAACGAACCGCTCCATGCCCTCGTCCACGGTCATTCCCGTGCTCGTATACCCGGATGTGGCCGAGGCCGTTGATTGGCTATGCGGCACCTTCGAATTCACGGAGCATCTGCGAATCGGGAGCCACCGCTCGCAACTTACCTTTGGGGATGGATCGATCGTCGTGGCGGCGGATCCCCACGGGCCTGGGATCGACTCGAACGAGACCAGGGAGGTCCGTCGGTCGCACCAAGGGGAGACCAACCACTCCGTCATGGTGCGTGTGCCGAATGTCGATCGCCACTTCGAGCGGGCCAAGAATCGCGGCGCGAAGATCCTGCAGCCTCCCACCGACTACCCGTTCGGCGAGCGGCAGTACACGGCCGAGGACCTCGGGGGTCACACGTGGACGTTTTCTCAGTCCATCGCCGATGTCGATCCAGAGGATTGGGGCGGAACCGTCGTGACAACGGGTGGCTAACTCTGCGCTGCACTCGCCCAGTCCGTTCCGGATCGAAACGGGTTTCCGGATTTGCTGTCACTGCGACGTCCGTCGCTTTCCGAGGCGCGCCTCGAGAACTTTCGCGAGCCGGTCGAGCGAGCTGTTCATGCCCATCGTTGACCTCTCGGTCCAGAGCTCGTCGTGCATCGCATCCTCGGTCACGACCATTCGGACTCCGCGGCCCAGAGGCTGAATCTCGACCAACGCCGCGACCTCGTACGGTGCGACGCCCGGGATGAAGTCGGCCAGCGTCGTGTACGCGAGCCGCCGCGGCCGCGTGACCTCCGTATACGTCCCGCGAGCCACGCTGGTGAGCGGAAGCCCCATCGCCTTCATCCCCTCGATCAAGTCCTGGCGGGTCGCCGTCATGGCATATTCGAATTCGCCTCCTGGGCGGAGGTCGAGCTGGTGGACCGTCGTGGTGAATCCTTCGGGGCCCCACCAGGATTCGAGGCCCTCCTTCGTCGTCCAGAGTTCCCAGACTTCCTTCGCGGACGCCTGGAAGGTCCGCTCGAACCGGATCTTCGGTCTCGAAACCCTCGCGGATGTCGCGGTCTTCCCTTTTGTCGGCACGTCCCTCACTTCCGTTGAGCGTAGGCTCGCCTAAGGGTCTTGATGTCGATTTTCGACATCTTGAGCAACGCTTCCATGACCTTCGCCGAGTTCCCGGATTTTGAATCGCCCATCATCTCACCCAAAACGGAGGGCACGATCTGCCACGACACACCGAATTTGTCCTTGAGCCAGCCGCAAGGCTGCTGTTCTCCGCCTTCGGAGAGCTGTTCCCACAACCGGTCGATCTCTTCCTGCGTCTCGCAGCTGACGAAGAGGGAAGTCCCTTGCGCGAACGTGAAGTACGGGCCGCCGTCCATGGCCATGAACCGCGCTCCGTCGAGTTCGAACGTCGCGTTCAGCACCTGCCCTTTCGCGATCGGACCTCCCTCCTCCCCGCGGACCATGTCGAGTATCCTGGAGTTCTTGAAGATCGAGACATACCGCTTCACGGCTTCCTCGGCCTGATCGTTGAATGTCAGGAACGTGGTGATCTTTTGCGCGGTGTTCTCCTCCCTGCCCTTCCCCATCTTCCGGTTGTTTGTCATGAGTGCGTCTCCCTGCGTTTTCCTGCCCGCGCCTTCTGTCGCCGATTGAGCTCGGCGCCGAACCTGTCGAGGCGGGCCTCCCACAGGCCGCGGTATTGTCGCATCCATTTGTCCAGCTCGCGGAATGGCTCCGCGCACAACGAGTAGAGGCGCTCTTGCCCCTCCGCGCGCACGCGCACGAACCCTGCTTCGTGAAGGATGCGAAGGTGTCGCGAGACGCCCGATTGCTGAATGTCCACAGCTTCCACGAGGGCGTGCACGGGGCGCTCGCCTGCCCCGAGCGTCTCCACGATCCGACGACGCGTCGAATCGGCGAGGACCTCGAATACGACAGATTCCACGCGGGATGTATACACGTATGTGTATATACACTTTTCTGCATTTCTCGAGCAATCGCAAGGTTTCTTGCAGCCGTGGAGGGAGGGTTTCGATTCGGAAACGGCCGTCCACCTGGAGCACAAGGCTCATACCGAGGTCCGTCTTCTCGGGGTCGACAGGTGATCCCATGGAGCGGTCTAAGCGGGGTAAGGAGACGGCGGTGGTAAATCGGAATCTACAAGAGCGGCTCGTTCGCGGGCTGAATCTGAACCTCGCGAACATGACGTCCCTGGCGACGGCCTACAAACAAGCGCATTGGAACCTACAGGGCTCGGGATTCGCCCAACTCCATGAATTGTTTGATCGGTTCGCAGACCAGACGAGAGAATATGCCGATCTCGTCGCGGAGCGCGCGGTTCAATTGCACGGCACCTCGCACGGGACGATTGAAGGAGCCGTGAAGGAGACGACGCTCCCTGCGTTCCCGCTGGACGAACATCGGGAAGATCTTCTCCTGAAGGCGCTCACCGACCGCGCTGGCGTGGCGATCTCAGAGATCCGACGGGGCATCGACGGGAGCGAAGAGGACCTTCCCACGCAGGATGTCTACATTGAGATCGCTCGCGGTCTCGAGAAGCAGGAATGGATGCTGCGGTCCCACTTGACCGGATGAACCTCGGTCGCTAAGGCCGGACTTGAACGCCCGGGAATCTTGGGTTCCTCGAGAGTTCCCGGGGGAGAAGGGCCATATACTCCATACCGGCATGCGGCCAACCGGAGGAGTGCAATGAGCCGCATTACGGTGGGTCAGGAGAATTCGGCGCCAATCGAGATCTATTACGAGGATCACGGGTCCGGGAAACCCGTCGTGTTGATTCATGGATGGCCGCTCAGCGGCGCCTCCTGGGAAAAGCAAGTCACGGACCTCCTGCGTGCGGGCCACCGAGTCATCACATACGACCGCCGAGGGTTCGGCCACTCCAGCAAGCCGGCGAGCGGCTACGATTACGACACCTTCACCGAAGACCTCCGCAAGCTCGTGACCGCGCTCGATTTACACGACTTCGCCCTCGTCGGCTTCTCCATGGGAGGCGGCGAGGTCGCCCGCTACTTTGGTAAGTACGGATCCGACGACGTGAGCCGAGCCGTGTTCATGTCGGCCGTTCCTCCGTTCCTGCTGAAGACGGCCGACAATCCGGAGGGCGTGGATGCGGCCGCGTTTGAAGGGATCAAAGCGGGCGTCCTCGCAGACCGCCCCGCGTTTCTGACCCAGTTCCTCGCGAACTTCTTCAACGTCGACCAGTTGGGCGGCACGCTCGTGAGCGACCAGGCCGTGCAATTCTGTTGGAACATCGCGGCGGGCGCTTCGCCAAAGGGAACGCTCGATTGCGTCACCGCGTTCTCCTCGACGGATTTCCGGAGCGACCTCACACGCGTCGATGTGCCCACGTTGATTATACACGGCGATGCGGATCGCATCGTGCCCCTCCCCGTCTCGGGCAAGCGCACGGCAGAAATCGTGGAGGGAAGCAGGTTAATCACGATCGAGGGCGCGCCGCACGGGTTGAACTGGACGCACGCGAGCAAAGTGGATCCCGAGCTCGCGCATTTCCTCGGTTAACGGGTCAGGCGACAGCTCAGGGCCGCACTCGAGCACCGCGGGTTCAAGGTCCTGGTCGATCCCTGGCACGCAGCTGAGGCGCCAAAATGAGCGAGGAGGGGTAGCGCTTAAGTCAGGAGACCCGGATGCGGCGTGACAGGAGGGAGCCGTCTGAAAGCGTACGTCCTGATGGGCGTGGCGTTGGCGTTGTTTGCGGTATCTAATCCGGTCGCGGGGTCTCCGAAATTCTCGGGATGGTCGACCCCGGTCAACCTCGGCCCCGTTATCAACTCAGTCCTCAGGGAGAACGGACCTGCGATTTCCAGGGACGGCCTGAGTCTATACTTCGGGTCGTTTCGCGAAGGCGGGTTCGGCGGTTCCGACATATGGGTGTCGCACCGACCCAGCGTCGACGACTCCTGGGGACCCCCCGTGAATCTCGGCCCCACGATTAACACGGCAGTCCTCGAGGCGGTCCCCGAGTTCTCGCGCGACGGTCATTGGATGTTTTTCAACCGCGTCGGAGGACCCGGTAGTCTCGGCGGCTTTGACATCTGGGTCTCTCATCGCGAGAAAGTCCATGATGACTTCGCCTGGGAGACGCCCGTCAATCTCGGGTCGGCGGTCAACACGGCGTCCAACGATGCGGGCCCGAGCTACTTCGCGAACGACGACCTCGGTGTGCCTCTCCTGTTTTTCGGGAGTGACCGGGCCGGCGGGCTGGGTGGATATGACATTTACGTTAGCGCCCAGCAGGCGGACGGATCATGGGGGGCAGCCGAACCCGTGACGGAGCTGAGCAGTTCGACCAACGATCAGCGCCCATCCATTCGCTTCGATGGACTCGAGTTGTTCTTCTTCTCGGACCGGGTCGGAGGAGTCGGGCTCACTGACCTGTGGGTCTCCACCCGTGACAGCACGTCCGACCCGTGGTCCCCGCCGGTGAATCTCGGCTCCGGGGTGAACAGCCCGCAGGACGACACGCAGCCGTTTATCGCCCCGGATCGTGTGACCCTCTTCTTCGGGTCCACTCGACCCGGTTCGGTGGGAGATCAGG
>Ga0209236_1003159_pt1 | contig 10072 bp, 3 predicted proteins | sample GraSoi013_1_40cm_FD_185819 | JGI IMG/M metagenome (GOLD analysis project Ga0209236, IMG submission 185819) | Grasslands soil microbial communities from the Angelo Coastal Reserve, California, USA - Sample 09_27_2013_1_40cm (SPAdes) (version 2) | ecosystem: Environmental > Terrestrial > Soil >... | reverse complement strand
GGCGAGTCCGCAGATCATCTGCGGGGGTTGCGGCCGACCCGACCGGTTTGTCTCCGCGACGCCCACACCAAAAGAATGGTGAACGCGACGGGGACGACGAGCGTGGGGAATTCCGGCACGAAGAAGTACGTCTCCGATGCCGAGGTCTTCCAATACACCCCGCCGATCGAACCCCCGTACGTGGCGTCGTTCGGCGTCCGAACCATGACGGTCGGGTTATCGGAGAACGTGCCGACCGACTGGCGGACGCCCCACGAGCCCCCGGAGCGGATGTTGTAATACAGCTGCGAACCCGAGGCGGAAACGTACAGGGCGTGGGGGGTGTTGTTCTTATCAATCCCGATTGACGGCTTCGTGAAGATGGTCCCCGAGAGGGAGTCGATCGTTTCGGCGGATGCCCATCCCGCCGTCGGATAGTCCAGGAACCGCGCGTACGTGGCGCGGGTGCCGCTCGACACGTCTTTCGCGTACGCAATCCAGAGGTCACCGTTCCCGTCGTACGTCGTCGCAAGCGAGGGGTACGAGGCTGATTCGACCTGGGTCGCGACCGCGTCGAACCCCGCGCTTCCGTTCGACTTCGTGAACTCGGAAGACGCGTCGCAGTTGCTTGCCGAGAGGTCCTTGCACACCCAGTAACGGACCTCGTTTGGCTGCGGCTCCTCGGCCGCCAGGGATGTTGTCGGCTGAGGATCGACGTAGCGACGGACGATGACGTCGTCGATCCACCAGGCGAACCCCGCGCCCACGCTTGCCTTGCGGAATCCAACATTCCCGGAGGTGAGCTCCGTGCCGACGTCAAAGGAGCCGCTCGCGGGGTTGATCTGCGTGCCGTCCTTGAACACCCTCATCCCGGTTCCGAAGATCGCCGTCCCGATCCTGGTCCAGGTGTTCGCCACCGGGGTCCCGGCATTTGGGGACAGCTCGGTCCACACTCCGTTGATCTCTTTCGCGATGTCCCAGCCCGTCGCGAGTTCCTTGTTCGTTTCATATCCCGACTGGGCCCCCGCGGGTCGACGGAATAGCTGGGCGATGTCCGTCGACTCGAGGCTGCTGAACCGCCACCAAGCCTCGAAGTAGAGGTTCGAGTCATCGAGGGCGGGGTTTGCATAGATGAACCGGTCGTCGAAGAGCCCGTCGGGCACGTACTTCAGCGAGTAGATCCCACCGCGGGGTTCGTCGTTCGCCGTCTGCCAGGTGCCGTTCGCGACCGTCCACTTGTCGAGAGTTCCGGACTCGAAGTCATCGTAGAAGAGGTAGACGTTACCCTTGTCCGCTGGCGGGCTCGTCGCTGTGGGTTGTCCGTAATAGAGGTAGTAGTTGTTGTCCCACGAGCCGGCGCCGATCGCCGCCTGGGTCTTCAGCCAGAGCGTGGTCGATGTACTGTTCCACGCGGATCCATCCTGGAGGACCCGGTCCAACTCCGTCCAGGAAGAGCCGGTCCAGTAAACGGCCCGGACATCGTCCCCGTCCGCGCGCGACCGGCCCCCCGCCGCGAGGCTCGCGTGGTTGAGGGTCACGCCGACGGATTCGCCGGCGGGAGCGGCCGCGGAACCGGTTGTGATGTTGATCCGTTGACGGTACTGGTAACCCGCGCCGGGGGATGCGAGGGTCGCGAGGCTGACGTAGTTGTTCAGGGGTGCGACGTCCACGGAGGCGCCGGAGTTCGAGGTCCCCCAGGAAACGGTCGGCTTCCAGGCACCGCCCACCTTGTTCTTGTAGTAGATCGTGCCGCCGATCTTCGAACTGCTCCAGGCGATATGAGGGGCGTTGTTCGTGTCTGAGGACACCGTGGGCATGTATCCCAGGTTCGCGTCGTCCACCACCGTGACGCTCTGCCAGTTCGTCCCGGTGGCGAGCTCGGACTGCGTCGGGTACGCCACTGTCGTTTGCGTGTACCGAACTCGGTTGAGCGTCTGCTGGTTTCCCAGGGACCCCGCGGACACCCAAACGATGTGAAGATAGCCCGAGGAGTCCATCGCGATCGATGGCTCCGCGGAGTCGTACGCGGTAACGAGCGCATTGTCGCTCGCGCGGCCCGAGGCCAGTGTAATTTGGGAGCCCCAAGCCGAGCCCGAAATGTCGGAGCTGCGCATGATGATCACTCGGTCCCACTGCGCGTTCGCTGCGACGTTCGCATAGTCGACCCAGAAGTCCGATTGCATCCCTCCGGCCCCGGCGGCATCGGTGAAGCGGATTGACGGCGCCCCGGAGTTGTACTCGCTGGCGGTGAGTGAAACTGAGTACAGGGCGTTCGCGGTCGCCGAGATCGCGATCCGGGTCGTCCATGTGGAGGGAGGGGTAAGGACTTGGACATTCACGTCCTCGTCTTCCCGATAGCCCTTGATTTGAAGGATGTACGAGTCGGCCGTCGGGATTCCTGTCCAGTCGTACCGCACGAGGGCTTGATCGTCGTTGGTCGCGTGGTACCTCAGATCGTAGCTCTCGTCCGTGGTCGTCCCCGTGTCCGCGGTAAATGTGGATGCCCCAATCACTGAAAACGTGGTCCCGTCCCATCGAATCGCCCCGAGGTCGTTGGCCGTGGTTTCCATCACCGCGCCGGCGATTTTCGCTGCGCCGGTCCGGGGGAAGGGATTCGTCCGCAGGGTGACCCAAGAATGCGGATTTGAGCCCATCGCCGCATTCGAGGTCGAGCCCCAGGTGTTCGGCGCGGTGAACTCCCGGTACGCGATTTGGGCCGAAGTGGTCCCCCATACGAGGAGGCCCTTGCCGCCCGTCGATTCCCAAGCGAAGTCCGCGACACGCGTCGCGGCGGTGTCCGTCGCGCCATCGTGGGTCTGGAAGTTCGCCCAACCGCTCCCGTTCCAATAGCACGTGTTCAGGGCCGCGAGATCGTCGAGGTCCGCGAGGATCATGCCGTCTGCGGTTTGCAGCGGGTCGGGTTTCAATCGCAGCCAACGGCCCTGGCTCCCGGTGCTCGCGCACTGGTATGTCGAGGCCGAGCTCCAGCTCGTGGTGTACTGCTTCCACACGATGTTCACGCTCGCCTCCTGCCCGACCGCGAGCAGGTCACCCGAATTTGACTCCCAGGCGATCGCCGCGCGTTCCCGGCTCGGAGCTGCCGCCGTCGGCGTGATTTCGGTGAACGATCCGAAGGAAGTCCCGCCCCAGATCCAAGCATTGACATCGTTGTTCGTGGCGTCTCCGCCGATGAGCCCGATCTGGTCGCTTCCCCGCTTGGACGCCAGTCCGATTACCGTGTACTGCACATCCGTCGAATGACCCGTGTCGTCCAGGTATTGCTCCGCGCTCCACGTCCCGCCGACGTACGTCCTGTAGGCGATGTCGCGGGTCGTGTCCGTTGAAAGGACGCCGTAGACAAGGAGCGCGTCACCGCTGGCCTGCTCGTACGCGATGTCGAACCTGCTGTCAGGGGCCGCCGGCGCCGTGGACCAGACCTGCCCGATGTTGTTCGTCACGCCACAGGATGGGTTGCAGACGTACGCGTCGAGCCGCCCATCGTCGCTCAGGGTCACGAAGATTCGTTCGCTCGAGGTCCGGGGGGAATAGGCCATCCGGACCTGCCGAATCGGGCTCCCCGCAGTCGCTTGCTCCGTATCCGCGGACCATGAAGACCCGTCCCAAGTCCGGTTCTTGGGGCTGCTGACGGTGAAGGTTCCCGTGTTGGATCGATAGGCCGCCATCGCCTCCGCAGCGTCCCTGCTTTCCCGATATTGGATGTAGACGCCATCTTGCGCTTGGATGGCCGAGGGGAACGTGCCTGTTACTCGGGTCCCCGTGGTGACTGTCTCCGTCGACGCCTGCGTGTTGCTCGTCGCCTCGAGGAGCTGGTCATAGAACACGACGTACCAGCACCCGTCTGAGTTCGTCGCATCGCATGCCGAATCGCTGGGCACGTCCCCTGCGCGCACGACCTTCCGCTGGTGGTTGTACAGCGTGGAGATTGCGTTTGAATTCGGATCGAGAAGCGTGCTCCCCCGGGTGCCGCCAGGGTTGGCATTCCAGGGCAAGCTCTGGGGAAGGGCGGCGGGTGCCTGGTCGAACGAGGATCTCTGATCATCAAGGGCGAGCGCGTGCCCGGCGGTGTCACCCCTCGTCCCCCGCGTGGCGGCGGAAAGCGAATCCCGGGACCCCAACGGACCCCCGATCTCGACGTACAGACGCGACCCACTCGGTGTCAGGTTGGCCGAAGTCGCGAGTTCCAGACGCTGGAACCCGAGCCCGAAGGACACATTCGAAAGGTGCTGCCACGACCACTGCCCCGGGAAGCTGCCGGTGAAGACGGAGAGTCCGGCGGAGTTGACACGACCCGCCGCTCCTGAGACCTCGACCATGCGATCCGCACCGATACCGCCGATAGAATATCCGCTCCACGAATTGTTGTCGAGGTCGGCGAAAATTCTCAGGATATCGTCCCGTGAACGCATCGGTTCTTGTGTCGGCCCGATGTAGACGGAGACTTGACGGTTCGCATAGGGCGGGGGGAACGACGCCGGAATCGTCGTGTTCAACCACCAGTCCGTCCCCCCGGGCTGACCGTAGTCCAGGATCCGATCGCCGTCGTAGTCGCCCTGAGTCTGGGAGTCCGGGATGCCGTCGTTATTGAAGTCGTATGGGAGGGGGTCCACAGAGTCCGGCACCCCATCGCGGTCCTGATCCGGTTCGGAGCGCACGTTGAGGATCGCGACGTCGTTCCCCTTAGGGACCCATGTTCCGGCCATGAACCGTCCCGCCACTTGTGCGAAGAAGAAGGACGCGTTTCCCACCCTTGACGCCTGGAAGCCCGAGAGGTCGACGCTGGGGTCCGTCGGACCCACAACGTCCCCGACCGGGTCGGATGTTGGTGATGTCCACTCCGAAAATCCTCCGTCGATCCGCGGCACGGGGGGAGGAGCCCCGAGATATCCGACATCTCGCGCAGGCGCAACCTCACGGACGGTGACGACCGCGCCGGGAGCAACGATATCGCCCGAACCCCCAACGATTGCGGCGAGCGTTTCGCCGCTTGCGGAGGTAACGTTCCCAATCACGGACAGGCGGACCACCGTCCCCACGGCAAGCCCAAGTTCCGGGAACCGGAAGGGAACGCGTCGGGCGGTGGGGGTCTTCTCGTCGAGGACGCTCGCGTTGTCAGCGACGAGCCGGAGACTGCTCATGGAGTTCACCGGTGCTGAGCCCATGAGAGTCACCGTGATCCCGCTCAGGTTCACGGTCGCCCCGTGGGCGGATAGAGTGAGCCGAAGGATTGGAACGTTCGCACCGACAAGGGTCTGGGGGACGACGATCTCCTGCTCGATGGAAACGCTCCCGCCCCGGGAGTTCACCGCGTAGTCAGCGACATCGACCGATCCGTCGAACCCCTGCGTATGGAGGGTGACGAAGACCCCCGCTACGGGCGATGCGATGGCGAGCCAGTCCACCTCGGCCTCCAGGTGACCTGCTTCGACGGCCGCGGATGCGTAGGTCGCTCGCACCCATCCCCTCCAGTCCGAAGAATTGCGGTCGCCGTCCCACTCGTAGAGGCTGCTGACGTTCACGCCCCCTCTCCATCCGGAGATTTCCAGGAGGTGGTCCGCACCGAGTCCGTCGACACGGTAACCGGTGGCCACGTCACGGTCCGTATCGAGGAAGAAGCGGAAGGTGTCCATCGTGGGGGGCGAGTCCCCACCGCGCAGGGCGGTCCCATTGACCTCGGCAACGAGCGCGAGGGAGTCCACGTTGTCGGCGATTGCGAATCGAAGGATTTCCACGTTCGGGTTCAACCCGGTCCTCGGTGCCTGGTGCGCGAAGGCGGCGGGCGACCAGTCCGATACGTCTCCGTCGATTGAGATGGGATAGCGGCGCCCCTCTGGGCTCATCGGGGCGAACAACGGGAGGGTGAGGAGGGATAGGCTCAGGAGCGGGATCACGTAGAGCTTCCAGCGCGACAGAGCGGCCTCGTGGCGGAACCTTGCTGCCCCCAAACCGTTCGTGAAACCGTTCCCATTCGTCAGGCCGTCCCCCAAACTTCGTCGCAGGGCCGCAAGGCCCTCGGCCATGCCGTTCGTGTGAGGTCCTCCACGGAGGTTGTTTGTGTGTCCGCCCCTGCCGCGGGGGCCTTTCGTCGGGGCCGCGGGTCGGCCCTGGGGTTCCTCTCCCCCGCCCGTGGTTCGCCCCCTCGAGCTCCTGGGGGAATCCCGGGCGGTTGAGTGGGTCTCCGGTCTTGGGGCGGTTGCTTGGGTCTCCGGTCCTGGATCCGTCGGATCTGAGGATGGAAGGTGGCCAGGCTCCACTACCCGGTCCGGGGAGTCGGAGAACTCGCGAACGTGGAGTCTCCGCTCCTTGGTGTCGCCGCGATCACGGGCCTTCCCGATCCCGATGGAGGCAAGCCTCGCCTCGAAGCCGGTCTTCCGGGTAAGCTTCGCCCCACAATTTGGGCACTCATTCGCGTCGACGGGCACGACAACGGTGCACAAAGGGCACGATTGGGGTCGGCTCGAGCGAGTGCTCGGCTCCTTCTGACGAGCGAGGTCGTCCGCCTTCTGGCGGCTCTCCTGTGCCATCTGAGGGTCTCCTATTCGGGCGAACAGGTCCGCCCGAAGGGTCCACAGGCCGGGGTATGCGTCGTTGACTTCGCGAAGAAGATCGAGGGAATCGATAGCCGCCCACAGATCCTGCCGGGCGGCGAGTGCAGAGGCCTTGGCGAAAAGCGCGTCCTGCCCCTTTCGGTCGATCTCGGGAGGCACGCGCGAGATCGGGTGAGCGTCTTGGGCCGACACCCTCTCCCGGTCGGAGCGGGGCGGGACCGCGCCTCGTTCTCGGCCGGTGGGCAGGACGGCGACTCCTTGTCCTTGGAGTACGACGAGCTCATGGGCATTCTTGTCCGAGATAGCTTTCGTTGCTGAGGCGACGCGGATGGTTCGCGCCTCGACATCGCCGCCGCCTGCTCGTTGGATATCAATTACCGCGTCGAACGGTCGACCGAGGCTGGTCATAGTCGCTGAATCGCGCGCCCCCGTGTCTAGGAGGTACAAACCGGTCACCTTCTGGCGCATCAGCCTCGCCTTGGAGCTTCGCGCGAAGGCGGTGACCCGCCCGACCTCGTACAAATCGAGGGCGGGGGACAGGATGTCCATGAGCGCCCGATGCGGGACACCGATTGCGAGCGCTGCAAGGGCTCGGACCAGGGCAACTCCCACGTCCGAAAGGTCCGCGGAGCAGCGAATCACGTGGCCCCGCTCCTCCAATCGGGCAACGGACTGCCGTCGATGCAAGTACCAATCGACAATCTTGAGGCGGTCCCCCGCGATCGCCCTCTCGACGTTCACACCCTGTTTCGAGAGGGAGTCAAGGTAGAGCTCCGGCGATCTCGAGCCCAAGAGGATCACGACCGCCCCGCCCGACCGAAGGCCCTCTGCGAGGAACTGGAGCCCGATTAGCTCCTTCTCGTTCCCCGGTGGGCCTTGGAGTAGGACGCACATCGCCTCCGGCAGGCCGCCCCCCAGGATTGCGTCGAGCCCCTCCACGCCCGTCCGGACTCGCATCTCAGACCGCCTCCACGTCCCCGGCGTCTGAGCGGCCCCGCAGTCGACCCCACGTCGGGCGGTTCGGCGAAACCCGGCCCGTAGGGCGAACCTTCACACCGGTCAAAGGGCGGCGGAGCTTGACTGCGGGCTCGCTGAAACCTGCGAGGGTCCACCTCTCTCCGGACGCGACCTGAACGGTAATCGCGAGGCCACGTTGCGCACCGATGCGTTCGGCGACCTCGGAGAGGAACCTCTCATCCATGGAGAGCCCTTTCCATCGGCCTAGGGTTTCTCCCTCGGTCGCGCCCGAACGGCACGTAGAGAGATATGACCTTTCGTGAGCGAATCTCAGTCTAGATTATCGAGCACTGGAACACCTTAGTCCCGCGCTCTCTCTTCGGGCGCCATTCCGTGCAGCCTGCGCTGTCCGCGGTGCCCTTGTTTCTTCGTCGCCATGAGGTCTTCCCGCAAATCCAGGACCCACAAACACGGCAGACGTGACGGCGGACCGCTTGGAACGCTCCCAATCCTGGAGATGGCCGGTCTGGTCTCTAATCGCTCACGGAGGAACATTTAAGACTGACGCGCTGCATCCGTGTTTCGCTCCAGAGGTAGGCCGCACCGACTCGATGACGTGCGCCGCAAGCCCTGGAGACGGCGCCGACTGGGTCCTCTCTAGAACGCCCCGGGACGGGGCATCCGTGAAAGGGAGCCAACCCCGGCGTCTAACAATCCCCCGGCTAGGGTCAGGGCGCGAAGAGAGCGATGCTTTGCCATGAGGCGCACTGTTACAGCCGGGGGACAAACCCCGGCCCTCCGGGCAGGCGGTCACGACCCTCGGTGCGCGATGAGCCCCTTTGTGAACGTGCGGAACGCCCCCGCGACCCCGGTGAGCCGCTCCTCGACGCCGTCCCAGTTCGCGAGCGCCTTCCCTCCCCGGTTCTCGAGTTCCGACAGGAATCCCGGGGCCCGCGCGAAGAAAACGCCGGGGTCCCCCTTCCGGACGACCGCGGCGAGGATCGCGTTCGCGCCGTTCGCGAAGATGATGTCTCGGCCGCCGAACGTGATCTGACGGAGGGGACCCGCGCTCGAATCGACGGCGTTTTCCAGATACGACTGGACCGCCGTAAGCATCGCGCCCTGGATGTCCGGATCGCGGGTCACAAGCCCCCGCACGGAGAAGTGCTTGAGGACGAGCCCGCTCCGGTGGAGCAGGAACATCTGATCGATCCGGAGACGGGCCGGACGGGGGGACAGGACGAACCGCTGGACGAGGGCGAGCCCCGTCCCCGCGACCGCGAGCAGGATCGCGATCGTCCCGAGGGGTTCCAGGGAATCCGGACCCGACGACGGCGCGGCCGGCGGGAGGGTCGCCACGGGAAGGTTGAAGCCGGCCTCCAGGAGCTGTGGGGTATCCCCGTTCGAGTCGACGAAGGTCACGGACGCGGAGGTCAGGATCGCGCGGACGACGGTGTCAGGTCGGAAGCTGGCGTTGAACAGGTACCACTGGGTCCCCACGGGGATCTCCGCGACAGACCACTCCACGCGGTCCCCGACGACCGTCGTGGGCCGCGGGAAGACGGACTCCGAGACGACCCCGGGCGGCAGACGCGCGACGACCCGCGCGTCCACGGCGGGACCCGCCCCCTCGTTCAGGACCTCGATGCGGTAGTTCAGGGACCCGCCGGGGGTCGCTACACTCTGGGAGGCCCCGAGGCGGATCGAGATGTCCGAGGCGATGATATGGACGACCACCTCGGCGGTCACCGAGGTGGACTCCCCACCGCCACCTCCGTCTTCGGTGTAATGGTCGCCCTCCTCCTCCGACTCGGTTCGCTCCGAGCGCGACTTGGCTTCGATGTATGCGCGGCTCAGGAGGTCCTTCCCCCGCGCGTCGTCCGCGACGATGGCGCGGAGAACGACGATGATCATCCCCGTCCCGTTGGGGTCGCAGACCCACGTGGTGTTCGTGCGCGAACACATACCCGGTTCTGCGCTCGACACGACTTGGAGACCGGAGGGGACGGAGTCGTTGATCGTCAGGCTCGTGGTGCCATCGGGGATTGCCGAGGCGTTGATCGTGAACGAAACCGTTTCCCCGGGCGCCGCGACGGGTCGGTCGACGGTCATCGTCGCCCCGAAGTTCGACATGGGGGCGAGGACCGCCGATGCGTGCGGCGAAAGGCCCAAGACGAGAAGGGTAGCGGTGAGTGCCACGAAGGCTGCCAACAGGGCCCGGGATGGCCTAACGTCGATGGGTGAACTCCTCATTCGCATGCTCCCCCTCGAGCGAGCGGACTCCGCGAGAGCTATGGCATGATTCCCGGGGGCGACCAAGAAGGCTTGCGGGAGATTATCAGTTAGCCCGCTGATAATCAGTTCGCCGCCTTGCGCGACGACGAACGAGCCCGAGGAACAGAATCGTGAGGATTGGGACGACGATGAGTTGGAACTCGGGGATCCGGAAGAAATAGGTCCCCGTGGTCGTTGTCTTCCAGTAAAGTGCCCCGAGCAGAGTCCCGTAGGTCGCGTCGTTCGGCGCGCGGACCGCGACCACCGGCCATTCCGAAGAGGTGTCGACCGCGGTC
>Ga0209236_1003156_pt1 | contig 10079 bp, 10 predicted proteins | sample GraSoi013_1_40cm_FD_185819 | JGI IMG/M metagenome (GOLD analysis project Ga0209236, IMG submission 185819) | Grasslands soil microbial communities from the Angelo Coastal Reserve, California, USA - Sample 09_27_2013_1_40cm (SPAdes) (version 2) | ecosystem: Environmental > Terrestrial > Soil >... | reverse complement strand
CACGCGAATGCTCGCCCGCGAGCCCTCGATGTATATCTTCCGCGAAGCCGGGAAGGGTTGGGTTGTGATAAAGGATGAGTTCATAGTGGTCCCGTCCTTTCTCTCACGTCAAAAAATAAACCGCACCAATCCACCGGAAGGGGAGGACAGATGCGGTCTGAGAAATAGGATCATGGTCGCTTCCCTGCGCTGGCATTATCCAGATCAGGTTCAGAGGGTGCGTGGCGGGCCATTCACGCTTTCCGGACCTTGGGTCCAGGGGCCACGCTCTCAGCCACCGTAGGCTCCCCTAGCTTGTGACGCAACAGCTTACACGCCGGGTTTTCCGGCTGTCAACCCATTTGACAAACATTTGACAAAGCAAGAAAGGCGCACCTACAATGCGATTTTACCTAATTGCCACAAGGAGAGCAGTGACGAGCGCAACGTGCCTCATCAGCCAGCCGCTAGAGCTCCAGGCCTTCCGCGATCTATCGCTGGAGGAACTGGCGGAGCGCACCGAAGCGGCCAAGCGCAAGCTGGGCGACCGCGTCATCGTGCTCGGCCATAACTACCAGCGCGATGAAGTCATCCGCCACGCGGACGTGGAAGGCGATTCACTCAAGCTCTCCCAGATCGCCGCCGAGCGCTCCCATCACGAGTTCATCGTGTTCTGCGGCGTCCACTTCATGGCCGAGACGGCCGACATCCTCTCCAAGGCCAGGCAGACGGTGATCCTGCCCGACCTGGCGGCCGGCTGCTCGATGGCCGACATGGCCCAGATCGAGCAGGTGGACCAGGCGTGGGAGCAGTTGGGCCGGATCCTGCCGGTCGAGGAGGCAGTCACTCCTGTCGTGTACGTCAATTCGGCGGCAGACCTCAAGGCGTTCTGCGGCGAGCATGGAGGGATCACCTGCACGTCGTCCAACGCGCGCCGGGTGATCGACTGGGCGTGGGCGCGCCGGGAGAAGATCCTGTTCTTCCCGGACGAGCACCTCGGACGCAACACGGCCAACAAGATGGGCATCCCCCGCGAAGAGATTCTGGTCTGGGATCCGTTCCTGCCCGACGGCGGCAACACGCCCGATGCTATCAAGAAGGCCCGCCTCCTGCTGTGGAAGGGACACTGCAGCGTGCACCAGATGTTCCAGCCGGCGCACGTCCGCTACTTCCGCGAGAAGCATCCCGGCATCAAGGTCATCGTGCATCCGGAGTGCCACGAGGACGTGGTTAATTTGTCGGATCTGTGCGGCTCCACCGAGTTCATCATTCGAACTGTGTCTGCCGCAGAGCCGGGGTCCATCTGGGGCGTCGGCACCGAGTTGAACCTCGTCAACCGTCTCAAGCGCCGGCAGCCGGACAAGCAGGTCTACTTCTTGTCGCCGACCGTGTGCCAATGCTCCACCATGTTCCGGATCGATGCGCCGCACCTCTGCTGGGCGATGGAAAACCTGGCCGAAGGCCACGTGGTCAACCAGATCTCCGTTCCCGACGATGACAAGCACTGGGCGCGGATCGCCCTGCAACGCATGCTCGACGTATCCGTCCCGGCTTGAATCGCGCCGTCGCCCCTCCTCAGCCGACTATTTCCTCCACCACGCCCTCTGAACTCGCCGCCTATGCCGCCCTCGTCACGACTGCAGTCGTGTGGGGCGGCTCGGTTGTCGCCCAGAAGTATTCGCTCGGGTCGTTCTCCGTGGTCGAAGTGTCCATCGCTCGGGGCCTCGGCGCGCTGGCGATTCTGATCCCGCTGTGGTGGTGGAAGGAGGGAGGAACGGTCAAGTTCACGGCGCGCGACATCGGGATCTTCGCCGCGCTGGGGCTCGGCGTGCTGGGCAATCATCTGCTCACGCTGTTCGGGCTACGGTACATCGGCGCTGGCGCGGCGGGCGTGATCATCGGCGCCAGCCCGGCCATCCAGGCATTTCTCTCCTCGGTGCTTATCCGTGACGTGCCGTTCCGACTCGTGTGGGGCGGTTGCGCGATGTCGTTCGCCGGTGTGTTTCTCGTGGTCGGCTTGAAGGGGGAAGCGGCGGCCGGGGAGCAGCCGTGGTTGGGTGCGACGCTTGTGCTGCTGGCGCAGGTGAGTTGGGCGCTCTATAGCATCGGGGGGCGGCGTACCATGGAGCGATTCTCGCCGCTCACGGTGAACTGGACGACGCTCTCGTTCTCGATTTTCCCGCAGATCCTGCTGCTGGGGATGAATCAGAAAGCCCTCACGGTGGGGCTCGGTACTGTGCCGCTTGCTGACTGGCTGGTGATTGGCTACCTGATCGTGTTCGCCACAGCGCTGGGGCAGCAGGCCTGGCTCTACGGCGTGCAGGGCATCGGCCCATCGCGCGCGGGCGTCTTCGTCAACTTGGTTCCGGTCTCCGCGCTGGTCTTATCGGCGCTCCTCCTCGGCGAGCAGATCGGACTCACTGAGGTGGCAGGCATCGTCTTGGTGCTGGCCGGCGTCTGGCTGGTCAACCGCCAATCGGCGCGTGCCACAGCTTCTTGAGTAGCCGCTCGATCTCTACCTGAAAGATCTCGCGGCGCCCGTCTGGGCTGGGCTAAAGCGGACCGCGTTGAGCGGCGCAGGTCAGAGCCAAAGCCTGAACCGCGTGCAGGACTGCCCCGCAATCGCACTAGGAGCGTCTAGGACGGGAGCAGATTTGCGGTGGGTAGGAAGGGTTTCCCTGCAATTATTGAAAGTATGCTTGGTCGAGTATTTTCCCGCCGTATTTGGTAATATCTGACAGACTATGAATACTGGATAGGTCAGTTCCTTTTGGAATCAAAGCAGCTTCGTGCCAATAGCTCATCAGTGGTCCTGGTTTTATGACACTAGTCATCTTCGTGCTATGCGGAGCCTCGATGAAGACACCTACGGGATGAATGTTGAACGGAGAACTGATGGAGATACTTTTTTCTTGAAGCCTTTCTGTTTGGGGATTAACAATGCCGCACACTAGCACTATGTCATACTTCTTGCGGAAACGAGATAATCGAGAAGTATCAAAAGTAGCGCTACATGCTGTTCCGTCATCTCCCCACGAAATTATGATGCGTGGAACTGAGCTACTCGCAATGGCAGTTAGAAGTATCCCCCAGACGAATGCTAGAACTCCGACAACAGTTACCAAGCTCGGGCCCAATATTCTACTTGTTCCGCGAGCATTATATGCCCATATAACGCCTACTCCTGCCATGAACCACCACCCGTAGCTAATGAGCCATCCTAACATAAGGAGAAAGGTCTCATGTTTAATCGACAAGAGAAAATCACTGTTCGACACCCACGATATCAACTTCCCCGCAAGAGAGCCAACTATGAGAATAGCTGGTGGGATCTTAGGTCTAAACGAATCAGGCGTAATCATCTGCATGGCGCACCCTCCTACGGATTGCGCCAATCATAGCACGCATACTCCTTGCGTCAGAGGGCTAATACTAGAAACTTCTACAGTTGCCCCCACGCTTGATAGGTCCGGACGGGAAGCCTAGCCATGGCTCATCAGTTGAGCACGGTACAACCATTGGTGGCAGGTCAGGAAGTCTCCATCTCCCAAGGGCTGGGGTTCGCGGGAAGTTAGAGCGATACTTTTATACACATGCTCACTCACAAAGGCGATCAGGCTGTGGTTTTTTCAGTCACGTCGAACAGAGAAATCAAGAAGAAGCGGCGACTGAAAGTGAATGCGGGCTTCACGTTGACCGAGATAATGATTGTCGTGGCGATCATCAGTATCCTGGCAGCAATCGCTATCCCGAACTTCATGAACTATCAGGCGAAGGCCCGGCAGTCGGAAGCGAAGGTTGGGCTCGGAGGGATCTTCACCGCAGCGACTGCATATTACGCCTCTAATGCCACCTACACCGTAGCATCGTTTTCCGAGTTGGATTACGCTCCAGTCGGAACTCCTGTCTATACATTCAACTACGGAGGCATCGCAATTAATAGTGGCTCTAGTGCGAGCACTTGTCCGGGAACGACGTGGGCCGGTACTACTCCCGCCCTCAGCTCGGCCAGCTTCACGGCTGGGGCCCGCGGCAACATCGACTCCGATCCCACCTGCGATGAGTGGACGATTGACGATGTCAGAAACCTGACGAATACTGTCAACGATGTGCTTAATTAACGCGCCTGAGAGCCGAGAGTTTCCCTCTAAGACCCCGCGTTTAGACTAACAGCACTCTGACCTGCTTCTCCGTAAACCGGTCCAGGCCTTCTGGGTAGAGCTTCCCCACGCATTTCTTCGGTTGACAGACACCGCGCTTGACAGGTCCCCAAGGGCGGCCTATGTTCCGGATAAGAAGATAAAATAAAGTTGTCCCCTTTTTACCCGTCGCGCCCTCATGGATTTCCTGCCAAAGGCTTCAGTAATCGATCCCACTCGAATTAACGGATTTGCCTCATTCTCAGGTCCCATTCTTCGCTTTACACTTCCCTTATCGGCACAGGCCCGGCCGGGAGTGGAGGTAGCTATGACCTGCATGCGTTGTCAGGGACTCTTGGTGGAGATCCCGTCTTTGTTCTGGGTTTGCCCCGATTGGGAACCGCCTCCGGCCGAAGAACTGCAAAGGCCTGCGTGGCAGTGTGTGAACTGCGGCGACTACATAGACGCGGTCATCCTGGCCCATCGGGCCTCGCCGTCCCTCACCGCTGGCGAGTTGGTCTGACTCCTATGCGATTGACCCAGGGGGGGCAGATGGCTCCTCTGATTGGCAGAGTCAGAGATATGCGCACGCAATTGGATGGCGTTCCCTGCCCGTTCTGTGGGGGAGCGACATACCACTTTACCCTGAGGGCTGAGGCCAGCACCAAAACCGTCGGGCTGCTTGCGCAGTGTAGCCAGTGCGGCCGCCTGAGAGAGGTCGTAAGGGACCTGGAGCCTTAACTGAAAGAAAAAAAAGAGACAGGCTACTTTTCTAACCGTCAATCTGTCCCTGTTTCTGTGTCCCGGCTCTGCTTAGAATCACTGCGCAAACAGAACACCGTACTAGCCTTTTCTAATCACCTGCGCTAGACTTTTGACCGGCATGTGGGAAGTAAAAGAAGACAGGCTACTTTTTCTAAGCGTCGAATTGGCGCTGGCAACCACTCTAATTCCGTTTCTGTAGAGGCAGGTAAAGATGGCTGAACAGCTCATCGAGGTCCACCTCTCTCCACAAAAGACATTTCTTGTTGTTTGTCCCCATTGCAATCAGTCAAAAATATTCAATCTCAATGACCTCCCATCGAATGCACCGAATCCGTTCAACTATGAGTGTCGTTGTGGCGGGTTCTCTAGCGTCCTGTTGAATTATCGAAGGAGTTATCGGAAGCGTGTCAATCTGGCAGGCATGTTTACAGTGCCTTCCGAATCGAAAAAAATTGAAAGGATCTGCACAATACTCGATATCTCCGCTACCGGCATGCAAATTGTGACCGACTACTTCAAAACTATTTCTGAAGGTCAGCTCATCCATACCACGGTCATCTTAGATGATAAGTTGCGGACCAGATTGGAACTACATTGTGTCGTGCTACGAATCGTTCGCGATAACGCCCGAAGTCGGCTAAGACTTGAACTGGTGAATTTAAATACTCACCAGCAGCAGATTCTGGGGTCTTACCTTATGCCATAGCTGTTGGAGAAAAGGTGCCAGGCACCTATTCTTGTTGTCCATGGCAGGAGGCCAATCATGAAATCGGCGCTGGTGGTTGTTGCAACTGGTTTATATGTGCTGTTGGCGTTAGCTGGCTGTTCAGTGGCGATGGCGTTGCATGGGACTCCTGAGCCGAACTTCAAAGCCTTTGAGGTTGGCTCAAGCCGTCAACAGGTCGAGATCCAACTTGGTAAGCCTGTCGCCTCTCAGCCGCTCGGGGAAGGGAAGAAAAAGGATAGCTACCGCTTCGAGATGGGAAACTCGCCGAATGGGCATCGGGCGGTGCTCAACTTTTATATTGATCTTGCCACTTTTGGCATATGGGAATTGCCCGGCACCATCGTGGAAGCCATAATGGGACACGATGAGGAAACGCGGATCATCTATGATGCCAACGACAGAGTGCTTGCGATCGAAGGCTATACACCGCCCGAGCCAACGGGAGCATTGAAGGAGGCGATAGAAGCGCAGGAGAAGCTTGGCCAACCGGTCCCGGAACAAAAATAGTTATTATCGTCCTGCTGAACCTAGATCAACCCTGCCAGCGTGTTCCTAGCACGGGCACTGGATCGCGTTGAACCAGTAGAAAAACCAGACTGCAAACGCGACAGTGGTCCAGAAGATCGCCTTGCCCAGTCTGATCTTCCATGCCGGGTCTTTGCGCGTCGAGGCGTAACTGGGGTTATATTCTTCGCCCGAATCGTAAGCCATGGTGTCCTCCATCTCTATGAATCTAATTGAAGTAATGTGGAGTTAGATATTACACAAACGTATCTGTTACGCAAGGTCTGACACTCTTAAGAGCGTGGGGATAATGCTGTTCGCCCCTTTTCAGCGCTTCTTGAGGAGGCGCTCGATCTCCGCGCGGAAGACGTCGTAGCGCACGGCGCCGGGGATCGTGAAGGGGTCGGAGAAGCGATGGCCGTCCGTGCGGACGACCAGGAACCCCGGCGTGCCGCGAAAGCCGAGCGCGGTAGCCAACTCGCGATCGGCCATGATCGCCGGGACGTGCTTCTGCGAATCCATGCAGGCCGCGAACGTTTTTTCGTTCAACTGTAAGTCTTTGGCGAGCTGCATGATGACCCCCGTGCCCAAGCGGGCGTGCTGGTCGAAGAGCCGATCGTGCATCCCCCAGAATTGACCCTGCTCGCCAGCGCAGCGAGCGGCATGCGCGGCGACGAGCCCCCAACCCTCGGGATCGCGCGGGTAGTCCCGGTACGCGAAGCGGACCTTACCGGCCCCGAGGTACTCCGCCTTGAGCGCGGGGAGAGTCTCGCGGTAGAACCGGCCGCAGTACCCGCAGGTGAAGTCGGAGAACTCGATCATGAGAACGGAGGCTTTCGGATCGCCCAGGGTGGGCGTGCTCGGGAGCAGAATGTCAGCGAGACGACCGGAGGCCATAGCGTAAGCTATCATACTGGTGATTCGACTGCCACCGTGCGGCTGCCGGGGCCGCAGGCTCTGTTGATTTGGGTGGGGGGCGGTGCTACGATGCGCCGACGACTTCCGATGGACTACAAGGCCACGCTGAATCTCCCCCAGACTGACTTTCCCATGAAGGCCAATCTCCCGCAGCGCGAGCCGGAGATCCTGGCTCGCTGGGAGCGCGAGCACCTCTATGAGCGCATCCAGGAGGCCCGGCGCGGCAGGCCCCTCTACGTGCTGCACGATGGTCCGCCGTATGCCAACGGCCGTATCCACATTGGCCACGCGCTGAACAAGGTCCTCAAGGACATCGTCGTCAAGTCCAAGACGATGGAGGACTACCAGGTGCCGTTCGTCCCCGGCTGGGACTGCCACGGGTTGCCGATCGAGCATCAAGTCTTGAAGGAGCTGGGCGCCAAGAAGAAGACGCTCGGCAAGGTCGAGATCCGCAAGCTCTGCCGCGAGTACGCCGAGAAGTACTTCAAGATCCAACGGGAGGAGTTCCAGCGCTTGGGCGTGCTGGGCGACTGGCACAACCCGTACCTGACCATGACCTACGACTACGAGGCCGCGATCCTGCGCGAAGTCGGCAAGTTCGTGAAGGGCGGCGGGGTCTACAAAGGGAAGAAGCCGGTCCTCTGGTGCCCCGTGGATGAGACCGCCCTGGCTGAGGCCGAGGTCGAGTACGAGGAGCACACTTCGCCGTCGATCTACGTCAAGTTTCCGCTGGAGAACTCGCCCCAGGTGCTCGCCAGCCGAGCCGTCCTGGGCGTCAACTTTCCGCCCGACGTCACGCGCGTCTCGATCGTGATCTGGACGACGACACCGTGGACGCTACCTGCCAACCAGGCCGTGTGTCTGCATCCGGACTTCGACTATGCGTTCGTGCAGGTCGGGGCGGAGGTGCTGGTGATCGCGGAGAAGCTGGTGGATGCGGTGGCCAAGGCCTGCAGCCTTTCCGGTTACAATGTTCTCGGCGTCAGGAAGGGACGGATCCAGTTGGGCGGGTTCGAGGGCTTGCGCTGCCGCCGCCCCGTGTCGGAGGGCACCTCGCCGGTCCTGCTCGGCGAGTTCGTCACCCTGGACGAAGGGACAGGGTGCGTGCACATCGCGCCGGGGCACGGGCAGGAAGACTACGAGCTGGCGCTCAAGTACAACGACCCACAGTACCAACCTGTGATCCAGGCGCCGTTGGAAATCCTGGCGCCCGTCGACGATCAGGGTCGGTTCACGGACGCGGCCCCGGAATGGCGGGGGAAGACCGTCTTCGAGGCGAACCCGCAGATCGTGCAGAAGCTCAAGGCGTCAGGCGTGTTGCTCGGGGAAGGGACCTTTACGCACACCTACCCGCATTGCTGGCGATGCAAGAACCCCGTGATCTTCCGCGCCACCGATCAGTGGTTCGTCTCGATGGAGAAGAACGATCTCCGGAAGAAGGCGCTCGAGGAGATCGACACCCGTGTGCGCTGGATTCCGAAGTGGGGCCGCGACCGCATCTACGGCATGATCCAGAACCGGCCGGACTGGTGCCTCTCCCGCCAGCGCGTGTGGGGCGTGCCGATCCCGGGGTTTTCGTGCCGGGGATGCGGCAAGGTTCTGATCACGCCGGAGATCGTTGAGCATGTCGCCAAGTTGGTCGAGCAGCACGGCACCGATGTCTGGTTTGAACGGGAGGCCGCTGAACTGCTGCCGACGGGCACAACCTGCTCGAAGTGCGGCGGACTCGACTTCGACAAAGAGCGGGACATCCTGGATGTGTGGTTCGAATCCGGCGTGAGCCACGCGGCGGTCCTCAAGCCGCGGGGCAAGGCGGCCGGACAGGAGTGGTGGCCGGCCGATCTCTACCTGGAAGGCTCCGACCAGCACCGCGGCTGGTTCCACAGCACGCTGCTGGCCGGCATCACCACCGACGGGCGCGCGCCCTACAAGGCGGTGCTCACGCACGGCTTCGTCGTGGACGGCGAAGGCAAGAAGATGTCGAAGTCGGCCGGCAACGTCGTGGCGCCTCAGGAAGTCATCAAGCAGTACGGCACGGAGATCCTACGCCTGTGGGTGGCGGCCCAGGACTACCGCGAAGACGTCCGCATCTCGCAGGCCATCCTCTCGCACCTCGTGGACGCCTACCGCAAGATCCGGAACACGGTCCGCTTCCTGTTGAGCAACCTGGCTGATTACGATCCAGCTCAGGACGCCCCGCCTGACGAACGGCTCTCCGAGCTCGACCGGTGGGCGCTCATGCGGCTGCACGACCTCATTGACCGCGTCCGCAGGGGGTACGAGGAGTTCGAGTTCCACCTGATCGTCCACGCGCTGAACAACTTCTGCTCCGTGGACCTGAGCGCGATCTACTTCGATATCTTGAAGGACCGGCTCTACACCTTCCAAAAGGACGCCCCGGCGCGCCGGGCCTCCCAGCGGGTGCTCCATGAAGCCTTGCTGACCTTGACGAAGTTGATGGCGCCGGTGTTGAGCTTCACGGCGGAGGATATCTGGCAGAACATTCCCGAACCGCAACGCGACACAGCAAGCGTCCACTTAGCGCAGTTTCCGACGGCGGACCCTCGCTACAAAGATCCGGAACTGGAGAAGCGCTGGGACGAATTGATCATGGTCCGAAACGAAGCGCAGTCTAGGTTGGAAGAGAAGCGTCGGGAAAAGATGCTCGGGGCATCGCTTGAGGCCGATCTTCTGATCGAGGCCAACCCTGACCGATACGAATTTCTGAAACAGTACGAGCGAGACTTACCAGAGTTTTTTATCGTATCTCATGTCGAACTCAAGAAGGTGACCGATCTGCCCCACTCTCCAGATTTTAAGGTCACAGTGATCAAAGCAAAAGGCGCGAAGTGTGCCCGCTGCTGGCGCTATCAAACCAGCGTTGGCGCGAATGCTGCCCACCCGGAGCTCTGCGACCGCTGCGTTGAGGCGATAGCTTGATGGGCATCGGTCTGGGGCACAAGCGGCACCCGGGCCTCATGGTGCTGATCGTGTCCGCCGTGATCGCCCTCGACCAGCTCACCAAGTGGCAGATCACGCGCATGATG
>Ga0209236_1003155_pt1 | contig 10080 bp, 10 predicted proteins | sample GraSoi013_1_40cm_FD_185819 | JGI IMG/M metagenome (GOLD analysis project Ga0209236, IMG submission 185819) | Grasslands soil microbial communities from the Angelo Coastal Reserve, California, USA - Sample 09_27_2013_1_40cm (SPAdes) (version 2) | ecosystem: Environmental > Terrestrial > Soil >... | reverse complement strand
TATATACTTAGTAGTCAAGACGAACTGAGTAGGTCACGTTGACTTTAGCAGGCTAGACTCGTTCCACAGGCGCCATCCCGCTTTCTACGCCAGTAACCACTTACCCCCATACCGAGAGGCCGCTTCGTGCTTCGTTGCCCGGTGGCATTTCGTTCTCTATGATTCCCCGAACTAGGTACAATCTTCCCAAATCCTCGCTGGGAGGCTCGGTCATTATCGTGGGCGTAGAGGCCAATCGCAAATTGAGTCCGGCGAGGAGTCCAATAAAGCCTGTCACTCCAAGCTCTGTTAAGATTCTGATGGTGGTCGAGGCCGGTGTCATCGGGTTCCTTGCCTACTGGATCATTAGTGAGTACACCTTCAACGCGTATTTTCAAGTATACGTTGACCAGTTGATTGGAACGCACATCACCACGTTTACAGCTGCTCTCGGACTATCGATTGGTCTAGCGGGTTCTGCCGTCGCCGCGGCAATGTATAGAAATCTCAAGCATGCAAAATATCGCGTTGAAACCGTAGCTGCCCCAAAGATCAGGGGTGCAGTCGACAAGATATTATCCGGCCTGCCGACCCTTGACGAGCTTCAGCGTCCCAGAGTCGCGAGAGACTCAGCTGTTTCTCCAACAGCTCCGTTGCCCGCGGCCCAAAAACTACCGCCTGTTCCAGTTTCACCGGAACAAAAACAGATTAAGTTGGATGATACTAAGTCCTAGAGATTCTCTCCGCGTAGTCGGGCGAGCTCTTGCAACAATTCTCGTTCGCGCTTGTTCAATTCTCGGGGAATATCGACGTCGACTCTGACTAGTTCGTCTCCTCGGCCCCAACCTTCTACGTGTGGGAATCCCTTCCCCTCGAGCCGGAAGACTGTCCCCGCCTTCGTTCCAGGTGGGATTTTCAGTTGAGCCTTCCCATCAATCGCAGGTACCTCCAGTTCCCCACCCAGGGCAGCTTTGGGAATGCTGATCTTCGTCTCAAACAGAATATTGTCGCCTTCCCGCTTGAAGGAGGGATGAGGTTGCAGGTGAATTCGAACATACAAGTCTCCTGCTCGTCCTCCTAGAGCAGCGTTTCCTTCTCCACGCAGTCTCAGACTCTGCCCCTCGTCGGCCCCTGCCGGCACTTTAACTTGGAGCTTTGTTCTCGTCCTCGTGAGTCCATTACCGCCGCAGTTCTTGCACGGCTTATCGACGACCGTTCCTGCACCGTTGCATCGGGGGCAGGTGGTTATCTGAATCATCTGTGCAAAACCTGATCGCCGGACCTGCTGTACCTGTCCTCGCCCGCCGCATGTCTTGCATGTCTTCCGCTGGCTACCGGGCTGAGCACCGGACCCGCCACAAACGCTGCACTGTGCAAGCCTTGGAACCTCTATCTCTCTGCTGGCCCCGTGGGCTGCATCATCGAAACTAATCTCAAGATCATAGACCAGATCCTCACCTCGCGAAGGTTGCTGGGGACCTCCGAATCCTTGGAATGTGCTGAACCCGCCGAATCCTCGGAGGATCTGCTCGAAGATGCCACCCATTCCACCGATGTCGCGAAAGACTGAGTCGAAGTCTGCGCCGCGGAAAATATCCTCAGTATTGTAGCGTTCGTAGATTCCAGCCCGACCGAACTTATCGTACTGGTTTCGTTTCTCATCATCAGAGAGAATAGCGTACGCTTCTGAGATTTCCTTGAAGCGCTCCGTTGCCTCCGGCGCCTTATTCCGGTCCGGATGGTACTGTAGCGCGAGTTTTCGATACGCGGATTTTATCTCATCTTTGCCGGCGCCCTTAGGAACTCCAAGAACGTCGTAGTAGTCTCGCTTGTCCATATCCCGTTCATTCTACTCGTTCTCTACCGGGAACCCTCGTCTTTTACTTCCCGATACTCGGCATCAACCACCTTGTCACCCTCTCCAGATGCGTTCGTACCTGGTGGCGGTGCCTGTTGCGCTTTCTCCTCGCCAGGCTTTGAGGCTACTTTCTCATAGATCTCAGCACCAATTTTCTGCAGTGCTCTGCTCAACTCGTCACTTGCACTCTTGATCTTGTCCGCCTCTTTTCCAGCCAGCGCAGCTCGCAACACGCCCGCTGCCTTGTCAATCATCTGGACTTGGTCGCTGGTGATCTTGTCCTTCAACTCCTCCTTGGTCTTGTCCGCGGTGTAGAGCATGCTCTCTGCAGTATTCTGTAGCTCAACCTCCTCCTTCCGCTTCCGATCCTGCTCTGCGAACTCTTCCGCTTCTCTGACCATCTTCTCCTTGGATTCCTTCGAGAGTTTTGTGGACGCGGTGATCGTGATCTTGTTCTGTTTTCCTGTACCCAAATCTTTGGCGTTCACGTTGAGCATTCCGTTGGCGTCGATGTCGAAGGTGACTTCGATCTGGGGCACACCTCTCGGCGCGGGCGGTATTCCGGTCAGGTTGAACATTCCGAGGGAGATGTTGTCTCCGGCCATCGCTCTCTCTCCTTGGAGGACATGTATCGTCACCGTGGTCTGAGAGTCTGCTGCGGTCGAGAAGACTTGACTACGTTTTGTAGGAATCGTCGTGTTACGTTCCAGAATCTTCGTCGCGACTCCGCCTAGCGTCTCGACTCCTAGGGATAGCGGCGTCACGTCGAGTAGGAGTATGTCTTTGACCTCGCCGGCCAAGACGGCTCCTTGGATTGCGGCTCCGACTGCGACGCATTCCATCGGGTCGACGCCTCTCTCGGCCGGCTTCCCTATCATATCTTCAACGAACTTGCGGACCATCGGCATCCGGGTCTGGCCCCCGATCAGGATTATCCTGTCCACGTCTTTCGCTTGGAGCTTTGCATCCTCCAACGTTCGCCGTAAAGGTGCCTCGACCTTGCGAACTATTGGGTACGCGAGCTCTTCGAGCTTGGATCGGGTGAGGGTGATGTGGAGGTGTTTTGGTCCGGAGTTGTCGGATGAGATGAAGGGTAGGTCGATATCGGTTGTGAGGAGTGTTGAGAGTTCGATCTTCGCTTTTTCCGCTGCCTCCTTTAGCCTGGTCATCGCTGACTGGTCATTTCGGAGGTTGATGCCGTTCTGGCGTTGGAACTCTGTGAGGAGATGATCGACGATCGCATTGTCAATGTCAGCGCCCCCAGTTTGGGTGTCGCCGCTCGTTGCTAGGACTTGGAAGACTCCCCCGCCAAAATCCATCAACGTGACGTCGTGGGTTCCTCCTCCGAAGCTGAAGACCATGATCTTCATCTCCTTGTCCGTCTTGTCCAAGCCATAGGCGAGGCACGCGGCAGTTGGTTCGTTGATTATCCGGTCTACTTCGAAGCCTGCGATCTCACCCGCATCCTTCGTCGCTTGGCGCTGGTTGTCGTTGAAGTGCGCGGGAACAGTGATGACAGCCTTCTTTACGGGTCGTCCGAGAAATGTCTCGGTGTCCCGTTTGATCTTCTGGAGTATGAAGGCGGAGATTTGCTGAGGAGTGTATTCTTTTCCGTAGACGCGGACCTTGTAATCGCTTCCCATCTTCCGCTTGATTTCTTGAATCGTTCCTTCCGCGTTGGTGGCGGCCTGTCTCTTCGCCGGCTCCCCAACTATCATCTGGCCGTCTTTCGTGAACGCAACAACTGAGGGGAACATCTTGCCTGCGGCAGTCTGTCCCTCACCGCTCGGGATGACTAGAGGTCGGCCGGCCTCCATTATCGCAGCAGCACTGTTCGTCGTTCCCAGGTCTATACCCAGGATCTTCTCGGTCTCAGGCTTGCTCATTCGCTATCAGCCTCACTCGTTTCAGCTTGCTCATTTTTCTCCATTGACTTCTTCCCTGCCACTTTAACTATACTCGGACGGAGAACCCTTCCTTTCAACGTGTACCCGGCCCGGACTTCTTCTAGCACTGTTCCCTCCTCCTCGTCAGAGAAAACTCTGAGAGCGGCTTCATGATAATCCGGATTGAACCTTGAGCCCGCACCAGGAATTCTTTCAACGCCCTCTTTGGACAGGATGCTCTGAACCCGTTTCTGGATCATGCCCACACCTTCCAACAAGACTGGGTTCTGCTTCGTTTCACGAGCCTTTGCAAATGCCAAGTCAAGTTCGTCCTTGACTGTCAACAAATCTGAGAGTAGACGTTCGTTACTGAGCCTCTTCACATCCCCCATCTCCTTCTCCACCCTCTTTCTGTAGTTTTCGAAATCAGCTTGAAGATATTGGAGCCGACGGAGCAAATCCTCAGATTTCTCCCTCTCATGGTCTAGAGCCTCCTCTAATCGGGAAACTTGGTTCAGGGTATCAGGTGTCGACTCTTCTTGCTCCGGCTTCTCTTCGGCGACAGGGGTCTTCGACGGTTGATGGGCTACTGTTTCGGAAACAGGTCCATCTTCTTTCTCATCCAAGATGTAGCTCACCGTGATCAACTTTCCCAGCCCGCTCAATCCAAGGTTATCTGGGTAGAGAAACCAGACTCTCGGGGAAAAATTAAACCTTCTGACACAGTCTTGCCCTTTGGCTCCTCTCCAATACCGATTCCCCCGATTTCGCTGTCCGGGTTACGCTCTCTTGATAGGGTGCATACTTGGCATGTAAGAAACAGTTGGGTGGAACCGGCAAGTGGGCTTATTTGATCATTTGAGGGCGCCTAAGGGTAAAGTCTGGATTAGTTTTGACAAGCCGACATTTGTTGAGGGAGAAGGCGTCGTTGGGAAAGTCAACGTGCAGGCTCAAGAATACATCCAGTCTCTGGGGGTTAGAGTAGAGGCTCGGGTGTTTGAAAATTACGAAGAGATGGTCTGGGTGACGCTTCCCAACAATCAGAGGATTCAAGAAAGACAGCGCCGACAAAACGTCCTGTTCTCGCGAGACGTCCAGGTGACCGGACCCAACGATTTTGGCAGCGGTCCTACTCAGACTTTTCCTTTTAGCGTAGGTATTCCTCCCTGCCGGGCGACGAGGGGAGGGGCTACAGTGGAGAACAGCATCAAGGCTGTTGTCCAAGTCAAAGGCCGCCCTGATCTCACCGGCCAGACACAAGTTGCGTTTGTCCCACCAAGTAGTATGCCCCAGCCAATGCAAGGCTACATGCCGCCCGGTTATCCTGTACCGCAAGGTTATGGCCCACCCGGATACAACCCAGGATACAATCCCAACCCAGCTTACGGGGTCCCTACAGGTCCAGGATACGGTCAACCTATGCCAGGATACGGGATGCCTCCACAAGGTCAGATGTCTCAGCAACAGGTCGCACAAGTCCGATGCAAGTATTGCCAGAGCCTCATGAACCAGAATTCGAGCAATTGTCCCAACTGCGGGGCCCATCAATAGTCACCGTCCCGGGATTCTTCGCTGCTTACGCGGCGCTGCTGACTAGGATTACGCCTGCTATTATCAGGAACGCGCCTGTGCCTGAGTAGAGATTGAAGGGATCACCGAAAATGATCACGGACAATGTGACGGCGACTACAACTTCGATTGGCAGAATTATTGAGGAAATTGTTGGAGAGACGGATTCTAATCCCTTCATGAAGAAATAGTACGCTCCTACGGTTGCAAAGACTGCTAGGAAAACGACGTAGAACCCAGCTATTGGAGCAAGATTGGTCGAAGGGCTCAGGTCGAAGGCGACGGTTGGAAGCAGAAGCATAGCCGTCACAAGGATTATTCCTCCGGTCACCGGTCTTCCTCCCTTCTTTTCGACGAGGTCCTTTGACAGGACGAAGACCAGCGCTATGGTTACGGCTGTTCCTAGAATCAGGAAATCACCGAGCAATTTGGAGCTTCCCAGGTTTACAGCCTGGCCTCTGGTGAGAAGTAGCACGATTCCGATAAATCCCGACAAGACTCCAGTTATTTTTCTCCACCCCATTTTCTCGTGCACGTACGCCAAAGATAGCACTGGGATCATCAGAGCAGCGGTACTGATTATGAGAGCGGCATTCGAGGAAGAAGTGATGAGTTGTCCTTGAAACTGGAGGACGTAGCCTAAGGCGTTTATGAATCCAATAATCCAGATCTGTCTTGACCTGAAAAGATCTCGTTGCACCCAACCTCGTCCTTTTAGTAAGAAAATGATGAGCGCAGAGGCAAACGAAAAGCGCAGGGTCACAAATGTATCAGGCGGGATAAAGTCTAGCCCCAGTTTTATTACCGGGACACTGGTTCCGAACAGGAGGCCCGCAATTATCGTTGCAGCGAGTCCTCTTCGGTCGACCATTCTTGCTCCTGCTATGGGCTCAATGATGGATCAGGCAAGCGCTTAAGATCTTACTCTCAACTTGACCCCATTCTTGCTGCGTTAATCAATGGTCAGACAATCACTCACACATTCATCATCGATAATGCTGAGACTGCCCCGTCAGAAAATATTGTGTACGCTAGGCTTATCTTTCACCAGTCCGACCATTCTAAACAGCATGAGTGAGCTCACTCTTCTTCCGGGCAACACAGTTGAGTGTGCCTGGTGCAAGGATCCCAAACCCATGACTGAGACTACGTGGTTCATGCCTGAGCCCGGAGAAAGGTCAGTCCGGCTCTGCAGCTTCTGCTACGAAGAGGCCCGAAAACAGGTCCGACTATTGAGATTCGTCAGGACCCGCGGCGAGTTCCCGGTCGAAGCAGCTTCCTAAACAACGCGCTTCCTCCAAGACTCCACTTACGGCCTCAGGAGACCATTTGATCCCGAGCTTGGACACAGCCTAGGCAGCACCAGGTCTCCGAAACTTCGGATCAGTAGCATAGAATTGCAAAACGTTATGCCGCCGAAAAGAGCAAGGCCCTTGAGTCTGAGAAGCGCTTGCCTTCAGAACCTAACGTTGTCGTTCTCGGTTGTGGAATGGGCGGTTTCACCATATCCAGTCTGATCTCTAAACAGGTCGGCAGCTCGGCTCTCGTCACCGTTGTAGACCCGCGGGTGCGACTCCCTTTCGCGCCAGCATTTCAATGGCTGGTCTTTGGCTGGCGCCAGCCTGAGAAAATACAACGGGATCCAACGAGTCTTGCCAAGAGAAAGAATGTCCGGATGGTCAACCACAAGGTGGAGAAGATCGATGTCAAAGGACGAACCGTGAAGACCCAGTCTCAGACGATAAGATACGACAAGCTAGTAATCTCTCTAGGGGCCGAGTTCGCTTTCGACCAAGTACCTGGACTCGAGGCTTACAGCCATAACGCCTACTCAATTGAAGGGGCTATGAAACTCCGTGAAGCTATTGACAACTTCAATGGCGGCACAATTGCGATCGGAATATCACGACTTCCAATAAAATGCCCGCCTGCGCCCTACGAGCTATCTCTACTGCTCGAGGAACGCTTTCGGCGAGCAAGGAAGAGGGCTGAGATTCACTTCTTCACGCCCGAATCCCATCCAGTTCCCGCGGCAGGCAACGTAATTGGCAAACAGGTCGAGAGACTCTTGAACAGTCGTGGAATCCAGTATCTGTCGAAGACGACATTAGCCAAGGTTGACAAGGATAGGGTCGTCTTCGAGAATGGTTCTGAGTTGAAATACGATATTCTCATCACCACCCCGCCGCATCGCGCCTCTCAAGTCGTAAAGGATGCGGGTCTAACAGATGAGTCGGGTTGGATTCCCGTGAATCCCCAAAACCTAGCGACCAGACACAAGGACGTTTACGCCATCGGCGATATCACTTCAGTCGAGACGCCCCATGGGCATGCTCCCTATCTACCGAAAGCAGGGGTCTTCGCACAAGGCCAGGCAAAAGTGGTCGCCAACAATCTAGCAGTATCAATAACCAAGAAGGGAGAGATGCAGCAATGGGGCGGTGAAGGCTCTTGCTACCTGCAGGTCGCAAAATCCGAAAGCGCTTTTCTCAGGGGATCCTTTCTTTCTAATCCTCCCCGACTGGAGTTTCACCCTCCTCGCAGGAAATGGTTCTTGGAAAGGTTGAGACTTGAAAAAGAGTGGTTGAAGCTAAAGTGAGACTCTCAACGATTAGCTTCTCGACTTAGCACTTTCCGAAGTTGCCCAATCTGGAGGCAGCCATTTCGATCGTGTGAGGCTTCTTTGAAAATGAGAAGCGCAGCTTGAGTCTACCTTTGGATTGGAGATGATAGAAGCTCGAACCTGGTACCGCGCCGACTCCTATCTTTCTTATCAGATGCTCCGCCAGCTTTCTATCGTCTTTGAAGCCCGTTCGTCGAATATCCGTCCAGATGTAGTAGGCACCTTCTGGGATAGTACATGTGAAAGAAGCATCTTCGAGTGTCTCAAGTAGCAACTTTCTGCTTTTCGCGTACAGGTTTCTGAGGTCTCGATAGTAGGAGAGTGGAAGTTTGAGAGCTGCTATGCATGCTTCCTGTAATGGTGTAGGGGCACAGACCGTTAGAAAATCGTGGACCTTTCTTACTGCTAGTGTGAGTTTCTTTGGCGCGATTACGTATCCGACCCGCCAGCCGGTTGCGCTGTACGTTTTTGAAAATCCAGAAATTGTGATTGTGCGGTTCTCCATACCGTCTAGGCTCGCGATGCTGATGTGTTTCCCGCCGTCGTAAATGATGTGTTCATAGATCTCGTCGGTGATCGCGAAGGCATCATAGTCGGTGCAAAGGTCCCGAATGAGTTCTAGCTCACGACGCGTGAAGACTCTGCCTGTTGGGTTGTGAGGAGTATTGATTATGACTGCTTTGGTCTTTCCGGAGAAAGCTTCCTTCAGCTTCTCTTCCTCAATCTTGAAGCTGGACTCTTCGAGTCCAACGTATCTGCTCTTTGCTCCTGAGAGAATCGAGTCCGGACCATAATTTTCGTAGAAAGGCTCGAAGATTACGACCTCTTCACCTGGGTTTAGAAGGGCCAGAAGAGATGCGATCATGCCCTCGGTGGTTCCGCAAGTTACGGTAACATTGTCATCCGCATTGCACGGGACACGATTGTAAGTTGACATCTTGTGCGCGATGGCTTGTCTGAGGCGGAGGACCCCGTGAGTGGTTGAGTATTGATTGTAGCCTTGTCGGATAGCTCTCGAAGCGGCGCTCTTCACTTTTTCTGGGGGGTCGAAGTCGGGAAACCCCTGTGCTAGGTTTATCGCGTTGTAAGCTTGGCATAGCCTGGTCATTTCCCGTATTACGGATTCTGTGAATCCCTCAGCTCTTTGGGACGGTCCCTTTCCCATGGCCAAGAAGAGAATGCGACACCTAGTAAGGGATTCTTCTATTCGTCCGATACAAAGTAGGTGGGGTCTAAATAAAGCCCGTCAGGTCAGAGAATGGGTCAGTACCATGGCCTACTGTTCTGTCTTCTTGTACCGAGTTCCGAGAAGAAAGGCAGAGGCCTTTGTGCAAGCTCTAGGACCAATCATGAAGCTGTTCGAGGATGCCGGGTGCCTGTCCGATGAGCTTCTTCGTCCCAAAGATATGACAGCGAAGTTTGGTGGAGCTAGCCTCCCGTCTGCCGTTGAGCTTACAGGCGATGAAGAACTCTGGATCGAGATCGCCAAGTTCAAGGATGCTTCCCACATGAAGGACGTTCATTCTCAAGTGGCTAAGAATCCTGACCTTGAGAAGCTGCATTCCAGATTCGATCTCCTCATCTCTGGGAAGCAAGTCTACCACGCCGAGTTCGAATCTCTGCGCCCTCACCCTTAGTCTCCTGATTAGACGAAAATGCACCCAGAACGGTTGATGCTTTTCTGTTGTACTGGTAGTGTGGGTAACACTACTCTGAAAGTTCGGACTCTGAGAATGCTTGAATGACGTTCTTGGCAACGACTGGAAAAAAGGGTCACGCCGCAAAGCGATGGACGGAATCAAAGAATTCTACAGGGAAAGTGAAAACGAGGCGGGGAATCAATTATGCGAAAGCCCCGTCAAAGATCACAAGCAGAAAGACCACTTCGAGAATGCCTCGTCAACAAAATAGTGACGCTATTTACATTTTCGAGTGCACTCGGCCAGGATGCGGATATAGAATCCCTCGTGAGGAAAGAGCTGAGCAAGGGTCGATCCGCTTCGATCTCAAATGTCCCAAATGCCACAACAAAGAGTTCAAGTGCCTAGGAAAGGGCGACCTTCCAGAAACCTTCGAACTGCCCGTGCCGACAACGAACATCGACTTCGACAGCATCAAACCAGTAGACCTAGGGTCAAACTAGAAATCCCGGTCCGACTACCGGA
>Ga0209236_1003153_pt1 | contig 10081 bp, 5 predicted proteins | sample GraSoi013_1_40cm_FD_185819 | JGI IMG/M metagenome (GOLD analysis project Ga0209236, IMG submission 185819) | Grasslands soil microbial communities from the Angelo Coastal Reserve, California, USA - Sample 09_27_2013_1_40cm (SPAdes) (version 2) | ecosystem: Environmental > Terrestrial > Soil >... | reverse complement strand
CGGCGGCGCGCTGGCGGTCGCCATTTCGTCCTGGCGCTGGAAGATCCCGTTCTGGAGCCTGCTCGACATCGGCGCGCTCGGCATGACGATCGGCCAGGCGATCGGCCGCATCGGCAACATCATCAATGGGGACATCGTCGGCTACAAGACCAACGGCTGGGGTTTCGAGTACACGAACCCGAGCACGTTCGGGCCCCTCAACGTGCCCGTCCAGCCGGCGAGCCTCTACGAGCTGCTGATCAGCCTCGGGCTCTTCCTGCTGTTGTGGAATCTTCGCAGGCGCATTCATCCCGAGGGGATGCTCGCCATGCTCTACGTCGTCCTCTACTCGTTGAGCCAGTTCTTTATTTTCTTCCTGCGCGACAACATCGTGATCTTCGGCGGCTTGAAGCAGGCACAGCTGACCTCACTGGTCGTCATCGCCCTGACCCTGCCGGTGATCGCCTACCTGCTGCGCAAAGAACGCCTCGCGCGCCCACCCGAGACTCGGCCGGTAGAGGCGCCCTCGACCGCGGGAGAAGCCGCGAGCTAAGCGGCGCGTTTGCGGCGTTCGCCGCGCTTCAGCAAGAGCTCGAGGAATCGCTCGGGCTGGAATTCCGCCTTCTCGACGATCGACTCGACCTTGCCCTCCAGGCGCTGCCGATCTTCGGCCGTGAGCACCTTCGCGGTGTGGACGAGGATGGGGATCCGACCGATGTCCTTATCGCGGCGCAGCGCCGCGATGACCTCGAAGCCGTCCACCCCCGGCATGACGAGATCGAGAATCACCAAGTCGGGCTTGTTGCGCAGCGCCTGCTCGATCCCGGTGCGAGCGCTGTCGACCGAGGTGACACGAACATTAAAGGGTTTGAGGACGGCCTTAACGAGGCTGATCGCCTGCAGGTCGTCATCGATGACAAGCACGTTCGCCGGCATTTTCTTGGCACGCTTGGTGTCGGCCATAAGATCGTATCGCACCATCAGCTGGACGAGTTGCTGCCGGTCGATCGGCTTGGTCAGGATTTCGCAGTCCGGGAGCGTCACGGGCGAGCTGTCGGGGCTCGCCATCACCACGAGCGGAATGTCACGGGTGCGTGGATCCTTGCGCAGCTCCTTGATCAGCGCCGGCGCGCCGCTCAGCGGCAGGTGGGCGTCGATCAGCATCGCGAGCGGCTGCAGGTGCGACGCCTTCTCCAGGGCGCGGGGACCGTTGTCGACGTAGACGACTTCGTACCCGGCGCGCTTGAGGAATGGCTCGATCCGTTGCCGCGAGACCATGTCGTTGTCCGCCACCAGGATGTCCGGCGGCCGTCCCTCCCGGTCGACTACCGGCGGAGCGTCGGGATTGGCCGCGCGGCTGCCCGTCAAGGACCGCACCGCTTCGCCGAGCACCACCGCGCTGTCGTGCACGTACTTCAAGTACTCGCGGTGCTCCTCGACCGTGAGCGCGTGCGTGCGCTCGTCGAGCAGCACGCTGGAAAACCCGATCAGCGAGTTGAGCCGCGAGTTGATCAGGTGGCTTTGCTCCGGGCTCAGAGCGGCAGCCGCTGCCAGCGGGCCCCCAACCGGGTGCCGCTCCTGCGACCTCGCCTCATCCAGGGCTATGCGGACCTGCTGCATCTCTTCGTTCTGCGCCTGGATCTCTGCGGTCAGCGCCTGTCGGCGCGACACCCAGTCGGATGCGAGCTTGTTGGCCTGTTCGGTGAGCTCGGCGTGACGAGCCTGCAGCGCGAGCTGCTGTTCGCGCTCGGTACCCAGGTCCCGCTCGAGTCCTGCCGCCTGTTCCTTGACCTGATTGACTTCGCCAAGCATCCGCTCGCGGTCGAGGCCCCACTGGATCTGGTCCGTCTGCAGCGCATCACGGTCGCGAGTGACCATCTCGAGCTGATCGCGCAGGCGGGCAAGCTCTGCGGCGCCACCGGCCAGCTGGGCTTGCGCCCGGTCGCGGTCCGCCGCGGCCGCATCGCGATCCGCGGTGGCCTGGTCGCGCTCCTGCCGCGCCGCGTCCATCTCCCGCTCGAGCTGCGACAGGCGCTTGCGCTCCGCGGCGATCGTTTCGTTGACCGTCCGGAGCGTCGCCCGGAGACGGTCCTCTTCGTCCTTGACGGCCTGCCGTTCGGCCGACCACTCCCGGGCGGCCTCCTCATGGCGGGCGAGCTCGGAGCCGAGTGCCTGCGTCATCGATTCGAGGCGCGCCAGGAACTGCCGCCCCTCGGTAACGGCGTCGCCGAGCGCGCTGGACAGATTCGGCGAGTCCGGCACGCCCCTATAACGGTGGGTGCCGCCCAGGCTGGCGCCTCGCCGCAGACTAGGAGGAGGTGACCTCGGTCCGGACGAGCGGAGTCAGCCCTGGGGACTGGCCGGGAGCGTCTGCCGGCCGGTCCGCCGGCGCCTCCTGGGCGAGGATCTCGTTGCAGAGCGCCACGCAGAGGTGGCAAATATAGACATCCGACGGCCCGGCGACGAGGCGCACGTCCCCCTGTTTCTTGCCGCAAAACGAGCACCGGCGCACCGGGCGGTCCATGTTCCCGATTATCTCAGAGCATTTCCTTGATCGCGACGGCGACCGGCCTGGTGATCCCCTTGACGGCCATCAACTCATCCACCGTGGCGCTGCGGATGTTGTCGACGCTGCCGAACTGACGAACCAGCGCCCGGCGGCGGACCGGGCCGAGGCCGCTGATGCCGTCCAGCGCCGAAGCGAACGCGTCTTTCTTGCGGACGACCCGGTGGAACGTGATCGCAAAGCGGTGGGCTTCGTCCCGGACGCGCTGGACCAGGAAGAGCGCCTCGGAGTCCAGCGGCAGCCGGATGGGTTCGCTGTCGCCAGGCCGAAACAGCTCCTCCTGCTCCTTGGCCAGCCCGAACGTGGCGACGGACGCCAGCCCCAGCGATTCCATGACCTCCCGGGCTGCCGACAGCTGCCCCTTGCCGCCGTCGATCAGGACCAGGTCCGGAAGCCGGCTGAAGCTGGGCTCCTCGGGGGTGCCTTCTTCGGACCGGGCATGCCGGCTGAAGCGGCGCCGCAGCACCTCCTGCAGCATGGCGAAGTCGTTCGCGCCCTGCACCGTCTTGATCCGGAAATGCCGGTAGTGCGCCGGCTTGGGCCGGCCCTCTTCGAAGACGACCATCGATCCGACGGGGTACTTGCCCTGGATGTTCGAGATGTCGTAGCACTCGATCCGCACGGGCAGTGCCGGCAGCTGAAGTCGCGCCTGGAGGTCGTTGAGCAGCGAGGCGGTGCGCTCGGCGTCGTAGTCGAGCTTGATGCGCATTTGGCGCATGGTCTCGGCGGCATTCGCGGCCGCCTGCTCGAGCAGCTCGCGCTGCTTGCCGCGCTGCGGCACCCGGACCGTGACAGCGCTACCGCGTCGCTCGGTCAGCCATTGCTCGATCAGGTCGCGGTCGGGCAGTACCTCGGGAACGAAGACTTCTTTGGGAATGTGGGTCGCATTCGCGTAGTACTGGCTAACAAAGGCATTGAGAATGTCAGCGTTGGATTGATCTTTGTCGAGGCCCACCAGGTCGAAGTTCTCGGAGCCGGAGAGGCGGCCCTCGCGCACGCTGAAGACGCGCACCGAGCCCTGGCCATCCGCGCGCGCCAGGCCGAAGAGGTCCTGGTCGTAGCGACCCATCGCCAGGACTTTCTGGCGTTCTGCCATTCGCTGCATGGCATCGAGGCGGTCCCGGTAGCGGGCGGCGGCCTCGTATTCCAGCTTGTCGGCGGCGTCCTGCATCTGCTGCTTGAGCCGCTTGGCCACGTGGTCGGAGCGGCCGTCGAGGAAGCTGGCGACCTGGTTGAGCTGCTCGTGGTAGTCCTCGCGGTTGATGAACCCCGCGCAGGGCGCCGAGCAAAGATTCAGGTGATAGTAGAAGCAGGGACGCCCGAGCGCGAACTCGGAGTCCTTGCAACTGCGGTACGGGATGACGCGGCGGACCGTCTTGAGTGTCGTGCGGAGGGCGATCGCGTGCGTGTAGGGCCCCCAGTACCGGGCGCCGTCGCTGGCCGGCCGGCGGACCAGCGTGATGCGCGGGAAATCTTCGTTCAGTGGCAGCTTGATGTAGAGATAGTTCTTGTCGTCCCGCAGCCGGATGTTGAATCGCGGACGATGCCGCTTGATCATCGTCTGCTCGAGGACGAGTGCCTCTTTCTCCGTCGCCGTGGTGATCACTTCGAACTCGTAGACGCGCGCGACCATAGCGGCGATGTGCTCCGGCAACACGCTCGAAGCCTGGAAGTAGTTCGGCACGCGGTTGCGCAGGCTCAGCGCCTTGCCCGCGTAGATGACGCGGCCCTGGACGTCGCGCATCAGGTAGACGCCCGGAGTGTCGGGCAGCGCCTTCAGACGCTCTTTTAGATAGTCAGGCCGCTCCGTCAGGGCAGCCGCCTTTCTGGTCGCGGTGGCCACGGTCTTAGGCTATCGCGAGTTCCGGGTCGAGCACCCGACGAAGATACTGGCCCGTGTACGAGCGCGGATTCCGGACGATCTCCTCGGGCGTGCCGGCCGCGACCACCTGGCCGCCCTTGTCGCCACCTTCCGGACCCAGGTCGATGATGTGATCGGCGGTCTTCAAAACGTCCAGATTGTGCTCGATGACGACCACCGTGTTGCCGGCGTCGACCAGCCGATGCAGGACGTTGAGCAGCCGCTCGATATCGGCGAAGTGCAGGCCGGTGGTGGGCTCGTCCAGGATATAAAACGTCTTCCCCGTATCCCGCCGGCTGAGCTCTTCCGTCAGCTTGACGCGCTGGGCCTCGCCGCCGGATAGCTGCGTCGCCGGCTGGCCCAGGCGAATATATCCGAGGCCGACCTCGCAGAGCGTCTGCAGCTTGCGCCGGATCCGCGGGATCCGGTCGAAGAATTCCGTCGCCTCCTCGACGCTCATGTCGAGCACGTCGGCGATCGTCTTGCCGCGATAGGTCACCTCGAGGGCCTCCTTGTTGTAGCGCTTTCCTTTGCAGACTTCACAAGGGACGTAAACATCGGGCAGGAAGTGCATCTCGATCTTGATGATGCCATCGCCCTCGCAGTTCTCGCAGCGGCCGCCCTTCACGTTGAAGCTGAAGCGGCCCGGCTTGTAGCCGCGGACGCGCGCTTCCGGCATCTCGGCGAACAGCTCGCGAATGTATGTAAAGACGCCGGTGTATGTCGCCGGATTGGAGCGAGGCGTCCGACCTATCGGCGACTGGTCGACGTTGATGACCTTGTCGATGAAGTTCAGGCCTGAGACCTCGCGCGCGACGCCCGGCCGATCCTTCGCCCGGTAAAAGTGCTGCGCCATGCGCCGATACAGGATGTCACTGACGAGCGTGCTCTTGCCTGATCCACTGACGCCGGAAATACAGATCAATTTGCCCAATGGAAAGTAGACATCGATGTTCTTCAGGTTGTTCTCGGTCGCGCCGCGGACGATGATCATCTGCCCGTTGCCTTTGCGGCGCCGCCTCGGCAGCGGAATCGATCGCTCGCCTCGCAGGAACGCCCCCGTGATCGACTCCGGCGATTTCAGGATGTCGTCGAAGCTGCCGGTGGCCACGATCTTGCCGCCGTGCTCTCCGGCCCCCGGTCCGATGTCGACGATGAAGTCCGCGGTCCGCATCGTTTCTTCGTCATGTTCGATGACGACCACCGTGTTGCCGATGTCCCGCAGCGCCAGCAGCGTGTTGATCAACTTCCGGTTGTCGCGCTGATGAAGCCCGATCGAGGGCTCATCGAGGATGTACAAAACGCCCATGAGTTTCGATCCGATCTGGGTGGCGAGCCGGATTCGCTGCGCCTCTCCACCCGACAGCGAGTCGGCCGCGCGGGCGAGGCTCAGGTAATCGAGACCGACGTCCACCAGGAATTGGAGCCGCTCGCGGATCTCTTTCAGGATGGCGCGGGCGATCAGCGTCTCGCGCTCCGTGAGCTGAAGCTTCGCAAACCAGTCCTGCGCGCCGGTGATCGACAGGTCGCAGACGTCCATGATCGAGCGATCGGCCACGGTCACGGCGAGATATTCGGGCTTGAGGCGCTTCCCTTTACAGACCGGGCACGGTCGCGGCGTCATCAGCCGCTCGATCTCGGCACGGATGAACTCTGACTCGGTCTCGCGATGGCGTCGCTCGAGGTTCGGGATGATGCCTTCGTACGACGTCTCGTACCAGCGGCGCTGTCCCTCACTGTTGACGTACTTCACACGCAAGGGGTCGCCGTTGTTGCCATAGAGAATAATTTGCCGCTCTTTGAGCGTCAGCTTCCCAAACGGCTTGTCCATCGGGATCTTGTAGCGCTGGGCGACGGCCTCGACGAGGTCGTTGTAAAAGTACGATGACCGGCCCAGGGTGCGGATCGCGCCATCGGCGAGCGGCCGGCTCCTGTCGGGGATGACAAGATCCGGATCGATCTCGAGCTTGCTGCCCAGCCCCGTGCAAGCCGGGCAGGCGCCATGCGGGTTGTTGAACGAAAAGTTGCGCGGCGCGAGCTCCTCCATCGAGAAGCCGTCGTAGGGGCAGGCGAAGTTCTGGCTGAAGAGCTGCTCCTCGCCCTTACCATCGGCACGCGTGACGAGAACGAGCCCACCGGCCATCTTTGCCGCGGTCTCGACCGACTCGCGCAGCCGGCTGATGCCCTCGCGGTCGATCACCAGCCGGTCCACGACGATCTCGATGCTGTGCTTCTTGTTCTTGTCGAGCGAGATGCGCTCCGTCAGCTCGTACAGGTTGCCGTCGACCCGCGCCCGGACGAAGCCGGCCTTCTTGGCCTCAGAGAGCACGTCCTGGTGCTCGCCCTTGCGGTCGCGGACGACCGGCGCCAGGATCATGACCCGGCTTCCCTGGGGGAGCTCCATGACTTTGTCGGCAATCTGCTCCGTGGTCTGGCGCGTGATCTCGTGCCCGCTGATCGGGCAGTGGGGGTGGCCGATGCGAGCCCACATCAGGCGCATGTAGTCATAAATCTCCGTCACGGTGCCGACCGTCGACCGGGGGTTGTGGCTGGTCCCCTTCTGGTCGATCGAGATCGCCGGTGACAACCCATCGATCTGATCGACGTCCGGCTTGTCCATCTGTCCGAGGAACTGCCGAGCGTACGACGACAGCGACTCGACGTAGCGCCGCTGCCCTTCGGCGTAGATCGTGTCGAAGGCGAGCGACGACTTCCCCGAACCCGACAGCCCGGTAAAGACAACGAGCTTGTCCCGCGGGATGGTCAGGTCGATGTCCTGCAGGTTGTGCTCGCGCGCACCCTTGATCACGATCTCGGTGTGCTGCGTCGCTTTCCCCAACGGACCCGACTTCTTGTCAGCCACCGACGCGGGCCCTCATGCGGCTGGTCTTCGGCTTGCGCCACATTCCCGACTCGGCGGCGGCCGCTGGCGGCAGCCACTGTCGATACTCCATGGCGTCACGACGAAGCGCGACGAGCCGGTCGCGGAGTTCCGCCGCGCGCTCGAACTGCAGATCGCGGGCCGCTTTCTTCATCTGGCGTTCGAGATCCTTGATCAGGCGCTCGATCTCGTCCGGCGGCAGCCCGGACGCGAGCGTGGCGATCGTTTCTTCGATGGCCTTCTCTTGCTGCTTCTCGAGGTTGTAGACGGCCTTCACGATGCTCGCGGGCGTGATGCCGTGCTCCTCGTTGTAGGCGATCTGGATGTTACGACGCCGGTCGGTCTCGTCGATCGCCCGTCGCATTGAGCCGCTGACCGAGTCCGCGTACATGATGACGTGGCCATCGACATTGCGGGCCGCCCGTCCCGTCGTCTGGATCAGCGAACGGGCGTCGCGCAAGTAGCTCTCCTTGTCGGCGTCGAGGATGGCGATGAGCGCGACCTCCGGCAGGTCGAGACCTTCCCGCAGCAGGTTGATGCCGACGAGCACGTCGAAGACGCCGAGCCGCAGGTCGCGCAGGATCTCGACGCGCTCCAGCGTATCGACGTCCGAGTGCAGGTAGTTCACCTTGACACCCATCTCACGCAGGTAGTCGGTCATGTCTTCCGCCATCTTTTTCGTCAGCACCGTGATCAGCGTCCGCTGTCCCTTCTCGACCCGCTTGCGGATCTCCCCGATGAGGTCGTCGATCTGGCCCCTGGTCGGGCGGACTTCCACGGTCGGGTCGACCAGGCCGGTCGGCCGGATGATGACCTCGATCGTCTGCTGGGAGCGCTGCTCCTCGTACGGTCCCGGGGTCGCCGAGACGTAGACCACTTGTTGTACCTTGCGTTCCCATTCCGCAAACGTCAGCGGCCGGTTATCGAGCGCCGAGGGGAGCCGGAAGCCATAGTCGACGAGTGGGATCTTCCGCGACCGGTCGCCGCCGTACATGCCGCCGATCTGGGGGACCCCGACGTGCGACTCGTCCACGACCACAAGCGTGTCTTCGGGCAGAAAGTCCATCAGCGTGTACGGCTCCTGGCCGGGTCGGCGGCCGGTGAGGTGCCGCGAGTAGTTCTCGATCCCGGCGCAGCTGCCGGTCTCCCGCATCATTTCCATGTCGAACTGCGTCCGCTGGCGCAAGCGCTGCGCTTCGAGCAGCTTTCCCTGGCTCTCGAACCAGGCGACCCGCTCTTCGAGCTCTTCGCTGATGCCGTCGAGCGCGCGGAGCAGCTTCTGGCGCGGCGTCACGTAGTGGGTCGCCGGGAAAACCTGGAACGACTCGATATCGCCGATGACCTCGCCCGTTAGCGGATCGATCTGCACGATTCGTTCGACGTCGTCGCCGTTGAACTGGACCCGAGTGGCAATTTGGTCGTAAGACGGCTGCACGTCGACGGTATCGCCGCGGACCCGAAAACGCGACCGTCCGAAATCGACATCATTGCGCTGGTATTGCAGGTTGGTCAGCTTGCGCAGAAAAATATCGCGACGAAAGCCTTCGCCGGCGTGGATCTCGACGGACTCGCCCAGGTAGTCCTCGGGCGAGCCGACGCCGTAGATACAGGAGACGCTGGCCACGACGATGACGTCGCGGCGGGTCAGCAGTGCCCGGGTGGCAGATTGCCGCAGCCGGTCGATCTCATCGTTGCGAGATGAGTCTTTTTCGATGTACGTGTCGCTCCGGGGGATGTAGGCCTCCGGCTGGTAGTAGTCGTAGTAGCTGACGAAGTACTCGACGGAGTTCTGGGGAAAGAACGAGCGGAACTCGCTGCATAGCTGGGCCGCCAGCGTCTTGTTCGGCGACATGACGAGCGTCGGCCGCTGGATCTCCTGGATCATCTGGGCGACGACCATCGTCTTGCCAGAGCCGGTGACACCCATCAGGACCTGGTGTTTTTGGCCTCTGTCGACCCCTTCGGCCAGCTTTTTGATCGCCTCCGGCTGGCCGCCGGCCGGCGAAAAGCCAGCCGTAAACGCGAAGTTGGGCATCCCTCAATTGTAGGTAGTCCCGTTCGCTCCTAAACACCTCGGCGAGCTCTGCGGCCCGGCAAATGCCTACGTTATCTGGGAGGCGCCGCCTGGCGAGAAGCTCGTGCTTGGCCAATTTTCGGTCGCCTGAAAAGTTGCGACATACAGCTGTCGCGACCGCGGTTCACCATGGGAGCATGGCCGTGGTAGAGGCCTCCACCAGCGCCCGAGGTCGTCAGTTCGCGGCCGCCCTGGAGAAGCTGCGGACAGGCGTCCAGGCGATGGCGGGGTGGGTTGGCGAGGCTGAGGCCGACGGGCTCGGCGAAGCGTTGATCCAGATCCGTGAGGCGGGAATCGACCCGCTGGAGGCCGTCTTCGCCATCGGCGTGCGCCGCTTCGATAAGTCGGGCGAGTACAAGGCCGACGGCGCGCTGTCGCTGACGGAGTGGCTGCGCTGGAAGTGCAAGCTCTCGGGCGGCGCGGCCATGGAACGGGTCGAGGTCGCCCGCCAGCTGGAGAAACTGCCCCAGACCGAGGCGGCGTTCGCGAAGGGTGACGTTGGGTACCAGCACGCCGTGGTGATGGCGCGCGCTGCGGAGAACGTAGGGGTCGCGGCGGTGCGCAAAGAAGAGGGCACGTTGCTGAAGACGGCCCAGACGATGGACCCGGGCCAGTTCACGACGGTGGCGAAAAACTTCGAGCACCGAATCGACGCCGCCGGGGCGCTGGCGGAGGCCAACCATGCCTACCAGCGGCGCTATTTTCACATCGCCGAGCCGG
>Ga0209236_1003152_pt1 | contig 10082 bp, 7 predicted proteins | sample GraSoi013_1_40cm_FD_185819 | JGI IMG/M metagenome (GOLD analysis project Ga0209236, IMG submission 185819) | Grasslands soil microbial communities from the Angelo Coastal Reserve, California, USA - Sample 09_27_2013_1_40cm (SPAdes) (version 2) | ecosystem: Environmental > Terrestrial > Soil >... | reverse complement strand
GTGACCATGCACAGGGTGGCGTTGATGACTCGCGAGTACCCGCCGGACGTCTATGGTGGCGCGGGCATTCACGTCGAATACCTCGCTCGTGAGCTGCGCCGCCTCGCCGAGGTCTCAGTGCATTGCTGGGGATCACCGCGGGACGAGCCTGGCGTAACGGCTTACCAGCCCTGGTCGGCACTGTCGGAACCGAAACCGGAGTCGACCGTGCTCCAGGCGATGTCGATCAACCTGGCCATGGTGGCGGGTGTCAAAGGGGTCGATCTCGTTCACAGCCACACGTGGTACGCAAACCTTGGGGGTCATCTGGCGAAGCTCACATGGTCGGTACCACATGTCGTGACCACCCACAGCCTCGAGCCGCTCCGACCCTGGAAAGCCGAACAGCTCGGTGGCGGTTATTCGTTGTCGGGTTTCTGCGAGCAGACTGGTCTCGAAGCGGCAGACGCCGTGATCGCGGTCTCACAGGGAATGCGGCAGGACGTGCTGAGCTGCTATCCGAACGTAAACCCAGACCGCGTCCACGTGATCCATAACGGCGTCGATCCCGAGGTCTACCAGCCGCAGCCCTCGGACTCGGCGCTTGCCAACCTGGGCGTCGACCCCAGCCGCCCGTTTGCGCTTTTCGCGGGCAGGGTCACACGGCAGAAAGGCCTCCATCTGCTCTTGGCCGCGGCCCACAAAATCAATCCGCGGTATCAGCTGGTGATTGTGGCCAGCTCTCCAGACACACCCGAGATCGGCGCCGAGGTAGCCGCACTGGCGGAACGTGTCCGGTCGGAGCGTGGAAACCTGGTCTGGATCGGGCGTTTCATACCTCTGGAGGATCTGATCCACCTCTATACAGGGGCTGCTGTCTTCGTCTGCCCTTCGATTTATGAGCCGTTCGGCTTGGTGAATCTCGAGGCGATGGCGTGCGAGACGGCGGTGGTGGCGTCGCGGGTGGGCGGAATTCCCGAGATCGTGGTGGAGGGAGAGACGGGTTACCTGGTCGACTACGACCCCGAACGCCCTGAGTCGTTCACCGAGGTACTAGCAGCAAGAGTCGACGAGCTCCTGTCGGACTCCGCGCTCGCCACCCGGATGGGGAAGGCCGGCCGCGAGCGGGTGTTGCACCATTTCGGGTGGCGGGCGATCGCCGCGCGGACGGTCGCGCTCTACGACTCGCTTCTGTGACCTCTTCGTTTCGGGATTGAATTAACACCCGAATACAGCAAAGGCAAATCGCCGGAATTCACTTAACGGTCCGCGTCTCAATGATTCTTTCGATCAAACCGCTGCGTACATATTTGTAGATCCGGAATGCCGCAGCAAGCGTTAGAGGAATGCCATGCCCGCAGCAATTAATACATCGCGCGACACCGCATCTCGCTCGCCCAAATAGTCTTTGTAAAAAATCCGTCAATGATGGATCCGGGCAAGGGAGTCGCAACGCATAATCAGGGGCTCTTGCCGATCGAGCCCGGAACCAGGTTGGGTCCCTATGAGGTCCAAGAAGTCATAGGTCAGGGCGCGATGGGGGTCGTCTATCGTGCCTACCACGCCGAGCTGGAGCGTGTCGGCGCGGTCAAGGTGCTTCAGGCAATCGGACCCGATTCAGACTCGAAGGCTCGGTTCCAGCGCGAAGCCCAGGCGATCGCTCACATGCGCCACCCGAACATCCTCAACGTCTACGACTTCGGCGAGTACGGCGGAACGCCCTACATGATCGTCGAGTTCGTTCCGGGCGGCAGTCTCGCCGACCGTCTACGGAGCGGGCCCGTCGATCGACAGGCCGCGCTGGCATTTCTCCGCGGAATCGCCGAGGCGCTCGACTACGCGCATTCGCTCGGGATCGTCCACCGCGATGTGAAGCCGGCAAACGTGCTGCTCGGACCCGACGACACACCGATCCTGGCCGACTTCGGCCTGGCCAAGCTGCTGGAATCGACCTCGATCAGGTCGATCACGGGGATCACCACCGGCACCCCGGCCTACATGTCCCCGGAGCAGGTGACCGGCAGCGAAGTCGGCCCTGCCGCAGACCGCTACTCGCTGGCCACCATCGCATACGAGCTGTTCACTGGCGCCTATCCATTCGACGGAGAAGGCGTGCTGGAGATGCTGTACGCCCATGTTCACCGCGAGCCGCCTCCACCGAGCTCCCGCAACCCCGAGCTTGGACCCGGCGTCGACGGGGTCATCCTGCGCGGGCTGGCAAAAAATCCAGACGAGCGCTGGCACACCTGCGAAGCGTTTGTGGAAGCGCTGGCCATAGCAGTCGAGGCGGGATCGGCGGCCTCCGCTCATACGATCGGTTGCGCCTTCAAGCCCTCAGACGCCCCAGGCCCCTCAGAGGGCGGGCGCCACGGCGGTCCTCGAGCCGCCACTTCCCGCGACGCAGCGCGTGCCGCCGCCAGGTCTCGAGCGCACAGTGGCGATCGCCCCTCCAGTCGCTGAAAAGAGGAAGACTCGGCGCTCACGATACCTGGCCGGCGCGGCTGCACTGATGCTCTTGCTGCTGGTGGCGGGGTACTGCGGCCTCAGTGCTCTGAATGGACCGACGCTGACACTGTCTCCGACGACCGCACGCGCCGGCGACAGGGTGGTCGTCACCGCCGGCCGCGTGCCCGCCAATCAAGTAGGCGAGATTCAGCTGCACAGCGCGGTGTTCATCGTCCCGTTTCGCTCGGACAAGAATGGAAAGGTGAGCACGATACTGACTGTCCCGAGCGACACCCCGATCGGCGATCACACGGCGCGGATCTGTTGGGGCGGCAGCTGCCATGCCCAGGCGACCCTGCGGGTGGTCGGTGCGGTCGCGCTCGTTGGACCGAGTGCAACTCCATCCGCGCCGGCTCAAAGTCAGAGCCCGAGCCCCACCGCGAGTGCGCCTCCGACCACGGCGCCCGCCGGGGGATCGAGTCCGTCTCCAACCCAGGCGCCTGCTCCGAAGCCAAGCTCGCAACCGAATCCGCTGCCGAGCCCCAGCCCGGCCCCGCGGCCATCGCCCTCACCGACACCGCCGCCCCCGCCCCCGGCGCCTTCGATCTCGGTAAACCCGAGTCACATCACCTTGCTCAGCCGCACCATCACCGTCAGCGGGCTTCACTTTGGTGTCAACCAGTCGATAACGATTTCCGTCGTCCAGGGTGGCTCTACCAAGCAGCAGGTCACAACGACGGCGGCCTCAAACGGCAGCTTCTCGAAATCCATGACGGTAAGCACCACGGTGCTGACCGGGTCGGCGACGATCACGGCGTGCGATGCCGGCAATGCCTGCGCCTCGCAGACCATCACCGTGACCCTGACGTAGGGTCCGAGCTCGGCAAACTCACAAGGATCACCCAGGGCCCTCCCAGCCGCAGGACCGACTCTGACCGGCATGAAACCTGCCGCCCCGCTCTCAATCGAGGCCGCGTGGGTTTGAGCCATGGGCCGACGCTTCGCCGCGATGATCACGCTGGCGATCGCCGCCATGTCCGTTTCGCCGCTGATCGCGGACGCTCGTGCCCCGGAAACGAGCACATCGAATAGCGAGAGTGCGATCGGAGCCTTACCGAGCACGACGGCCGCCGCCGCTGCACTCGGGTCGAGCGCGCGGGTTGCCGCATTGCGGCAGATGGTGGCGGACAGCGGGGCCAGCGTGGGCATTACCGTGGTCGAGCTGGGTGGCGCGAGCCCTGCGACGTGGACTGTGGATGGAAACATGGTCTTCACCGCCGCGAGCACCTACAAGCTGGTCGCGCTGATGATGGAAGCGCAGAACATCGCGTCGGGCACGATCGACCCCACCGGCGCGGTCTGCTACCTGCCCTCTGACTACGAAGCCGGCTGGTTTGACGACTACCAGTCGGGCGTCTGCTTCACCCGAAACGAGCTTGCGGCTCGGGCCGCGCAGGAGTCCGACAACACGGCCGGCCACATGCTCGTTCGGGATGTCGGTGGCGCCGACGCGCTCAACGCGTGGGCTGCCTTTGCAGGCGCGTCCAACTCGGAATTCTTCATTGGCAACACGACCACCGCCGAAGACCTGGCGGTGCTTTGGGTGGCTGAGGCGAAAGGCGAGCTGGGCGGAGCCGCCGCTCAGGCGTGGCTCTACCCGCTGTTGACCGGCACGACCACCGAGCAAGGCGTTCCGGCCGGAGTTCCAGCCGGGTCGACGGTGGTCCACAAAACCGGAACCATCGATGCAGTCGTGAACGACGCGGCGTTGGTGGCATCCGGACCTGACGGTCCCTACGTGCTCGTCGTCACGACGGACGGCCTGGGCGGCGCATCTGCCTGGGAGCTGATCGCGAGCGTCTCTGCGTTGGTCTGGCAGGCGGAGGAGTCTCGGCTATGATCTGCCCTTCACTGAATAATGGGAACGGCAGCGATCGTTTTCGGGTCCTTTCTGCTCTCGCTTTATACCGTGGTGCGATGCCCTAAACCGGCCGGCTGGAAGGCAAACTGGCCTGTCGGTCCAGCCAATTGGGACTTCGCGAAGAGCTGGGGAACAAACGTCGCCATCTTCGGATCGTTGATCGGGACGTTTTTTCAAAACCAGATCGTTGCCAACCCGGTGTTCGTGCCGGTTCCCGGCTATCCGTTGTTGAGCGTGCTATTCGCGTTGCTTGCGCTGGTCGCACCCGCTGCTTTTCTGGCGCTGTCTCAGGTGAATCCAGTAAAGAACAAAGGCGCTCTCGAAATTCAGTCTCAAGGAAGTGCGAGAGGATTCCTCGTCGCGATGCTGCTCACTTTATGGGCCGCGCTCGGACAGCTCGCCACACTCGGCGCGCTCACGTTCGAAGTCATGAACTCGGGCAAGAGCTCGGTCGCGACCGTGGTGCTGGCGATCATTCTGACTGCGGCTGCCGTGACAGTGGTCGCATACGCATGGCGCACCGCGAAGCCACTGCTGATGCACCAAAAGGCAGCCTCGGATCTCGTTGCAGTGGCTGGGGCTACGGACGACACCGCTTTGCCCGCCTGGTCGCTGCTCTGATTTCCGCCCATACTGGCGCCAAATTCGATGGGGCAGAGGCTGACTCGTCGCCAGGCGCAAGCGCCGCGGATTTTCATCAGCTATCGGCGAGATGACGCAGCAGGAGACGCCGGCCGGCTCTATGACGCGCTGATCGCACGCTTCGGCAAGGGCTCCGTCTTCATGGACGTCGACACCATCCAGCCCGGAGCGGATTACCGCGACGTGATCAACCAGGCCGTCGAGTCGTGCGAAGTGCTGGTGACAGTCATCGGGAAGGGCTGGCTCAGCCTGGCCGACGGTGCAGGCGGGCGTCGACTCGACGACCCTGGCGACCTTGTTCGACAGGAGATTCAGACCGCTTTGGACCGCAAGATCCTGTTGGTTCCCGCGCTCGTTCAGGGCGCGCACATGCCGCGCGCGGATCAACTGCCGACGTCCCTCGGCAGGCTCGCACGGAGAAATGCTTTTGAGATCAGCTATGCGCGGTGGCAGTACGACGTCGAGAGGCTGATCGCATCACTCGAACAACCCACCGAAAAGAAGAGAGTTCTCCGCCACACCCCAGCCCTTCAGCTGACGAGCTTCGTTGATCGTGAGTCGGATGTCGATGAGGTCAAGAAGCTTCTCCGGAGCCAGAGGCTCGTGACGCTCGTGGGCCCCTCTGGGGTCGGCAAGACAAGGCTGGCGATGCACATAGCCGGCGAGATTCCCCGACCCATCTCCACAACCGTCGTCGAGCTCAGCGCCCTTGGCGACCCCGCACTCTTGTCGTCGACTGTCGGCAATGCGCTCGGCCTGCGCGACGAATCGCGAGACATCGACGCGCGCGCGATCGCCGACTGGATCGCGGGCAGTCGTGTCCTGCTGGTGCTGGACAACTGTGAGCACCTCATCGACGCGGTCGCGGGTCTGTGCGAAGACCTGCTGGCCGCGAGTCCAAGTCTGACTATCCTGGCGACCAGCGGAGAGTCGCTCAGGGTTCGAGGAGAAGCGATCTGGAGGGTGGAGCCCCTGCCCACTCGGACCGCCGCCGTCCGTCTGTTCAACGATCGCGCCCGACTGCGGCGGCACGCGGCCGGCAACGAGGCTGACACCGCGGCCGTCCTGGAGATCTGCGAGCGGCTCGACGGTCTTCCGCTCGCGATCGAGCTGGCGGCCGCGCGCGCGGAAGTGATGTCGCCGCGCGAGATGGTTGCCCGATTGACCGACCGGTTCGCCCTCTTGGGGTCGGCCAGTCGAAGCCGAGAAGCGCGCCATCGAACGTTGCGCTCGGCAATCGACTGGAGCCACGAGCTGCTGAGTCCCGCCGAGCGTCTGGTGTTTGCGAGGCTGTCCGTCTTTGCCGGAGGCTTCGATCTCGAAGCCGCGGAAGCGGTCTGCGCGGCCGATGGGGTGGACCGAGCAGACATTGCGGAAACGGTTTGGAGGCTCGTGGACAAGTCACTTGTGACGGTCAGGCAGGGGCATGAAGGCCGAACCCGCCACGCACTTCTCGAGACATTGCGCGAGTACGGGCTGGAGCGCCTTGTCGCGATTGCTGGCGATGAAACAGCGCGGCAGCGTCACGCCGCTCATTTCCTGGCTCTCGCGGAAACCGCAACGGCGAGGATGCGCGGCCCGGATGTCATGAGCTGGCTGACGCGGATGGAGGAAGACAGCGACAACTTTCGCACTGCACTTACGGGTGGCGGCCTCGAGCCCGCAGCTCGCTTGCGGATGGCCTCCACCCTGACCGAGTTCTGGGACAAGCGGAGTCGCTACACCGAAGCAAGGCTGTATCTGGGCGAAGCGCTCGCGGCCTCGAACGAACCTTCCGTCATGCGTGCGACCGCGCTGCGCGGACTCGCGCTCATGGCCTGGTCGCAAAGCGATTTTGATGAGGCTGAGGCGCGCTGCCGTGAAAGCCTGGAAATGTGTCGCGACATCGGAGACGCGAAAGGCGAGGTCTTGTCGCTGGAGCAGCTGGCCCAGATCAGCCACAAAACCGGGGGGGACTTCGCTCAGGCGAGGGCGTTCGCGAACGAGGCCCTGGGCCTCGCTCGACACCTGGATGACCAGGGGCTGCTCGCGCGCTGCCTCTTCCGCCTCGGCGTGATCGATTGGTTCGAGGAGAAGCAAGCCGACGCCGCAGGGAACCTCGAGACAGCGGCAGCCCTGGCCGAGCAAATTGGCGACGACGATCTGGTGGCAGCGTCGATGCTCGTTCTCGGCCACCTTGCCGCGACGAAAGGCGAACTTCGAGTCGCCGGTGCGAGGCTCTCTCGCGCTCTTTCTCGCTGGCGCGAGCAGGTGAGTCCCCGCCAGGTGGCACTGATCCTCGATGGACTCGCACTGGCTGCGGCCGACGCCGGCGAAGGTGAGCGCGCAACGTGCCTCGCCGCCGCTTCTCGGGCGATCAGGCGGCGCATCGGCACGCCTACGGGCTCACGCCTGCAGCGTCTCCTCGAGGAGCGTCTGGGCCCTCCGCGAAAGAGCTCCGCAAGCCGTGCGGCTTCCGCTCGTGGCGCGCATATGACCCTGCCGGCCGCTGTCGCGTACGCCCTTCGGGAGGATGCCGACGACTAGGATCGCGGGTTTCTGGACCTAGGGGTTGATGCAGCCGGCCATCATAAAGCGCGGAACTGAGCCGAACAGCTCGTAGGCCTCCCCGATGGTTTCCTCGATGGATTCCTCATCAGCTTTCGTGAGCTTGCGAAGAATCGGCCGGTGATTCAGGTAGCCGCCGAAAATCGTTTTGCAATCCTTCTGGTAGCGCTCGGTGTTAAGGATGTGGTTGTGCCAGACCAGGTCCGCGTCACGTCCGAGGGCTGCCACCGGACGCTTGCGGTTCAGGTAGCACATCCACAGGAAGTTCTTGTACCAGGTCTCGGCGTCCTTGGCGCGCTTCGCCGACCACCGCTGGTTCTTCCGGACGCGCTGCATGATCTGTCTCAGGTTGAGTCCGTAGATCTTTTTCTGCGCGGCCAGTTCTGACCGGCTCAACTCAGCCATCTCGCTTCCCTCCCACTCTGGACGAACTGCGGCGCCCAGCTTATCCCCTTATGGGCTGATCAGCACACCCGAATAAACGGCCGGCGGCCATATGCTTGTCGTCCATGAGCGACGCCGTCCTGGCACCGGCTGCCCATGACGCGGTTCAGCTCCCGGCGGTATATCTCGCGGCCGACCACGCGTCCGGTTCCGGACAGCGTCTGGCTCTCGGCTTCCGGGCATCTCAGCTGATCGCCCTCGTGCTGGCGGCGGTTCTCGGCGCGATTCCCGCGACCGGGGGCAAGGTGCAATGGCCGGCGCTACTGGCCGGCGTGCTGTTCGGCATGGTCGGGCTGGTGGAAGCCACGATCCTGACGTTGCAGCCAGAGAGAACGTGGTTTCAGGGCCGGGCCGTTGCCGAGTCGGTGAAGTCGCTCGCCTGGCGCTATGCCGTTGCGGGTCTACCTTTCAGGAAGTTGGATTCGGGCGCCGGCAATCCAGATCTGCGGCTGGCCCAGCGCCTGAGGGAGATCCTGAGCGACTTCCAGGATGTGCACGTCGTGCCGCTCGAGACACCGGCTGACGAGATCACACATTGGATGCGCTCGATGCGATCCTCGTCGCTCGCGACGCGCAAGCGGATCTATCAGAAGCATCGAATTGAAAACCAGAGATCCTGGTATGCAACCAACGCGCTCCGGAACCAACGCCGGTCCGTGTTCTGGAGCATCTCCATGCTGGTCATCCAGACACTCGGCATCATCGGCGCCATTCTCAAGGGAATCGGGACGATCGACTTCGAGGCGCTCGGCATTCTTGCGGCGGTTGCGGCCTCAGCCCTGGCATGGCTGCAGATCAAACAGCACGCAACGCTGACGCAGAGTTATTCGCATGCCGCGCACGAGCTGTCGGCCATCGAGGCGTCGATCGGCCCGGTGCACGAGGAGGCCGATTGGGCCGCATTCGTGGACGATGCCGAAAGCGCGATCTCACGCGAGCACACGGCCTGGCAGGCGAAGCGGTCCTGAGCGGCTGATCGCGGATCAAGCGTCGGTCTCAGTCATCGACAGAACCCCGCTGCCGCGCATCCGGCCGCTGCGGAGCTCTTCGAGCGCCTCACTGGCCTGCTCGAGCCGGTAGACCTGAACCTGCGAATGGATCGGGATGGTCGGCGCCAGGCGTAGAAATTCCGCGCCGTCGGCGCGTGTGAGGTTGGCCACGGAACGAACGACTCGCTCGCCCCACAGGATCGAATACGGAAAGCTCGGGATGTCCGACATGTGGATTCCGCCGCAGACCACGGTGCCGCCTTTGGCGACGACGCGCAGCGCCGCGGGTACCAGCTCGCCGGCGGGCGCGAAGATGATCGCGGCGTCCAGCGGCTCGGGCGGGGCGGTGTCCGAATCGCCGACCCAATCGGCGCCGAGCTCAGCGGCGAAGCTCTGAGCGGCCACGTCGCCGGGCCGGGTGAACGCGTACACGCGCTGGCCTCGATACCGCGCGACCTGGATCAGGATGTGCGCGGCCGAGCCGAAGCCATAGAAGCCGAGCCTGGGAGCATCGCCCGCCATGCGCAGGCACCGAAAGCCGATCAGCCCGGCGCACAGGAGTGGGGCTGCCTGGAGGTCCGGATAGCCCTCCGGGATCGGAAGGCAGAACCGGCTGTCGGCGACCACGTAATCCGCGTAGCCGCCGTCAATCTGATAGCCGGTGAACCTTGCGTGGTCGCACAGGTTCTCGCGCCCGGACCGGCAGTACCTGCAGTCGCCATCGGTCCACCCAAGCCAGGGCACGCCAACTCGATCGCCGACGCGAGGATGGTCCACGCCGATGCCGGCCTCGACCACCACACCCACGATCTGGTGGCCTGGGACGATCGGGAGCTTTGCCTCCGTGAGCTCGCCATCGACGATGTGCAGGTCGGTGCGGCAGATCCCGCAAGCGTGGACTTTGAGGAGAACCTGGCCCGGGCCTGGTACCTTCACGGGCACCTCTTCGAGGCGCAAGGGCGTGCCTGGACGTTCGAGGATCATTGCCCGCACCGCAGGATGAGTTTGCGCCACGGTCGAGCCTGTAACAATCGGCGAGGACCGGTCGTTGTGAGCAATGACGGTGGTTAGACCGGCGGCGTCGGCGGGGTTGGTCATCGTGCTCGCAGTGCTTA
>Ga0209236_1003148_pt1 | contig 10091 bp, 10 predicted proteins | sample GraSoi013_1_40cm_FD_185819 | JGI IMG/M metagenome (GOLD analysis project Ga0209236, IMG submission 185819) | Grasslands soil microbial communities from the Angelo Coastal Reserve, California, USA - Sample 09_27_2013_1_40cm (SPAdes) (version 2) | ecosystem: Environmental > Terrestrial > Soil >... | reverse complement strand
GCCGCCACGGCTCATCCGACGCTCCGCCCAGGATCCGATGGCCCGCACGCCATCATCGAGCCGGAGCAACTCGCCGAGCAGGACACCGATGAGCACGCTGACCAGCAGGATCAGCGGATTGTGCGTTTTGAGCGCCATCTGGATGCCGATCACGGCAACAAAGAGACCGATGGCAGCACGGATCGTCTGGTGGAGGCTGGCTGGGATGACCCGCCCGAGGGTGAGGCCGATGGCGGCGCCGGCGAGCACCGTGCCCGTGTTGAGCGCGGTCCCGAGTCCGGGGATCAGAGCTTTTCGAAGCGGTCGACGTTGACGATGAAAACGGTCGCGCCGCCGACCTGAACCTCGACCGGGTAGGGGACGAAAAAATCGCCCGGTTCGACCAGTGGCGGCATCGGGTTCATGAATTCGCTTCGGGTCCGGCAGTTCTCCTTGATCAGCCCGAGAACTTCCTCGATGCGATCGTCGTCGATGCCGGTCATCAGCGTCACGTTCTTGTGCTGCAGGAACCCACCGGAGCTGGCGAAGCGCGTCACCGAAATCCCTCGGTCGTTGAGCGCGTCCATCGTCGCCGACGCGTCTTCGCTGTGCACGATGGCGACCAGGAGCTTCATGCCGACCGGCGCTCCGCCGGGCGCACGCCAGCTTGCGCAAGCGCCGCGCTGACCAGCCCCAGGATGTGCTGCGCGACCTGGTCCTCCTCGGCCGCGGCGTCCACCTCTCGCCAGCGTCGCGGATCGGCCGCCGCCATCTCCTGGTAGCCGGCGCGGACGCGTTGATGAAAGGTGGCCGTCTCGCGATCCAGTCGATCCTGCGATGGGCGCGGAATCCTGGAGAGCCCGGTCTCGACCGGCAGGTTGAGCAAGATCGTCAGGTCCGGTTGAAGACCACCGGTCGCCTGGGCTTGCAGCCGTCGCAGCGTATCCAGGTCGAGGCCACGGCCATACCCCTGGTAGGCGAGCGTCGAATCCGTGTAGCGATCGCAGAGGACGACCTCGCCACGTGTCAGCCGCGGGCGGATCACCTCCTCGACGTGCTGCGCCCGCGCGGCCGTGAAGAGCAACGCCTCGGACCACGGCGTCATCGCTATGTGCTGCCGGCCCAGCAGGATGGGGCGGATCATCTCCCCCACCCTGGTGCCGCCCGGTTCGCGCGTGGTCCACACGGGGTAGCCCTGCTCGGCCAGCGATGCGGCCAGGCGATGGATCTGCGTCGACTTCCCGCCGCCCTCGGGCCCCTCGAAGCTGATGAAGAACCCGCCTGGCTTCGCCGCGGTTTCCACGCTGGGCTGAACTATAGCGAGTTCAGTCCGCCGTGGTATAGATGCGCAGACGCCGGTTCGGCTCCTTTCCGGTGCTGCGCGCGGTCAGCTCGTGACGCTCGACCAGCTGGTGCTGCAAACGCCGAACGTAGGCGTTTTGCGGCGAGAGCTCGACCATCGAATTCGTCGCCTTGGCTCGGCTGATTCCTTCGAGCGTTTCCTGCAACGCCGACTCCGTCGGGTCGGGCGTATCCAGCTGGTAGACGCGGCTCAGCGCATTCTTGATCTGCGTGATGGTGTTGCTTTTGAGCACCTGGATCGGAATGCCGTCGGCCTCGGCCTCCTTGAGCGGCGAGTCCTTTCGCCGGTAATAGTTCTTCAGCGTGACGATCAAATCGGCTTCTTCGATATGGTTCTGGACCCGGATCGGAACCTTGAGCTCGTTGATCGCCTGCTCCAGGTAGTTGCGGCTGACGCCATAGGGGAAGACCGAGACCGTCTCGTGGAGGCTGCGCGATCGCGGCGCCTCCAGCGGCTCGCGCACCGCCGCCGTTCGCATCGGCGCCGCCTCGGCGATCCGCGCCACGATGGCGCCGTCGGCACCACGGATCCGCATCTGCGGCGGTTTGAGCGTCCCACGCAGGGCCGCGTCGACCACCTCGGCCAGCGGCTGGTGGATGGCCAGCCGATCGCGGTCGTGGATCTCGACGAGGACGTCGAAGGTCGGCGGGGACTTGCGCTCGAGGACGGACTTCTGTGTGCCGCGACGGCGCGCCTCTTCGTCCGAGAGCGTCACGGTCTGGATGCCGCCCAGCAGGTCATTGAGCGTCGGGTTGACGAGCAGGTTCTCCAGCGAGTTGCCGTGCGCGGTCGCCACCAGCTGCACGCCGCGCTCAGCGATGGTGCGCGCCGCCACGGCTTCGAGCTCGGTGCCGATCTCGTCGATGACGATCACCTGCGGCATGTGGTTCTCGACCGCCTCGATCATCACGGCGTGTTGCAATGCGGGCGTACGGACTTGCATGCGCCGCGAGCGCCCGATCCCCGGGTGCGGGATGTCACCGTCGCCGCCAATTTCGTTCGAAGTGTCGACGATGACGACCCGCTTCTTCATCTCGTCGGCAAGCACGCGGGCGCACTCGCGCAACATGGTCGTCTTGCCAATGCCCGGGCGCCCCAGCAAGAGAATGCTCTTCCCGCCGATGACCATGTCCTTGATGATGTCGATCGTCCCGGTGATGGCCCTGCCGACCCGGCATGTCAGGCCGACGATCTGCCCGCTGCGGTTCCGGATCGCAGAGATCCGATGCAGCGTCCGCTCGATGCCCGCGCGGTTGTCATCACCGAACGATCCCACGCGCGTGGCGACGAACTCGAGGTCTTCGGCGGTCACTGGCGTGTCGTCGAGGATGACCTCGTGGTCCGGGAAGCGTGCTTCCGGCTCCCGTCCGAGGTCGAGGACGACCTCGAGGAGCAGGCCCTGGTGATCGAGCCGCTTGACGGCGCGGTTCAGATGCGGCGGCAGCGCCTGAAAGAGCAGGTCGAGCTCAGCCGGGTCCGCGTCGGTCAGACCGTTGGTGGATCGCCGCAGTTCCTGCATTGCTTCAGCCATATTGGGGTACCAGTCGCTTGTCCTTGATTCTTACCCGCATTCGGGCGGGCACCTTCAGGGGCAGTTCCCGGACCATCAGCGTTTGGGAGGCAATCACCTCGAAGCCCTCGCTGCGCAGCAGCCGGATCCCGGCCTCGTCATAATGCCGCAGACTGCACCAGACCGGTCCCGGATGTTGCTGGGCCACGTAGGCAAGCGACCGCTGCAGCACCGCCGGCCACAAGTCCGGCGGCTGACCCGCCGCCATCACGCCGAGCGTGTGGGGACGGCCGCCACCTCCGGGTACCAGGCTCATCCAGCCCACTACCTGGACGCGCTCGACGACGAAGCGTGGCTGGCCGGCGCGCCGCGGCATTCGGGCGCCGCGGAGACCGATGGCGAAGCTGCGGCGCCACTCGGCGAAGTTCGCTGCCTCGACCGCCGCGACGGACTTCGGTGTCGTCGCGCAATAAAGAAGGTAGAGGCCGAGCTCATCGTCACGACGCATCGGGCGCCAGCCCGACAGAGCCGGCGTCGGCCGCTGCGCCACCGACTCGCTGAGCAGGGCGTGCTCGGTGGCATAGGCGGTGAAGCCGCGCGCCCGGAAGAGATCGGCGACCGGGTCATCGACCGGCACGCGGACCACGAATTTCGTCACGCCCCGATTGAGGCCTTCATTGAAAAGATGGTCGAGCAGCGCCGTCCCGTCGTTGAAGCGGTCGAGGTCGGGGCTGAGGCAGAGATTGAGGATCTGCCAGGCGTTCGGCCCGAGCGCGGCGGTCTCGGCCTGGACGAACCCCTGAATGGAGTGCCGGCGCGCGTCCTCCATGACGTAGACGTAGTCGGCGGTCGAGGTGATGGGCAGGATCGAGGCGAAGGTGCTGTTCAACAGGAACCAGAGCCGCGTGGACGCGAACTGGCGTTTGAGCGGGGTGCGCTCCGCCTCGCGCACCTGCTGCCGGTAGAGCGCCTCGATGGCCGCCAGGTCCTTCAGCTGCGCGGGACGCACCTTGAGTGTCATCGCGTCTCGCCGTTCAGCGACAGAAAGTATTGATGCCAGCGGCGGTCCGGCGTGAGCTCGGGATGGAAGGCGAGCGCCAGCCGGTTGCCCTGCTTGACGGCGACCGTCTGGTCGCCGTGGCGGGCGAGCTCCTCTACATCGGGTGAGTGCTGGGTGAGCTGCGGGGCGCGGATGAAGACCGCCGGGGCCGATCCGCCGATGGCCTGCGACGCCACCTCCGCTTCGAAGCTGTCGATCTGCCGGCCGTAGGCGTTGCGGCGCACGCCGATGTCGATCAACTTGAGCGGCTCCTGGTCGGGCCGTCCGTCCTGGATCTCGCGCGCCATCAGGATCATGCCGGCGCAGGTCCCCAACACTGGCATGCCCGCCGCGGCGCGCCGCTGGATCGATTGCTTCAGCGCGGGCTCCATCAGGTGCGTCATCGTCGTGCTTTCACCCCCCGGTAGGATCAGGGCGTCGACCGCCTCCAGGTCGGTCGCGAGACGGACCGGCACCCCCTCGACTTCGCAGGCGCGCAGCGCCGCCAGGTGTTCGCGAAAATCGCCCTGCAGCGCCAGGACGCCGACGCGACGGCGAGGTGTGCTCACCAGCCTCTGCCGGCGAGCAGCTCCTCCTGGGGGATCGCCCCAATCTCCAACCCCCGCATGGCTTTGCCGAGGCTCTTGGAAGCATCGGCCAGGATGTCTGGCCGGTCGAAATACGTGGTCGCCGCCACGATGGCCTTGGCGCGAGCAGACGGATTTTCTGCCTTGAAGATGCCCGAGCCGACGAAGATCCCATCACAACCCAGCTGCATCATGAGCGCCGCATCGGCCGGCGTGGCAATCCCGCCCGCCGCAAAGTTGACGACCGGCAGGCGGCCGAGCCGAGCCGTCTCTTCCAGGAGGTCCGCGGGTCCACCGATGCGCTTGGCCTCCATGACGAGTTCTTCTGGCCCGGCGCCCTGCAGCTTACGGATCGCGCTCGTCACGGCGCGCATGTGCCGGACTGCCTCGACCACATTGCCGGTGCCCGCCTCGCCCTTGGTGCGGATCATCGCGGCGCCTTCGGCAATCCGGCGCAAGGCCTCACCGAGGTCGCGGCAACCGCAGACAAACGGAACTTTGAAAACATGCTTGTTGATGTGATGTTCCTCGTCGGCCGGGGTCAGGACCTCGCTCTCATCGATGTAGTCGACGCCGAGCGACTCCAGGATCTGGGCTTCGACGAAATGCCCGATCCGGCACTTCGCCATGACCGGGATCGTGACGGCCTCGATGATGGCGGTGATCAGGCCGGGATCGCTCATCCGGGCCACACCACCCTCGCGGCGAATGTCCGCTGGCACCCGCTCCAGGGCCATCACCGCGACCGCACCGGCGTCTTCGGCGATCTTGGCCTGCTCGGCCGTGACGACGTCCATGATGACGCCACCCTTGAGCATCTCGGCGAGCCCCGCCTTGACCTTCCAGGTCCCCTTCCGATCGTTCACGCTGCCCACTCCCTCTGCCACTCCATCATTTTACTGCTGGCTCGGGGCAATTCAGGCCCAACTCGTGGACGCCCCGTCACGAACGGGTCGCGGCGGTCCAGGCGCGACACTAGAATCGTCCCGCAATGCGGGGGCCTTCTGGGACGAGACGGCAGCGGGTGGTTGCCGTGATCGTCGCCCTGGCCCTGGGGTTGCCCGCGCTGTTTGGGATCGCCACGGCGGTCGGGCTCCTGGTCACCCCGTCGGTCGACGACATGCCCAAGCGCGTCGATGCCATCCTCAAGCAGCACGGTGGAACGCGAGTGCACCTCAACGACATACCGGACCAGCTAAGCGAGGCGCTGATCGCGATCGAGGACGAGCGCTTTTATCAGCACAGCGGCATCGATACCCAGGGGCTGATCCGCGCCGTCCTGACGGATCTCTACCGGCATCGGGCTCTGCAGGGCGGCAGCACCCTGAGCCAGCAACTGATGAAAGTCGTCTACATGAACAACGACGATGACGGCTGGCGCAAGCCGGAAAACCTCCTGCTCGCCTTGAAAGTCGAATCGCGCTTTGACAAGCACACCCTCCTCGAGAACTACTTCAACGCCGTCTACTACGGGCACGGTGCCTATGGCATCGGCATGGCCGCGGAGATCTACTTTCACCGCGTCCCAGCCCAACTCGACCTGGCCCGGGCCTCGATGCTGGCCGGCCTCCCCCAGTCACCCTCCTACTACGACCTGTACCGCAATCCGTGCTCCGCCCGAGCTCGCCAGTTCAACGTTTTGGCTCAAATGGCGCACGATGGCTATATCAGCCAGAAGGCCGCCGCCGACGCCTATGCCGAACCCATCGGCTTTCCGTGCAAATAGCCATGGCCCTCGACCTCGTCCTGCTCGGACCACCTGGCTCGGGCAAGGGCACGCAGGCAGTCTGGCTCACGGAGCAGTACCGGATTCCGGCGATCGCCTCGGGCGACATCCTGCGGGCGCAGGTCGAGGCGGGGACGCCGCTTGGGAAGCGCGTCCGCTCCTACCTCGATCGCGGCGAGCTGGTCCCGGACCAGCTGGTCGTCGATATCATCCGGCAGCGCCTCTCCGAGCCCGACACCGAAGCGGGCTTCATCCTGGACGGGTTCCCCCGCACCCTGCCACAAGCGCAGGCGCTGGACGCGATGCTCGCCGAGCTGCAGCGCCCGCTGGATGCCGTGATCTACCTGGAGACCGACCGGCAGTCACTGCTGGACCGGCTGGGCCACCGACACCGCCAGGACGACCGCGCCGATATCGCCAATCACCGGATCGATGTCTTTCTCGAACAGACGGCACCGCTGATCGGCTACTACCGCGACGAGGGCAAGCTCAGGCTCATCGATGGGGCTCAGCCCCCGGAGGTGGTCGCGGCCGCCATCGAGGACCTCATCCGCCCGCTGGTTGGGGCCGACGAGGTCCCGAATACCCGGCCAACCACCAGCTGACTCGCCGGGCGGCCGTTGCCGTTTGGTCCGCACTAATTTGGGCATAAACCTAAGGTCTCGCCGGTTGTTCCTGGCGAGAACACGAAGGAGAAGTTTCAATGGCTGAAGTACGAACCGATTTCATTCCGCTGCTCCCCCTCAACAACGGGGTGGTCCTGCCCAACATGGTGGTCACGATCCCGCTGGAACGTGAGGAGGCGCAGGCCGCCGTCGCCGCGGCTCGGCAAGGCGATGGTCTCGTCCTGCTCGTGCCTCGGGTCGAAGGGCGCTTTGCCAATTTCGGCACGGTCGCCAAGCTAGAGGATTCCCGAAAGCTGCCCAACGGCATCGAGGTCGCGATTCTGCAGGGGCTCTATCGGGCCTCGGTGGGGAGCGCTGCCGCTGGGACGGGAACGGCCTTGCGCGTGCTGGCCCAACCGGCCCAGGACGTCAACCCGCTGACCGAGACCTCACACGTTCTTGCGCGCGAGTACAAGGCGCTGATCGAGAACCTACTGGAGCTGCGCGGTGCGGGCGAAGTTATCCAGATGGTTCGTGGCATCGACCGGCCCAGCCAGCTCGCCGACCTGGCCGGGTATTCCCCGGATCTCTCGCTCGAGCGCAAGGTCGAGATCCTGGACACGCTCGACGTCGAGCTGCGCCTCAAGAAGCTGATCGAGTGGACCCGCGAGATCCTCGCCGACGCCTCGCTCAAGGACAAGATCCGCAACGAGGTTCAGGAGGGCATGGAGAAGCGGCAGCGCGAGTTCCTCCTCCGTCAGCAGATGGAAGCCATCAAGAAAGAACTTGGCGAGTCCGATGGGGACGTCGCCGCCGAGTATCGCAAGAAGATCGAGGACGCCGGGATGCCGGAGGCCGTCCGCAAGGAAGTCGAGCGCGAGCTCGACCGCTTCGAGCGTACCAGCGAGCAGAACCCCGAAGCGGGGTGGATCCGCAACTACCTGGACTGGATGCTCGACATACCCTGGAACAAGCGCACGGTCGACCAGTTCGACGTCGTCGAAGCGCGGCGCGTCCTGGATGAAGACCACACCGGGCTCGAAGACGTCAAGGACCGCATCATCGAGTTCCTCGCCGTTCGGAAGCGGCGCGATTCGCGCGGCCTGCAGGTGATCGGTGGCCGGGGATCCGGCGCGATCATCACCCTGGTGGGGCCGCCCGGCGTGGGCAAAACCTCGCTGGGTGAGTCGGTGGCACGCGCGCTCGGGCGGAAGTTCACGAGAATTTCACTCGGCGGCATTCACGACGAAGCGGAAATCCGCGGACACCGCCGGACCTATGTCGGCGCTCTGCCGGGTCGGATCGCGCGCGCCCTGAAAGAGGCGGGCACCCGCAACCCGGTGATCATGCTCGACGAGATCGACAAGGTCGGCAATGACTGGCGCGGTGATCCGTCGTCGGCACTGCTCGAAGTGCTCGACCCGGCGCAGAACCATTCGTTCCGCGATCACTACCTCGAGGTCGACCTCGATCTATCCGAAGTCTTGTTCATCCCGACGGCCAACGTGGCGGATACCATTCCTGGACCGCTGCTCGACCGGATGGAGATCATTCGGCTCGACGGCTACACGGAGGAGGAGAAGCTGGCGATCGCGCGCGATCATCTCCTGAAGCGTCAGCTCGACCGCAACGGCCTGGCTGTCGGCGAAGTGACGGTCGACGAGGAAGCGCTGCGGCGCATCATCGCGGACCACACCCGGGAAGCTGGCGTGCGCAACCTCGAGCGCGAGCTCGGGCGCTTGCTGCGCAAGGTCGCGACGCAGATCGAGGCTGGCAAGGTCAGCGCGCCGGTTAGAGTCGGCGGCGATGACGTCAAGACCTACCTCGGCCGCGCGAAGTTCCACGCGGAAGTCGCCGAACGGACAGAAGTCCCTGGTGTTGCCACGGGGCTGGCCGTGACCGGCGTCGGCGGTGAGGTGTTGTTCGTCGAAGCGGCGGCCATGGACGGGCAGAAGGGCTTGACCCTGACCGGCCAGCTCGGCGATGTGATGAAGGAATCGGCGCAAATCGGCCTCTCGTACGTCCGGTCGCACACGGCGGAGCTGGGCATCGCGCCGGGCTTCGAGGAGAAGGCGATCCACGTCCACGTGCCGGCGGGTGCGATCCCCAAGGACGGGCCGTCAGCGGGCGTCACGATGGTGACCGCGCTGGTAAGCCTGTTCAGCGGGCGCCCGGTCAAGAGCACGGTGGCCATGACGGGCGAAGTCACGCTGCAGGGCAAGGTGCTGCCGATCGGTGGCGTCAAGCAGAAGCTGCTGGCGGCGCATCGAGCCGGGGTGACCGAAGTCATCCTGCCGTATCGCAACGAGGCGGATCTCGACGACCTGCCGCAGAGTGTGCGCGACGCGATGACGATTCACCTGGCCAGTGATGTCCGACAGGTGCTGGACTGGGCCCTCGAACCGAAGAGCCCAGCGCTGACCCAGGTCGCCTAAGTCATGAGCCGGGCCTTCGTCAAGGAAGGCGATTCGGCCGCGAGCGGATCCCTGGTAGATCGGTTCTACCAGGGATTACTCGGGCTCAGCGATCCGGCGAGAACCCTGATCGCCAAGCGCCAGCAGCAGGCCTGGCTGACGTCCCGGCTCGCGATCGAGGCGGCTCGACGCGACGCCGAGACAACACTGGGCGATGATTCCTACCGAGAGATATTTGATAGTGCCGCCGAGCGCGCTGGCGATCAACCGCAAGGTCCCACCTGGTGGGCTGCCGGGGATGCGGCCACGGCGATCGCCGCGCGCCGACGCCTTACGCCCGAGCAATTCCTGGCGCTCGTCGCGCCGCTCTCCGTTGCGCTGCCCTGGTTGAAGGACGCGGCTAACCAGATCTGAGGGGCAAGTCGCCTCGATCAGTTGTCGACATGGATCGTCCAGCTTGCACTCGTGTCACACATCAGCTGCACAACCGAGATAACTAGCTGGTGAGGTGGCTTTCCGGTAAAGCGCCAGATGAATTCGCCCTGGATGGTTGGGATGCCTTGTTGGCCACCCACGCTGGAGTCGTAGGGAACATAGACGTTTCCATCGCTCGCCACATTGATTAGGTCAAGGGGCTGGTTCCGGCACTGTAGCGGAGGGGGCTGGTCAGGATTCCTTGGTGGCAGGCCGCTGACGTGGTAACGCAGATCCAGCTTATCGCCGGTCACCGAGAGACCATCGATAGTGAAATGTTGCCCTTTCGCATTCACCGCGTCGAGACCGGAAGCGCTGTTGAGGCGATAGGTGACCTGCGCAACCGCGGGAGGGTTGGCCTTACTTAGCCTGTCGGAGTAGACGAAAACTGCGA
>Ga0209236_1003143_pt1 | contig 10101 bp, 11 predicted proteins | sample GraSoi013_1_40cm_FD_185819 | JGI IMG/M metagenome (GOLD analysis project Ga0209236, IMG submission 185819) | Grasslands soil microbial communities from the Angelo Coastal Reserve, California, USA - Sample 09_27_2013_1_40cm (SPAdes) (version 2) | ecosystem: Environmental > Terrestrial > Soil >... | reverse complement strand
GAACTTATCCCGAAAAAAGGGGGCACTTCTCTCCATCTCCTCTGGAGTATGCGAGAGACGGTTACCGTCCGGATTAGGCCGTGACGGTAATCGTGAACGATTGTGTTATTGGACCTGGTGGCGGCGAGATTCCCGTAACAGTGACTGTGAACGTCCCAGATGTGGTTGTAGTAATAGTAAGAGTGGACATTGCTACTCCGACACAGTTACACGAAACGCCGGCCGGAGCTAGAGTTGCGGTGACCGATGGGCTGGAGGTTGTGGCTGACAGCGCGACATCATCGGCAAAGCCGTTGACGCCAACTACTGTTACAATGACGCTCTGAGAGGAGCCAGCGGGGACTGCGACAGTTTGTGAGGCTGAGACACTGAAGTTGGGGAGCGAGGAGGCAGGAACGGTTCCAGTGCTAGAGTAGATGTTATCCTTCAAGCTGATACCAGATACCTGGACACCCGCTGAGGCAAAGAGCTGGCAACTGATCGCGACAACGCTGTTGACGCTGTCGACTGCCTTCCATGTTACGGTAAAGATGACGCCGTTGTGAACAGTGGATGGTGCGCCTGTACCGGACGCGGCCGCAAGGTGGGCTATGCCTGGACCGTCATTGATGCTGCAGCCTATGCCTGCACCATCAACGCAGTTTGTGAGGACAAGTGGGGAGACGAGGGCGGAGCCGATGGAGATGCTCTGGGGATCAAGGGCCCCGCTATCGGCAAAGATCGCTATGTCGAAGGCATCGAAGGCGACCATGGATTGGACTTTAATAGCGGTTTTTGTGAGAGAACCTGCGGCAACATAGGTGGTGGGTCCGACTACCAACTTGGGAGTCGGCGCGGCGTTGATTGGAGGAATGCCTGCTAGAACGATGGATGCCGTTACGGCGAGAAGCAGTAGTGGTAGAAGCTTACGCTTTTTGAAACTCGTAAATGCTATCATTTCCATTTTCAGGAGGACTCAGTCATACTCCACTTATATGTTTTCCCCCGCCCTCGGGCCACGGAAAACGCCTCAGCGAGCCAGGGATATCAGGAGATATGCATTTCTGAGCGTGGCTATCCAAGGCCGACCTCTATACTCGGGATGCCGAGGAGTACGCGAGGGCACGTCAGACAGCACTGGATAGAGAGCTTCAAAAATGCTCAAGGGGAGTGACGGGTGCCTCAGACTTCCAAGACTCTCAGATGGTCAGTCACATCTCAGAACCAAGACTGCTTAGAAGCATAGACACTTTCTCCTAGTCAAGAAATCGAGAGACGATGCTTGGAACAGCTATCCCTCCCTCCGAGAGAAGAAACTAGACACGAAAAGCCGCGAGTTTCTACGAGAACAAACATCGAGGACCTGGTTGCACCTGCCGACCTTTCGAGAAGCGACGACAATAGTCTGATATGCCAGCCTCGCTTAAGTTCGGTTCTCAAGCTCGCGGACCTTCTGCTTCCAAGCAGGGGCTTGAGACATTTGTTGGAGCACAGACTTCTTAGCCTCTTCTTGGTTCATCCAGCGAGTCTGCATAGCGAGGTTGACCAAGTCTTCGTATTTCTTCTCGAAAGGCAATAACTTACCATTCATGTCTGTGCAGTGAATACAGTAGGGGTTGTCCGGGTTCTGCGCACCATGCTCCTCGTTAGTCGCCATGGGCATCCCACAACTCTCGCAGCGCAAAGCCAGAGACATGAGTTCCGACAAGAACAAGAACACGAACGAGAACTAATAACCTAACTGGACAACCCGCCTGACAGCGCGAGTAACAATCCATAATCCGCCTCTGCTAAACCTATAATAATCTGGCACCCGCTTTACGCGAACAGACCATTAGAGGAATGCTTCTCTTGCGGAGAAAGGGCAGAGTACACCCTTTCGCAATTCTAACCGAGCTGATCCTGCTATTCGGAAAAAAGAAACCCCCTGAAGAACAAGTCCCAGCCTCCACGACCAGTCTGGAACCCTTCCCCATACCCGACACGATCAGGAAAACGATAACAGAATCCGATATCGCGAAGGCCCGCAACCGGCTTCGAGTCGCAAACCTCGAAAGAGACATCATAGGAGACGCCCTCACTAAGATCTATGAAGCAGAAGCAAAGGGCACTATCAACGAGCCTGAAAAAAACCAGATGATACAACCATACAAGAACGACCTCAAACGTGTAGACGCGGAGATCGACACCTACAAGAAGACCGTCGACCTCTACGAACTAGAAGCAGCGAAGGAAGACCTGTTCAAGAGATTCCAAGAAACATTCCTCGACATACAAGCCCGGATCGAAAAGATCCGGCCCTCCCTCAACCTACCAACCTCAACTGAGACCAAACCCACCGAGCCAAATCCAGCCCCAACCAAGACAGAACCAACAGAACCGATAGAGCAGAACGCTCCCCCAAAGGAGAAACCTCCAAGAGAAAAGGCGAGAAACAAGGCTGAAGAGAAAATCGAGACCATCCGAGAAGAGGTCCTCAAAGCCATGGAACGACTCGAACAGATAGAGACAGAAGGATAGGGACCAACATGAGCTGGATAGAAAAGGCAAGACTCAGCGCAGCGGCGCAAGCCGTCCGGGAACTCAGAGACCGCACGACCGTCGGGCTTGGCAGCGGGACCACCGTCCTCAAAGCGCTGGACTTGGCCGCGGAGAGAATCAAGAAAGAACATCTCAACATCAACTGGGTCCCGACTAGCTACCAAATGGAAATTGCCGCAAGAAGACTAGGCCTGAAAATAACCACACTATCGGAAGATATAGAACTCGACCTAGCGATAGATGGCGCCGACCAGGTCCAGTGGAGATCACTCGACCTCGTCAAAGGCGGTGGCGCGGCCCTCCTGAGAGAAAAGATAGTAGACTCCACAACTAAGAAGCTTGTAATCATCATAGATGAGAAAAAACTGGCGAAGACACTGGGTGGAGAGCAACCGATCCCCGTGGAGATCACACCCTTCGCCTACCACGCCACACTCGCAAAGATCAACAAAATATCCGAAAAGGCAGCGTTGCGGGAGGCACCGAGCGGCAAGGTAGGACCAGTAGTCACTGACAATGGCAACCTGATCATAGACGCATACTACCGGAACCTCCGACGGCCAGATATCATCAACGAAAAACTCAGGAAGATCCCTGGAGTAGTGGAAACAGGACTCTTTCTGGAGATGTGCGACGTCGCATATGTCGGAAGAAAGGATGGTAAGGTGGACATTCTGCGCCGAAGCTAGAAAGCTAGGGATCTAGATCCTTGTCACAATTTGTAAGCCCAGTCATCCTTCCCTAGCATACTGCTCCTCTCTCGCGTCTTCTTCCTCCCTCTCTGGGTCAGAGTCCGTCCTTTGCTCCTCGTCCTCGGCATATTCCCTAGGAATACCGACCTCTCGAACGCTGAACTTGGCCCACTCCTTTCCGCAATCTCTGCAACGGTACGCAAATCTGTAGGTGACAAAGTTCTCCGGATGCTCTGCTATCACTTCTCCGGTTTCGATGGTTATTCTCATTTTGAAAAAGGCGTCCTTTTCCTTGAGCGCTTCGCTCGTGTCTATCTCCTCTTTCGACAACAGCTCGCCAGCGAGGAACTTGTGGCAGAAGGGGCATTCTTCCAAAACCAAAGAGTGATCCTGAACCCGTGCGCTAACCAGACAAATTAGCCTTCCCCCTCCAGCGCAAAACGGTGCCTACGTTTCTATCGTTTCGTCACAAGAAGAGACGGGGCAGTCAAGACCTTGAGGTTTTGCGTGAGAAAGTACTATGTTTCGGCGTTCGCCGGGCCGACCAGTCAGAAGTGACGAAGGGGCGGTACGTGTGGATGACCTTATAATTCTGAAAGCGCTCTCTCATCACAGAAGATTTCAATCAAATAACCGTCTGGATCCCTAATCTTGATGCTTCGATACTTCTCCTCCGTCACGTCTTCGTAAATGATTATGTTTCTGGCTCTAAGCCATGCCTGCCACTCGTCAACCGTCGAGGATGAATCCACGCGGAAACCGAAGTGGAAGCCAGACGTCCCCAAGCCCTTCTCGTGCAATACGAGAGTGTCACGGCCTGAAGGAATACGTGCTACTCCCAGCCCGCTCGCCCTGCTATCTAGGCCAAGAATATTCCGGTAGAACTCTACAGACGTTTCGAGGTCAGACACTTTCAGACCAACATGACCAATCCCAGAAGTGGCGATTGAGCCCGGACTATCACGTTTTGGTGCTCCGTAGCTCATAACTCTCCTCCACAACGCGGGACTTATTGCCTTTGCGCATCAGGTGCCGGGGGCGGGAGTCTCGGACAGAGGTGTTTTCGAACCCGCGACTTCCGGATCTCCCACATTGAAGATATGAGTCCGGCGCTGTGGTTCCCCTTTCGGGGTCTGACCAGGCTGAGCCACCCCGGCAAAAACCAACGGGAAGAGTGACGCTAAAAGGATTCCCAAGAAATTATCATAACGATACATCTCCCCGCGTAAGCCCCCCCAAAAAAAACACCGGAACTCTACAAGTCCGCAGGCCCGCGTGAAATCGGGAAACCCCGTCGATTGGAGAACCCACACAAATGTGAGAAGAGCTCAACGCACTTTACTAATCGCGGAGGTCGGGCATGGGTGACGCCGGGATCGGCGAGGGCTTGGTCGAAGTAGATCCAAGCTGAGAATCAGATCTCTGCAGATCTCCCCCTATCGGCTAGCGATGCCTACTTGACGAAAAAATGACCGCCACCTCCACTGCCGTCCCCACTGCCCTGTACGATCACTGACACTGAGACAGTGTGAGATACAGGGCCACTGCTACCTGTGACAGAGATCAAGTACGACCCGAGAGGGACTGAGACTGTTGTGCTGATACTAATCGTTACCTTGACCGTAGTGCTCGAAGCAAGTAACACACTGGAGGTGCTGGCTGAGGCCGTAGGGCCGTTGGTGACAATGGGCGAAACAGACACGACCAAAGTAACGCTGCCTGAGAAACCCAGACTGCTTACGGATAAGACAGCTGCCGCATATCCACCAACGATGATAACGCTTGGACTTGGGGTAGTGAGAGAAAGTGTAAAGTCGGTGACAGTCACAGACAGTGCCGTCACGTGCTTTATGGAGCCGACACTCGCAGTGACGGTGACAGCATATGTTCCAGCGGGAGTCGAAGTTGTGGCCGAAACCGTAAGAGTCGACGCGCCAGATCCACCCGCAGGAAGGACAGGGTTGGCTGGAATGAAAGACGCGGTGGGGCCGTTTGTGACGAGGGGAGAAATAGAGGCAGAGAACGTCAGAGTGCCATTAAGGCGGTTCACACTTTGCGCAGTGACGGTTGACGAACCAGACGAGGCCACCGTAAAGGAGAAGGACGCGGGGCTTGACGAGATGACAAAGTCTCCAGGCGTGAAGATGTTGATGGTGGAGGTGATCGTGTTGGTAGAACCACTAATAACAGAGATGGTGTCTGCGTAGAAGTTGGCTACATAGACGGTGTTAGTTGCGAAGTTAACAGCGAGGGCGGTTGGGTCGAATCCAACCGGAACAGTCGCTATGACATTATTCGAGGATCCATCGATGACGGAAATCGAGTTCGCGCTGGGTCCCGTCACATAGATCTTGTTAGTGCCAGGGTTGATGCCAACGTCCCCGGGGGCGAAGGCCAAAGATATGCTACCGGTCAAATTGTTTGTCGAACCATCAATAACGGCAACTGCATTTCCATTAGGGTTCGTCACATAGATTTTGTTGGTGGTAGGGTTGACAGCAGCTGAGGCAGGAGAGAAGCCCAATTGGATAGTTGCTACTACCGTGTTGGTGGAACCGTCGATAACGGAGGTAGTGTTCGCATCAAAGTTCATCACGTAGGCCTTGTTGGTGACGGGGTTGACAGTGACTGCCACAGGGTCGGATCCAACTGTGACCGAGGCCAACAAGGAGTTGGTGGAACCGTCGATGACCATGGTTTTGTTGGCGGAGGGCAGGGTCACGTAAATTCTGTTAGTTTTCGAGTTAACGGCTACGCCCTGAGGAGTCGACGACGCCGGAATAGTGGCGATGACGCTATTCGTTGAGCCATCGAGGACCGAAACAGAGTTCGAGATACTATTCGCTACAAAGACCCTGCCTGTAGCGTTGTTGACCCCGATGCCATCCGGACCCCCTCCCACTCCAACAACGGTTATTATTCCGCTGGATGACCCATTAATGACGGAGACCTTGCCGGCTGATATGTCCGCTATGTAGATCTTGTTCGTGGCGGGATTGATATCCAAGTTTGAGGGGCCAAATCCAAGCAACACGGTTGCAACGATGGTATTCGATGAGCCATCCATAATGGAAAGCAGATCCGAGTTATAGTTCGTCGCATAGACCGTATTTCCGGAAGAGTTGAGATCAACTGCAGAGGGGTCGGCCATATTGACGGTGGCAACCACAGTGTTCGAGGATCCATCGATGACAGAGACCGAATTTCCATACAGGTCTGTGGTGTAGATCCTGTCAGTGTTAGGGTTAGCAGCGACCGCAACTGGATGGAATCCAACTGGTACACTGGCGACAATCGCATTCGACGACCCGTTGATGACAATGAGGATGTTCCCGTACACGTTGGCAACGTAGATCATGTTGGTATTGGAGTTGATGGCTACTGCCATCGGCGATCCGACTGGGATGGTCGTGGTGATGCTGTTATTCGAACCGTCAATCACAGTGACCCTGTTCAAGGTGCCGCCGTTCGTCACATAGACCGTGTTGGTAGCCGGGTTAACGGCCACGCCAAAGGGAATTCCAACTTGAATTGTGGCTACTATGCTATTTGAGGAACCATCAATAACAGAGACAGTATTGGAAAGGCCATTGGTAACATAAATCCTGTTAGTGTTAGGGTTGACAGCTACCCTCCTCAAGCCGGATCCCACATGGATGGTAGCGACTACCGTGTTTGAAGAGCCATTAATGACAGAGGTGACGTTCAGGCTAGGCAGAGTCACGTAGATCAGGTTAGTATTCGGATTCAGGCTGATCGCTGATGGGCTAGCCCCCAAAGGGATGCTGGCGATAACTGTATTCGAGAAGCTATCGACGACAGAGATCGTGTTGGAAAGTTGAAGCGCGATGTAAATTCTACCGGTTACAGAATTGACGGCGACACCGCCAGGACCAGCCCCCCCGGCCACGGTGGCAATCAGGTTCTGACTAGAAGCAGCAAAACCATTCATGAGTGTCTGGTCACCAAAAATCCTGCCGTCGACCGGAATCGTATTTCGGTAAGATAATGTAGGCTGAGACGGGAAAAGTCCGCCCGTAAGAATAGTAGCGACGACTAGCATCGCTAGAACGGTCCCAGCCGTAAGATGTCTCGCTAGAAGCAAAATCTCACTAAGCCATTGAAACTTTGGCATTTGATATTTAATGATATGTTGCTGTGTGCATAAGCAGGCACCAGAAGACAGACGGATGTTTCTGCATACATCCATAGGCGTTTGTGGCCACGCAAGTCTCTAGGTCTTGGGAAGCCAATGCCCGTCGCTCAGTTTCGGGCGTCTCCGCTCAATGCTGTTATCGATAAAACTGCTAGGCCATTCAGACCGTTGGATACTTTGGATAAAGCGGATTGCTCAGAAGACAGCTCGGTCCACGTGATCCTCAAGATCAGAACTATGAGAACCGACCATGATTCACCGGCATATCAATAGGCGACGGTTTTCTTTCTAACATAGGGAAGAGAACATTCTAGTGCGGGGCCCTCAAACACTCGCTCCTACCGATCCACCATTCTGAAGATAGAATTATGGAACTATGAACCTCCGAATAGCGTCTGAACTAGCCAGACCCTTCGCGGATCCGCGTGAGTCTGGAGTCCGAGAAGCTCGTTACAAATCATTAAACAGAACCCCAAACCCGGCCTGGAAGTCGACGAGGGGCCCCCTTAGCTGAAAAAATATGACTTCCTGACTCTCGACGACATAGAAACGAGAGACAAGAAAATCTTTCTCAGAGTCGACATCAACGTCCCACTGGATCCCTCGACGCACCAGATACTCGACGATACTCGCATCAAGGCCATCTCCAAAACGCTCTCCGAGCTGGACGAGGCGCGTGTCACCCTAGGCTCCCACCAGAGCCGACCCGGAAAAGACGACTTTACCTCCCTCGAACCCCACGCAACCCTCCTAGCTCAGTACTGCTCCCAACAAATCAAGTTCGTAGAAGATGTCATCGGTCCCCATGCCATCCAGAAAATTAACAAGGTCCAACCTGGAGAGATCCTAGTCCTGGACAATCTCAGATTCTGCGCCGAAGAAAACATCGATGACAAACGCGAAAAACTGGTCAAAACACATTTCGTCCGACGTCTCGCACCCCTCTTCGACCTGTACGTAGACGACGCCTTCGCAACAGCTCACAGGTCACAACCCTCCATCGCAGGCCTACCAGAACTATTACCAAGTGCAGCAGGCCGCTTGATGGAGAAAGAACTAGACGCGGTTTCAACTCTCCTCGAGGAACCAAGAAAACCATGCGTCTACTCCCTTGGCGGCTCAAAAGTTGAAGACAAGATCCCCGTCATCGAAAATATACTGTCACGAGGAAAAGCAGACAAGGTCCTGCTCGGAGGAGTACCAGCGAAACTCTTCCTCCGGGCCCGAGAGATAAATACAAAGATCAACGATGATGAAATACGCGACTTCAAACAATTCCTAGACCGAGCAAAGAAATTGACCCAGACGTACGGAGATCACATTGAAGTCCCGATTGACCTCGCATACGAAGACAAACAGGGTAAAAGGGTAGATCAGCCCGTCAACTCGCCGCACGTTGAACAGGAGGCTCTCGACATCGGTTCCAAAACACTAGAGAAGTATTCTAGGATCGTGAGAGGAGCAGCAACAACAGTTGCTAATGGCCCTCTCGGAGTGTTCGAGAGAAACGGGTTTGACAAGGGAACAAAGGAACTTCTCGAGTCAATGGCCAAGAGCAACGGCTACACGGTCATCGGAGGAGGACACCTGGTGGGACTCGCGTCAATCCAGGGCATCGAGGAAAGGTTCAGCCACGTGAGTACAGCTGGCGGTGCAATGCTCTCCCTCTTGTCCGGTCAAAGCCTCCCAGGAGTGGATGCGCTCGTCCGGGCCGCCAATAGAGTGCGCACCGCAAACCCGCCCGCCTAGAATGTGGATGTGCCGAGAGATTTTATGTTGGTCGGGGCTTCGAGAAAGTTCATGCTCGCCCCGGTAGCTCAGTGGTAGAGCGACGGCTTTGTAAACGTCAAAAAAGCCGTAGGTCATGGGTTCAACCCCCATCCGGGGCTCCACTACGTTTGACGAGGAACGGATTCCTCGGAGTCTGTTCGCGGTCCACGGAGAAACGAAAATATTGCCGACCCAAGGATCAGAAAAGATAGCACAATTAGAGAGTGCTGGAGTCCGGCGAGGAAGATTCCCACATCACTGCTGGCAAGCTGGGTTATCCCTCCTAGACCCACATTTCCCAAATTTACCAGCTTGTAGTATGGAACATCCGCGGTCATCAGTGCTAGGACAAGGGGAATGCTGGCGACGATGCTCGTGTTGATTATGGTAGATCGGACACCTGACGAGATGCCTCTCTTGGCACTTGGAACAGAACCCATTACCGAGCTCGCGTTGGGGCTACGGAAAAGTCCGATACCGAATCCGACAAGAGCCAACCAGAGCGCAATCTCGGAATAGGGCGTATCTAGAGTGAAGCCTGCGAGTAGGAAGAAACCGGCAGAAGCGATAAGCAAGCCCATTGTGCTCAATCCTCTAGCACCCCACTTATCGGAGAGCCACCCGCTTATCGGTCCGACCAGAATCAGAGTCACATCGAGAGGAATCAGAAATATCCCCGCGTGCAAGGGGTCGTACCCTCTCACCAGTTGAAAGTAGAGAGTCATGACGAATGCTAGTGCCGCGAAGGCTAGTCCGCTGAGGAGGTTGGCTATGTTCCCCGCTGTAAACAATCGGATCTTGAACAGGGATAGGTCAAGCGCCGGGTACCTAGCCTTTCGCTCGATCACAATGAAAAGAGCAAAGCAAAGAATGCTCGCACCGACCATGGCCTGGTTTGCCAAGTCCGTTAAGCTACCGAGAGTGAGACCCAAGAGTAGGAGAGTGATGGCGACGGAGAATGTG
>Ga0209236_1003140_pt1 | contig 10107 bp, 9 predicted proteins | sample GraSoi013_1_40cm_FD_185819 | JGI IMG/M metagenome (GOLD analysis project Ga0209236, IMG submission 185819) | Grasslands soil microbial communities from the Angelo Coastal Reserve, California, USA - Sample 09_27_2013_1_40cm (SPAdes) (version 2) | ecosystem: Environmental > Terrestrial > Soil >... | reverse complement strand
CGGCAGGCATCGTTCCTCTTTCCCTGAAAATCCTGCTCGACAAAAGAGCACGATACAAGGCTGCAAAGAAAGCTGCGGTGGACGAGGAGTTGAAGACACGTTATGACCAACGCCAGGCTGCGCTCAAATGGATCCTGGTCTGCTCATTCGGCTACCTTGGATTCAAAAATGCCCGGTTTGGAAAGATAGATGCTCACATAGCGACCTGTGCCTTCAGCAGAAAAATTCTGAGAGAGGCCACGGCTCTGGCTGAGGCTCGTGATTTCGCGCTTGTCCATGGAATAGTCGATTCTTTCTGGCTCCGCAAACAGGAAGCGACAAGAGGCGAGTACGAGGATCTCTGCAGGGTCATCCGTGACAAGCTTCGTCTGCCGATTTCTTTTGAGGGAGTGTACAGGTGGATTGTTTTTCTCAGTTCGAAGACAGACTCGAAGGTTGGAGTGCTTAACCGGTATTATGGTATTTTCGAGGATGGAACGCTCAAGATTCGTGGAATAGATCTTCGGAGGCATGATACTCCGGATGTCGTTAGAAAGTGCCAGCGCATGATGCTGGATATCTTTACAAGAGCTCGTGATTCAGGCGAGTTCAGACTTCTCCTTCCCAAGGCTCTCAGGGTCCTGGAAAGATTCGTGGACTCGCTACGAGACGGCAGTGTTCCTCTAGAGGATCTTGTGATCGTCAGGAACTTGAGCAAGAATCCGGACGAGTACACTCACCAGGTTCCCCAGGCGATAGCTGCGAGACATCTTGTTGCACAGGGAGGTTCGGTGCATGCGGGACAGCAGGTCAGCTACATTCTAACCAATGACCAGACCCGCACAGCTGTACCGCCTGAGATTGTTGATGAAGGCACAGTCTATGATTCGGAGCGTTACGTGGATCTTCTCTGTTCATCAACAGCCAATCTCCTCTTACCCCTCGGATATGACACGAAATACCTTCAAACCATGTTCAAAAGAACCGAGACGAAACGGCCTGCAACTCCTCAAGAGCGTTTCATAACGGCGTCTTCCTAGAAAATCGCCCGGAATAAGCCCTGATTCGGAATCTGGGACCACGCCCCTATCTCGCCCCTTGAATCATTCGGAAATCGCCGAAGATACCCCTCTTTTGCCCCAACCATCAAAGCCCGAATCGTCCCCTGATCAGCCTGTCTCGCCCATTATCAGTACCAGACAGCAGGGGATTCTAGAAAATAGGGGGTCTTAGCGACCGACCCTCGCGCCACATGAGAGGAGAGTTCAGACTGGCCAGTCGAGAGTGGTTTCTCTGGAGTAAGGCGTTCTAGAGGTATCTTGTCAGTGTCTGGTTGTCCAGGGTCGCGATCTCTGTCTTGCCTGTAGGGAGGAATGGATGCCGTGTAACAGTCAGCCGTGTATGCGCTCCGTTGTCCTGTAGTACAGCAGAGACGTGAGCGGTTCTAGCTAGAACATCATCCATTGCCTTGCTTCTTGACTGCAAGTTCGTAACCACAATGATCATGTTTCGCTGTTCTGCAAGAATGGCCAAGGAACGAATATCTTTGGAGAATAGATCAAATGCGGCCCTCTTTTCTTTGACATCGGGATCGCAGTAGAGAGCGGTGATATCTGATACAATCGCTAGCCTGGCGTCACGCTGGTCAATTGCCTGCGCGAGCTCTTCGGTTATGAGGCTGCTTAGCTGGTGATGAGTGAAGGCCCTGCTGAGATGGATCCGTAGCTTCATCCTCTCCTGATCCAGCCCGAGATTGAAAGCGTGCCGAGATACGGTGTACGAATCGAACACGTTGCCCCCGTCAACAAACACCACATCACTATCCAGTCCCGGCGGAAGAGGATTGATAGCTCGGACGCAGAAGAGATGGCTGAGAGCATTAGACGCTTCGCCCTGAAGAGTGACTAGCTCGCCGAAGCGGAGAGCAAGGGTTTCATCAAGCAATCCGACCCCTGCTGCAAGGTTTGACTGAACATCTCTTAGTAGTATGCTTCCTCTGCTCAGTTTAGCCTCGAACAAATCGCCAGGCTCGAACAGCTCCTCCGCGTTTTTACAGATCAGATTCGTAAGAAGCCGTTTTCCCGGTGGAAGAGCTGACGGCTGGACCTTGATGGTTTTTTCAAGCTCGAAACCGCATCCCGGACAGATGTCCAGGAAGACGAGCTGGACTTTGCGTGGATTAATGAACAGTTTAGAGAGAACTAGGTTCTCATCGCAGAGGCTGCAACTGTACAGATAGCCTTGAGCACTCGACTGGTCCTGGTCTAGCTGCCAAGTCTTCGGTTTAAGAGGCCCAAGCGTATTCCGACTTCCCATGTCAGGCTCATTGGAATGGTCCTATTCGTCGCGTTTGTTGCGGGGGACAGCGTCTTCAACGCCTTTTTCTGTGATGCGGAAGTAGGTCTCGGATTCTGGCAGATAGGGTGAGTCTATGACCTTGGCGACTCGTAGTCCCTGACTGGACTTTTTGAGCATGATGCGATGTGTGGATGCGTGGGCCATGATGTTCCCGCCTGCGGGGCGCACAGGGTCGCCGAAGAAGGCTTGCGGATTAGCCTGCACCTGATTGGTGACTACGACTGCGAGGTTGAGGGCTTGAGCGATACGGAGGAGCTTGTGGAGATGGCTGTTCAAACGCTGTTGTCGCTCGCTGAGGGACTCTCGACCAATATATTCGCCGCGGAAGTGTGAGAGGATGGAGTCGACGACCAGCAGTTTGATGTTTTCTTCCTTGCAGATCTTGAAAGCGTGATCGACAGTCAGTATCTGATGGTCGCTATTGTAAACGCGACTGTAGATGATGCCATCGAGAATCTTGTCAGCATCCTGCCCGCTAGCCTGGGCCATCTGGAATACTCGTTGGGCCGCGAAAGTTCCTTCCGTGTCGATGAAGAGGACTTTTCCCTCCAGTCCTCCTTCTGCGGCGGGAAGCTGAGTCTGAATACTCAATTTCATAGAGATCTGCGATTTGCCCGCACCAAATTCGCCGACGAACTCGGTGATAGCCTGAGTCTCAAGTCCACCACCCAACAGGGTGTTGAGGTTGCTCGACCCAAAGCCGAGGCGGAGCAGAGTCTTACGTCGCTCCCATAACTGTTTGGCAGTGACAAAGTCTGTCTGGATGGTTTCGCGGGCGGCCTTACTGATCTTGTGAGCAACACTGGTTTCGAGACCAGCTTTCTCGACTAGCTCGCGTATAGGTGCAATTGCGAGGGACGAAATAGAGTCGTAGCCTGCCTCTCGAAGCTTGTTAGCAGTGACGGGTCCGACGCCGTCTAGGTCTTGAATATCTAACACTTCAGCGGTCATGTGAACCTGGTGGCTTAGGCTCCGGGTCCGCTTATCTCTCACAGTGAGGAGTGAAAGTAATGCTGTGAGGTGGGAAGGCGATTGGTCCGCAGAACCGTGTGTTCGGACGCTTTCAGGATTGTTGAGCAGCCGGAGAGGAGTCCTTCTTCTCCAGTCTAGATGACCATTGATTCATAGTCTTAGATAACAACTCCCGGAAACGCTTCACCGCCCAAGTAAGCCTCAAGAGCTCAGGAACATCCCGCGACGTATACGCGGTTGACGCAGCCGAAACAGGCAAGGACGCGCCCATACCAGTTAATGGCTGATCCATCCGAACCCATCCATGGCCCAGCTCGGACAGTAGAGGCAGCACGCTCGTATCCGTTTCGCCGGTCAGCTTGTAAAGGCTCGGTTCCCGAACGTCCAACCGGGAAAGCTTACTAGTAAACGAAGCTTCTTTCGAGAACTTAAGGTCGGCCTGGAACGCCCGAGCCAGCTGTTCAGTCAACGCTCTCACCTCTAAGAAGCAATCAGGCAACATACCTAGAAGGAGGTTCACACGGAGGCTCTGCGACAAGGGATGAAGAACCCGAACGAGATAGTTCGGAACCGCATGGCGAGAGAAAGTCTCCGAAAGACGACCCAGCCCCATAACCCATGCTAGATGCGACTTGAAATCTTCGCGCAGGCCCAAGACTTCGCTCAAGGCCTTGTTCCCCTCCCCAGATTGGCAGAAATCCAGGTTTCGAGTCAGCGACATGTTCACTTGGCGAAGAACGTCGACGTCTACTGGTGTGACTAATGCATCCGGCAATGGATCTCCAGCCCTTGAAGGTCGGTCAGAGAGGGAAATAGGCGAAATGTTCCCCGTGCACGGCCATGGTCGTTCATGACGAGTATCTTAAACGAATAAGAGCAAAGAGTCTGAGCCAGAGCGGCGGACGCGACAAGAATTACGAGCGAAGGGTCTTTCCCTACAACGAATCCCATAGTAGCTATCAAGCAATCGGCATGTTCAATCTCCGAATAGACCTGCTCGGCCTGGGAACTCTGTTAAGCTGACGACAATGTATCTTGTGACGTGAAGGCAGCACTATCAATTAGCGAGAGGGAAGTCAGTCAGACTCTGACGATCCGGAAGTCAATCCAGCTTGCCCGGCAAGCTTATGTCAAACGAGCCAGGGGACGGGTTCTCGAACCACTCCGAACATGGTTCACGGTTCCGGGCGGCGCTTCTTTCTATTTCATGCCTGCTCATGTGTTTGGCCTTGGAACTGTATCCGCGAAAGTTGTTAGCGTGATCCCTCGAAACCGCAACGGTTCTCTCCCCTCCACCTCAGCCTCGATCTTTGTCTTCGATTCAAAGACCGGATCGGAACTGGCTCGAATTGCCGGGAACAGCTTGACCGCGATTAGAACCGCGGCCAGCTCGGCGTTAGCTACCGACATTCTAGCCCTCAAGGAGATAGATACCCTAGGAGTCATCGGAACCGGAAAACAGGCACAAGCTCACGTCCCAGCGATAATGGAAGTAAGAAATGTCTCGCGGGTCCTGGTTCATTCTCGATCAAAGGCCCATCGGGCGGCGTTCGTTCGAAGCGCTTCCAAGAACATTAGCGTTCCTGTTACTATAGCCACCTCCACCGAAGAGGTAGCTCGAAAATCCGACGTTCTCGTCTTGGCTACCAGCTCCCGTGTCCCACTCTTCAGCGGCAGTAATGTTCCCCCTGGAACCCATGTGAACGCAATTGGATCCGCTCTTCCAAACTCACGAGAGATGGACACGACTCTCGTGCAAAGATCCGTTCTTGTTGTAGATTCAATGGAGCAGGCTGTCGCGACCTATGGAGACGTTATGATCCCACTCGAGGAGAAAGCGATTCTGAGATCACACATCAAGGCAGAGCTGGGCGAATTGCTCCTCAACCCCAGCATCATAGATAGAAGAAGAAAGGACATTACAGTTTTCAAAGCTGGAGGGCTAGGGGTCCTCGACGCAGTCTTCGCAGACTACATTGTCTCCCAGTTTTAATCGTTCTCGGGCAACTCGAATCCTCGTCGAACTCTACCGAAGCAGACCTTCTGCGTTGCGTTTTACATCCAGGCACAGTCTACATTGCCAAAAATCATGGGTAGCCGTCAAATATTACAGGGGTCAGAAATCGCTTGAAAACAGAACCAATTTAATAGTGAGCCTTAGGTTTCGCGGTCTCCGTGGGCCGGTAGATCAGCCTGGTATACAGCGCGTCAGGGCTGGCCGAAGATCGCCCGCTTGGCAGGTCGTCTTCGACCCTAAATGCGGGAAGGCACTAGCACTGCTCCGTAGGGCCGCGGGTTCAAATCCCGCCCGGTCCACCACGAACAGGTCTTGGCACAAGAGATCAGAGTAGGCCCCCGGGGGCCGGGAAAGTTCGCTGTTACTGGTTTACGAGAGGTTGTTTCCAAAAAGCGATTCCAAGAACTGGTTTTCAAATGGGCGGGTTCAGAGACCTGTTTCAAGAGACCGGGTTTTCAGGAAGCGATTTTCACGAAGGCGATTTCGAAAACGCGATTCCAGGAATAGGATTCAGATGGCCTGTTCCCCGATCCATTTGGGATGATTAGATTCCCAAGGTTTCCAGGCTGTGGTCTCGTCGTCGACCAATTGATTGTAAAGGGGTATTCACCTAGGCCCCACCCGGTCCCGTCAGACATTCTCAGTTGGTCTTATAGGTGCCCGCAAAACGAAGATAGGGCATTCGGGAGGATCCTTTGCCGAGCAGACAGCGCTCTTGGTTTGAGACGATCAACCCGGCCACGGGCAGGACGCTCAAACGTTACAAATCATCGACGAAAGGCGATGTTGACAAGGCAGTTGCGAAGGCAAGAAAGGCGTTTGAGAAATGGCGCCAACTCTCGCCCGCTAAACGGGCAATCTATCTAGAAAGAACAGCGAAAACCCTTCGCGCCCAGAAGGAGAAGCTCGCTCGAATAATCACCCAAGAAATGGGGAAACCGATCAAAGAGTCACTGCCAGAAGTTGCAAAATGCGCCTGGGCTCTGGAGTATTACTCGGAGAACGGGCCGAAATTTCTGAACCCGGAAGTCGCGAAGACAGACGCGACAGACAGCTATGTATCATTCGAACCGCTAGGCGTCATCGGCTCCATCATGCCCTGGAACTTTCCGCTGTGGCAGTGCATCCGGTTCGCAGCACCCGCTTTGATGGTTGGCAACACGACAGTCTTCAAACCCTCGAGCATAACACCCCAGTCGGGACTGGCTCTCCAGAACGCCTTCGAATCAACTGGGACGATCCCCGAATGCTTCAGCATCGTTCTCGGAAGCGCTCAAGTGGCCGACTACCTAATCGAATCCGATACTGCAGCCGTCTCATTCACCGGCAGTGTGAACGCGGGACGAATGGTAGCTCAAAGGGCGAGCAGTCAGCTGAAAAAATTCGTTCTAGAGCTGGGAGGCAGCGACCCCTTCATAGTTCTTGAAGACGCGGACATTGAAGCCGCCTCTACCGGTGCGGTCGCAGGCCGTTTCATCAATAATGGTCAGAGCTGTATCGCCACCAAAAGGATCTTTGTGGTCAAAAAAATTCTGGACGAGTTCTTGGAAAAATTTGTGAAGAAGACTAGATCATTGAAAGTCGGAGATCCTCTTAGTCCAGAGACAGATATCGGACCAATGGTTCGGGAAGAAGCGCTCAAGACCCTAGATGGACAGGTCCAAGACGCCGTGAAACAAGGAGCCCATTTAGAACTAGGTGGGGAGAGATTGAGGCGGAAAGGCTTCTTCCATAGTCCCACTATCCTCACGAACATAACAACGGAAATGAGGATCATGAAGGAAGAAACATTCGGACCAGCTGCACCTGTTATGGCGGTGAAAGATGAAAGTGAAGCGATAAGACTTGCCAACAAGAGCGAATTTGGTCTTGGAGCAAGTGTTTGGGGAACTGATACGAGGAGAGCAGAGAAGGTGGCGAGAGAAGTCTCCGCCGGACTAGTTACAGTGAACAATGTTGTTGTTTCAGACCCTCGAATGCCGTTTGGCGGGGTTCGGCACAGCGGGATTGGTCGTGAACTCTCAAGATATGGAATGCTGGAATTCACGAACATAAAATCGGTTCGACTTTACGAAAAGTCGCCCCTAGCTCACGCCCACGTGGAATGATAGCTGTCTAGGGACGCTTCTTGGGAGGCAGAACCACTCTTCTCTACTCTGAGAGGTTTCTGGATTACAACCTCGGACCCCTTCATCCCCTGCGTCCTGTAAGAGTCAAGCTAACCCATGACTTGATTCGGTCGAAAGGCTTACTCGGCGAAGACGAGATCAAGATTGCCGCGCCACGAGTCGCGTCTGAAGAAGAAATTCTTCTCTTTCACGAGAAAGAGTATGTTCGGTTGGTTCAGAAGTATAGTGAAAAGGGCTCAGGGCTCTTGGACGCGGGCGATACTCCTGCTTTCAAGGGATGCTTCGAAGCGACAAGTCTAGTCGTGGGTGCGTCCCTAGAAGCCTGCGACAAAATAATGAGCGGAAAAGTTAGTCACGCCTTCAACCCATCTGGGGGACTGCACCACGCTCATCCTGAACGAGCGTCAGGGTTCTGCATATTCAACGATCCCGCAATCAGTGTCAATTACCTGAAGACGAAATACAAGATCAGACGACTGATCTACATTGACATCGATGCGCATCATGGAGACGGTGTCATGTACGGGTATTACAGCGACCCATCACTGTTGGATATCGATTTCCACGAGAACGGCAAATACATCTTCCCCGGAACTGGGTTCCCCAATGAGATCGGAGAGAACGAGGCGAAGGGCCTCAAGCTAAACATCCCACTTCTCCCTAACACGGGGGACGAGGCTTATCTGAAGGCGTTTCGCAAGCTTATTCCAGATATTGTAAGAAAATTCCGACCCGAGATTATTCTCGTCCAGTGTGGCGCAGATGGCCACGCGAATGATCGTCTCGCCCATCTTCGACTGACTACAAACACATACGAGGAAGTTGTTTCTGAGATGCATGGCCTCGCGCACGAGCTTTGTGAAGGCCGATTCCTACTATTCGGCGGAGGAGGGTATACCCTTGCCAACGTCCCGAGGGTCTGGACCGTCGCCCTCGCAACTCTTGCGGGAAAAAAGCTGGATAATGAGATTCCTGAACGATGGTCCAGAGAGTTCAGAGAGCTCACAGGAGAGGATCCTCCGAGCGCATTACGCGATAGGGTTACGAACGACGATTCGAAGACGATTAGCGAAGTGGATAATGTGTTGGAGGAGCTGGCAGGCTACCTCGCAAAGTAGCGGCCCGATAGTGCAACGTTTATCTTTCGAGGCCTGGAGCGTTCGCGAAGTGCAATAGATGGGTAGCAAAGGAACCACATCGCTGGGCAAGATGGGTGGAAAGGGTACACACATCAGATGCAGGAGATGTGGCCGACACTCTTACCATGTTCGCAAGAAACGTTGCGCAGCCTGCGGCTTCGGAGAGATTACGAAGCTGCGACGCTACTCATGGCAGAACAAGAAGATCAACCGGACAAGAATAGTCTAGAGCCGCAATTTTTCGTCCCACGACTGGTTTGGATCTTCTATTCTTGAGATCGGATTGACCACAGCGGTTGCCTATGGCCGAAGTTAAATGTCCGCGTTGCAACCGTCCAATGCATTGGAATGGCAGACTGAAAATATTCATCTGCCACACAGACGGATTCATACTTGGTCCTAACGACCCGTATGTGAAACATTTCGAATACGAGATCGGTCCCGATCCGCAAGCCTCTTCAGGTCACTGAAGGCACGCTTTGGCTCACTTGTAAGAGTGGGCTCGGCAGGATTTGAACCTGCGACCTTCGCCGTGTCAGGGCGACGTCCTAACCAGGCTTCGCCGACGCGTCAACGGCGTCTTAGACGACGAGCCCCGCGCGCTCACGACAACGACCACGTATCAATCTTTCCTATCGCCAAATCGCAGAAGAATTAGCTTCAAACAATGTCGAGAGTTACGACTAACCTTATACTGATTGCCCGAAGCGGAGCACTTGAGGAAAAATGAAAACCAAGAATTCAGTTTCAGTCGTTGCTTTACTAATCCTTGCCATTGCCTTGCTATTACCCGTTCATGCACAAACGCCTGGTATTCGATGGGATCGCGCCTCTTATGTTCCAGGGGACTCGGGGACGCTCTCACTCACATTCGTGAACGATGACCCAAGCTTTGTCGTCCAAATCAAGAACATCACAATATACTGGCCGTGGGCCGGACTCGGACCAGACGGCAAGTGGCAAAGCGGCAGCAACACAACTTTACCCTTCGCCAACCAATTCATACCAGCCAAAGGGGGAACCTTCGTCGCCTCTTCTAACTTCAATGTACCAAGCTGGTTCGGAACAGTCCAACAGAATCAAAGAACACACTGTGGAAACGGCAAGACACAATACGATACGTCCTTTGTCGGATGCATACTTGTGGGGTCCAACGTCCAAACAGTCTTCGATACAACCGACCTGACTATCTCTATTGCAGCAGCAACCTATACTCCATTGTCCCTCGTCTCGGAAGCGATACCGATCGCCACTCTGTTAGTACTGGTCATCGCGACAGCCTTCTTGGGCCTAAACTGGTCCAGCCTTCGCCGCATGAACAAGAAGTAATCCTCGCGTTTCCACCTCAGTTTCTCCCTTTCTCCCTTTTTCCGGGGTCTTCAACTCTCTTCATCGTTGACTCCGAAGGCATTTTACGCTCGTAATTCTGGGCGCAGTGCTGGGCCCGTAGCTCAGTACGGACAGTAGCGTCGGCCCTCTATCGTTGCAGGGAGAGCCGAAGGTCGCGGGTTCA
>Ga0209236_1003137_pt1 | contig 10108 bp, 6 predicted proteins | sample GraSoi013_1_40cm_FD_185819 | JGI IMG/M metagenome (GOLD analysis project Ga0209236, IMG submission 185819) | Grasslands soil microbial communities from the Angelo Coastal Reserve, California, USA - Sample 09_27_2013_1_40cm (SPAdes) (version 2) | ecosystem: Environmental > Terrestrial > Soil >... | reverse complement strand
GGGGATGATCTCGAGCCGCTCGGGGTTGTCGAGCCGTACCACCGTGTTGGTTTCGGCCGCCGCCGAGTCCGGCGCCGTCCGGAACACGTCCCAGGAGGTGCTCACCAGCTCGCCGGTTTGGCCCGGCCCCACATCCTTGTACAGACCAGGGAATGGATATGACCCGTGACTCGCTCGCCCGAGCCGCGTCGAAGAGGAGATGAGCTGCTGCAGGCCGCGGTTGTCCCCGCCGATGAATATGATCGGATGCTGATTGAGCTTCGTTTCGGCATCGTCGAGATAGGCTTGGCGCCGAATCTGGCGCCAGATCTCGCGCTCTCCGATCCGCTCCTCTCGTAGCCCTTTTATTTCCTTCTCCCAACCCGCGCGGGGGGCATAGACGTTCGGGGTCATATAGTCGGCGCTAAACACCCAGTGGTGGAAGTAGTACTCCACCCGGTGAATCACGAAGTCATCTGACGGAACCAGCTCTCGCAGCACTCCTTCCATCGCCGCAGTCGTGAGCGGCTCTTTGCCCTGATTGCGCGGGGTGACTACGACGTTGATATGCTCCCAGTCTCCCTCGTGCGTATTCCCGGCGTCGTTGTACGGGTAGAAAAACCAGTACTGGAGGACGAGCTCATGACGCCCCGTCTCGACGCTCGCGCCGGGAACGTCGTGGACGAAGGGGTGAACGAACGCTTTCGCATAGCCGATGTACTTGCGGGCGATTGTGCCGTGCACCGATCCTTCGAATTCCCGGTTCCACGACGCGGGGTCCTCGCCGGGAAAGTCGAAATACATGATGTAATGAAGATCGAGATCAGGGCGTGGCACGCTCGCGACGAGCGGAGGCTCGGGCGCGAATCGAGCAACGAGTTGCAGCAGCCGGCAGTCAGTGGTGGTATCGACGGTCACGCTCGCATTCGTCGTCACACCGGAACACGTCCGATCCGCCAGCTTTCCGAACTCGATGGTCTCGGTGCCGACCAGCCGCGGACGCGCCTGCGACAAGTCCATCGCGTCTATGAAGAGCGTGGACCACTCACCCGTCTCGACGAACCGCCGAAAATCCATCGGGAAGTCGACCGTGTTTCGCACCAACCAGGGCGCAAATCGCACTGCGAGGGCGCGCAGCCACTGCTCGCGGGCGTCGTCGATGCCGTCCCGTGGAGTCTCGTCGCGGTAGCTGGACGCAGTGGAATCGCCGAAGAGGTGGAACCGTCTGTTTCCTGCTGTCGACTGGACCGGGAGCGGAGCTTCACGGGGCAGGTATGTGACATAATCGGGCTTGGGGATTGCTTGTGCTGCTGCTTGGAAGACCGCAGCCAGTTGGATCAGGGCGGTTAGCTCGAACACCCAGGTGCAGCGCATAGATGGCCACTGATATCGCCCCTAAATAAAATTGTGTCAATAACTTAGGCGATTTCCTCCTCGGCTTGCGAACTCGATCAGTTTCGGGATATATTCGGGTCCCCTTGGAGCTTTGTCAATGTCACTATCGTCTACGAGCTCGCTCGCCGCCTGTGTGTGGATCCCCCTCTTCCCACTCCGCTGTGAAGAGGCCCGTCATGAGGGTCTGGCCGCCTACCCCACGGCGCTGCTCGCGCCCGACACCACCCGCAAGCTCTGGCAGATCTCCCCCCTCGCCCGCCATGCGGGCGTGAAGCCGGGGATGACCGTCAGCCAGGCGATCGGTCTCTGCCCCACGCTGCGACTCATCGAACCCGACCCGGTCCACTACGACGACTGCTTCGCCCGCGTGCTCGCGGCGTTGAATGAAGTGAGTCCGGTTGTCGAACCGGCCGAGCTCGGACTGGCATATGTGGGAACTGATGGTTTGAAAGGAATCTTCGGCGAACCGCAGAAGATCATTGACGCGATTCGTCTGACGGTCGGACAGTCGGACGGCCGGACGGTCCGCCTGGGTTATGGACTTGGAAAGTTCGTTGCATGGGTTGCTGCGACACGATCAAAACCAGACGACGCGGTCATCGTGCCATTGGGTGGCGAGAAAGCATTTCTCGCTTCACAGCCCATTTCCGTTCTTCCGCTCGACTCCGACACGCACCGCCGTCTCCGCCAACTCGGCATCCGCACCCTCGGCGCACTCGCGGCGCTCCCTGAAGAAGCGGTCACCGCGCAGTTCGGCGCCATGGGAAGACGATTATGGCGACTGGCCGCCGGCCGCATCGCGGAGCCCGTCGAAGGACGCATCGCGCCCGAGCCGATCGTGGCCGCGCTCACGTTCTTCACGCCGGTGGGTGAGCGCGAGCTGCTCGCGCACGCGCTCGATCAGCTGATCGCGCGTGCGCTCAAACATCCACGCCGCATCGGCTGGCGCGTGCACGCGGTCCGACTGCGTGCGGATCTCGAAGGCTCGAGCTCCTGGCTCGCCGCGATCCTGCTCAAGGACCCGACCGCGGATGCCGAGCGCATCGCCGCGCCACTCAAGACCCGGCTCGAGCAGTCGTCGCCGACGGGAGCCGTCGAGCGACTCGTGCTCGAGTTCACCGACTTCGCCCCCGGGACCAGCGAGCTGCAGCTGTTCGCGCGCGATGCGCAGGCAGCCGCGCGCGCGGGACAACAGCGCGCACTGCAAAGCGCCGCACGTGAGATTCGCATGCGCGTACAGCGTTCTCCTCTTTATCACATCGTCGAGGTACAGCCATGGTCACGTCTTCCCGAACGCCGCTACGCACTGATCGACTACGAGCCGTAAATGAGCCGCAGCCGGTTGCGGTGGATTTGGATGAATCCGGTCTGATGACGGTCGGACGGCCGGACGGCCGGACGGTCGGAAAAGTCGAAGCGATCCTCGAATCGTGGCGCATCGATGACGAATGGTGGCGCCGGACGATTGCGCGCAACTACATGGAAGTGATGCTGGAAGGTGGAAAGCGCATGGTGCTGTTTCAGGATCTGCTCACTGGCCAATGGTTCGCACAGATGCCCTGATGTACGCGGAGCTGCATTGCCATTCAGCCTACTCCTTCCTCGATGGAGCTTCGCCGCCCGACGAGCTCCTCGCCGCAGCACACCGCTACGGCTATCCCGCACTGGCACTCACCGACCGCAACGGCGTCTACGGCTCGCTCGCGTTCGCGCACGCCGCGCAGCCCCTCGGCTTACAGGCGATCACCGGCGCGGAGGTCACGCTCTCAGATGGCAGCCATCTGATTTTGCTCGCCGAGACCGCACCCGGGTACACGAATCTCTGCCGGTTGCTCACGGAAGCGCATCTCGGGGCCGAGCGTCTCGACCCGCGGCTGCCGTTGACGGCAATCGCAGCGCGTCAGGATGGGCTGATCATTCTCTCAGGATCGCGCCGCGACGGACTGCTGCCGCGAACCCTCGAGACGCAGGGGCTCAGTGCTGCTCGCAATCTCGCGGAGCACTGCAAGGCCGTCTTCGGGAGGGAGCGGTTTTTCGTGGAGATTCAGCGCAACCGTGTGCGTGGCGATCTCGCCGTGTCGCGGGCACTGCTGGATATCGCGAACGACGTGCAGCTTGCCGTCGTGCCGACGGGCAACGTGTTCTACCACACGCGCGAGCTGCACCGGCTGCACGACGTCATGGTCGCGATCCGGCATCGCACGACGCTCGATGGCTCGCACCGGGTGCGCAGTCCGAACAGCGAATTTTACTTGCGGCCACTGGAAGAAGTCGTGGCGCTGTTCGATGACTGTCCGGATGCTGTCGCCATTACATTGGCCATCGCGGAGCGGTGTAAGGCCTTCGATCTGACGCGCGACCTCGGCTACACCTTTCCCGACTTTCGCGGATCGGGTCGTGCCCCCGCCCCCCAGGCGTTGGCCGAGCTGTGCACCGCTCGGATGCAGGAGCGCTACGCGCCGGGCTCCCTCTATCACGCCCAGGCCGTGCGCCGGCTCGACGAAGAATTGCGGCTCATCGAGCATCACAAGCTCAGCGGCTTCTTTCTCGTTTATCACGACCTCTTTGATCTCGCGCGCGACGTCGCAGCGGAGATCCGGCGCGGCTCGCGCCGTGCCACCGGCAACTTGCTGCCCGGCCGCGGACGCGGCTCATCGGTCTCCTCGATCGTCTGCTATCTCCTCGGCCTGTCCCACATCGATCCGATCGCCAACAAGCTCTTCCTCGGCCGGTTCCTGAACGAGTCGCTCGCATCGGTGCCCGACATCGACCTCGATTTCCCGCGCGAGATCCGCGAGGAGCTGATCCGCCGTGTGTACACGCGCTACGGCGCCGAGCACGCGGGATTGGTGTGCTCGTTCCCGACCTATCGGCTGCGCTCAGCTGTGCGCGAGATCGGCAAGGCGCTCGACTTGCCGCTCGGCGAAATCGAGCTGGTCGCCAAACTGGCGGACGGTCGGTCGGACGGACTGTCAGACGAGCTGGAACACCTTCCCGGGTTTGCCGGGCGCAAAGATGCGCCGCTCTGGAAGGAGCTGTGCCAGCTCGCACAGGAAATTCGTGGTCTGCCCCGCCATGTTTCGCAGCACCCGGGTGGGATGATCATCTCGTCACGCCCGCTCATCGAGCTCGTACCGCTCGAGCGTGCCGCGATGGAGGACCGCGTCGTCTGCCAGTGGGACAAGGATTCTTGCGACGACGCGCGCTTCATCAAAATCGATTTCCTCGCGCTCGGCATGCTGTCGCTCGTCGAGGAATGCGTCGAGCTGATCGCGCGCCGCCCCGGGGGAGGGCCGCCACCCGACCTCTCGCGCATCGACTTCGAGGATCCCGCGATCTACGACCGCATCTGCGCCGGCGACACGATCGGCCTCTTCCAGATCGAGAGCCGCGCACAGATCCAGATGATCCGCCGGAGCCGTCCGCGCAATCTCGAAGACCTCGCCGTCGAAGTCGCGATCGTGCGGCCGGGCCCGATCGTCGGTGGGGCGGTGAATCCGTACGTGCGCCGGCGCGAAGAGCAGCGCCGCGCGCACGCCGCCGGCAAGCCGTACGAGCCGCCGGCCGACCATCCCCTGCTGCGCGAATGTCTCGCCGAGACACTCGGTGTCATCCTCTATCAGGATCAGGTTCTGCAAGTCTGCCAGGCGCTCGCCGGATTCACGACGGGACAGGCCGAAGCGCTACGGCGCGCGATGAGCCGCCGCCGTTCGCACGATCTGATGGCCGGGTTCTGGGAGGAGTTCCGCGCCGGCGCCCTCGCGCGCGGCGTCCCCGAAGCCACGGCCGAGAAGGTGTTCGGTCAGGTGATTGCCTTCAGCGAGTTCGGATTCCCCAAGTCACATGCCGCCGCGTTCGGACTGCTCGCGTATCAGTCTGCCTGGCTCAGGCACTACCACCCCGTCGAGTACTACGTCGCGCTCTTCAACAATCAGCCGATGGGCTTCTACTCGATCGACGCGCTGGGCCGCGATGCGATGCGCAACGGCATCGAAATGCGCTTGCCCGATATCAATGTGAGCGATGTCTGGTGTACAGTGGAATCCAAGGCTGTGCGAATTGGATTGGGGTTCATCCGTCATTGGAGCGAAGAAACCGCCACAGCCACTGTCGTCGAGCGCGAGCAACATGGCCCCTTCAAGAGCGTCGGCGATTTCATCCGGCGCGCGCCGCCGAAGCTCAAACGCACCGCCATCGAAGCCCTCATGTGGGTTGGCGGCTGCGACGGATTCGGCCTGACCAGACGCGAATTGCTATGGCAGGTCGGCCTCTGGCTCCCCCCCAAAGCTGCCCAATCGGGCGACGGCCGCGGCCGGCGCCAGCTCGAGCTCGCGCTGAACCATCCCCATGAGCAGCTGGCATTCGGCGGACTGGCCGCTCACGAGCGCCTCCTGGCCGAGTATGCGACCCTCGGCTTCTCGGCCAGCGGTCATCCTTTGTCGCTGGTACGTAATGCTTTACCTGCTGACCTGACGCTCAACCGGGACCTGGGAAATCTCAAAGCCGGCGTCAAATGCCAGGTGGCCGGCCTCGTCGTCGCCCGCCAGCGTCCCGAGACGGCCAAAGGAATCGTCTTCCTGTTGGTCGAAGACGAAACGGGAATGACGAACGTGATCGTGCGGCCCGATGTCTATGATCGGTGTCGGGCGGCGGTCCGCGGCGAGGCGTTCGTTCTGGTGCGTGGCAAACTCGCCAAGGATGATGGGACTGTGAATGTTTTGGCGGAAGAGGTGGTGGGATTGCAGACGGACATCAGAAAAGTCGACGCCACTCGTCCCACGGCGCACGCATTTACGTTCCTCCGCGCCATGCGTCGCGTCGCACCTGGTTCCAAGGATTGGGGATGACCCTTGGCTTTCGCGTGAAGTCCGGGTGGGCCGCCGCGGTGCTGATCGCAAATGCGAAGAGAGCACCCGCGGTCATCGACAGCCGTGTGATCGTGCTGGCCGACCCCGAAGTGGCGGACTCTCGCCAACCCTACCACGCCGGCTTCGGCACGGCGCAGACCGACACCGCCAAGGTCGCGCGCCTCGTGCGCGCCATCGAGCGCTTCTCCCGCCGCGCAATCGCCGCCTTGGTCGCCGAATACCGCGAACGCCATCAACTGCGCAGCGCGGCAGTCGTCGCCTCCTCGCTGACCGATCCGGCCTCGATCGCCAACCAACACATGCGAGCCCACGCGTCCGAGGGCCGATTGTTCCGCACGGTCCTGGTTGATGGCCTGGAACAATGCGACATCAAGGTCCGTGTGGTGTTGGAGCGGGAGGTCTATGAGCTTCTGGCGAAGGCCCTGCGTCGCTCGCCGAGCGAAGCCAAGCGCAAGATCGCCGCGCTGGGTGAAGGCGTCGGCCGCTGGCGGGCCGAGCAGAAGGTCGCCGCGGCGGCAGCCTGGCTGATCAGCTAGTGGCATTTCCGCACCCGGGGCGTAATCCTGTAGACATGCGAGTCCTGGTGGTCTGTCTACTCGTCGTCGCCTGCGGTGGAAACCCGGCCCCGGAGAAAACCGGACCAGCGGGACCGCCGGGTCCCCCGCTCCGCACGTTCGATCGTACGCTCCACGCCACATCGTTCAACGGCACCCGGCTTACCTACCGCCTCATCGGCGACAGCGGGGCTGTCCCCGTGGTATTCGTCCACGGCTCGTTGGGGGATTTGCGGTCGTGGAACGGACAAGAGACGCAGTTCGCGCAAATTTATCGTGTCCTCGTCTACAGCCGCCGCTATCATCCGCCCAATCCTCAGGTGGACGACCACCAGACCTATTCGCCCAAACTGCATGCCGAAGATTTGGCGGCGATGCTGCTGACGCTGGACATCGCGCCGGCACACGTCGTGGGTTCGGGGTACGGCGCTTACACCGCTCTCGCGCTGGCGCTCGACCATCCACAGCTCGTGCGCTCGCTCGTCCTGGCTGAGCCTCCGATCTTCCCGCTTCTCACCGCGTCTGAGGCGGGAGACTCGGCGCGGCGCGCTTTCTATACGTATAGTCTCGATCCGGCGCGCGCCGCATTTGCGCACGGAGACTCCGTCGCCGGGATCCGGTTGTTCTTCGATGCGGGGGCGGGGCGCGGGGCGTTCGGTAAGCTCCCGGCAGGCGTCCGTGCCGACATGTTGGCGCACGCGTTCGAGCTGCGGCGAGAAATGCTCGCCGAACGGGGGCAATATCTGCCGCCCGTCACGTGCGCCGAGCTCGGCAGAATGACGACGCCGGTGCTCCTGGTCAGGGGCGAGCGCAGCCCCCGCATGTTCCAGCTCATCAGCGACGAGCTGGCCCGGTGCCTGCAGAGCGACACGACCGTCACCATTCCCGGCGCGGGTCATCCGCCGCACGCCGGCAACCCGTCGTACTACAACCAGGTGGTAGCACGCTTTATCATGACGCATTGATCGGCGGGGGTTGACGCCGTCGGGACCGTCTGAGCAGCGTAGTCGATACCGTGTTGCGCCGTCTCCTGCTGATCGCCGCGCTCGTACTTCCCGCTCCCGCGCTTGCTGCGCAGGGTCGTACCGACGCACTCATAACGATTGCTCACGCGCACATTGCCGCGCGTCAGTTCGACGAAGCCGACACCGCGCTTACCCACGCACTCGGCGCCGCAGCGTACCTGATGGACACAGTGCACGTGTTTGTGTGGCGCGCGATTCTCGAACACATGCGCGGCAGCGATAGTCTCGCCCGAGTGAATTTCCACTCGGCCCTTGTCTTGTATTCGGCGCTTCGCGTCAATGGTCTGGATCAAATCGCACCGGGACTCGCCGACGTGTTCGAATCGGAAGTGCGTCGGTTCCGAGTCTATCCCGACAGTGAGGTCGACCAGCGCGCGGTGTGGGTGTCGGGTCCCAAACTCGCGTATCCGCCCGACATGCTGCGCCGTCGCGTGGCCGGGCATGCGCTCGTACGCGCCGTCATCGACACCCTCGGCGAGGCGGAGGGGTTCGGATTGATCGTGCTCGAGTCACCGGATCCCGCGTTCGACGAGCCGTTACAGCAGATGATGATGGCCGCACAGTTCTCGCCCGCGCGACGCAAGGGCCAGGCCGTGCGCAGCCAGGTGACCCTCGGATTCGATCTTCACCCGCCCACGCCCGAGAACCCCACCCGGCTGATTACGTCGGCGCGCGAGCAGTTGCGCGCGCATCGGCCCGACAGCGCGTTGACACTGACCGAGCAGGCACTGGACAGCACCAACCAGGCCACCGCGGGCGAGCGCGTGTACGCGCTGCTCGTCCAGGGGATGGCGTGGCGAATGAAAAGGCGCGACAGCCTGGCCACCGTGTCCTTCGATGCAGGAGTCACAGGCTACCGCGATCTCATCGCGCGAGGGACAGACCTCGCGCCCGTCCTCAAGCGTCTCGCCGATTCGATCCGCATCAGCCGCCGTGCGGTGCCCTTGGAGTCGCCCATTGTGGTCGGTACCGTGGACGAGCCGCCGGCGCTCCTGACGCATCCGCCGATCCGCTACGCGCCCGAAATGCAGGCACTGCGCATCGGCGCGACCGGCCACGTCCTGCCGGCGACCGTAAAAGTCGTGCAAACGCCGAATCCTGTCTTCGACGCGGAGTCGAAGCGCGTCGTCGAGGCCGCGGTGTACCGCCCTGCGCGCGTGCACGGCCGGGTTGCGCGCGTCACGATTCGTCAGCCGATCACCTTTGCGGCCTATTGACGTCTAGCCGGCCGCCTTGCTCTTCCCGAGGTAGGTGCGGACCAGCGGTGCGGGGCGCCGGCGCAGCAGCGCGCCGCGGAGGATGTCGCGTTCTTCGGCCGGAACGTCCACCAGGAACCGCTCGCCCTTCCCTTCTCCTTCTTTCACCACGATCGGCACACCGTCGCGGTAGAGGATGCGGTTGGTGGTGAGCGCGGGGACCGCTTCGCCCGGCGTGAGGATGCCGACCAGGTTCAAAGGATCAGCGCCACTGATGGCGACCAACTCCCCTTCCTCTTGCTCTCTGCGCGTGCTCCGAAGCAGGCCAATCGCTTCCGGCAGCGCGTACTGCTCGCCCGAGAACCCGCCGACGAACCGGCCGCCGCGGATTTCGCCCCGTGCCTCGAGCCGCCGGTAGACGCGTAGAATCTCGCGCCACGGCGCGAGCAGCGTTTCGCGTTGCACGAGTCGCCGGAACACCACGCCATACCGGCGCAGCAGCTGCCAGGCAATCGCCTCTGCGACCTGCTCGTCGGCAATCGGGGGCTTGGCGTGCGTACGAGCCCACCGGCCCGCCGTCTCGACCCCGAACGGCGCGATTCGGCCGCGGCGCCGATACCCGCCACCGAGCGGCCGGCGGCGATCGGACGGCACGAGCAGGGCACGCAGCCCGGCGAAACTGTCCGACGACACGAGCCCCCAAGCAACCAGCTCGGCCAGTCCCTTCTCGACTTCGGTCCGCAGCAATCCCGTAGCGTTGACGAGATCGCCAAAGAACAGCGCGCCGCGCGACTCGAACGCCGTGAGCAACGCCTTCCCGGTCGACGAAAGCGGCAGCGTCGCCGGATCTACTTCTGGGCTTCCGGCTCTCCAGATCTCTCCACGTTCGCGGCGGAAGAGCGCGATCGGTGTGCCCTTAACGGGACCGACCTTGCGATTGCGCATTCCGACTTCCGCATTTCGAATTGCCGTCAGCCGTCCCCACGCGATCTCGCCCGACAGACACAGCCCGTCGAGCCAGAGCGGATCGTAATCGGTGAGCCGCGCCGGCAGGACCTCGGACTCCCACGCGCCGGCCGCAAGCTCGTAAC